>Ga0209630_10000138_pt1 | contig 82138 bp, 68 predicted proteins | sample COG_01_FD_184745 | JGI IMG/M metagenome (GOLD analysis project Ga0209630, IMG submission 184745) | Pelagic Microbial community sample from North Sea - COGITO 998_met_01 (SPAdes) (version 2) | ecosystem: Environmental > Aquatic > Marine > Neritic zone/Coastal water | place: Helgoland, sampling...
TCGGTTAAAGCTGATGTGATTATAACTAGTCCCGACACTCAGGTTAGTTTGCTTGAGCTTTATACTTCTGAAGGCTGTAGTAGTTGTCCGCCTGCCGATAAATGGATTAGTAAACTCAAGTCTCATCCGGGACTATGGCGCTCACTAGTTCCTGTGGGTTTTCATGTCGATTACTGGAATTATATTGGTTGGGTAGATCGGTTTTCATCTCCAGAATACTCAGCACGGCAGCGTCGCTATGCACGTACTAAAAATTTAAAGACGGTCTACACCCCGGGGTTTTTATTGAATGGTGAAGAGTGGCGTTCTTCTTTTGGTGTAATAACATTATCGACCGAGACAGATAAGAAAGTAGGCCCTTTGAGTCTTAAGATTTCTAATATGGAGTTATCGGCTATATTTAACACGGTTGAAGTTCTGTCGGATAAAACATTAATATTGAATGTTGCTGTATTGGGGTTTGATATTAAAACCGATGTGAAGGCAGGAGAAAATCATAACAAAGAACTTAAACATGATTTTACCGTATTAGGTTATAAATCGATTCCTTTATATAAGGACAATTCCGCCTATTCTGTGATGACAGAGTTGCCTGATATTGTTGAAACAGCGCCAAGAATGGCGGTGTCAGCATGGGTTAATAAAGAAAATGATATGACACCAATTCAAGCTGCGGGTGGTTGGTTAGAAAACTAGTTTAATAGTTTTTTATGTCTGATAATGAATTAACTCTTGATATGGATGTTGTTGCCTAAATTATCAAATAATCCTTCTCTTAAATTAATATTTTAAGTAGGCATCATTATTTTATGCTGAGTAAAACTGTCTCTATGAGTTATTCAATTAATGACTTAGAAGCGTGGACGAGGCAGATTAACCCTTTGAGAGGATTGTATTGAGCGCGTTAAATTATTAATTGTTTGAAGACGCATGCGTCGTGGTGGCGATGGTGGGCTAAATTCATCCGGTACTTCTGTACCATAGCCTGGTTCATCAACCGTAACAGAGCCATAATTATTAGACACAACAATCGCTGTTTTACGCGAGGTATCGTCCGGTTCCATAAGTATAATGGTTGCGGATGTGGCAGATGCTTCACCAACAACGTTGGTCCCACGAATACCGATTGTTGCAACTGATGTCTCTACCTCCATAGCCTCAGGTTTTTTCTTGGCTATAAGTCCGCTTACGAACCTGAATGATCCCTTCAAAATCTTAACCGCAACTGAATCTTCTTCACTATTTTTCTTGTATTTAAACTTACTGGCGAGTAATTTTGCTTCAGGACCTAAATCAAATTGGCTTTCATCATTTAGTTTTAACTTGATAGAAGAATTTGCTTCAGTCGTGATCATATCACTTTCGTATATCTGATCCCCTTTGTTTAGAGTCCGTCTATCTTCCGCAGGGAGTTTGGCAAAGGCCGTTCCGGTAACTTCATTGATAATCCCTATTTCTGTGTTGGCAAGGATACCTTGTGAGAAAAGTAGCAGGCACAAGGAGAGGCATCTAAGCAGATGAGAATAACTATATGTCTTGAATAATCGATGCATCAAACTGCTTCCTTGTAACTATCTAAATATTAGTGGGTATTTTCTAAGGCCAACATACTCAAACGAGTTTGTATTACTTAGTTTAATTAGCCTGTATATTATAGTAATCTTAAATGAAATAATGACTAAGATATATACTCGGAGCGTATTCTAATGGGGTCTCACAATAATAAAATATGTGCACTATTGGCATATTTTCAGTAAGTTCATCGGCTTATGCGACATATCCGGATATTACAGGAACTTGGAATGGTACTGCCACAGGTGTTGATTCCTCTTGTACACCACCAAGTTTAAATGGACCATTTACTGACCAATTAACAGTTGTTTTCAGTAATCAGAATTCAGGAAATTTTGATGTTTCGGTGACGTCTACCGAATCTAATGGCTCAACGGATATAGATTTAGGAACGGGTATTTTCCTTTCTGAAAGTGCACTCTCGTTTACGGTTACTCGTACCGATGGCGGTGGGACAGACACAACAGTTGTAAATGCTTCGTTAACAAGTCCAAATAGTGCCTCATTTACTTTTTCTGGCATGAACTCCGGAGGTGATTTCTGTCTTTATTCAGGAAGCGGCTCCATCTCACGAAATAGCAGTACTGTTGTAACGCCTGATGTTACACCTAGTAGCTCAGTAACCGATGCGGTCTTATTCAATATCCAAATGCAAGGTACTATTTCAGGTATCAGCAACCATATTGGTGCGGCTCTGGCCGGGTTTGGCTTTTTCAGAGGACCTTCCTTTACAGACAATCAATTCAAATTTGGCGGAGCAACGGGTCTAAATGCAGGTGATGGTTCTGATATTGCATACGGTGTCTGGGGTAATTACAGTTATACGGATTATGAGAATGACCTGAGTAGTACGGCCTTTGAAGGTAACAACCATAGCTTCCTAGGCGGAATTGATTTTAGTTTTTGGGGCGATTCGATATTAGGTGTCGCTTTTGGTTATGACATAGGAGATATAGATACTACTTTTAATGGCGGTAATCAGGATACAGACAGCTTCACGGTTGCCCCTTATTTTGGCGCATTACTAACGGATTCGTTTAGTGTTGATTTTAATGTGGGTTATTCAAGGGTTGATTATGATCAATTTCGTACCATAACTGGAACAACAACCAGAGTAACTAGTACACCACATGCAGACCGGTGGTTTAGTGCCTTCAATCTGAACGGCATAGCCTTTTACAATAACTGGGTATTAGGTAGTCGTGTTGGCTGGTCGTATGCAAGTAGCTCCATAGATAGTTTTACAGAGAGCAATGGTACAGTCGTCGCTGAAAGCAGAACCAAGGTAACGACTGCGAGCATTGCTGGCGATGTGGCATACAGTTTTGAAAATTATGAGCCATTCCTGAATCTGTCCTATCAAAGAGATATTTCATTTAGAAAGATATCTGTAACGACAGGCCCCCAGCCCACTAATGATAATGATGATATTCTGTTGACGGCTGGTGTTAGGTATTTTAATAAAAATGGTATCAGCGGTAATCTTGAATATAGCAAACGTTTTGATAGGGATAACTTTGATGAAGACCGGGTTAGTTTAACTGTGAGGGCTGATTTTTAACGATACCACCTATGTAATAAGAAAGGCGTCGATAGCAAACTTACTTCCCTAAAATACGTTTAATCTTTATAGATGTTAAGTATAAGGACTGATTCACACAGTTGTGTTTAGAGTATTATTTATTCTTACCTTGCTCATATATGCGATCGGTTGTACTAATATTCAAACCATAGACGAACGATATACAATTGTTCACACCATTGCCTCAGAGGCAAATCTAAGCCTAGAAAAAAGAACATCGAGTGATTTTTTCTTAACGACTTACCACAAAGGTCTGAATATATCAGATAAGAACTTGATGATTTATATCGAAGGTGACGGGAGTGCTTGGGATAAAAAAAATAGACTGTCGAAAAACCCTACGCCTAAAAATCCACTAGCATTAAAATTAGCGGCAAAAGACAGTGCTGATTCAATTCTATATATTGCAAGGCCATGCATGTATCTTAAACAAGAACAGTTGCAAGATTGCCCAGAAAAATTTTGGTCATCGCACCGCTATTCTGAAGAAGTTATCTCATCTATTAATCAGGTTATTAATTCGGCAGTAGAATTATCGTCAACTAAAAGTTTAACCTTGGTAGGTTATTCAGGTGGCGGTACAATTGCTACGCTTATAGCGGCTAGACGTAATGATGTTTCTTCTCTTGTTACTGTTGCCAGTAATCTGGATCATAAATTCTGGACTGAATTGCACGGCATTAGTCCATTGACAGGATCATTAAACCCATTGAACTATATCGATAGTTTATCAATGATAGAGCAAACACATTTTGTTGGCGAGAAAGATAAAATAGTACCTAAAATTGTTGTTGAAAGTTATTTATCAAAATTGTTATTTAAAGATAAAATAACGATAAATATTATAAAAGATTTTAATCATTCATGCTGTTGGGAAAAAGCTTGGCCTAGTCTACTAAATACCAAGCAATAAACCTGAGGTTTTTTTAAATAAAACTAACCGAGGAAATATAAGCAATGATTATTTGTTAGCAGACAAAGGATACTATTTAAAATAATCAACAGATATCAAAAAAAATCCCATTGATTATAGTATGTCTATTAATTGTCACGCTGCCCTGCTTGAAAAAGTGAATGTCTATAACTTAACGTCATTGGCTAAGGTGGAAACATCTTGTCTGACAAAAGAATCATTTTGACCATATACTGACGACATTGACAACCGGGCAGTTTTAAGATGTACAAATACTGTAGAATTCAATTGAAATTAATCACTGTCATAAAAAATGCAAGATATTCAAGCTAACAAATCATTACAGCGAATAACACTAATAATGGTCTTATTAAATGCGTTTACAACACCGTTGATGTTATCTGCTGTTAACGTCGCATTACCTGCCATTGCCACTGATCTATCAATGAATGCGGTATTGTTAAGTTGGGTACCTATGGCTTATTTGATGGCGAGTGCGATGTTTGTCTTAATTTTCGGGCGTATTGCCGATATGGTCGGACGCAAACGAATATTTCTATTGGGCACGGCGAGTGTCATAGTTACGTCCTTAATCGCGGGCTTCGCAGTTAATAGCACAATGTTAATTTCAGCACGATTCTTACAGGGCGTTAGTGCAGCGATGTTATATGCGACTCAAGTCGCTATTGTTTCATCTGTATTTCCGCCAGCCAAGCGTGGCCAAGCGATCGGTTTAACCGTATCAACAATCTATTTAGGCTTAACGATTGGACCTCTGATAGGTGGGTATGTCATTGATAGCTTTGGTTGGCGTGCAAGTTTTATGGTGCACATTCCATTGGCTATTATGGTCTTATTTGTCGGGTTAATTTTTGTCAAAGGTGACTGGTCTGCGGATGAGCGTGGTAGTTTTGATTTATTTGGTGCTCTTTTATATGCCTTATCAATACTAATGATTTGTATTGGCGTTTCCTTCTTGCCTTCACATGTTAGTTTTATTTTTCTTACTATTGCTGTGTTTGGATTTATATTCTTTTTTTTATTTGAGAGGGTGCATAAACACCCGATATTTGATGTGAGCTTGTTTTTTACAAATCGTGTTTTTACTTTTTCTTGTTTTGCCTCATTAATAATTTATACAGCGACCTTTGCAAATGTGGTACAGGTTAGTCTGTATTTACAGTATTTAAAGGAATTGTCTGCTACAACAGCCGGTATGATAATGATGTGTCAACCGTTAACGATGGCAGTTTTCTCTCCATTAGCTGGAAGGTTGTCAGATCGATTTGAGCCTAAACACCTTGCCACAATGGGCATGGCCGTTAGTGCGTGTGGATTAATACTGCTTTCAAATCTACAGATTGAGTCAACATTGAATTACTTGATCTTTGCCCTAGTAACAACAGGATTAGGATTTAGCCTGTTCTCGTCACCTAATGTAAACGCTATTATGAGTTCAGTAGAAAAGCGTTCTTATGGTAGTGCGAATGGTGTTATGGCCACCATGCGTATCGTTGGCCAAATGAGTAGCATGGTGTTGGTAACATTAGTATTTGTCATTGTTATTGGAGCTGTAGAAATAGAACCGTCAAATTATGATGCTCTGGAAAAGGCCATAAGATTGACATTCACCATTGCTGCAATGCTTTGTGTGCCTGGTATATATTTATCTATTGCAAGGGGACGAATGCATAGTTAATTGATTTAGCGCAATGTATGTCGGTTAGCAGAGGTTAGCATTAGCCTATAAATAATATTAAGAGGAATTGACTGATGAATGAAAAGAATTCCAAGGCTAGAGAAATTGCCGGTTATTCATTTTTAGTTGTATTCGCAAATGATTACACGATTGACGAACATGAATTTCATTTTATGGAAAGGTTGGCATTAGAAGATAATGTGGTAGATGAAGAAGAAAAAAGGGTGCTGCGAGACATCTTCGGACGTGTTAAAGAAGAGGATTTAGAAAAGAAGGTATTGGACGAGATAAGGGAGTTCAGGAAAAAATATGATTTTTAATAGATGTTTTCTTTAATCACCATAATGTAAATGAGGTTTTAGTGGATCAGGTGGCATTTGTAAATAAAAGCCTTTTTCTTCAAGGTTCCCTATTACCAGCAAGACATCTTCTCTGGCAAGCTTTCTTTCTGGTGATAATTCTAGATCCATGACATGAGTTAGTTCCTTCACAATCTTGATCAACTCTTCGGGTAAATCTTCAACCGTTTTGTCTTCGTGAACATAGAGATACATTTCATCTCGTTTCGAACAACGGTAGATCTTACAGTTAATAGTGGACATGTATTTGGGAAATATTAAGTAAAAAGATTATAAATTTACCACAGAGTACACAGATATATTTTTCTCTGCACTCTGTGGTGATGATTAACTGTTAAGTAATATCAAAACAGACCAGTGATATTGCCGTTATCGTCAATATCGATACGCTCAGCTGCAGGTACTTTTGGTAGTCCTGGCATGGTCATCATATTGCCGCAGATAGCAACAATGAAACCAGCGCCATTTGCAAGACGGACTTCACTGACATGAACATTGTGACCTGTTGGTGCTCCTGTCGCCGTAGGATCAGTTGAGAACGACATCTGGGTTTTGGCCATACAAATCGGATAAGAACCATATTCTTCATTCCAGTCGTCTAACTGTTTTTTCACTTTGGGATCATAAGAAACAGAAGCTGCACCATAAACTTTAGTTGATATTGATTCGATCTTTTCCGTTAGTGATGCATTGTCTTCATAAACATATTTATGTGTGCCCGGATTGTTATCAACAACATCCACCACTGCATGTGCCAGATCTTCTGCGCCCGCGCCGCCATCGGCCCAATGCTTGGAAACAACGGCCTTTGCACCTAGTGATTCACAACGCTTCATCAACATATCAACTTCTGCATCGGTATCCAGAGTGAAATGGTTTAGACAAACGACACATGGCAAGCCATAGACTTCATTGATGTTCTTAATATGACGTTCCATATTAACCATACCCTTATCAAGTGCTTCAAGGTTTTCATTATTGAGATCTGCCTTGGCAACACCGCCGTGGTATTTCATAGCGCGTATGGTTGCAACCAACACGATCGCAGCAGGTTTTAGACCTGCCATACGAGATTTAATATCGATAAATTTTTCAGCGCCCAAGTCAGCACCAAAGCCACCTTCAGTTACTACATAATCAGCCAGCTTCAATCCAGTCTTGGTAGCGGTAACGGTGTTACAACCGTGAGCGATATTTGCGAATGGTCCACCATGGATAATGGCGATGTTATTTTCCAGAGTTTGAACCATGTTGGGGTTGATCGCGTCTTTTAACAGTGCAGCCATAGAGCCTTGAGCATTCAGGTCACGTGCGTAGATTGGTGTTTTATTATCTCGCTTATAACCAATAACTATACGTCCAAGACGTTCTTTTAAATCTTTACGGCTAGTAGCCAGACAGAGAATAGCCATGATTTCAGAAGCAACGACAATGTCAAAACCGTCTTCACGAAGATAGCCATTTGCAGGACCGCCTTGGCCAACAGTGATATTACGCAAAGCACGATCATTCATATCGACGACACGTTTCCATTGGATTCGTCGTGGATCGATGCCAAGTTCATTACCATGATTGATGTGGTTGTCGATCATTGCAGAGAGCAGGGCATGGGCAACACCGATAGCATGGAAATCGCCGGTGAAATGCAGATTGATGTCTTCCATTGGGACGACTTGTGAATAACCGCCCCCCGCTGCACCGCCTTTCATACCAAAGCAAGGTCCTAATGAAGGTTCTCTGAGGCACATAATGGCTTTTTTGCCAATACGATTGAGTGCATCGCCAAGACCGACAGTTGTCGTTGTTTTGCCTTCGCCAGCAGGAGTTGGGCTGACAGCGGTAACTAAGATGAGCTTGCCATCTTCATTATCTTTAAGGCTGTCTATGTAGTTGAGTGATAATTTCGCCTTATAGTGACCATAAGGTTCGAGATGTTCACTTGCTATTCCATATTGATCTGCGGCCAGATCAACAATACGTTTCATTTTTGCCTTTTGAGCAATTTCAATATCAGACATTACGCCCTCCCAAAAAAAGTATAAAATACAAAAAGTTATATTAAAAATGTGATGAAATCGTTGTGTTCACTTATTATTGTTATTTTTATAGCTGTGAACTTTTTCGGGTATTTTAGCCTGTTACAGCGTGATTCACTAACTTGTTTATTTGTGAATGATTTTTTAGCAGTTAAAAATGCCATCATTGATTGAGGAGTAAAAAATAAACGTTTTATTGGAATATTTGGTGCGCACCCGGGTCTTGTTGGCCGGGAAACAAGCGCTTTTCGCACTCTCAATGCTTGGTCTAGTGACGGGTATTGTTGTTGGTCTGGTGATTATTCTTTTTCGTTATAGTACTGAATACACTCAGATGTCATTTTTACCTGGCGCTGATCCTGAAAATTATGAAGCTGTAGCCTGGCAGAGTCGCTTATTAATGGCTTCTGCGGGTGGACTGTTTCTGGGCTTACTATTTTATTTTGTTTCACGTGTCCCTCTCCGAGTTGGTGTCATCCATGTATTGGAACGCTTGTCTTATCATGAAGGCAATCTGCCATTTAAAAATCTTGTAATGCAGTTCATCGGTGCTGGGGTTGCTATAGTTTCAGGGCAATCTATCGGCCGCGAAGGCCCCTGTGTGCATCTGGGTGCGGGCAGTGCCAGTTTATTGGGTCGGTACTTGCATTTGCCAAACAATAGTATTCGGACGCTTGTAGGCTGTGGTGCGGCGGCTGCTGTCGCGGCTTCCTTTAATACGCCTCTGGCAGGGGTGATCTTTGCGATGGAAGTGATTTTGATGGAATACACGATCACTGGGTTTACGCCTGTCATTTTGTCTGCGGTAAGTGCAACGGTTGTTTGCCGACTGGTGTTTGATGCCGAGCCTATTTTCACGGTTCAAGCGGTTGATCTCGAATCATTTCTTGAATTACCTATTATTGTCTTAATGGGTATTTTAATCGGTGCTATTGCTGCTGGTTTAATTCGACTCACTCGTGCGTTTACAAAACTGGGTTTAAAAATCGATATTTGGATACGAATGACGCTCGCTGGTGTCGGTGTTGGTATGATTGCAATAGTGAGCCCGGAGATTATGGGAATTGGCTATGACACCGTTGATGCTGTGATCTTAGGTCAGTTCGGGATCGTTGCATTGCTCTTATTAATTTTTACCAAGCTGGTTGCGACAGCGCTATGTGTCGGTTTTAGTATCCCCGCTGGATTAATAGGTCCAGCCATTTTTATTGGCGCCTTGGCCGGTGGTATAGTGGGTAAATTAGTTGAGATGTTTGATGGTAATTTTTCTGATGTTGGTCTGTATGCCATGCTCGGCATGGGGGCCATGATGGGAGCGACTTTACAAGCACCATTAGCCGCTTTACTAGCATTACTTGAGTTAACGGGTAACCAGAATATCATCTTCCCGGGTATGCTAGTGATTGTCAGCGCAAATCTGGCGGCACGCGAACTGTTCAAGAGTGACTCTATCTTCTTTTCTCAATTCACGGGGATTGGGCTTGATTACCGCAATGATCCAATCGCACAGTCGCTAAGGCGAATAGGCGTCGAGTCGGTGATGAATAAAGCTTATGTTATGACCGAGTCGGTGATACAAAGAAATGTTGCTATTACTCATTTAAAAGAAGCACCAGACTGGTTAATAATTCGGCGTGAAGAGGGCAATCTTTTGATGCCGGCAACCGATTTGGCGCGACATCTAGAAGAAACGGATGATGATGAAATTGTGCTACTGGAAATTCCTGCTAAACGTCGACAATTGACAAAGGTCAGTCTGGAATCCACTTTGCAGCACGCACAGCAGCAAATAAATGACACAGATGCAGAAGCACTGTATGTGACCCGAAAGTTAGGTCCATCAGCCGACCGTATTTACGGCATTATTACGCAGGAAGATATTGAAAAACATTATCGGGTTGTGAGCCATTAAGCTAAATTAAGAGTTTCCTGGTTTTAGTGGATTGAAGAGTGATTAGTGCATTTCTGTGATGGTGTATTAGCTCTGATTCTGTTAGCATTATTTCCCCTGAATATGACATTATTTAGGCTACTTTTTACCCCAAAAATCGGTTTTACTAAACCGAACAATACATTCTCCTCTAAAATTTCTGTTCTTATCGGTATGAATTCATGACGCGTTATATATTTGTTACTGGCGGTGTAGTGTCATCGCTTGGCAAGGGCATCGCTTCCGCCTCACTCGGAGCCATTCTTGAAGCTCGCGGATTAAACATTACGCTTATTAAACTCGATCCTTATATTAACGTTGATCCGGGCACGATGAGTCCCTTTCAGCATGGTGAGGTTTATGTCACAGATGATGGTGCCGAGACAGATCTTGACTTAGGGCATTACGAACGTTTTGTGCGTACAAAGATGGGTAAAAGAAACAACTACACCACAGGCCGCATTTATCTAAACGTCATACAAAGAGAACGTCGAGGTGATTACCTTGGAGGAACCGTACAAGTTATTCCTCACATTACCGATGAAATAAAACGTTGCATTAAAAAAGGTGCGGCTGACGCCGATATCGCGATGGTTGAAATCGGTGGTACGGTGGGCGATATCGAGTCGCAACCCTTTCTCGAAGCAATTAGACAAATGCGTATTGAGCAAGGAGCGGAAAATACCTTATTCATGCATTTAACTCTGGTGCCTTATATTGCTGCTGCGGGTGAAATCAAAACTAAACCGACTCAGCACTCTGTTAAAGAATTACGTTCTATTGGTATACAACCCGATATTTTGATGTGTCGCACCGATCATATGATTCCCGAGAACGAAAAAAAGAAAATGGCCTTGTTTACCAACGTGGAAGAGTCGGCCATTATTTCTGCGCTGGATGTTGATAATATTTATAAGGTGCCCAAGGCACTCCACGATCAAAATCTTGATGAAATCGTGAATAAAAAGTTTGCTTTGAATCTACCCAAAGCAGATTTGAGTGAATGGGAAAATGTTGTTGATGCACTTGATAACCCAACTGGTGAAGTCAATATTGCAATGGTTGGTAAATACATGGATCTGGCCGACTCTTATAAGTCACTTTCTGAAGCATTAATTCATGCAGGCGTTCAAACTCGAACTCAGGTTAATATTATTTATGTTGATTCAGAAGATATTGAAAATAAGGGAGTAGATTGCCTAAGTGAGATTGATGCGATATTGGTACCTGGTGGATTTGGTAATCGTGGAATCGATGGCAAGATTGCAGTGGTTCGTTATGCGCGTGAAAACAATGTGCCCTATCTTGGTATTTGTTTGGGTATGCAGCTTGCTGTTATAGAAATAGCACGTGATCTGGCAAAGCTTGAAAATGCTAACAGCACAGAGTTTGATAAAAATACAGAAGACCCCGTTATCGCATTAATTACTGAGTGGCAGGATTCCACCGGTCGAATTGAACAGCGTAGTGAAGATTCTGATTTAGGTGGCACTATGCGTTTAGGTGGACAGGAATGTCAATTGCTTGAAGGCTCATTGGCTAAAGAATTATATCAATCAGATAAAATTATAGAGCGGCATCGTCACCGTTATGAATTTAATAATACTTATCTTGAGCAACTTGAGGGAACAGGAATGCGTATTTCAGGGCGTTCGAGTGATGGCGAATTAGTTGAAATGATTGAAATACCGGAACACCCCTGGTTTGTAGCTTGTCAGTTTCATCCTGAATTTACATCAACACCAAGAGATGGCCACCCACTATTCACTGGCTTTATAAAAGCGGCACGAGAATATAAAACATCAAATTTGGGGACTGTGAAAAATGCAGCTATGTAATTTTGAGGTTGGACCTACTAAGCCATTTTTTTTAATCGCCGGACCCTGTGTTATTGAAAGTGAACAGTTGGCTATGGACACTGCAGGACAGTTAAAAGAACTCACCGCTGAATTACAGATCCCTTTTATTTATAAGTCATCGTTCGACAAAGCTAACCGAAGTTCGCATGATAGTTTTCGTGGACCAGGTATTGAGGCCGGACTAAAAGTCTTGGCTGATGTAAAAGAAAAAATCGGTGTGCCTGTACTAACAGATATACACGAAGATACGCCCTTAGATGAAGTTGCAAGCGTTGTTGATGTGTTACAAACACCGGCGTTTCTTTGTCGACAAACAAATTATATTCAGGCTGTTGCGAGAACTGGTTTGCCGGTAAATATTAAGAAAGGACAATTTCTTGCCCCATGGGATATGCGGCATGTTGTTGAAAAAGCCCGTGCTGTTGGTAATGATAAAATCATGGTCTGTGAACGCGGTGCTTCATTTGGCTATAATTATCTTGTCTCAGACATGAGATCATTAGTCGTAATGCAAGAGACGGGTGCACCAGTCGTTTTTGATGCGACTCACTCGGTGCAGATGCCCGGTGGTGGCGGTAAGGTTTCTGGTGGGCAACGTGAGTTTATTCCTGCGCTAGCTCGTGCGGCGATGGCTGTTGGCATTTCAGGCTTGTTTATGGAGACACATCCCGATCCTGAAAAGGCGCTTAGCGATGGACCAAATTCTTGGCCGCTAGATAAAATGAGGTCATTATTAGAGACTTTAAAATCTATCGATCAAATCACAAAATCATAACTAAATTAAATGCGTATTGGAGAATAAAGAGTGTCAGTTATAAGTAAAATCATTGCACGTGAAGTCCTCGACTCAAGAGGCAACCCTACTATAGAAGCCGAAGTCACTACAGAAAGTGGCGCGGTGGGTAGTGCTATGGTGCCTTCCGGGGCCTCAACCGGTATACGTGAAGCATTAGAATTACGTGATATGGATGATGCACGTTATCAAGGTAAAGGTGTGCTTTCAGCTATAGGCAACATACATGAAAAGATAGCGCCGACGCTGTCCGGAAAAGAAGTCTCTGAACAGGCCGAGATTGATCAAACCATGATTGATCTGGATGGAACACAAACCAAAGAAAATCTTGGTGCAAATGCAATTCTTGCTGTTTCAATGGCGGCGGCACATGCCGCAGCAAATGAGAACAATGTGCCGCTTTATAAATATCTTGGTGATGAAGGTCCTTTTCAAATGCCAGTGCCGATGATGAACATTATTAATGGTGGAGCACATGCTGATAATAGTGTCGATCTACAGGAGTTTATGATTCTGCCCGTAGGCGCACCGAGTATTCGTGAAGCGGTTCGCTACGGTACCGAAGTATTTCATTCCTTGAAATCGGTTTTATCAAAACTGGGCCTTGGTACAACTGTTGGAGATGAGGGTGGTTTTGCACCTAATCTTTCTTCTAATGAACAGGCTATTGAAGTCATTCTCGAAGCCATTGATAAAGCAGGCTATAAAGCGGGGGAAGATATTTTATTAGGCCTCGATGTTGCCAGTTCTGAATTTTATCAGGATGGTATCTACACACTCGAGTCTGAGAATAAAAAGCTAAATGCGCAAGAATTTCTGGATTACTTATCACCCTGGTTTGATAAGTATCCCATTATCACTATGGAAGATGGTATGGATGAAGGTGATTGGGATGGCTGGAAATTATTAACAGAAAAACTCGGAAAAAATGTTCAATTAGTCGGTGATGATCTGTTTGTAACGAATACCTCCATACTTCAGGAAGGTATCGATAAAAAGATTGCCAACTCAATATTGATTAAAGTAAATCAGATTGGAACACTTACAGAAACATTGGCTGCGATTAATATGGCGAAGAAGGCCGGTTATACAGCAGTGATATCACATCGATCAGGTGAAACTGAAGATACAACTATTGCGGACCTTGCCGTTGCAACATCAGCAGGGCAGATAAAAACAGGATCACTGTCGCGCTCCGATCGTGTGGCAAAATATAATCGTTTGATGAAGATAGAAGATCAACTGGGTAGTGAGGCTACATATCCTGGTATGGCTGCTTTTTATAATCTTTCATGATAATAATATTATATAAGCCACAGAGAAAAATGATTAAATTAAAAGAAGAGTTGAATACAAGACTTGCTCCAAAAGATGTTTTCAATACCTCGCTGATAAATTAAATTACTATGAGCAAAAAAATAAACAGATAGTAAAATGAATAAGTATATAAATAATATTTTATGCTTCCCTGTGCCATCGGTGATTAAAATTGATAATTCTAAAAACTACTTTTTCATAAGAACCGACTAATGAAATGAAACTGACTACTGTTCTCTTCGTTATATTGCTAATACTATTGCAGTACCGTCTGTGGTTCGGTAATGGTAGTTTGACTGAAGTGCATCATCTTCAGGATCAGATCAGTAAAGTCGAGCAAGAAAATATAAGTCTCAAAGAACGAAATTTATCATTAGCAGCAGAAGTGCATGACCTTAAGCAAGGTCATGATGCAATAGAAGAGCGTGCACGCAGTGAGATGGGAATGATTAAATATGATGAAACGTTTTATCAAATTGTAGATTATTCAGGGTCTCAATCTAATACTACTAATTAACAGTCATGTCAGATAGTTCAAAATACTGGTTAGTAATACCTGCTGCAGGAGTTGGTTCACGCATGGGCGTGGATAAACCAAAGCAGTATATTTCAATCAACAATAAAACAATCATTGAACATACGATTGATTGCTTTATTAATCGTGAAGAAATAGAAAAAATAGTCATAGCGATATCAAAGGAAGATGAGTTCTGGCCAACATTGGCAATATCTAATAATGATAAAATTATTACAGCACCGGGCGGAAAAGAACGTTACCAGTCAGTGTTAAATTGTTTACAGGCGCTATCTGGCAAAGCGGGTAATAGTGACTGGGTTATGGTTCATGATGCAGCTAGACCTTGTCTTAATCAGTCAGCGATTGATCGATTGATACTTGAATTACAAAGACATGAAGTCGGAGGGATTCTGGCAATGCCCTGTCGGGATACTATGAAACGCGCAAATGACACTGGGGAAATAGATAAAACGGTAGAGCGCGAATCACTTTGGCATGCACAAACGCCACAGATGTTTAAGTATGAAAAACTTTTGTCGGCTATTGAAGACGCTCTTAAGAATAAAATAGTTGTAACAGATGAATCTATGGCAATGGAAAGAATGGGTTTTAAGCCAATGCTTGTCCATGGACATCAGGAAAACATAAAACTAACCCATAAAGATGATCTTAAATCTATAAAAGCATACCTAGATAGGATGATATAAAAAAATGCGAATTGGACATGGTTACGATGCTCACTGTCTTGTAGAAGACCGATCTTTGATTTTAGGTGGCGTCACTATTCCTTATGAAAAAGGTCTGGAAGGACATTCTGATGCAGACGCAGTGATTCACGCTCTATGCGATGCGATACTTGGAGCCTTGTGTTTAGGTGATATTGGATCACATTTTCCTGATACAGATCCAGAATTAAAAAATATTGATAGCCGAATATTGTTACGACAAGTTTATGATTTAATGAAAAAAAATAAATTTGTGTTGGGTAATGCAGACATAACTATTTTAGCACAAGCGCCAAAAATGGCGGGCCATATATCTTCAATGCAGAAAAATCTTGCAACAGATCTTAATGCAAAAATAACAGATATAAATATTAAAGCGACGACGACTGAAAAAATGGGTTTTGTTGGTCGAGGTGAAGGCATCGCTGTTTATGCTGTCGTTTTAATCATTCCTACGTAGATTTTCCGAAAATTCTTTTCTTTTAAATTTCATTTTAGTCTTTTAAGTTTGATCCATCGTTAAACGATTTCGGGTCATCTCGTGTTATGGCGTAAAGCCTGTTTTAATGACTCTGTTTTCGATTAGCTAAATCAGTTGGTCAATCAAATGGGAGATTACTATGAACACGCTAAATTTCAGTTTAAAAAATACAATAAATAAACTTGAACACATCAATTATGAGTTTGATGCCGATGACGGAATTATTTGGGTATATCTTGATGCATTTCCAAAACCATGTGTAACACCACAATTAGTGGATGACATTCGTTCCTTACACCGATGTATTGAAATAAATAATGGGCAGTTACCTATAGAAGGAGAACTTCAAACGGTTAAGTACCATGTTCTTGATTCACACGCAGATGGCGTATTTAGTTTAGGAGGTGATCTCAATCATTTTTTAAACTGTATTAAGAACGAAGATAAGATCGCTCTGGAAAAATACGCTGCTAATTGTATAAAAGCGATCTATCCAATAATGACAAACTTTGGTTTGCCTATTGTCACTATCTCTTTGGTTAGGGGAAATGCTCTCGGTGGCGGTTTTGAAATAGCATTATCAGGTGATGTCATCATTGCCGAACGTTCGGCAATGATGGGTTTCCCTGAAATATTGTTTAATTGTTTTCCAGGCATGGGCGCGTTTCAAACTCTTTCATCAAGAGTGGGCTTGAATAAAGCACATAAATTAATTTCCAGCGGTAACTTATATAGCGCAGAGGAATTATATGACATGGGTGTTGTAGACGTTCTTGTCGATGATCATTGCGGTGAAGAAGCTGTTTATTGCTATGTCCAAAACCATAATAAAAATTGGAATGGCAATATGGCGATGCAAAAAATCGTCCAGAGTATAAACAACTATGATCAGCAGGAACTATTGGATATTTGTTGTAACTCCTGGGTTGACACTGTTTTTGATATTTCTGATAAAGATATACGCACGATAAATCGCTTGCTGCGTAGCCAGAGAAGATACGAGACAGAGTATCAACATGAATATTCAAAAGTAAGTGTGTCTTGATTATTTAATATGACAATTAAACAAGTTTAAAACAGGGGACAATAATGAAGAACTTAAATACGAAAGAATTACGCTACGCAATAAAATCCTATGCAAAGCCTTCAGACAAAACTGCATTGTTTATATTTTTTTCTGATCTCACAATCTATGCACTAGCAATAGCTGGTGCAATCATGTTTGAAAGTCTTGTATTAAGAATAGCTTGTGGTGTTTTAGCGGGTCTTAGAATTGGGACACTGTTTCTGGTCTCTCATGATGCGGGACATGATAGTTTTACATCCAATCGATTGTGGAATTCTATAATAGGGCGCATAGCCTTTCTGCCCTCATTTCATAATTACAGTTTATGGCTAATCGCTCATAATCGTGCACATCATCAATCACCTAATATTGAAGGTAAAAATTCATGGTCGCCATTATCAAAAGAAGACTATGGTCGTATGTCTACATCTAGAAAAATGATTGAACATTTGTATCGTTCTCCGCTTGGAATTTGTTTTAATTACATGATTGAGCGTTGGTGGAAAGATAAATTTTTCCCATATAAACGAATTATTAGGCAACAAAATATTTCTTATTATGTGGACTTTATTCTTGTGTTGACCTATATGATTTGTTTTACGACGACACTTATTTATATGGGAATGAACGTCGCACACACAAACCCGTTAGAAGTTTTGGTGTTAGCATTATTTTTGCCATTTCTAGTGAGTAATTTCTTGATAGGAGTGACTGTGTATCAACATCATACTCACGAGACAGTCCCATGGTTTAAAACTCAAGAAGAGTGTAATGCATATGCCAGTCTAGAAGATATTACTGTGCATATAAAATATCCACATTGGTATAATTTGATTAGTCATAATGCAATGGAGCACACTGCTCATCATGTTGATCCTAGGGTGCCACTCTACAATTTATCCAAAGCGCAGACAGTACTATGTGAACTGTATGGCCAAGATTTAATAACGATGGATTTCTCACTATTTAATTTTTTATCTACGATGAAAAAATGTAAATTATATGATTATGAAAATCATCTGTGGCTTGATTTTGAAGGACCCCCAACTAGTTCAAAACTAGTGGTAGTTGAAGAACTGGATTATGCAAAAGCAGCTTAATCGGTTAATGATTTAAATTAGTATTGTATTAATGAGACAAGGATGTCTCATTAAGTACTAATATTGATAGTTTAATCTAACTGCTTTGTTGTGAACTCGATGTGGCAGTCTTTGAAAGAAATAAGTTTAATTCAGTATGTGTTGCTTCAAAAACACTATTTATCAATGCCAGATTATTTAAAATTAATTCATCTTGTCTGGATTGAGCTTGTTTATATATTAAATCAGCAATTCTCGAAAGTCTCTTTGCGCCAATTGAACGTGAACTGCCATCGACATTATGGGCAAGTTCAGATAGTTTGTTAAAATCATTGTTAGTAGAAAACAAAGACATTTGCGTTATTGAGTTAGAAGTGTCTCGTATGTAACCTTCTATCAAGGTTTTCATGAACGATGTGTCACTCGCCATAGAAGCTAAAGACTCCAATGAATCATTATCAATTAGTGGAGAATTATAAGGATTGTTAATATCGACAACTTTTAATGTTTCATTACTCGCATCTAAAGGATTATTATTTTTATCACCTACAAGCGAAGTAATAACCTTGATAAGTTTGTCAGGTTCAACAGGCTTAGTTAAATAAGCATCTAGTTTTGCCTCCTTGCAAGCATCATGGGCTTCCTTTGTGGCATTAGCAGTCAGCATTAATATAGGAATACAGCGCTTTTCAGGATACATCTGGCGGTATATTTTTGCTGCTTCAATTCCACCCATAACAGGCATTTGCATATCAAGAATAATTAGATCAAATATACTATCTTCCAATATATCTAGTACTTCTTCGCCATTGTTAGCTAGTGTCACATTATGATTACCATATTCAAGGATACTTTTGATTACTTGCTGGTTTGTCTTGTTATCTTCACCAACAAGTATATTCAATCTCTTTGCTAGATTTGTATTGGTTGGCGGAGTATTTGAAAATTGGTTGTTGATATTATTTGGTGAGATTGCGCGATCACCGGAAATGACAGCATGTAAAGCTCTGAAAAAACTTGTTCTGTCAAGATTGTTACTAATGATGGAAGAATAGCCTGAACGATAAAAACTGGATTTCTCTGATTCTAATAAATTTTCATCGTTGATTAGTATGAAAGAATGATTATTAAAAGTTGATTTTACTTTGGTTTGATTAATGAAATTAATCGGATCTGTATCAAGATATTTTTTAAAAACAAGGATGACATTAAATGGATTGTTTTCAGCGTTAGCAGACATAATCATATCAATTGCATCTTTTGCTTGGTCAGATTGCTTATATGATACTGGCCACAATGATAAATGTTCCTCAATAGTTTGGTAATTATCTTTTATAGGATTGATAATTAATATATTTGAGCCAACAAAACTGTCTAGCGAATGGTCTTCTTCTGATAAGACATCCTGTTGTTCAAATTCCAAATTAAACCAAAATGTTGTGCCTTCTCCTAAGGTACTGGAGAAATCTATCTCTCCGCCCATGGCATCGACCAGTTGTTTAGCAATGGCCATACCGAGACCAGTTCCACCAAAATTACGGGTTGTGGAAGCATCTGCTTGAGTGAATTTGTCAAATATATTCGGCCTTGATTCATCAGCGATACCAATTCCCGTGTCAATGACCTTGAAGGTTATCTTAGCCTTATCATCTGTTAATGAGACTAAGGATAAGTTTATTTCGATAGAACCACTATGTGTGAATTTGATGGCATTACTAATAAGGTTAATAATAATTTGTCTTAAATGTTGTTCATCACCACATAATAAAAAAGGGATATGGGGTGAGATATGTATATTGAACTTTAATCCTTTACTCACCGCTTGAGGCGAGAGCATTTTTGCGGTTGAGTTGATAAGAGCATGCAGATCAAAATCTACTTGTTCTAGCGTTATTTTACCCGCCTCAATCTTGGAAATATCAAGAATATCATTGATTAATGCTAGCAATGTTTTGGCAGAAGCATTAATCGTCGATGAATATTCTTCTTGTTTACTATTCAGCTCTGTAGTTGATAGCAATGAACTCATGCCAACTACTCCGTTAAGCGGCGTTCGTATTTCATGACTCATATTGGCTAAAAATTGGCTTTTAGCTTCATTAGCGGAATTAGCTGCATTAATTGATTTATGTAACAGGGAAATCAATGTTGATACATAAGCAGAGAGAATAGTTATTGAAATAATTGCACCGTAGCCATGCATAATTTCCTTTTGCCAATAAGGACTGTATATCATCACTAAAGAAATGCCAGCAATACTAATGACGGTACTGATATATAAATACTTATTTCCGTATCGGAAGCCATATCCGAATATTAGAAATAAATAGGCTCCTATTAAGGGGGCACCGTATTCTCCCAGAAGATAAAATGCAAATGAAGCAAATGATATATCCAAAATAATACTTAAGTAACGGCGAGTAGGCAGCGGTTTCGGAGTAACTACTATCCAGATCAAGTTAAGTAGACAACAAGCGATATATAGACATGATGTCGTTGTCGCAGCAGAGTCAATGATTGCATAGCGATTTAACCACGATATATATATTAGCCAGGTAACACCCATAGCAAACCTGATAACCGTTTGTATGTGTTCAGAATCTTCACGATTTTGTAATCGAGACTGAATTAAGGAAATTAAATTAATCATCATTGGTACACGATAAAGTCATTTCTTACTTTATTTAGATGGTAAAGTTATATCATTAATTCTATTAATTAATGCCTTTACAGACTCAGGGTCAAGGTGCTTACCCTGTTCTTCAACCAGATAATTAATGGTACTACTTATAGACCAGGCTTTTTTATAGGGTCTATGATTACTTAATGAATCAAATACATCTGCAACGGCAACAATCCTGGCTTCTATCGGGATATCTTTCCCCGATATTTTATTTGGGTAACCGCTACCATCATATTTTTCATGGTGGTTAAGAGCAATTAAAGCACCTTTTTGTAAATAAGGTGAAGGACTATCTTTAAGAATTTCATAGCCGATGGTTGTATGGGTCTTCATTACGTCAAATTCTTGTTCAGTTAGCTTACCTTTTTTCATTAATATTTTATCAGGTATAGCCAGTTTCCCTATATCATGCAACGGAGAGGCTGTTTCTATAATTTCCGCATGTTCTTTATCAAGGCCTAATTCAAGTGCAATAATCTTACTTATCCTGCCAATTCTAAGGAGATGTTCACCTGTTATACAATCCTTAAACCCACATGCTCTCGTTAAACGTAATAATGTTTCTTTTTCTCGAAGAAGAATTTCTTCAGTAGTCTCGCTAATCCTTTTTTCAAGTTTAAAACTACGCTGTATTAATTTTGTTTGACGCTTACCCAGAGCCAATAAATTTTTGCATCTTGCTTCACATTCAGTTTTGTCGAAAGGTTTGTTGAGGAATTCTGTGACACCACTTTGTAATGCATTATGTAAAACTGAACGGTCATTGATGATAGTTATCATGATAATAGGGATATCTTTACAATTGTGTAATTGCCTAATTCTCTTGGTGAAATCAATACCATTCATGATCGGCATTTTGTAGTCAGTGATAATTAGATCGGGCGGGGAGGTCTCAATCGCTGCTAGTGCCGCAGGCGCACTCTTGAATGACTTTACAGTCATTGCAGAATCAATATCCTCAATTGTTTTACTCAGTAACATTCTGCTGACAGTCTCGTCATCGACAATATAGATTATTGATGATGTTGTACTTTTGGCAACGTTACTCAGGTGTGATGACTTCATGTCTTATCCCTGATTTTTACAATTCTTATAATTGTTGAATATTAATACAAGTATAGTCACTGTTGCACCTATTAATAAGCGATAAACCTCTATATTTATGTTTTAACAGTAATAAATCCTCCTCGAAATCAATTTTGTGAATATTGACACGATATTTGTTTGCGCTATCGTAATCTTAAACTGGATAATATCCGTCTAAAAATTCAATATGCATATAATTAGAGAGATATCTGTGGAAATTCTTCTAAATTAAATTTGCCAAAATTAGTGTAATTAATATAGGTTTAATATTATGCAATTTTTTTATTATTTATATATCTTTCTAAAGCGATTGCAGTTTCTTCATAAACCACTACTAAATCAGTAATCTTATTTTTCATTGCTTGTAATTGTTCCGACTGAGCTAAATTAAAAACCTTGTCTGCTATTCTGGAAAGCTTTTTAGCGCCAACAGAACGAGAACTACCATCCACTGTATGTGATAGATCCGCAATTTTCTTAAAGTTTGCGTCATGCATGGATGTGATAATCTCGTCAATATTATTTTTGACATCACGAAGGTAGTCATCAACTAATCTACGCATGAAACTTTCTTTCTTTGCCATCTTGTATAGAGTCTCAAGGACTTCTAATTCTAACAAAATAATATTCTCTGATTCATTGATATCAATAACATTGAGTGGTTTCTGATATAAATCAGAATGGATTGTTTTATGCGACACCAAAGAAGATATGTTTTGTAATAATATCTCTGGCTCAATCGGCTTTGTTAAATAAGCATCAATCTTTGCTTCTTTACATGCTTTGATGGCTTCAGTTGTAGCATTAGCTGACAGCATCATTATCGGAGTATCTATTTTTTCAGGTCGCATAAAACGAAATATTTTTGCAGCCTCAAGACCGCTCATAAGTGGCATATGCATATCCAGGATTATCAGATCAAAGTCATTGTCTTCAAGGATATCTAGAACTATCTCACCATTATCAGCCATGGTCACTTTGTGGTGACCATACTCAAGAATATTCCTGATTACTTTTTGATTCGTTTCATTATCTTCCCCAACAAGAATATTTAGCTTTCTATTCTTTGTCTTATAGTGCGCATCTTGTTTGGACAGATAACAAGGGTTTTTATCAAATCCAACTGGATTGATACCGACGCTAGATGCATGTAGCGCTCTGATTAAGATAGAGCGTTCAGAATTACTCTTGATAATTGAGTTATAACCGGCTTTTAATACTTCAGAATTATTTATATCACTTAGATTATGATCGTTAACTAATATAAATGCATGGTTTAGATAACTGTATTTTTCCTTTATTTGGTATATGAGCTGTATTGCATTTGCATTAAGAAATTTATTAAATACTAGAATAATATGATAGGGTTTATTGCTGCTTGATGCGTTTAAAATATTTTCGAAACTTTCATATGCATCTTTTGCATACTCAAATGAAACCTCCCAATCTGACAAGTGCTTTTCAATTATAATGCTATGTTCTCTATGTGAGTTGACCATTAATAGTTTTATATCTTTAAACGATGACAATGATGCTTTTTCTTCATGTTGCGTTGATTTTTTCTTAAAACTTATTTCGCACCAAAAGTTGGAGCCCACGCTTAATTGACTACTAAAGCCAATACGACCATTCATCTTTTCAACCAGTTGTTTAGCTATAGCCATGCCTAAGCCGGTGCCACCATAATTCCGAGTAATTGAGTTATCTGCCTGTGTGAATTTATCAAATAATTTTGATTTGTCTCCGTCAGCAATACCAATGCCGGTATCAATTACTTCAGTTTTTATAGTTACACGGTTATCTGATATGTTTGCAGTAGTAACAAATATTTCGATAGAACCTTGATTGGTAAATTTAATTGCGTTGCCAATAAAATTAATTATGACCTGTCTTAAGTGCTGCTTGTCACCGTGTAATAAGAAAGGTGTTTCAGGGGATATATGTATATTGAAATCTAATCCTTTTCTTGTTATTTGTGCAATGAACATTGTTGCAATTGAATTGATTAAGGTGTGAAGATCAAAGTCGACAGACTCAGTTGTCATCTTTCCGGCCTCTATTTTAGAGATGTCTAAGATGTCATTAATAAGCGCTAACAAAGTTTTAGCAGAAACATTAATGGTTGAAGCAAATTCGTTTTGTTTGCTGGTCAGTTCAGTGTTTGAAAGTAATGAGCTCATTCCAATCACTCCATTTAATGGAGTGCGTATTTCATGGCTCATATTTTCAAGGAACTGACTTTTAGCAGCATTAGCAGCATTGGCATCATTGGCAGTGGCGTGTAATTTAGTAATAAGAAAAGACACATACAATGACAAGGTCATTAATGCGAAGATAACTCCATAACCTAGACTTTTTAGTCCTTGCCAATATTCGTTATATGTTAAAACCAAACTAAAACCAATAATGCTAAACAACACACTTATCAATAAACATTTATTCCCAAACCGAAAGCCATTTCCAAAAGATATCCAAAGATAAATAAATATTAAAGGTAAGCCAACATAATCAGTTAAATAGATCATGTATGAAAGTACACCCATGTCGAGAATAATTGATATTACTCTTCGTGGCATGGAGATATTATTTGATGCGCTGGTTAAGAGGAAAAAAACCAAAGCTACACTTGTAGCGATAGGCATTAATATTGATAGTTGTGAAAATTGACTAATAGAATCTCTGAAGTAATAAAAATAGCCTGTTAGAAGAAACAAAGTAACTATTCTCATAGCGCTTTGTTCAAGCTCAGTGTCTGGACGATCTTTAAACATGGCCTTTAGTGGTTTTTTATCATGTTCCTCCATCGATACTTAACTCCAGAGTATGCTAATTATTTACGTTTTAATAATAGATAAATCGCTCCGGTACCTCCATCAGCAGGTCTTGCGGAGCAGAAAGCTTGTGCAATATCCATCTTTTGTAGCCATTGATTAAGTTTGTTTTTTATCACCGGTTGTTTATTTATAGAGCCCAAACCTTTGCCATGAATAATTCTGACACAGTATTGAGAACGCGCTGTGGACTGTTTAAGGAAATCAGCTAATGCAATTTTAGCACTATCAACTGTCATGCCATGTAAATCCAGTTCTGCTTCAATTTTATAATGACCACGACGTAATTTTTTTATTATATTGTTTTGAACTCCGGGGCTAGTATAAATAAGTTCATCACCTCGTTCTAATAAGCTTGAGTCAAAGTCTGCATTACTCATTTCTTCAATGACAGCAAGATTATCGGCTTCCGTTTTTGCAGGGTGTGCTTTGGGTCTGGGTTTTTCAGCTATGAAACCATCTTGTTTTAATGGACGAGCGTCGCCAACCATTTTGCGAAATAGCGCACTATCTTCGTCTGAAATGCCAGGGGACTTTTTCATGTTGTTGATCCAGTGCGTGTTATTTAGCACAAGTCTAGCGCATGCTTGAATTTATGCCAGCGTAGTTAGAACGTTTTTCAAGTATAGTTCACAATTTTACAACAGTTAAATTTACAAAAGACTAGTGGCTTAACCCAGCCAGTTTCGTGCGTTGAGGAATAGTTTCATCCAGGGGCTATATTCATTATTCCATTCTGCAGGCAGGTAAGAGAATTGCTTACTTAAGAACACCCGTTCTGGATGCGGCATCATGATGGTAATACGGCCATCATCATTGGTGAACCCGGTTAAACCATTAATTGACCCATTAGGGTTCATTGGATAACGTTCTGTGAACATTCCCGAGTTATCAACATAGCGCATTGTTGCATTCGAAATCAGTTCTGTTGATATAGTTGAAACGCGACCTTCACCATGAGCAACCACGACTGGAATTTTAGAGCCAGCCATATCTTTAAATAATATAGAAGGTGATTCCATGACTTCGACCATTACCAATCTTGCTTCAAACTGTTCAGACTCATTTCGTAAGAAGTCAGGCCAATCGGAAGCGCCGGGGATTAAATCACGCAACTGCGACATCATCTGGCAGCCATTACAGACACCAAACGAAAATGTATCGGTGCGGTTAAAGAAGGTTTCAAACATCTTGCTTATTTTGTCATTGTACAAAATAGATTTCGCCCAGCCGCCACCAGCACCCAAGACATCACCATAAGAAAATCCACCACAGGCAACTAGACCATTAAACGATTCAAGTTTTATTTGACCATCGATCAAGTCCTGCATATGTACATCAACACATTCAAACCCAGATCGGTCAAATGCAGCGGCCATTTCTAATTGTCCATTAACGCCTTGCTCCCTCAGGATCGCCATCTTTGGTTTTGCATCGGTGTTAATAAAGGCGAGTGGGTTGTTTTCGAGTTCAAATGTTGTGTCGATAAATAAACCAGAATCAATCTTATTGCCTATAAGATCAAATTCCTGTTTGGCGCATTCAGGGTTGTCACGTAGGGACTGAATTTGAAAACTCGTAGAGAACCATTTTTTATGTAAATCATGGATGGACAACTCTAGATTGTTTGATCCATCTTGCTTGACTCGGAGAGTATAATTATTGTTTACTGTTCCGATAGTGTGAAGTGCTTGTTCCTCTATGCCAGCATTAACAAAAGTTTGTTTTACACTTTGCTCATGTTCTCTCTTTATTTGTATAACCGCACCGAGTTCTTCATTAAATAAATTGGCGATGATGTTATCAGTCTGTGCAAGTTCAACATCAATGCCGGTGTGTCCTGCGAATGCCATTTCAGCCAAGGTTACAAATAGACCTCCGTCCGATCGATCATGGTATGCAAGAATATAATCTGATTCATTTAGAATCTGTAAGGCTTGAAAAAAGTTGATTAGTAAAGTTGGATCATCCAGATCAGGAGTTTCACAACCGAATTGTTCATACACTTGGCATAGCGCAGAGCCAGCGAGACGCTGTTTACCATGGGCTAAATCAATGTAAAGTAAAAAAGTGTCGACATCTTGTTGTAATTGAGGTGTCAGTGAGTGGCGAACATCTGCAACCCGAGCGAAAGCCGTGATATTTAATGATAAAGGCGATGTTACTTTTTGTTGTTGATTATTCTCAGTCCAGACAGTATTCATCGATAGAGAATCCTTCCCGACTGGTACAGCAATGCCAAGTTCTTTGCAAAGATTACTAACTGCAGAAACTGTGGCATAGAGTTTTACGTCTTGGCCAGACTCTCCACAAGCTGCCATCCAGTTGGCTGAAAGAGCAATGTCATCCAGCTTAAGAATTCTTGACGCAGCTATATTCATAATCGCTTCGGCAATTGCCATCCTTCCTGAAGCAGCGGCATTGGTCAGTGCAAGAGGAGCACGTTCACCTATAGCCATCGCTTCACCTATGTAGTCAAAATAGGAAGAACTGGTAACGGCACAATCTGCAACGGGGACTTGCCAAGGACCGACCATTTGATCGCGTACAACTAAACCAGAAATTGAACGGTCACCTATCGTAATTAGAAAAGACTTACTAGCGACTGTAGGTAGTTGCAGCACTCTATTGATTGATTCTTGTAAATCTAATGTTGAAGTATCAAATTCAGAATGCTGGGCAGTTTCACTCTGCGCATCACGTTGCATGCTTGGCATTTCGCCAAGTAATACAGACATCGGTATATCAATCGCTTGATTATTGAAGTGTGCATCATTTAAAACAAGTTGTTCTTTTTCAGTTGCTTCGCCGAGTATCGCATAAGGTGCGCGTTCTCGTTTGCAAAGTGAGGTGAAGCGGTCAAGTTGTTCAGCACTAATCGCAAGCACATAGCGCTCTTGTGATTCATTACACCAAACACCCATCGGCGACATGCCGGGCTCATCATTAGGAATCTCGCGTAATTCCAGTTGCGCACCACGATTACTCGCACTAACGAGTTCAGGCATGGCGTTTGAAAGACCACCAGCACCAACATCATGGATACTAATGATTGGATTGTTATCACCTAATGCCCAACAACGATCGATGACTTCCTGGCAGCGTCGTTCCATCTCGGGGTTATCGCGTTGTACAGAAGCGAAATCGAGCGAAGCGTCACTTGAACCTGAAGCCATTGAAGAGGCAGCGCCACCACCAAGTCCAATCAACATTGCTGGGCCACCTAGTACGATTAGTTTAGCCCCGGTAGGAATGTCTTGTTTATGAACATCTGATTCGCGAATCATGCCGTAACCACCGGCAAGCATGATAGGTTTGTGATAGCCGTAAATTAAAGATTCATTTTTTCGTTGTTCATAAGTGCGGAAATAACCACACAAGGCCGGGCGGCCAAATTCATTATTATAGGCTGCTGCACCAATCGGCCCTTCGAGCATAATATCGAGCGCCGAAACAATTCGATCGGGTTTGCCATTGTCTGTTTCCCAGGCTTGTTCAAACCCGGGAATTTTTAAATTTGATACCGCAAAACCAGATAGACCAGCCTTTGGTTTTGCACCACGTCCGGTTGCTGCTTCATCACGAATTTCTCCACCAGAACCGGTAGCTGCACCAGGGTAGGGCGATATCGCGGTTGGATGGTTATGCGTCTCAACCTTCATTAAGATATGGATATCTTCATCGTGATAACCATATTGATTATTGTCTGGATCTGTAAAAAATCGGGCACCATTAAAACCGGCCATAACGGCGGCATTATCATGATAGGCAGAGAGTACATTGCCCGGATTGGCTTCATGGGTTTGTCGTATCATTTTAAACAGGGAATGTTCTTGTTTAACATTATCGATAGTCCACTCCGCATTGAAGATCTTGTGCCTGCAATGCTCGGAATTAGCCTGCGCAAACATCATTAATTCTACATCGCTTGGGTTGCGCCCCAATCTTTTAAACGAAGTGAATAAGTAGTCTATTTCGTCATTTGATAAAGCCAAACCCATTTCAATATTGGCTGTTTTCAATGCCCCGATGCCCCCGACCATGATATCAACCTGATTCAACTCGGCGGGTTCAGTCATAGCAAATAAAGTAGTAGCATCATTCTCATTAGAGATAAGAATTTCTGTCATACGGTCATGTATATGCGGTTTGAGTAGGGTTATTTGTTCTTCATTTAGAGTGTCACCATTGTTCATATTAAATGAATAAACTTTACCGCGTTCAAGACGAATGATTTTATCTAATCCGGAGTTATGAGCTATATCGCTTGCCTTACTAGACCATGGAGAGATCGTACCGGGTCTTGGAATGACAATGAGTCCGAATGAATTATCAGGAGTATTTTTAGACGTAGAACCGTAATTTAACAGGGCGTCTAATTGAGCCGTTTCTTTTTTATCGAGAACGGCACTCGTCTCAGCAAAGTGGACATAGCGCGAGTCAACTGAGCTAATTGCCGGCACACATGACTGCAAGGCAGAAAGAAGTTTATTTACACGAAAGTCAGAAAGGGCGTTACCGCCAGGCAGTATTAGCATCAAATTTTAGATTATGTGTAGTGAAGGATATTGAGGCTGGCTATTTTATCAGCCAAAGTGGAAACACGCGAAAACTATTTAATCTCTTCCACCTTAACTAATACATTTCTCTGTTCTTGCCCACGTCGTTTTGTGCTAATCAGGTTTCTTTTAGAGCTATCATTGAAATGTTGGGTGGCACCACCGACTGGTATCCATTCGCCTAATCGACCATTCGCGGTGGTTTCTACATTTTGAATATCAAATATCGCCGCTTGGTTTGGAGTGACGCGGGATAATTTGGATGATATCAATAGCGTGACTTTATCGCCCTGGATTCTTGGCAGGACATAAAAGCCGGATTCTACGTCTCGGTATTCCACACCATCCTGAACTACTACGCCACCACCACCGGTGACGAAAGCAGTTTGGTTAGGTATGGGTACAGATTGTCCTGTACTGATGTAGGCTGGATTGCCCTCTAATGCTTGTACACGAAATACATTTCTGTCTTCTAAGCGCGATCGGGTTTGCAATTGGCGGTAGCGAACGACATTACCATCGCTGTCTTTACCCTGAATTATAGTGCCGCCATGACCGGTGTCGGGCGATTCTAGTGTGACATCTCCAGTGCTGTAGCGTCCCGAGACACCGCCTTCCTTAACATTTAGATTACCATCGACATCTTGTTTTACGCTGATCATTAAACGGCGTGGGGCATTATCGATCTGCGCTAGAACTTGCTTTATTTGTTTAAGATTTGAGGGAGTAGTCTTAACGATTAACTTATTGTTTATTCCAGTAACGGTGCCACCTTCAACAACTAATGGTTTGAGAATAGGAATAACATCTTCGACTTGTCTGTTTTGCATGGGAATGGTCTCGATCTTCATCGGTTCTGCTATTACAGGCGTACTGATAATTACAGTAAATATTAGTGTAAGTTGAAGTAATTTTTTCAAATGTGCATCCTTCTAAAATTGGGGTCAGGTTTAGACGTATCCCACATACTATTAAAAACCTCTAACATGTATTTCGACTCGCGACGGCCATTGAAGTTTACTTTTCCCCTGTATCGTTCAACGCTTTCTCGAAACAGGTATCCTACTTCATCGACAATTAGTACCGCTTCGTTGAATGATTTATATTGCGACGAAGGTTTACGGATTTCGATATAACTGCTGATTTTTGCTGCTAAATCAACGAGTTTATGACCTTTGCGTACTATTATCTCGGGTTCAAAGGCAAGGATACGTATATCAACATACCTTCCTTTTAATGCCAATTGCCTTACGGCTTCGACAAATTCAGGTTGGTTGTAGACAAATGGATCCAGTTCATGGGAAATGATGGCGAGTTTCTGATTACATTGTTTTACCAGCGCCAGTGCCGCTTCCGCGTTATCCTGACGTGTTTCGACTTTGATGGCTTCACCGGTAGACTCGCCCAGAATGTAATCATCAAGGTTATTCATGTTTTCTTCCCGTCCTGCTGTCCTTATTATTTATTACAGACAAGCTTCGCTTGGTCTTCAGCATTACCTGTATAGTTTTGTGGCGTAAGTCGTTGTAATTGTGATTTAACATTATCGGGCAATTCAAGTTGTTCAATAAATTTTTGCAGGGTTTCCTGATTAATATCTTGACCACGAGTCAATTCTTTTAATTGTTCATAAGCATTTTCAATGCCATAGCGACGCATTACTGTTTGTATTGGTTCAGCTAACACTTCCCATGATCGCTCCAGATCAGCATTAATTGCCACAGGATTAATATCTAATTTTGATAAACCTTTGGTACAAGAATCGAATGCAATAAGACTATGAGCAATACCCACACCCATATTTCTCAACACGGTTGAATCAGTTAGGTCGCGTTGCCAGCGGGAGATAGGTAATTTTTGTGCTAGGTGTTCAAAGATGCCATTTGCCAGCCCCAAATTACCTTCGGCATTTTCAAAATCGATAGGGTTGACCTTATGTGGCATGGTGGAGGAACCAATTTCACCTTCTTTTAATTTCAGCTTGAAGTAGCCGAGCGAGATATAGCTCCAAATATCGCGGCTGAGGTCAATCAGGATGGTGTTAATTCGCGACAACACATGAAAATATTCTGCCATATAATCATGCGATTCAATTTGGGTGGTGTGTGGATTCCAGTCTAATCCAAGTCCTTCAACAAATTCTTTTGAAAGCGACATCCAATCCAACTCAGGGTAGGCCGATAGATGCGCATTAAAATTACCGACAGCACCATTCATCTTGCCAAGTATGTCTATTTTTTCTAACTGTGACTGTTGGCGCGATAAACGGTGCACATAGACAGCAAATTCTTTACCCAAGGTTGTTGGTGATGCTGTTTGGCCATGTGTTCTGCATAGCATCGGTAATGAAGCATGATCGTTTGCCAATGTTTGCAGATGAGAAATAAGGCCTTGCAATTTTTCTGCTAGAACAGTTTCACGTGCCTCTTTCAACATTAAGGCATGGCTGAGATTATTGATGTCCTCAGAAGTGCAGGCAAAGTGAATAAACTGGCTAGCAGTTCCTAGTGAAGCCTCGCCTTTAATTTTATCGCGAATGAAATATTCGACCGCTTTTACATCATGATTGGTAGTCTTTTCAATCTCCTTGATGGCCTCGGCATCTTCAACGGTGAAGTTATCTTTTATGCTGTCGAGCAATGTGACGGCAGTAGATGAAAATTGTTCAACTTCAGTTATTTCGGGATGTCTTGCTAATGCCTTTAACCATTCGATCTCGACCTGTACTCGAAATCGAAATAGTCCGTATTCGCTGAATATCGGTCTTAATGAATCGGTTTTGTTCTGGTAACGGCCATCAATCGGTGAGATGGCGGTTAATGCTGATAATTCCATAGTGACTCTTGATTATTAAATAAGACCTCAGATTATACATGGATTAGCACTTTGTTTGAGCCAATTCTAATGGTCTAATTTTGATTCAAACAGCCAGGTAGATTGTCTCTATGCCCTTATTTATCGGGGAGTCCCTCCTGTTTTTCATCGGAGCGCTTACTAGAATTATTTAAAATTACATATTGAATAGATGGAAGTACAAAAATAAATAGACCAAACAATAAGTATATTAAGAGAAGATCCTGCAATTGATTTATAGATTGGAAATAAAGTGTGATTAATATTCCAATTATCATCAACAAACTTGCCGGAATAATAGTTACTAAAATAGATTTCCTAGAATTGAATTGTTTCATTGACAACATAAACAATCCAAGAAGAGATTGCAGAGCCAATACAAAATAAACTGGAAATAAAAATACATATAACCATATCTCCTCTGCCTCTGATGCAAAAGCAGCGGGAGACGTCAAAACACAGCTGAGGCTTATATATAAATTAAGGAGAAGGATTTGGGTTTTTTTCATGGATAGCTTCGATTGCTTTGATGATTTTTTTAGGGAGATTGATATCGATGCTCTCGACATTACTTTTGAGTTGTTCCATGGATGTGGCGCCAATGATATTACTAGTCAGAAAAGGGCGGCTGTTCACAAAAGCCAATGCCATTTGTGCTGGATCCAAATCATTTTCTTGCGCCAGTTTGACATAGGCTGCGGTTGCCGCATCGGCCTGTGGGTTTGTATAGCGGCTAAAACGATCCCACAACACCAGTCGCGTGCCCGCAGGCCTAGCACCATTTAAAAATTTTCCACTCAAAACACCAAAGGCGAGTGGAGAATAAGCTAATAAGCCAGATTGTTCTCGATGGGCAAACTCGGCAAGACCAATTTCAAATGTTCGATTCAATAAATTATAGGGATTCTGAATACTGACTATCCTTGGTAAATTGAGCTCGTTTGCAGCACGAAGATATTCAGCACAACCCCATGGGGTTTCATTTGAGATTCCAATCATTCGAATCTTACCTTCTTTGACCAGACCATTAAGCACATCTAGCGTCTCGGCAATTGCAATGCCGTCTTTTTCCGGGACATGGTAATAACCCAGTTGACCGAAATAATTGGTGTCACGATCCGGCCAATGTGTTTGATAGAGATCGATGTAATCTGTTTGCAGCCGTTTGAGTGAAGCATCTAGCGCCTGATGGATATTCTTTTTATCTAGTTTGGCTTGACCATTACGTAAGTAGGGAGCAAAAAGATTTTGGCCACAAACTTTGCTGGCAATGATTAGCTTATCGCGATCTTGTCTTTTAGCTAGCCAGGTACCAATATAGGTTTCAGTCAGACCTTGTGTTTCTTCTGTAGGCGGTACCGGGTACATCTCGGCGGTATCGATGAAATTAATCCCGGCATCAACTGCATAATCTAATTGCTGGTGTGCTTCGGCTTCAGTGTTTTGTTCACCCCATGTCATGGTACCGAGACAAATGCGGCTGACTTTGATGTCGGTGTTGCCTAACTTTGTAAATTCCATATTCTTCTCTCTTTATGAAGTGTGTAGATACCTTTCATCTTTAATATGTAATAATTTCATCCAACTATGCAAACGATAACCCAGAAAAAATTAACCTTGGCAAAACCTGACGACTTCCATCTCCATCTGCGCGATGGTGTTGCATTGTCCAGTGTTGTGAATCATACCGCAGCGCAATTTTCGCGAGCGATAGTCATGCCTAATCTTAAACCACCCGTGGTTAATACAGAAATGGCACTGGCTTATCGGGAACGTATATTACAGTGTGTCGATGAAAAGTATAATTTCGAACCGCTGATGACCTTATATCTCACAGATAACACATCAGTAGAGTTGATAAAAACAGCAGCAGACTCGAATATTATTAAGGCATTAAAGTATTATCCCGCAGGTGCTACGACCAATTCCGATCAAGGTGTCACAGATATAAAAAAAACCTATCTAGCCCTCGAAGCGATGATGAAACATGGCTTGCCACTCTTGGTGCATGGTGAAGTAACAGGTGATGATGTCGATGTTTTTGACCGTGAAGCCGTTTTTATAGATAAAGTGCTAACGCCTTTGGTAAAAGAACTTCCTGAACTTAAGGTAGTCTTTGAACATATTACAACACGCGCTGCGGCTGACTTTGTTATGGAGACAAGTGATAAAATTGCTGCAACGATTACACCGCAACATATACTCTTAAATAGAAATGATTTATTTAAAGGTGGTTTACAACCACATCATTATTGCCTGCCTATATTGAAGGCAGAAGATGATCGTCAAGCGGTATCAGCAGCGGCGACCAGTGGTAATCCAAAATTTTTCCTCGGTACCGATAGCGCGCCGCATGCGCGCAGCACAAAAGAAACCAGCTGCGGTTGTGCCGGTATCTATTCCGCGCCTAACGCACTAGAGATATACGCAGAAGCATTCGATGCGGCAGGACAACTCGATAAACTTGAAGCTTTCGCCAGCCACTATGGTGCGGATTACTACGACTTACCACGAAATACAGATCAAATGACATTAGTGAAAGAAGAACAAACCATTCCCGAGACATTACCGTTCGGTAATGAACAAATTGTCCCCTTTCGCGCCGGAGGGACATGTTCATGGCAACTGAAGAAATAAAGGAAGCAACGCCTAATAAATCACCGGTTGCAAAACGATTCCGTGGGTTCTTGCCCGTCATTGTTGATGTAGAAACAGCCGGATTTAATGCGGCTACAGATGCACTATTAGAAATTGCCGCTGTAACGGTGGCCGTCAATGAAGAACACCAATGGTGTATCGATGAAGTCGTATCCAAACACGTCAATCCATTCGAAGGCGCTAATCTAGATCAAGCATCACTCGATTTTATTGGCGTCGACCCTAACCACCCTTTTCGTAAACAGATTGCTGTAAGCGAAAATGAAGCTTTACTTGAAGTATTCAAACCGATACGCAAAAAAATAAAAGAACATAAATGTAGTCGTGCCATATTAGTTGGGCATAACGCTTCGTTTGATCTGGGTTTTTTAAACGCTGCTGTTGAACGTACACAGATCAAACGTAATCCATTCCATCCCTTCAGTTCCTTTGATACCGCAACCATGGCAGGACTTGCCTATGGCCAAACAGTATTAGCGCGTGCAGCAGAAGAAGCAGGACTGAAATGGGATACTAAAGAAGCTCATTCTGCGCGTTATGATGCTGAACAAACTGCGTTATTGTTTTGTGAGATTGTTAATAAATGGAATGAGTATTCGGGACTATTTGAAGATTGATTAACTACTAATTTATATATTCTTATGACATCAATTTTTGAAGGTGTATCACTGCGACTTTGTGTTTTTCTCTATCGAGTTTACACCACATATCCTTAATAAATTCAGGATCAAACCCTTGTTCAAAATTATATTCTTCCCATCCATAATGAAATGATAACCATGGGTATGAGATATTATAAATCTCAGCCAATTCCATTATCAGGTTCTGATTTTTTGGCGCACCGTCGCGTGTTTCCCAGCGCTTGACGGTGCTTGCAGTTATATTCCGAATTTTGGCCACTTCTTCTTGTGTGAGCTTTGCTTGAATTCTGGCATAAAAAAGCCGATCTGAAATGCGACGTAATCCATAATTTAAACGTTTATCGATTGTTTTAGTCTCTTTTACATTCATCTTTAAAAATCAATTCACTATAAATATTCGATATTAAAAGTTAATAGAGACAGTATCGGTTAATCTTTCTTATCCTTTAATTTTAGTTTCCCATTCCTTTGCTTTTTCCATCAATCTGGAATATTCCATCGTTGTTAATTCTCTGCTCTTCAAGACTTGTTTCCCAGCTATCCAGACATCGCTAACTTGTTCTCGATTTCCTGCGTAAATAATTTGCGATAGCGGTTCGTACATAGGTACGGTTTCGAGTTGATCGAGGTTGATCGCGACAATGTCGGCTTGCTTACCTTTCTTTAATGAACCGATTGATTCATTTAGGCCGAGTGCTTTTGCGCCATTGAGTGTTGCCATCTTCAATGTGGTGTGTGCATCGAGGACGGTACTGTCGTTAGCGACGCCTTTGGCGAGTATGGCGGCGGTGCGCATTTCACCGATCATATCCAGATCATTATTACTGGCGGTGCCATCGGTACCGATGCAGACATTCACTCCGGCCTTATGTAATTGCGCTGCCGGGCAAAAGCCGCTAGCAAGTTTTAGATTTGATTCAGGGCAGTGGGCAACACTCACACCGAGTTTAGCGAGTTCTTGTATTTCTGTTTGTTCCAGTTGCGTCATGTGCACAGCCAACATGCGTGGGCTGATTAGGCTGAGTTCTGATAACCGTTGTAGAGGGCGTTTACTGTGTTGTTCTATGCTTTGCTCAATTTCAAATGCGGTTTCATGGATGTGCATATGAATCGGGATGTCGAGTTCTTCGGCGACGACATAGATACGTTTAAGTGGTTCGTCCGAAACAGTGTAGGGCGCGTGTGGTGCAAAGGCGGTGTTGACCAAGGGGTTGTGACGATAGGTATCGTGTACTTGTTCACCTTTGAGTATGTATTCATCAGCATTTTCGGCCCAAGCTGTAGGAAAGTCGATCAGTATCAAGCCGACGACGACGCGCATGCCGACATGGGCGCAGACTTCTGCTGTTTGATCCGGGAAGAAATACATGTCGTTGAAGCAGGTGGTGCCACCACGAATCATTTCGGCAACAGCGATCTCCGTACCGTCTTTGACGAATTCTGGATTGACCCATTTCTGTTCAGCAGGCCAGATATGCTCATTCAGCCATTCCATTAATGGCAAGTCATCTGCTAGTCCACGTAATAGCGTCATGGCTGCATGGGTATGTGCATTAATTAAGCCGGGGATGAGTGCATGTTGAAGCAGATTGTGTTCTTCTGATGCCGAAAATTTCTTCCGCGCATCACTTGTAGGCAGGATCCCTTCGATCTTGTCCTCTTTGATTGCAATGGAATAATTTTCATAGACGGTATTTGCCGGTTCCACCGGTATAATCCATCGGGCATGAATTAAGGTATCAACATTCATCTTGAAAAAGGTATCCTTGGTTTTTTAACATATGATAAGTCATTAACAGGATAAAACGAATTGGACGACAAGAATTTAGAGTTCCCGGCGGAATCATTTGCTGCGGTGAAGTGGAACGCAGGGATGTTGACCTTATTGGATCAAAGAAAGTTACCCAGAGAGATCATCTATCTTAATTATGATTCTGCCCTTGCTGTTGCGGCGGCTATTAAAGATATGGTTGTTCGCGGGGCACCAGCGATTGGTATTGCTGCGGCCTATGCGGTTGTCTTGGCAGCACGATCCGCCTGGCAGGATGCGGGGAAATCATGGCGGGAAAAGATAGAAGCCGATATTGAAGCGCTTGCTGTGGCAAGACCCACGGCGGTTAATTTACATTGGGCGATTGCTGAGATGAGGAAGGTCTTTGATTCGATTGAGGGCGTTCCAGAACCGGTTTTACTGGAATCTGCCATACGTATTCATGATGAAGATATAGCCGCAAATCACGAAATGGGACGTTTAGGTGCTGAATTAATCATGGCTGATAGTCAAGTTATCACACACTGTAATGCAGGCGCATTGGCTACCGGAGGTTATGGTACTGCTTTGGGTGTAATCAGGACAGCATTTAAAAATGGCTTAATCAAAAAGGTCTTTGCCTCTGAAACGCGACCCTGGTTTCAGGGGGCGCGGTTGACCAGTTGGGAATTACAACAAGATAAAATCCCGGTGAATCTGGTGATTGATTCTGCCATCGCGAGTGTGATGGAAAATAATAAAATTTCCTGGCTTATTGTGGGATCAGATCGAATTGCCGCCAATGGTGATGTCGCAAACAAGATAGGGACATACTCTCATGCGGTTTCGGCTTATTATCATGGCGTAAAAGTAATGGTTGTGGCACCGTCGTCAACGGTTGATATGCAGATTGAATCTGGGGCGGATATTCCAATCGAAAATCGCGACACTGAAGAAGTGACTGATTTCAAGACAACGCGCATAGCCCCAAATGACATTGAGGCCATTAACCCAGCTTTCGATATTACCCCGGCAAAACTGGTCGATGTCATCGTTACAGAAAAGGGAATTGTGCGTAATCCGGACACAGAAAAAATGCTTGCATTATTCGGATAATTTAGGCCTGAAAATACGCATTAAAAAGTAAAATTTAGGTAGGGTAAATGGCTGAAATATGTTAGGATTCTGCCTTTAGTAACTACAAGAAATTAAGGCTTTTTTTGCTCCCTTTTCCATCAATAATTTATGTCCGATTCTGATTTCGCCCGTGCGCTCTCGCACGTCAATATAGAAGACGAAATGCGGCAGTCCTACATGGACTATGCCATGAGTGTTATCGTCGGTCGTGCCCTGCCTGATGTCCGTGATGGCCTCAAGCCGGTACACCGTCGCGTTCTGTTTGCGATGAAGGAAATGGGCAATGATTATAACAAGCCTTATAAAAAATCAGCCCGTGTCGTCGGTGACGTCATTGGTAAGTACCACCCGCATGGTGATACTGCAGTCTACGATACGATGGTACGTATGGCGCAGCCATTTTCCTTGCGCTATGTATTGGTCGATGGTCAGGGAAACTTCGGTTCGGTTGATGGCGATTCTCCCGCTGCAATGCGATATACCGAAGTCCGGATGTCGCGAATCGCACATGAAATTTTAGAAGACCTCGATAAAGAAACGGTCGATTTTTCTCCGAACTATGATGGTTCTGAGCATGAACCCGTGGTCATGCCTACCCGTATCCCAAATCTACTTGTAAACGGTTCTAGTGGTATTGCTGTGGGCATGGCGACCAATATTCCACCGCATAATATGACAGAAGTTGTGTCTGCCTGTTTAGCCTTGATTGAAAACCCTGAATTAAGCATCCCGGAATTAATGCACTATATCCCAGGCCCCGACTTCCCAACTGCAGCCATTATTAATGGTTCATCAGGTATCCGAGAAGCCTATGAAACAGGCCGTGGTCGTATCTATGTCCGGGCACGTGCTGAAATTGAAGAGAATGATTCAGGTAGCAAGATTATTATTCACGAGCTTCCTTATCAGGTTAACAAGGCGCGTTTAGTTGAAAAAATAGCCGAACTGGTCAAGGACAAAAAGGTAACTGGAATCCGTGAACTACGCGACGAATCTGATAAAGATGGTATGCGTGTTGTCATTGAATTACGTCGTGGCGAAGTAGCAGAAGTTATCCTGAATAATTTGTATAAATTTACCCAGATGCAATCTGTTTTTGGCATCAATATCGTGGCGTTAGCTGATAATCGCCCACGTTTGATGAATCTGAAGGATTTACTTGAAGCCTTTATTAGTCATCGTCGCGAAGTAGTTACTCGTCGTAGTCTCTTTGAATTACGTAAGGCAAGAGCACGAGCCCATGTATTAGAAGGGCTTGCGGTTGCTTTAGCCAATATCGATCCTGTCATTGCACTTATTAAACAGTCTGCTAGTCCAGCGGAGGCTAAGACTAGTCTGTTAGCAGAGACATGGGAATCGGGCGCTGTTGTTGAAATGTTAAAAAGCGCCGGTGCTGATGCCTCAAGGCCAGACAACTTGTCTAAAGAGTATGGTCTTACCGAGGCGGGTTATCGACTTTCTCCGGTTCAGGCGCAAGCGATTCTTGAGTTACGCTTACAAAAATTAACCGGTCTCGAAAAAGATAAGATACTAAAAGAATACAGTGAGTTGTTAGAAGCCATTGCAGACCTGCTGGATATCCTTTCACGACCTGAGCGCTTAATGGAAGTCATTCGAGATGAATTGAAAGACATTCTAGAACGCTATGGGGATGAACGAAAAACAGAGATCGTACATACTCAGGAAGATCTGAGCATGGAAGATCTTATAACGGAAGAAGATGTTGTCGTAACGCTATCTCACGCGGGTTATGCCAAATCACAACCGATGGATACTTACCGATCGCAAAAACGTGGTGGGCGCGGAAAGTCGGCAACCTCCGTAAAAGATGAAGACTTTATTGATAAATTATTCATGGCCAGTACACATGACACGATCTTGTGCTTTTCTAACAAGGGAAAAGTCTATTGGCTTAAGGTCTATGACCTTCCTCAAGCTAGCCGGACCGCGCGTGGTAAACCGATTATTAATCTATTGCCATTAGAAGAAGGCGAACAGATCAATGCCATATTGCCTATTCGAGAATATGAAGAAAATAAATTTATCTTCATGGCAACAGCAGATGGCACAGTCAAGAAAACATCCCTAGCTGAATTTTCGAGAGCTCGTCCAAGTGGGAAACGTGCGATAGAGTTAGCCGATGGCAATAAGCTCATTGGTGTTGAGATTACTGATGGTGAACACGATATTATGCTGTTTAGTAACACGGGTAAGGTCGTACGTTTTCCAGAATCTCATGTCCGTGCAACGGGTAGAACTGCAAAGGGTGTTCGTGGAATTCGTTTGAGTAAAGACCAAAATGTTATTTCATTAATTATTGTTGAAAACAAAGAAGTGACGATTTTGACGGCCACAGAAAATGGTTATGGAAAACGTACTGCGGTTGAGGATTATCCTCAGAAATCACGCGGTGGTGTGGGTGTTATATCTATTCAAGTATCAGAACGTAATGGCAATGTTGTTGGTGCTGTGTCAGTTGAGAATGATGATGAGATTATGTTAATCAGTGACCAAGGCACGCTAATAAGGACACCTGTCAAAGACATCTCTGTCTTCGGCCGTAATACTCAGGGTGTAAGACTGGTTAATTTGAATGAAGCAGAACATCTGGCTGGCCTCGAACGTATTATTGAATACGGGGAAGAGGGACAAGAACAAGAAGAACAAGAAAGCTGATTTCTTGTAAGACAACTCTGGTTACTGTCAAAGACATCGGAATGTATGTCCAGCGATAAGACGTTCCGATTGTTCAGTTTCATGAAAAAACAGTGCAAATACATAATCGACTCCTTAACAACTGCTTCTCTCTACCGTATCCTGTGACACTTGGAAAATAATATAAGAAATAACCTGGTGCTCGACCATGTCCGAAGATAAAAAACTAGCGCAGTTGCGCGTTGATATAGATGCATTAGATAATCAATTGATAGATCTAATCAGTGATCGCGCACGTTTGGCACAAGACGTTGCAGAGGTGAAAAATGCATCACCAGAGCCCGCAAATTTTTATCGTCCTGAACGTGAAGCTCAAATATTAAAAAAAGTAATAGAACAAAATAAAGGTCCACTTTCTGAAGAAGAGATGGCTCGTCTTTTTCGTGAGATTATGTCTGCTTGCCTAGCATTGGAGCAACAACTGGACATAGCCTATCTAGGACCCGAAGGCACCTTTACGCAGTCCGCGGCGCTAAAACACTTTGGGCATTCTGTTAATACAACTGCATTCGGTACTATTGATCACGTGTTTCGTGAGGTTGAATCAGGCGCCTCACACTATGGTGTGGTGCCTGTTGAAAATTCAATCGAAGGTGTTGTGAACCACACATTAGATATGCTGAATCACTCCAGTTTAACTATATGCGGCGAAGTTGAATTGCGAATACATCATCACTTGTTAAGTAAAGATGAGTCGACTGACGAAATAACAATTGTTTATTCACATCAACAAGCCTTAGCACAATGCAGAGCATGGTTGGATACACATTTAAATAAGACCGAACGCATTGCTGTCAGTAGCAATGCCGAGGCTGCTCGTATTGCCAGCAATGAACAACATGTGGCTGCCATAGCAAGCAGTACTGCAGGTGAGTTATATCAGTTAAATAACCTTGCCAGTAATATCGAAGATCAACCTGATAATACGACCCGCTTTTTAGTTATTGGCAAAGAGAGATGTAGTGCTTGTGGTCATGATAAGACCTCATTGATTTTTTCAACACCCAATAAACCAGGCGCATTACATACAATGCTAAGTTGTTTTGCTGATAATGGCGTTAGTATGACTCGTATCGAATCCAGACCCTCACGTCGCGAGATGTGGGATTATGTTTTTTTCGTTGATATTGAAGGACATGCTGATGATAAGCCGGTTAAAAAAGCATTGCTTGAGTTAGAGGATCATGCAGCAATGGTTAAGCTGCTTGGCTCTTACCCTAAAGCTGTATTGTAGGTCGACTTATGTCCTGTGATCTATTCTCGCTTGCTACTCTGGGTGTCGCCGGTCTTCAGCCTTATCAGCCAGGCAAACCCATTGAAGAGTTGCAACGTGAGCTAGGATTAGAAGAAATCATTAAGCTTGCATCTAATGAAAATCCGTTAGGTCCAAGTCAAATGGTATTGGATGCTATTGCGTCCACAAAAGATTTGTCACGCTATCCAGATGGAAATGGGTTCAATCTAAAGAAAGCCCTTGCCGACAAACATAATATAAATATGGATCGTATTACTTTAGGTAATGGATCAAATGATATTTTGGAAATGGTGGCACGTGCATTTGTAAATACTGAACATCAGGTTATTTACTCAGAACATTCATTTGCGGTTTATCCCATAGTGACTCAGGCAGTAGGTGCTGAACATGTCGTTGTGCCTGCAAATGAATGGGGACATGATTTGTCCGCAATGTTGGAAGCGGTAACAGATAAGACGCGATTAATGTTTATAGCCAATCCAAATAACCCTACCGGGACATGGATTAAGAGTGAACGTTTGCGGCATCTGTTAGAGAACGTTCCAGAGCATGTCATAGTCTTAGTCGATGAAGCCTATTTTGAATATGCCTCTGTTGAAGAGCATTACCCGGATTCTAGTTTATGGTTGGATGACTTTAGTAATTTAATTGTCACGCGCACCTTTTCCAAGGCCTATGGTCTTGCAGGTCTTCGAGTGGGTTATGGTCTGTCTCATCCAGATATAGCCAACTTGTTAAATCGCGTACGCCAACCGTTTAATAATAATAGTTTGGCATTAGTTGCAGCAGAAACTGCATTGCAAGACGAACAATATATAGAGCGTAGTGTTTCAGTAAATCAAAACGGAATGCAGGAACTAATCAAAGCTTTTGATGAGTTGGGATTGGAGTTTATTCCATCAAAAGGAAATTTTATTTGTGTTGATTTTAAACAACCTACAGATAGTGTTTTTCAAGCCTTGCTAAAGGCAGGTGTTATTGTCCGACCTGTTGCAAACTATGGTATGCCGAATCATTTGCGCATTAGCATCGGTTTGGAATCTGAAAACATTCGCTTCATAGCTGAATTAACTAAAATAATGACTAAATAAGATATGTTAATCGATCATCTTTCTATCATCGGCGTTGGACTTATTGGTGGTTCGCTTGCGCGCGCTTTGCGTAAAGCAAAGCTCGTTAATCGTGTTACCGGTTGTAATCGTAATGAGGACACTTTAAAGAAAGCGGTTGAGCTTGATGTTATAGATGATTACTCCTTAGATATAGCTGAAGCCGTCGCGGGCGCTGATGTAGTTGTCATTGGCACACCACTATCGACGACAGAAAAAATACTCCCGCAAATTGTTGCGTCTTTAAAACCAAATGCAGTGTTAACGGATGTGGGTAGTGCCAAAGGTAGTGTCGTCAGTGCTGCTCAAAAGGTAATGGGTGATAAGTTTTCACGTTTTGTTCCTGGCCACCCTATTGCAGGTACAGAACAAAGTGGCGTCGAGGCATCTTTTGCAGAGTTGTTTGTCGATCATCGAGTAATACTTACACCACTAGAAGTTACTGATATCTCGGCGCATAAGTTGATCACTGAAATGTGGCAAGCCGTTGGTGCCGATGTAATTGATCTTGATGTTAAACATCATGATGATGTGCTTGCAGCGACTAGTCACTTACCGCATATGCTGGCTTATGCCTTGGTAGATTGTTTGGCGGGCATGCAAGAGCGTGAAGAGATCTTTAAATATGCTGCAGGTGGTTTTGCTGATTTCACACGAATTGCTTCTAGCAGTCCGGAGATGTGGCATGACATCTGTTTTTCTAATCGAGATGCATTATTAAATTCATTAGAACTTTTTTCTGAACATATTAGTAAAATAAAAGACGCAATTGAGAATTCTGACAGTGAACAATTATTATCAATTTTTAAACGAGCCAAACGAGCTAGAGATCAATTCACTAAATCCAGAAAACAGTCTGAATAACAAATCAAAATGAGTTCAAATAGCGGTTCCAGTTTTCAAATCAAACCGGGAGGTGTTATCTCTGGTCGGATCACCGTGCCTGGAGATAAATCTATCTCACATCGAGCCTTGATGTTGGGCGCAATTGCGGAAGGCGAAACAAGGATTACCGGCTTTCTGCAAGGTGAAGATACCTTGGCAACAGCAAAGGCCTTTCAACAGATGGGTGTTGAAATTGAAAATGATGGCCAGCTTGTTCGGATTAATGGTGTTGGGCTCAATGGATTAAAGAAGAGCAGGAATTCAATTGACCTTGGTAATTCAGGCACATCTGTTCGCTTAATGACCGGCTTATTAGCTGGGCAAAACTTTGACTCTGAATTGATAGGTGACAAGTCATTAATGACAAGACCTATGCTGCGCGTTATTAAACCATTACGAAGTATGAATGCAGAAATCAGTTGTACGGAACGTGGTACTTTACCTATTAACATAACAGGTGAAAATCAGTTACAGGGGATTGAATATGAATTACCCGTTGCTAGTGCACAATTAAAGTCCTGTTTACTGTTGGCCGGTCTATACGCTGAAGGAACCACAACCATAATTGAAAAACAGGCTACCCGAGATCACACTGAACGAATGCTCAGTGCTTTTTCTCATCCAACCACAAGAGATCAAAATCGAATATCCATAAGCAAGGCAGATAGACTTATGGGGACAGACATTAATATACCGGCGGACTTTTCTTCAGCGGCATTTTTTATTGTGGCAGCGACAATAGCGCCTGGTTCGGATTTGGTACTTGAGAATGTCGGCATTAATCCCACTCGTAACTCAATGTTAAAGATTATGGAATTAATGGGTGCTGATATCGAACTTGAAAATAAGCGAGAACAATCTGGTGAACCCGTTGCAGATATACATATAAAGAGTAGTGAATTACATGGGATCAATATCCCGGAAGAATTAGTGCCCGTCGCGATAGATGAATTCCCGGTAATTATGGTGGCTGCAAGCTGTGCCAGAGGAGAGACTCGCTTGTCTGGTGCTGCAGAATTGCGGGTGAAGGAAAGCGATCGTATACAATCTATGTTGGATGGTTTTATTGCTACAGGCGTACAGGCCGAGGACACTGAAGACGGCATGATTATACAGGGAGGTGAGTTTCATGGCGGGGAAGTGAACAGCCATGGTGATCACCGAATTGCTATGGCCTTTGCCGTCGCAGGCCTTGTTTCTAAAGAAGCGATAGTTGTAAATGATTGTGAAAATGTTGCGACCTCATTCCCTGGGTTTGTTGAATTGGCCCAAAAAGCGGGCATGAGTATCGCCTATGCTTAGTGTTCCAGTGTCTAAAGTACCCGTCATTACTGTAGATGGCCCAAGTGGTACAGGAAAAGGCACTATCTGTAGCTATCTTGCTGACTGGTTGCAATGGCACTTTCTGGATAGTGGTGCGCTGTATCGGGTGCTGGCATTGGCAGCAGAAAAACATGGAATTCGTAGCGATGATGAAGCGACACTTGTGAACTTGGCAGAAAATTTGAGGGTTGAATTTAAAATTGCTGAAGCGGGTTCTTTGGTGAATGTACTACTGGATGGACAGGCAGTAACGGATGACATACGTACTGAAACATGTGGTAATGCCGCTTCTCTAATAGCACCTATTGCAAAGGTTCGTCAGGCCTTATTATCAAGGCAAAGGGCATTCCATGAAGTCCCCGGATTGATTGCCGATGGCCGGGATATGGGCACGGTAGTCTTTCCAGATGCGACATTGAAGATATATTTGACAGCCAGTGCCGAGGAAAGGGCCAAAAGGCGTTATAAACAGTTGAAGGAAAAGGGTATTAATGCTAACCTCCGCGACCTTTCCGCTGCTATAGCTGAGCGAGATGAGCGTGATAGTACACGCGCAGCATCGCCATTAAAACCAGCAGAAGATGCGATTGTTATTGATACGAGTACGCTTGATATTGATGCAGTCTTGGCAAATATCTCAGAATTAGTGCGAAACACGGTTCCGGGAATGCAAAAATAGGTGGTTAATCACTCGCGATGAGTGCTTAACTTAAAATTAACTTAACAGATACATCCTGCCGTAGTCATAGCAGGGTTTCAGGAATTACCTTTCATGAGCGAGAGTTTTGCGGAATTATTTGAAGAAAGCCAAATAGAATCAAAAATGCGTCCCGGCGCAATAATCAGTGCCGTAGTCGTAGATGTCAACAACGATACCATCATAGTCAATGCTGGTCTCAAGTCCGAAGGAATCATCCCAATAGATCAATTTTTCGACGAGCACGGTGAGCTCGAGGTCGCCCTTGGCGATACGGTTGATGTTGCGTTGGATTCCATCGAAGATGGTTATGGTGTTACCCGCCTCTCTCGTGAAAAAGCAAAACGTAAGATTGCCTGGACGGTTCTTGAAAAAGCGCATGAAGATAATGCCACCATCATTGGTGTTATTACAGAACGTGTTAAAGGTGGTTTTACTGTTGATGTTGATAAAGTTCGTGCCTTTTTACCGGGCTCATTGGTTGATGTCAGACCTGTCCGTGATACTTCTTATTTGGAAGGCAAACCACTCGAATTTAAAGTTATTAAAATCGACCAAAAACGAAATAATGTTGTTGTTTCGCGTCGAGCTGTGGTCGAGACCGAAAGCAGTGTTGAACGAGATGCATTGCTGGAATCCTTGAAGGAAGGTGCTTTGGTTAAAGGTGTTGTTAAAAACCTTACCGATTATGGTGCATTCCTTGATTTGGGCGGTATTGATGGTCTGTTGCATATTACTGATATGGCTTGGAAGCGTGTTAAGAATCCAAGCGAAATTGTGAATATCGGTGACGAAATTGAAGTTAAAGTTTTGAAATATGATCGCGAGAAGAACCGCGTATCCCTTGGCTTGAAACAAATGGGTGAAGATCCTTGGCTAGATTTAACCCGTCGTTATCCAGAAGGTGCTCGCTTACATGGCAAGGTTACCAATCTGGCTGATTATGGTTGTTTTGTTGAATTAGAAGAGGGCGTTGAAGGTTTAGTTCACGTCTCAGAGATGGATTGGACTAATAAGAATGTGCATCCATCGAAATTGGTCCATATCGGCGAAGAATGTGATGTCATTATCCTCGACATTGATCAGGAACGCCGTCGTATTTCTCTTGGTATGAAACAATGCCAGTCAAATCCTTGGGAACAATTTGCAGCGACACACAACAAGGGTGACCGTGTTGTTGGTGTTATCAAATCGATTACTGATTTTGGTATCTTTATAGGACTTGATGGTGGTATCGATGGTTTAGTCCACTTATCAGATGTCACATGGGCTGAAAATGCAGATGAATCAATCCGCAATTTTAGCAAAGGCGAAGAAGTTGAGACCGTAGTATTGGCTGTTGATGCTGAAAGAGAACGGATTTCTCTCGGTGTGAAACAATTGGAAAAAGATCCTTTCTCAAATTTCGTTGCAGAAAATCCAAAAGGAACAATTGTAAAGGGTATTGCACAAAATGTTGACGTAAAGTATGTCAATATTAGCTTGGGTGAAGGTGTTGAAGGCACTATGAAAGCAACAGAAATATCATTGGAAAAAGTTGTTGACGATGCGCGTTCTGTTATCAAGGAAGGCGAAGAGTTAGAAGTAAAAATTACCGCAATTGACCGTAAAAAGCGCACAATTAACCTGTCAATCAAGGCAAAGGATTCGGATGATGAGCAGGCGACAGCCAAAGAATATGCCCCTGAGTCAGGTGGTGGAGCTAAATTAGGTGACCTTTTGAAGGAACATTTGGATAATAATTAAAAATTACTGTTACAACAGACCCATCTTCTGATAGGATTTAGGAATAATAACAATGGCTTGGACGTGTTTTGAATAGGTATTAAACGCGCACTAACCGAGATTGGAAGCATGACAAAATCTGAACTTATCGAAATATTGGCAAGACGGCAGTCTCAACTGGCTTATAAGGACGTTGAGTTGGCAGTAAAAACTATACTCGAGCACATGTCTTCTACGCTCTCAAATGGAGAGCGTATAGAGATTCGCGGGTTTGGTAGTTTCTCACTACATTATCGTCCACCTAGAGTTGGACGAAATCCTAAGTCAGGCGAACCTGTCTCGTTACCGGCTAAACACGTCCCTCACTTCAAGCCAGGTAAACAGATGCGTGAAAGGGTAAATAACTGCCACAGTCCGATTACTGACTAAAAAGCTCTGCACTCTTACATTAGTTCTATCTGAATCAATCTCCTTTTGTAAATCTTGTCATTCCCAGACAGATTGTCTAGTGTGTATTATTATCTGTCCTGTTTGAAATCAAGGACAAAAAACTAAATACTTTTATTTGTGACTAATCGATAATCTGATTACGCGCTATAGCCATTTTTATAGTCTATTGCGTTTGAGTTTATTAAATTGAGCTGGATATTAACGATGGAGAAAATATGTCCCGTATTGCTAAATTGATTCTTGTTTTTGTTATTTTACTGATTGGCTTGGCTTTTCACCTAAAAAATAATCAACTGATAGAGCTAAATTATTATGTCGATGTAATTAGTTTGCCGATGTCATGGTTGGTTGTTCTCGTTTTGTTTATTGGTTCAATGCTGGGTGTGTTAGCCAGTTTGCCCATTATCATCAAGTTGAAACGAGATAAGATAATGCTTGAGAGGCAAATTAAAAATAGTGAAAAAGAGATTAACAACCTCCGAGTTATGCCGGTCAGGGATTAGTATTGATGCTAAATGAAACGAACCTGCTTTGGTTACTGCTGCCGGTTGCCGCTTTGAGCGGTTGGTGGATAGGCCAACGTGTAGGTAAATCAAAAAACAATCAATCCCCAAGCTCAATTTACCCAGAATATTTTAAAGGTTTGAATTTCGTGTTGAACGAACAACCCGATAAGGCTATAGAAGTCTTTATTCGAATGCTTGAAGTTGATAGTGAAACAGTAGAAACCCATCTTGCGCTTGGGAATTTATTTCGAAGACGTGGAGAAGTAGACCGTGCCATTCGAATTCATCAAAATTTGATTGCTCGGCCTACTTTAGATCGAGACCAACGTGCACATGCCTTACTTGAGCTAGGTATGGATTATATGCGCTTAGGTTTGCTCGATCGGGCTGAGGGTTTATTTCTTGAATTAATCGAATCTGATCTACATTTAAACCAGGCATACACTGAATTGCTGGAAATATACCAACAAGAAAAAGATTGGGAAAATGCAATTAATATTGCCAGAAAACTGGAACTCATCTCGGGCAAGAAATTAAATCCCGTGATTGCGCAGTTTTATTGTGAGCGCGCTGAATTAGCTTTGCTCGAAGGTAATATGCGTGTAGTTAAGGAAAATATTCGTCGAGCAATTAGTTTTTACCCCAATTGTGTGCGTGCCAGTTTAATTGAAGCACAAATGTATCAGAGAACTGGTAAGGACAAGTTGGCGATCAAATCATATAAACGGATTGAATCACAGGATAGTGATTATATTACTGAAATCATAGGCCCGCTGTTTGAGTGCTATCGAAAATTAGACCGCGTCGATGAATTTGTTGAATACTTGAGAATGTTGGTTAATATCTATGGTGGTATCAGTTCCTTGCTAAGGCTAACAGAGTTAATTGCTGAACGTGAAGGGGAAAATGCCGCGATTCGTTTTATCTCTGATGAATTGAAAAATCGACCTACCGTTAAAGGTGTTGACCGTTTGATCGAATACGCCTTGTCCAAGTCTGAAGGTGAAACGCATGAACACCTTAAAACAATTAAAGATCTAACAGCTCAATTGATAGAAGGAAGATCGATGTATAAATGTAGCATTTGTGGGTTTGATGCAAAACAGTTGCATTGGTCATGTCCCGGATGTAAAAGTTGGGATACGGTAAAACCCGTTTTTGGAGTCGCAGGTGAATAATTGTCGTGTAGTAGTCTCATTGGATTTTCCTGATGCAAAACAAGCAATAGACCTTTGTCAAAAACTGGAGCCAACAGCCTGTAAACTAAAAATTGGCAAAGAACTATTTACCCGAGAAGGGCCTGCATTAGTTGAACGATTTATTAATATGGGATTTGATGTTTTTCTTGATCTTAAATATCACGATATCCCTAATACCGTAGCCAGTGCATGTCGTGCCGCTGCAGACTTGGGGGTATGGATGCTCAATGTCCATGCTTCTGGTGGTCGAGCTATGATGGAAACAGCATGTGAAGCTCTGGACAAAAGTACACATAAACCATTACTAATAGCCGTTACCGTTCTAACAAGCATGGGAGATGATGATCTCAGAGAGATTGCCATATCTAACTCTGTTGATGAGCAGGTAATGTTATTAGCACAGTTGTCAAAATCATCTGGACTGGATGGCGTTGTTTGTTCAGCAAAAGAGGCGAATCATATAAGTACGGAGTTAGGCGAGAAATTTTGTCTGGTGACCCCGGGTATTCGTCCAGTTAATTCGAAAAAAGATGATCAAAAACGCATTATGACACCAGCCGAAGCTATTGCTGCTGGTAGTCATTATCTGGTTATTGGTCGTCCAATTACCAAAGCAGTTGAGCCACTTGTAGCGTTAAGCGCTATAAATGCTGAAATCAATTCAGTCATTTAAGCTTTAAATTTAATGTCAGAGTCTGTTCGACAAAATGTGTTGTCTCCAAAACTGCCTGAGTCTGGGCAGTCGAGAATTAATTGGTCGCGCTTATACGGTAGTGCAAGGTCACTTGCTATTGCTAATTTGGCAGCGCAAACACAAAAACCAATTATCGTAGTTACTGCAGATACCATAAGTGCAGTTAATCTTATCAATGAACTAAATGTTTATATAAAAGATAGTAGTTCAATTCCGATTATCACGTTCCCTGATTGGGAGACATTACCTTACGATCTGTTTTCTCCCTATCAGGATATCATCTCAGATCGCTTACAGACCCTGTTTAATTTGCCGAATACAAAGCAGGGCATCCTAGTTGTACCAATAACAACGGTCATGCATCGTCTATTACCGAGTGATTATTTGTTTTCAAATAGTTTGGTTTTAGATGTGGGGCAATCTGTCAAACTCGAAGCCTTTAGAAAACAATTAAATCAACAAGGTTATCGTTTTGTTGATCAAGTTACTGAACATGGCGAAGTATCAAAACGGGGCTCTTTGCTCGATATTTTTCCTATGGGGGCGATAAATCCATTTCGTATCGATTTGTTGGATGATGAAGTTGATAGTATTCGCACTTTTGATATTGAGACGCAACGTTCGATTGATAAAGTCGAAACGATACGCGTTTTACCTGCACGCGAAGTTGCGTTAGTTGATGAAGGTATAGCGCGTTTTCGCGCAAATTGGCGTGCGCGATTTGAAGGTAACCCGGCGCAATGCCCTGTTTATCGTGATGTCAGTCAATCGCTCGCGCCAGCAGGAATCGAGTATTACTTGCCACTATTTTATGAAGAGACGAGTGTTTTATTTGACTATATCGCTGATGATTCAATTTTAGTTTTAGATGAAGGAGTTAAAGCAGCAGCTGAGACGTTTTGGGAAGATGTCGAATCACGATATGAGCAAGAGAGATACGATGTGGAAAGACCTATATTGCCACCTCGAGATGTATTCCTTAATACTAATGACCTTTATACTGCATTTAAATTTTATCCTCAGATACACATAGCAAATCTATCATCTGAATCTAGTTCTAATTTTATCGAATTCGACTCAGAACTACCGACCAACCTCTCAATAGATGCTCGAGCAAAAGAACCGCTCGCATTGGTAAAGCGATTTTTATATGAGTTTGATGGACGTGTTTTGATTGCAGCAGAAACCCAAGGCCGTCGCGAGACGATCATGGAATTGTTCAAGCTTAGTGGTGCACCAGACAAAGTGGAAAGTTGGGATAGTTTCCTTCATAGCAATGTTGAATTCGGAATTGCAGTCATGCCAATTGAAAATGGCTTGATAATGCATGAACCAAATATTGCCATTATTACTGAAGCGCAATTGTTTGGTGAGCGTGTAATGCAACGGCGATTGCGAAAGCGCAAGCAACAGGATGCAGAAGCGATTGTTCGTAATCTGACAGAATTAAGTGTGGGTGCGCCTGTTGTTCATGAAGATCATGGCGTCGGTCGCTATTGTGGGTTGATTACCATTGACGCCGGAGGAATACCCGGTGAATTTATTCACCTTGAATATGCGGAAGGCGATAAACTATATGTTCCGGTCGCAGCACTAGAATTAATATCACGCTATACCGGTGTCGATCCAGAACATGCACCGCTACATAAACTAGGCAGTGGGCAATGGCAGAAGGCGCGGCGTAAGGCAGCAGAGAAGGTTTATGATGTTGCGGCTGAGCTACTGGAGTTACATGCACGACGTGCGGCAAGAAAAGGACAGTCTTACGAGTTCGATCAAGATGCATATTTTGCCTTCGCCCAAAAATTTCCTTTTGAAGAAACACCCGGTCAATATGACGCTATACAGTCTATGATAGAAGACATGCGCAACGACAAGCCAATGGATAGGTTGGTATGTGGTGATGCGGGCTTTGGTAAAACAGAAGTCGCGATGCGTGCTGCTTTTATTGCAGTCCAAAATGGAAAACAGGTCGCCTTATTGGTGCCGACCACTTTATTAGCACAACAACATTTTCAAAACTTTGTAGATCGATTTTCTGAATGGCCCGTACGCATTGAATTGTTATCACGTTTTCGATCAAAGAAAGAACAAGACATCTCATTATCTGCAATGGCCGATGGTAAAGCCGATATTGTGATCGGCACACATAAACTATTGCAGGCCGACATTAATTTTAAAAACCTGGGGTTGATCATCATTGATGAGGAACATCGTTTTGGTGTGCGACAAAAAGAAAAATTTAAATCACTACGTGCCGAAATTGATGTGTTAACTTTAACGGCAACGCCAATCCCCAGAACATTGAATATGGCGTTGTCAGATCTACGAGAACTTTCCATCATAGCGACACCACCAGCACGACGACTTGCTGTAAAAACCTTTGTACGAGAACGCAGTGATGCTTTATTGAAGGAAGCAATGTTGCGAGAAATAAAACGTGGAGGCCAAGTCTTTTATTTGCATAATGAAGTGAAGACTATAGAAAAGACAGCTGAGGATATAGGTAAGCTCTTACCTGAAGCACGAGTTGAGTTTGCGCATGGACAAATGCCAGAGAAGCAACTCGAATCGATAATGCTAGATTTCTATCACCGCCGTTTTAATGTTCTTGTTTGTACTACTATCATCGAGACAGGTATTGATGTTCCATCGGCAAATACGATTATTATCAATCGAGCAGATAAATTTGGTTTGGCACAACTTTATCAACTACGTGGACGTGTAGGGCGTTCGCATCATCGTGCCTATGCCTATCTGATCGTTCCAACACGTAAAGCTATGACAGCAGATGCAGTAAAGCGACTTGAAGCCATAGAAGCTCTGGAAGAATTAGGTATTGGTTTTACTCTGTCAACACATGACCTTGAAATAAGAGGCGCAGGTGAAATTTTAGGTGAAGGCCAAAGTGGTCATATTCAAGAAATAGGTTTTGGTCTGTATATGGAGCTCTTAGACAGAGCGGTGCATGCAATGAAAGAAGGGAAACAGCCTGAGTTAGACCGGCCACTTGATCACGGTGCTGAGATTGATTTACACATTCCTGCCTTGATTCCGGAAGACTTTTTACCTGACGTCCATATGCGTTTAATTATGTATAAACGTATTGCGAGTGCAAAATCAAATTTAGAATTGGATGAATTAAAGGAAGAAATGATCGACAGGTTTGGTTTATTACCAGATGCGGTTAAAAACCTGTTTGAAGTTAGCAATCTCAAGCAATTGGCACGACCATTGGGTATTCGTAAAATTGATATGGGATTAAAGGGTGGCCGCATCTTCTTCCAGCCAGATGCTAATATTGATCCAGGTCGTATTATCCAGTTAATTCAATCAGATCCAAGTAGTTACAAACTTGATGGGCAGGATAAACTGAGGATCAATAAAGACTTACCTGATGCTGAATCAAGGTTACATATATTAGAATATCTTTTTAATGAAATTGCACTAAAGATCGCGGCATAATAGACATATGAATCATATTAAATTCAGCCTTCTAGTTTTCCTTTTTGTCTTTTCAAATATTGTATCAGCCGCGTCCTGGTATCAAGTTGAAGTCGTTGTGTTTGATAGGCTCAATCCAGACTTGGATGGAGAGCAATGGCAAAATGAAGTATTTAATGTGAGAGATAATCTGGTTGAATTACAAGCAACTGACACAAGCGATGGTCTGGTTCCCTATATGATCTTGGATAAAGCGCGTAATCGACTAAATGGTGTTCAACGTGTTTTTAAATTGTCTAGCCAATATAGACCTCTGATACATTTATCATGGCAACAAGCAGCTACACAACGTAGGCAATCACGCTACGTTCATTTGCAAAAACTGGATAGTAGTTCATCTATTCCGGTTGCTAATACAGGAAATCTTAATGATGAACCTGAATTTATTGATGATTTAATACCTTTGAATAGTATTATTGATGGTTCAATCAGGATAAGAAGTGGGTTTTATTTGCATGCTGATATTGATTTGTCATATTTCAAGGAACTTCCTGCTGAGAATAAGATCCTTCGCTCCAGTGAAGAATCGTTTACAGGAAATACAGATAAAACAGTAATAAAATTAAAAGAAACCCGCAAGATAAAGCTTAATGAGATACACTACTTTGACCATCCAATGTTTGGTGTGATTCTGCAAGTGAGTAGACTTAGGTATTAGGATTAAGTTAAGGCAGATTTTTCAATCCAGTAATTGCCCCCAATATTCATCGTAGGGATGTACATCATGAGTACTTCCGGCCTGATTAACTAATGGCAGATCTGCATTAGCCCATTCAAAGATAGAGCCTTCCAGATTTTTTGCGTTTGTGATTCCGAGATTATTTAATTCATGTACGACTGCTGCTGAACGGTATCCAACCGAGCAGTAGACGATGACATCTTTATCTGATTGTGATGTTAGCTCGGCGATGTCGAACGGATCTTCTAGGTTAACTGCGCCGGGAATATGACTCACTGCAAATTCTTCTTTCTTTCTAACGTCTACTAGTATCACATCTTTAAGGTCTTTTGTTTTTAACTCGCTTATAGAAATACGTTCTACTTTAGGGAATTTTTCTTGTATCTCTGCATTTACATCAGCCCAATTTAGTCCGTCTTGTTCACAAGCGGTTAAACTAAATATTAATAAAATCAGGAAAATTAGTTTCATTTTAAATAAAATTGATAATAAAAATTATTCATTTTCATGTCTAGGGAGAACAGTAGGCATTCCTTTTTCATCAACAGATATCGATAAATTTATGGGTCTACAACAGACTTCACAATCTTCAATATAATCTTGTTGAGAAATGCTGCAGTCTATTATAAGTTCTATATTCTCACCGCAATAAGGACAGTCAATAAAATTATTTGATAAGCGGTTCATTCTTTATTTTTAATAAAGGATGAAATCAAGGTCTGTATTTGTCCCATGCCTTCTCTTAGATTGTTTTCAATGATTTCCATGGTGATAATTTCATCCGACTTTCCCGCAGCCCAATTAACCACTAAGCCACAGCAGGCATAGTCAATTTCTAACTCTCTGGCAAGACTGGCTTCGGGCATGCTGGTCATACCGACAATATCATTGCCGTCTTTTTCTAGGCGTATAACTTCTGCGGTTGTTTCTAATCGAGGACCCTGTGTTACGGCATAGGTACCTGTACTTACTATATCCAGCTCAGATATCGCTGCCGCATCAATTAATTGTTGTCGTAATGAGTCTGAGTAGGGCTGAGTAAAGTCGATATGTTTAACTTCGCTTAGATTTTCTTCATGAAATGAATCCGGACGACTATGAGTATAATCGATGAGTTGATCAGGAATGACAATTCGGCAAGGAGTCATGGTTTCGGTAATGCCTCCTACGGCATTAACAGCAATGATCTCGCTAATGTTGTTTTCGTGTAATGCCCAAAGGTTTGCACGATAATTTACTTTATGTGGCGGAATCGTATGTGGATTGCCATGGCGCGGCAGGAACAATACTTCAATCCCATGAAATTTAGTGACGGTAATCGGTGCGGAAGGTTTTCCCCATGGGGTATCCATGTCGATTTTATTAATGATCTCTAAACCAGGTAGTTTGCTTAGTCCGCTACCACCGATGATTGCGATATTACTCATACTGCATAGATTCCTGCTAGGTTGCGATGGTATTCATAGTAATCCATGCCGTAGCCAAAGACATAGCGGTTAGGGACATGTAAACCGGTGAAATCAGCATGTTGAATTGGTTTGTCTTGTTCAAGAACCTTTTCTGCCAATACTGCCGTTAGTACTTTTGTGGCCCCGGCCTCGTAACAATATTTCACTATAGCTGCAAGGGTGATACCTTCATCCAGTATATCGTCGATTAATAAAACAACTCTACCTGCCAAGTTTTCCGGTTTTTTCAACCAATGTAAATCGCTGCCGCTAGTTTCGCCGCGATAACGTGACGCATGAATGTAATCGATCTGTAGGGGAAAGTTTAGTTGTGAGATTAATTTACCGCCTAGGACCAAGCCGCCATTCATTACTGGCAGTACTAAAGGATTACTGTTTGATAATTCTGCCGTAATTGCTGCCGCCATTAATGTTATAGCCGCCTCGACATCTTCTGTATTAAATAGCAGCTCAGCATCATCAAGCGCATTTTGAGCTTGCTCGGTTGTGATTGAGTTTGTTTTCATTTTCATTATTTATTCTTTAATTGGTGGCGTCCCACCCAATCCCGGGTAAATTGCCAGGCAGAACGGCCACTGCGTGAACCATGTTCGAGTGCCCACTTTAGAGATGCTTTACGCACGACGTCCATATCTTGACTGACAAATCCATGTTTGTTCAACCAGTACTCTACGATTTCTAAATATTGGTTCTGATTAAAAGGGTGAAATGCAAGCCATACACCGAAACGTTCTGACAGTGATAATTTTTCTTCAATTGCTTCATTCAGGTGTAATTCACCACTAATGTATTGGCTGGAAACATTATCGCTCATTATCTCTGGCAATAAATGGCGGCGATTCGAAGTAGCATAGATTAAAATATTCTCTGGTGTACTGCTGAGTGAACCATCTAGAACGACTTTAATAGCTTTGTAACTTGGATCGTCAGCTTCAAATGAAAGATCATCACAATAAAGTACGAAATGAGCCTGTTTTTTACTAAGTATTTCAATAATTTTTCTTAAATCACCTAGATCATTTCTAGTGACTTCAATTAAATTCAGACCTTGGTTTTGATATTCATGCAATAAGGCTTTAATTAGCGATGATTTACCCGTACCTTTGGGCCCCCATAACAAGACATTGTTTGCCGGCAAGTTTGCCAGAAATTGTTGTGTATTCCTGTCTATATTTTCCTTCTGAAGATCTATGCATTGTAAATCAGCTAGGCAAATATTAGAGGGGCAGTTAATTTTATGAAAGAGACCGCTTTTACCATAGCTATGCCATCTATATGCACCACCATCAAAGTCAATGATTCCTTCTGGTAAGTCAGGAATATAAGGTTCCAGTTTATCCAATAGCGAATCTAATCGCTTTATTAGTTTATCTGTTTCAGGCACGGCATCACCGAAGTATGTTTTATTAGGTCGATAATTATACTTCAGTCTCTAGAGAGAATCTCCTGTATGTTGAGTAATCAGCTTGTTGCAATAGCCTGGTTGAGCTTGTCTTCAATACGTTTTTTATAATTTAGATAATGTATGGTTTGCAAGCTGTCCGATTCAACTTGGCTTATTAATCCACGGGAGATATCTATATCAGTAATATAGATAGGATACTTTTGACCGTTAGCTCTCTGTTTTATGATGTGATTTGCAACAACATTGAATAATTCTTTGCCGTGTTCTATGTAGGAAAATTCTTTATCCTGACAAAAGACACATAAGGAGTTATGTTCATCATCAGGACTACCGATAACTTGTATATTAAAGAAACCACGGTCACTTTCTTCAACATCATTATTTAGGTTCTTAAGATGTAATGATCTATCTTTATCATAATCGATTAAGTTGAATTCAAGTTCTAGATCTTCAATATTAGATTCTGCGTCCAGGTTAAGAAATATGCGCCGGTTAATTGTAGATTTGAAAAAGAGTTCGAAATGATTAATTAATGCCTTACTATCATGGAATGGTATGGTTTGAAAAAACAAAGAACCATTCTCGTCAATAATGTAGATGTCAGCCATGTTGTTATTTATTGAAAAAAATAATTGGATACGTTCAGGCATATTGTATTTAAATATTTCCTGAACAACTTTATTCCCATGCGTTTTATTTTCGAATAGTACAGGACTAAATTTGCTGTTAGGTGCAGCAAGGCTACGTAATAAATTAGCCTTAGAGCCAATGTGTTTGTGTCGTAGGCGGTCATTCTCATTGAAGAGCATGTAATAAGTGTCTTCAATCGCAATCACATAACGAGTATTTTGATATAGTAGCTTTCCATAATATTCTGTAGCAACACTTTGTATAATTTCTTCAGTTCTTTTTGTAATCTTTGGACCATAACTCGAAGAATAACAAAATGCATTGAGCTTAGGTGGTCTGGAGCCACCCCCTAGTGGTGTCCAGCGCAAGTATTCACATATACACTGCAACAAGGCATCATTTCCTTCGAATCTAAAAGTCAGTAACTCTTCCCATGTGGTGCATATTAATAAATCAAAGCTATAAGCGAGGTTATTATGTTGGCCGCCATAACTGAGAATATTATCCCTGATGCTGGAGACATGATGTTCGTTTTCTTTTGCTCCAGCTTGTGGGACATGACCTACGTTTATATAAACACAGGCATGCTGTATCTGTGCCGGTTGATTTAAATTATTAAAATCCGCTTCTGGCAATTGTCGTGATGGGAACTCTTCTTCAAAACAGACTAGTAGTTGTCTTATCTCCTTGACAGTTAGTGCATCATTATTATTCAGTGATATTGCAGAGTGTGAATCAATGATTTTATTGAAATATGCCCATGCAATTAATTCGATGACACTGTGTGTACGTTTAATAGGGCTGTAATCATTAATCACATGTGCGCTTATATGGCCTTGATACATTTGCCAACTGTCTTTCCCAGACTGGTTTTTCTTCTGATAAATCGTGATTTTAGAATAATTCATGCTGCCATGATTTTCACGGTTGATAATATCTATTTTTCCGGACTTACGTTCAAATGCGGCGTAGAGCTTACGGCCTAGAACGTTTAATTCAGTTTGGCTGACTCTAAATACTTCAGTATTTTGACGGGCGAATGCTGACAGGAAACGATAACTCTCAGTTAATGCATTCATCAATCGATTCCGTTATTGGGCTATCATATCTATTTGCCACTCATTTTTAGCATCCATTAACTTGAATTGTTCTTGTGTCCAGCCCCAATCAAGTACAACTTGTTTGAAAAGATCTCTACGCCAGCTTGTCTTTTTAATCTCGTGACTAAGTGGTTCTTTTATTTTCACATAAAAACATTGACGAAATAGTTCGAGACGTTCACGTTGATTTCGAACCATCAAATATTCTTCAACCTTCTTATACATCATCAAGTAAGGATCAAGATCATCGAGTGTTTCGACGCCTTGATAGACGGCATCTTTAAACATCTTGCTCAATAATGATATTGAAGGATATTCGCTTGCATAAACTTCCATCAATAGTAGTTTCATCAGAGATTTATAGGGAGAATCAATACTCTTATAAAGTTGCCAGACGGCTGCGCCAAAAAATTCTGATGCGGGTATATCTGCAACAGCACCAAAGTCAATGCTGTCTGATGGTTTGATCTTGTCTTGACGAGTCAGCTCTTCGATATAGGCATCATAGTTTTGTTCATGTTCTGGAGGCACAAGCCACCAGGTAGGAATCTTGCCAGCGATTAATAAACTTGAACGATAAAATTCGTCAAGTAATAGATAGTGTTGTGCAGAACCACTACTCTCTGAAGACAAGCCCTGTTGTACCCCATGTTTAAATTCTTCTGCAGAAAAGACAAAAAAATGGACTTCAAGATTTAGGTCTTTATCTGCCCATTGTTCAATGGCATAGGCTTTTTGTTGAACAAGATCTATGGCATCAGCATCCAATGATGTGGAATGCAGTAACCAGACATCAAAATCACTTTTACTGTTATAAGCTATCGAGCCACTGCTGCCCATAAAATACATGCCATGTATGTCCATGATGCGGCGCGCGCGACGAGTTATTTTGTAATCCTTAAAAAAACTTTTGGCTATTTTTATCGTTGACTGTTCTGTAGCGTACTCGGATATGCCTGCAGGGGTAGCATCGTTAATATAACCGGGCAAACTTGAGTTATTTTCATGAAAAAGGAGTGGTAAAAGCTCAATAAATTTGGCTTGTCGATCACTGAGCCCTTGGCATGTCAGCTCGATTCGTTGTTGGTTAATCTTAAGAAAATGGGCTTCTACGCTAACAGGAACGGGAGTTAAGTCTTGTTCTGAACTGAGGGACATACGCTATCTCATTGATTTATAATATATTATTTCTACTATCCGGGTAAACTGTGTTGTCCATATTTATTACCTCCAGTATTTTGGAGTCTAAGACAGTTATCGGCAGATTTCGAAATATCTTCATAAAAAATAGTTATTTTAGATATAATAAAAGCCTATATTTTTCATTGGCTTATAAAGAAAATAAGAGATAAATTTTAGTGAAATTTACTCTATTGAAAGATGAACAAAAATAGCTTGTACTCATCAATGCATTGGCTGGAAGGTTTTGGTAATATTCGCGTCTGCTTGAAAGACATGATGTATTAACGGACAGGTCAATTAAGGCGCAAATAATAATAATAATTTTGGTGGGCAAAATTAAGTAGTCTAGTGAAAAAACCACTATATCGATATTTAGACTAGCGTAGTTTATCCAGACAAAACTTGAGCCATTCACTGTAAATGTTAATCGATAAACAGTGTCAGGTACTACGAACAAAATTCACTAATTTCATAAAATTTTTAATTAATAATTGAGGGAAACATATGTTTACTAAAGACACTAAAGTGGAAGGGTATGATGATGAACTCTTTGCCGCAATGGAAGGAGAGCGACGCCGTCAGGAAGAGCATATTGAATTGATTGCTTCAGAAAATATGACCAGCCCACGGGTATTAGAATGCCAAGGTTCAGTGCTGACCAATAAATATGCGGAGGGTTACCCAGGGAAACGCTATTACGGTGGTTGTGAATACGTTGATGTTGCTGAACAGTTAGCCATTGATCGTGCATGCGAATTATTTGGTGCTGATTGGGCTAACGTACAGCCTCATTCAGGTTCACAAGCAAACGGTGCTGTCTATTTAGCATTGATCAACCCTGGCGATAAAATTATGGGAATGAGCTTGGCACATGGCGGTCATTTAACACATGGCGCAAGTGTTAACGTTTCTGGTCGTATCTATGATGCGGTTCAATACGGTCTTGATGACAAAGGTTATATTGATTATGACCAGGCTGAAGAACTTGCATTGGAACATAAGCCTAAATTACTGATGACCGGTTTTTCTGCCTATTCACGTGTTGTTGATTGGGAACGTTTTCGTGAGATAGCTGATAAAGTTGGCGCGATAATGGTTGCTGATATTGCTCACGTTGCTGGTTTAGTTGCGACTGGCGAATATCCAAGCCCAGTACAGATTGCGGATGTTACTACATCGACAACCCACAAGACATTACGCGGCCCTCGTTCTGGAATAATTATGGGTAAAGCTAATGAAGATTTTCAAAAGAAAATTAACTTCATGGTTTTCCCAGCGTATCAAGGTGGTCCACACATGCATACGATTGCAGCTAAAGCAGTTGCTTTCAAAGAATGTATGGAACCAGAATTTAAGACTTATATTCAACAAGTTAAAAAGAACGCAGTTGCAATGGCAGAGACCTTTGTTGAGCGCGGTTTAAAGATTGTCTCTGGTGGCACTGACAATCATCTATTCCTGGTCGATATGGTTGAAAAAGGTTTAACCGGTAAAGAAGTTGATGCTGCTATCGGCCGTGCTCATATCACTTGTAACAAGAATGCTGTGCCGAATGATCCGCAGTCACCTTTTGTAACGAGTGGTATACGTGTTGGTACGCCTTCAATTACTACACGTGGTTTTAATGAAGCTGACTGTAAACAAGTAGCTAACTGGATTTGTGACATTATGGATAATATGGGTGATGAGTCTGTTATCGAGCGCGTTAAAGGTGAAGTAATTGCGCTTTGTAAGAGTCGACCATTGTATGAGTCGAATGACGACTTAAAGTAATCGTAATGTAAGTGTTTGTTTAGGGGATTGCCTGATATAATTTTCTGGCAATCCCTTATTCATTTCAGAACCTTAAATAGGTAGGTAGTAGATGCATTGTCCTTTTTGCGCAGATCCTGATACACGCGTTATTGATTCACGTCTAGTTGGTGAAGGCAATCAGATCCGTCGTCGACGTGAGTGTACCAAGTGCAAAGAACGTTATACGACCTACGAATCAGCCGAGCTTAATTTTCCTCGTATTATTAAATCAGACGGCAGACGCGAGCCATTCAAGGAAGAAAAATTACGTGGTGGTATTCTACGAGCGATTGAAAAACGTCCTGTTGAGATGGAACGAGTAGAACTTGCTGTATCAAACATTATGCACAAATTACGTGCCACGGGTGATCGAGAGGTCAAATCAATTCGTGTTGGTGATTGGGTCATGGAGCAATTACGTGGTTTAGATCAGGTTGCCTATGTTCGGTTTGCCTCAGTCTATAGAAGCTTTGAAGATGTGCGTGCTTTTCTAGAAGAAATAGAACGCCTCGAACATGAATTACCACCTGAGCTAAAAAAGAGTCAACTTGATTTTCTTGATACTGATGGTGATGAGAATTGACGTGGACAGCACAAGATTTTCAATTTATGTCTCGCGCTATTCAACTGGCAAAGCGTGGTCGTTATACCTGTGATCCCAACCCACGGGTTGGTTGTGTTGTAAGTAGAGATAACCAAATTATCTCAGAAGGATGGCACGCATTAGCGGGCGAAGCACATGCTGAGATAAATGCACTTAATGACTGTAATGATGCCTCAGGTTCTACTGTTTATTTAACACTTGAACCCTGTTCTCATCATGGACGGACACCGCCTTGTGTTGAAGCATTGATTAATATGAAGGTGGCTGATGTAATTATTGCCATGGTTGACCCTAATCCGCTTGTTGCTGGTTCAGGGATTGAAAAACTTGAAAATGCAGGCATAAGCGTCAAGCAAGGTTTGCTTGAACTTGAGGCGCAGAAACTAAATCCTGGCTTTATCAAACGAATGACACAGCATTTGCCCCACACGCGGTGCAAAATGGCGATGAGTCTGGATGGGCGTACTGCTTTAGCTAATGGAGAGAGTCAGTGGATTAGTTCTGAATTGTCGCGGCGAGATGTGCATCGTTTACGCGCAGCAAGTAGTGCCGTTTTGACCAGTGTCGAAACGCTTATAAAGGATGATGCTTCATTAAATGCGCGAAATCTGGATACTGAATTCAAACAAGCGGCTCGTGTGATAGTGGACAGAACACTCAAAACACCTGATCAGGCAAAGATATTTAGCATTTCTGGACAAATCATTATTTATACAGAGGTAGATAATGATGAACGCATTCATGCACTAGAAAAGCTTGGTGCCGAAGTCGTCTATCTAGCTAAGACTGATTCGTGGTTGAACGATGTGTTTATGCATCTGGCAAATGAGTTTGAAATTAATGAAATTTTGGTTGAAGCAGGTTCGACATTTTCTGGGGCATTAATAGAAAAAGGTTTAATCGACGAACTGATTGTTTATATGGCGCCAGTATTACTTGGTAATGACGCAAATCCATTAGTAAAATTAAAACAGCTTGAAAAACTCAGTGAAGCAAAACAACTCGAAATAATTGATGTCCGGCAAATAGGAAAAGATCTGCGTTTTACATTAACACTCTAAGGTTAAACTATTTTATGTTTACAGGAATTATTCAGAGTATAGGAAAAATTAGCGCTATTATTCAACACGGAGCTGATAGCCGTTTCGTATTTAATGCAGGCACTATGAATCTATCTGATTTAAGTGTTGGTGATAGCATTGCCGTTAATGGTGCGTGTTTAACAATAATCGAAAAAGATAATAATTCTTTCGCGGCCGATTTATCAAATGAAACATTAGAACTAACGACTTTTTCTAAGCTGGGCGTGGATTCCTCTGTCAATTTGGAAAAGGCAATGCAGTTGTCTGATCGACTTAATGGTCATATGGTCAGCGGTCACGTAGATGGCATTGGTAAGGTGTTAGATATGGACGAGGATGCACGTTCAGTACGCTATTCAATTGATGTCCCGCCAGCATTAAATCGATATATATCAAAAAAGGGATCAGTGACTGTCGATGGTGTTAGTTTGACCATCAATGTTGTCGAAGGAAATACCTTTAGTGTCAATATCATTCCGCACACATTATCTGAAACGATATTTTCGGAATACGAAATTGGTAACCAAGTGAATATTGAAGTTGACCTGATTGCGCGATATCTAGATCAGTTAATAGTAAAATAATAATGTATAGTTACCTGTTGCCTAGAAAAATAAAGAAATATTATGTCACTTAATACCACGTCAGAAATTATAGATGAAATCCGTAATGGCCGTATGGTCATATTAATGGATGATGAAGATCGCGAGAATGAAGGTGATTTGATCATCGCAGCATCATGTGTTCGTTCTGAAGATATCAATTTTATGGCACGATATGGTCGTGGCTTGATCTGTTTAACATTAACCGGTGAGCATTGCCAAAAATTAAATTTGCCGTTAATGACCAGTAATTCAAATTCAAATTTTGGAACAAACTTTACGGTATCAATCGAAGCTGCAGAGGGGGTTACTACCGGAATTTCTGCTGCGGATCGCGCGCTTACAATTCAAAAAGCAGTAGCGCCAGATGCCAAGCCCACTGATTTGGTACAACCGGGTCATGTTTTTCCATTGATGGCGCAAGCGGGTGGTGTGTTATCGCGTGCTGGCCATACTGAGGCAGGTTGTGATCTGGCAAGGCTCGCCGGACTAGAATCTTCAGCAGTTATAGTTGAAATATTAAATGATGATGGAACTATGGCAAGGCGACCTGATTTAGAAAACTTCGCTAAAGAACATGGGGTAAAGATTGGTACTATTGCCGATCTTATTCGCTATCGTATAGAGAATGAAAAAACGGTAGAGCATATGACTGAAACTGTTTTCCCAACAGAATACGGAGAGTTTGTATTACATGCCTATCAGGATAAGGTTGAAAAGAAACTACACCTTGCGTTGGTCAAAGGAAAGTTAGATCCCGATACACCAACGCTGGTTCGAGTACATTTAGAGAATCCCATTTCAGATCTCACAGGTAGTCTTGCTAAAGATCGAGGGTGGCCAGTCAATGATGTCTTGCAACGAATTGCTAAAGAAGAATCAGGTGTAATCGTTATTTTATGTAATCAATATGAACCGATAGAATTAATTAACCAAATCGAATCATATAAAACTAATACGCAGAAAGTAGAAATGAATAATAATAAGAACAGCAAAGACTTGCGTACCATTGGACTGGGTGCGCAGATTCTTTCTGATTTAGGTGTTAGAAAAATGCGTGTACTTAGTGCACCAAAACGCATCCATGCCTTGTCGGGTTTTGGATTAGAAGTTGTTGAATACGTGAACTAATAAAAAATAAGCTATGTCTGAAATAACAATAATAGAACAAAAAGAAGCCTATACCGGATCTGTAAATATTGCGATTGTTGCAAGTCGATTTAATAGTTTCATTGTTGATCGCTTATACGATGGTGCAATAAAGATGCTTAATTCTAGTGGTATTAATAATGAAGCAATCACATCAGTCAAAGTGCCGGGTGCATTTGAAATTCCTGTTGCGGTTCAGGCATTACTCGACGAGAACGAATATGATGCAATCATAACGCTTGGGGCAATAATCAGGGGTGAAACTCCACATTTTGATTTTATCTCGAACGAATGTACGCGTGGTATCGGACAATTAGCGATTGATTCAGGTGTGCCGGTTATTTTTGGTGTCTTAACCGTAGACAATTCCGAGCAAGCGATGGATAGAGCCGGTGATGAAGAAAGTAATAAAGGATCAGAAGCAGCAGCAGCAGCATTAGAGATGATTGGTGTACTGGAAAAAATAAAATCATGAATAGCAATAATGCACCTGCCATCAGTAAACGTGCCCGAATTAAAGCCAGACGAAATACAGTTCAGGCATTATACCAGTGGTTTATGACAGGCAAAGATGTCGCAGATGTCATTGCTGAGTTTGAGAGTGATGAGCAAACATTGGCAAAAACGGACGTTGAATATTTTAAGCTGCTGTTAAGGGGGACTATCAAACATAGTGGTGAACTTGACTCAAGACTAAGCGATTTAATCGATAGACCAGTGAATGAACTTGATGCCATCGAGCGTGCTATTTTGCACATTGGTTGTTATGAATTGGAACATCATCTTGAAATACCCTGGCGTATCGTTGTTAATGAATCTATAGAACTAGCCAAGATGTTTGGTGCAGAACAATCCTATAAATATATCAATGGCATTCTTGATAAAGTGGCCAAAGAATTGCGCTCAATAGAAATTAGCAACGCCAGTTAGCCTGACCCTTTGTGCGTTTCAGTACCTGATGCTCCCATGAACGAATTCGAAATTATAGAATGTTTTTTTAAAAGTGCTCATCCGGCCAGCAATGGTGGTCTCGCTTTAGGCATTGGTGATGATGCAGCTATCGTTAATGTTCCCGATGATTCTGAACTAGTTATATCAATGGATACTCTGGTATCAGGAGTTCATTTTTTCGCAGACGCACTTCCAGAAGATATTGCCTATAAATCACTTGCCGTCAATCTGAGTGATATAGCAGCCATGGGTGCCTCATCGCGCTGGATCAGTCTATCTTTAACGCTGCCAGACCAGGATTTGGTCTGGATAGAAAAATTTTCATCTAGCTTTAATCAATTAGCAAAAGAACATGGATTGGTGTTAATCGGTGGAGATCTGACTAAAGGTCCACTCTCTATAACTGTACAGATACACGGGATTAATCCGAAAGGAAAATCCTTGCGTCGTAGTGGTGCCAATCCCGGCGACTCGATCTACGTCAGTGGCAAGTTGGGTGCAGCGGCGTATGCGTTTAAGAGCATTGAAGATAACGTTTTATATCCAGACGCAACCAAAGAAGAAATTCAACGTTTGCACCGTCCCGAGGCTAGAACAAAAACAGGCACTACTTTGCGGAGTATAGCGACAAGTTGTATTGATATATCGGATGGTTTATTCGCCGACCTTGGTCATATATTGAAAGCAAGCAAGGTTGGTGCTGATATAAAACTGGCAGAAATTCCCTATTCAGATAGTTTGAAGAAACTTGATAAAGACAAGGCTATCGAATTGGCATTAAGCGGTGGAGATGATTATGAATTATGTTTTACGCTTCCGTCAGGGACACCTGACGCAGTTTTAAATGAATTGGAATCAATTTGTCCTATCTATTGTATTGGGACAATTACAAATCAAGTGTCAGAACTCAGTTTTCTGAAAGAAAATGATGAGCCCTACGTAATTAAGACCAATGCATATCGTCACTTTAGTTAAGGTTCTTATTCGGCAGTCATAATATCAGAATTATAATCCGGGATATCCACAGTTAATTCCTTATTCTTTTATATAATTTTCTTAATAATTCCAGCTAAGATTAAGTGAATGTTAAAGATTTATGTAACCATCTTGTAAACGTTGTTTTATCTCAGTTGGCGCATAGGGAACAGGTTCGATAAACGATGGGATGTCTTGCCTATTAACGCCTCGTAGTGACATGGTTTTTTCGCATACCTTCATATCAATGACATCATAGGCATCCAAACGAGCCGCTAGATCGATAAGTTGTTTATTTTCAGCATAATTTTGGCTTGTAAATAAATCTATATCGGGCCCATGTATAATCATGACTATTTCCAGATCTTCAAAGTCTGCAGGGTGTGTTTGAGAAACTTCTTCTGCTCTGACTAATAAGGCTTCAAGTTCCTCAATGCTGTGATCAGTTATATCAAATAAGTAACTTTTATTTTCAATTTCTGGTTTTGTTATATCAGGTATCTCTTTTTGCGCAATTACCGTTTCTTTCCCAACGGGACTAGATACGCCGGGTTTATTATCTGTCGTTTCGATTTCTGATTCGCATGCGCTTAAAAAGAACAGCGACACCATTAATAAAATACCCTTTAAAAACATATATATAATACGATTTAATAGATTCATTTTGTTCGAGATAGAGGTCAAGTAAAGTTATTGATTATTATAAATCAAACGGTTAAGAGAACACACTAAACAGAGAAAAATTAACTTTATTAAGTTTAATTTAATGCTTTGACCATAGGCTGCTGCAAAGGCCAAATATGCCCAATAACTGCCTGTTCAGGGTCATCAAACAACTTCAGACGCGAGGTAGTAAGACACCTGTATTTTCTTCTCGCCATTGTTATATTCGAATGGTCTTAGTTGTTTATCAATAAAATATATTTTAGTGACGATATCTGCTTTTAGGCAAAAGGGAGCGTTAGCAGCCAAGACTATTATCACGTCTTTATAATATATCCCGAGTCCACCCAAACTTCTTTCGCGACGTTTTTAATCTGAAATCCTGAAACACTTTATGTGAAAATGGGATAAACTCACTCAACAGCTAATGATAATCCGTTAAAACACTCAAATACATCACGTTAAATTATGAAACTATTAATACGCAATCTTGCTCGTACTATTACAGAAGCAGAGCTCGAGGAAATGTTTGAGACTTACGGAAGAATACAGTCTTGCTCACTAGTATTAGATAAGGAAACAGGTAGCTCCAAAGGTTTTGGTTTTGTCGAAATGCCTATGCTAGGTGAAGCAAAAGCAGCAATGAAAGCTCTTAATGGCAAAGAACTGAATGGCAATAAAATTCGTGTAAAAAAAGTGGAAGCGAAAGTAGAGAAAGATGAAGCAGAATCTCAATTTAAAACAGTTTGGAAAAATAAAAGAGATAAACCGTCATCATAGTTTTTTAATTTTCTACTCAAAAGTTTTATTGTCGTGAGTGAAATAATTATCCCAGCGTTGGTCAAGTACTCGAATAGCTTCTGCTATTGATATAGCAACCAGTGTATTGTCGGTCTTTTTTATTAATCCTATATTTAATAATTTTGTTACAGCATCATCGATCTCAAAATCGATAGCACAATGCCATTTCTCTAAAAGCCATGTTTCAATCTGACGATCGAGTTCTGACTTTGATAATAGTGGCTTGCTAATTAGTAAAAAGTAATACGCTAGTAGTGCCTCTTTACCTTCCTCTTCTTCAGCATCATTCGCAAGCCGATGAAAGACACCGGCATTGTTATCGAGGTTCTTAAAATAGAGATTCTGTGTTAATGACTGCATAAAGCGTAATTTTCGATTTTTGAAATTACTAAACTGCTTCCAGAGATAGCCACCTAACGTTGTCATGCCCGCAAGTAAAACAAGTATTGTCGTTTTATTTAGTTCGACTGGTTGCTGGGACAAACCGAACCAGAAACCCAGCAAGGATCCTAGTAATATTAATGCTGCGCCGAGCTTAGTCGTGAGTACAATACTGCCACTTATTAATGCAGGTATACCAATCAATAATTTATCGATAGTTCGCATACGCACTTGCGTATTTGGAAATAGCATTTCAAGGTCAGCTTTAGGTACATTTTGAAAAAGTTTAAGTAAGGTCGCGCCGGGCTTAGAAAAAGGTAAGCTGTTTTTTGATTCCTGATAGTCTTTGCTTAGACGAATATAGACGACCACACGATCATAGTTGATAAACGTAATAGTTTTTGACGATAATCCTAACCACTGCGGAACTTTTTCTTCTCGTATAGATTCCCCACGACAAAATAATAATACTTCTTCAAAATCATCAAAATCTACATGCAAGCGTATCTTAAAAAGAGAGGATTCATTCAGTGCTTGATTGAGTTCGTCCTCTGTGATTCGCTCGTAATTGGCTTTTTCCAGTAATGTGTTTAATAAGACTGAGAAGTTATCACATTTATCCAGTTCAGTAGCTAACGGTTTTCGTGTGTCAGAATCAGGATCAATAAGCGCATAGCTGTCCTTTAATGATTCGATAATATTATGATATTCGAAATGATAGATACTGCTTAACATCGAAGAAAGATGACGAAACTCAGTTTCTTGATCAGATAATAAATTATCTTTGAGACACATTTCAACAATATCGTGTTTGCGAAAGGGGATAAAGTTAAAACATTTTTCAGGTGTATTCTTAATCATATGGGATACATTAGAATTGTATTCAAATATGGGGCTACTTTATAAATTCTTATCTAGGATTTTCAATATAAATAATAATTTCAACTTCTTGTCTTGGTGAAATAATTTTTGATTATCTTGAATGATGCAATAAAATCCACGAACTGTATTCACGATCATTATAGTAATAACTGTACTTGAAATTGCCATGACATTCCGTATGAGACGCAACATTGATAATACCCAAACTTAAATCAGCGCATATATTCATGCCGGGTAAAACTGAAACCAGTATCAGCTATTATTATTTAGCTGATTTCCTTTGTAGAATAATCTTTTGCCATTCTTGTGGACCAGTTTTATGTACTGAGTTACCGTTTACATCAACAGCAACAGTAACCGGCATGTCTTTTACTTCAAACTCATGAATGGCTTCCATGCCTAATTCTGGAAAGGCAATCACTTTAGAATCGGTGATTGCTTTTGAGACTAGGTACGCCGCGCCGCCGACAGCCATTAGATAAACTGCTTTATGTTTTTTGATGGCATCAATCCCCATCGGGCCGCGTTCAGCTTTGCCGACCATGCCAATCAAGCCGGTTTTATCCAGCATCATTTCAGTGAATTTATCCATGCGTGTTGCGGTAGTAGGTCCAGCTGGGCCGACGACTTCTTCTCGTACAGCGTCTACTGGACCAACGTAATAGATAAAGCGGTTTTTAAAATCAACACCGTCGGGTAAGGGTTCGCCTTTCTCAAATAAGTCCTGAATCTTTTTATGTGCTGCATCGCGACCCGTCAACATTTTTCCAGAGAGTAATACGGTTTCACCCGGTTGCCATTCTTTTATGTCTTCTGAAGTGACCGTGTCAAGATTGACACGTCGTGCGGAAGGGCCAACATCCCACGTCACTTTTGGCCAGTCATCTAGGTTCGGTGGTGTTTGTAATGCTGGGCCTGAACCATTCAGAACAAAATGTGCATGGCGTGTTGCTGCACAGTTTGGGATCATGGCGACTGGTTTATTTGCTGCATGAGTCGGGTAATCATTTATCTTTACATCGAGAACGGTCGTTAGACCCCCAAGGCCTTGTGCACCTATACCCAGGTTATTAACTTGCTCAAAGATCTCCAGACGTAATTCTTCTATTTTTGACTCCGCGCCGCGTGCTTTTAACTCGTGTATATCTACTGGATCCATCAATGACTCTTTTGCCATGACCATGGCTTTTTCAGCGGTGCCACCAATACCAATTCCGAGCATGCCCGGCGGACACCAACCAGCGCCCATAGACGGTACTGTTTTAACGACCCAATCAACAATATCATCAGAAGGGTTCAGCATGACAAACTTGGATTTTGCCTCAGAACCACCGCCTTTGGCCGCGACCTGGATATCGACCTTATCACCTTTGACGATCTCCATGTGTATCACAGCTGGTGTGTTATCACCGGTATTTTTCCGTGCGCCAGCCGGGTCAGCCATGATGGAGGCGCGTAATTTGTTGTCAGGATGGTTATAGGCTTTCCTAACACCTTCGTTAATCATATCTGCTACGGAGAGTTCAGCATCCCATTGCACATCCATACCGACTTTGATGAAAACGGTTACGATGCCTGTATCTTGGCAAATAGGACGATGGCCTTCGGCACACATTCTGGAATTGATTAGTATTTGCGCCATCGCATCTTTGGCGGCTTTGGACTCTTCTTTCTCATAGGCGGCATTCACAGCCTGAATAAAGTCTACTGGGTGGTAATAGGAGATATATTGAAGGGCATCAGCAACGCTCTCGATCAAGTCATCTTGTTTTATTGTGGTCATTTAATATAGTCTCGGTCTGCTCAAATTCATTAATACGGTTATTATAATGTGTTTTTGTCTACTCAGCTTACTACAGACACAAAAAAGGCGACTAGAAGTCGCCTCTTTTTTGCTGATGCTAAAAGTGCTTAATTAACGACAGCTACCGGAATTGATTCAAGTTTTGATTGTGCTTTTGAAGCACTTTTTTGAAACGATTCGATCTCATCAAAGTTGAGGTAACGATAGACATCTGCTGCCATCGGATCCAGATCAGCAGCAAATTCCATGTATTCATCCATGGTCGGGATATGTCCCAAGATAGAAGATACAGCAGCTATTTCAGCAGACGCCAAATAGACATTTGCTCCATCACCTAATCTATTTGGAAAGTTGCGTGTTGAAGTAGACACTACAGTAGATTTTTCTTTAACGCGTGCCTGATTACCCATGCACAACGAACAACCTGGCATTTCTAAATTGGCACCTGTTTTTTCAAAGATAGTGTAATAACCTTCTTCCGTTAGTTGATGTTGATCCATCTTGGTTGGCGGTGATATCCAGAGTTGCGTTGGGATTGCCCCGCCCACTTTATCTAACATCTTGCCAGCTGCGCGGAAATGTCCAATGTTCGTCATGCAAGAACCAATAAAGACTTCATCAATCTTGGTGCCCGCGACTTCTGATAATACTTTTACGTCATCGGGATCATTCGGACAGGCTAATATAGGTTCTTTGATTTCATTGAGATCTATTTCAAAGACTTTTGCGTAATCAGCATCGGCATCAGGCTCCATTAAGACTGGATTTGCAATCCATTCTTCCATGGCCTTTGCGCGACGTTCGAGTGTGCGTGCATCACCATAATCTTCGCTTATCATCCAACGCAATAGCGTTATATTAGATTCTAAGTATTCAATGATGGATTCTTTGCCTAGGCGAATGGTACAACCACCGGCTGAGCGTTCTGCACTGGCATCTGACAGTTCGAATGCTTGTTCACATTTAAGATCAGGTAGGCCCTCAATTTCTAATATGCGACCAGAGAAGATATTCTTCTTACCTTCTTTTGCTACAGTCATGTCGCCTGACTTAATTGCGGCCAAAGGAATTGCATTGACCAAATCACGTAAGGTAATTCCCGGTTGCATCTCACCTTTGAAGCGTACTAAAACAGATTCCGGCATATCCAGCGGCATAACACCTGTTGCTGCTGCAAATGCGACTAGACCCGATCCTGCAGGGAAAGAAATACCTATTGGGAAGCGTGTATGCGAATCGCCACCGGTACCGACTGTATCGGGTAGCAACATACGATTTAACCAAGAATGAATGATGCCATCACCAGGTCTAAGAGCTACACCACCGCGAGTCTGAATAAAATCAGGTAGCGTGTGATGAGTAATCTCATCGATAGGTTTTGGATAAGCAGCCGTATGGCAGAATGACTGCATAACCAAGTCGGTAGAAAAACCGAGACAAGCCAAATCTTTTAACTCATCGCGCGTCATCGGCCCCGTGGTATCTTGTGAACCAACTGTTGTCATCTTTGGCTCACAGTAAGTGCCAGGACGAATACCTTCGACACCACAAGCTTGACCCACCATTTTCTGTGCCAAAGTATAACCTTTGCCGGTGTCATTCGCAGGCACAGGTACACGGAAAAGATCGCTGGTCTTTAATCCCAATGCTTCACGAGCACGAGTTGTTAAACCACGGCCAATGATTAAAGGAATACGTCCACCGGCTTGTACTTCGTCAAGGATGATGTCGGTTTTTAATGAAAAGTCACAAAGCACCTCACCGGTATCGGCATTTTTGACCTTGCCTTCATATGGGTAGATGTCGATAACATCGCCCATGTTCATTTTGCTGACATCGCATTCAATAGGCAGGGCGCCTGCATCTTCCATAGTGTTGAAGAAGATCGGTGCTATCTTGCCGCCGAGGCAATAACCGCCATCACGTTTGTTTGGAATAAATGGAATATCGTCACCCATGTGCCAGAGCACAGAGTTGGTTGCTGATTTACGAGAAGAGCCTGTGCCCACAACATCACCAACATAGGCTAGTGGATGGCCTTTAGCTTTTAATTCATCTATTTGTTTAATAGGACCTATTTCACCAGCTTTATCAGGATTAATACCCTCACGTTCCATCTTTAACATGGCTAGTGCATGTAGTGGGATATCCGGACGTGACCAGGCATCAGGTGCGGGTGAGAGGTCATCGGTATTGGTTTCGCCTGAAACCTTGAACACGGTGACGGTTATTTTTTCAGCCAATTTCGGCTTAGAAGTAAACCATTCAGCATCTGCCCAGGATTGAATGATTTTTTTCGCATGTTCGTTGCCAGCTTCGGCCTTTTCTTGTACATCATGGAACGCATCGAACATTAATAAGGTATGTGACAGTGCTTCTACAGCTGCTGGTGCCAGGGCGCCATCATCAAGACAGTCAATTAATGGTACGATGTTGTAGCCACCTAGCATTGTTCCCAGAAGTTCCACCGCTTTAACTTTATCGATTAAAGGAGATTCTGCTTCGCCTTTGGTAATGGCGGCTAGAAAAGCTGCTTTGACGTAGGCTGCCTGGTCTACACCAGCTGGGATGCGATTGGTTATTAGGTCGAGGATAAAATCTTCCTCACCTGCAGGTGGATTTTTTAGTAATCCGACCAACTCCGCAGTTTGTTCCGGTGTCAAAGGTTGTGGAACGACTCCCTGGTCGGCCCGCTCTTGTACATGTTGACGATAAGCTTCGAGCAAAACAATTCTCCTGTAGTTAATCTCGGCTGGGCACTAAGTGAGCGCCCTGTTCGAAGGGCGGCTAGTATAAATGAAGATCTCGCTAATGTTTAATCGAATTTTTGACTTATTTTGGTGCAAGCTTAGTGTACTGAATCGATTATTCCACCGCCAAGACAGGCATCTTCTTTATAAAATACAATGAATTGGCCGGGTGTGATGGCTCTTTGGGATAAGTCAAAACTAACACTACATCTTTCATTTTCAATTTTTTCGATGGTACAACTTTGATCTGCTTGCCGATAACGGTTTTTTGCGTGACATTTATAGGGAATCTCAGGCATTTCTCCTGAAACCCAGTTGACGCTTGATGCCGTCAAACCGTGACTGTGAAGTAAGGGGTGGTCATGATCTTGCGCAACAATTAATTCATTTTCTTCTATATTTTTTTGCACGACATACCATGGCGCATCACTTGCTCCTTTGACGCCACCAATACCTAAACCTTGCCGCTGGCCAAGTGTGTAGTAAAAAACACCTTCATGCTTACCAATGGTGCTGCCTTCTGTCGTTTTGATATTACCTAGATCAGGAGGAATATAGCGACTCAGGAACTGACGAAAGGGTTGCTCTCCGATAAAACAAATCCCGGTACTATCTTTTTTATCATGTGTTATTAAGCCTGCTTGTTCGGCACGTAGTCGGACTTCGGCTTTATCAAGCTCACCGATTGGGAACATCGCTTTTTGGAGTTGCGCTTGATTTAAGCGGCATAAGAAGTAACTTTGATCTTTGTTTTGATCAAGTCCTTTTAGTAACTCGAATGTGTCTGCTTGTTGTCGAATACGGGCATAATGGCCTGTGGCAATTTTAGCTGCCCCCAAATTTTCCGCGTGTTCCAGAAACGCCTTGAATTTAATCTCTTGGTTACATAAAACATCAGGATTGGGTGTGCGCCCGTTTTTGTATTCACTTAGAAAGTTTTTAAAGACCTTATCCCAATAGTCGGAAGAAAGATCTACAGTATTTAACGGGATATCAAGTTTATCGCAAACCATCATGGCATCTTCTACATCGGTCTCCCATAAACAAGCGCCGTCTTCAGACTTGTCATTCCAGTTTTTCATGAATAAGGCCTCGACTTCATAACCTTGTTCTTTCAATAACATTGCCGTTACAGATGAATCGACGCCACCGGAGATGCCAACGATAATTTTATTGTTAGAAAATTTATTCACTGATGAAGGAATGATGAATTAAATCGAGAGGATATCTATTGCCATTAATGAAATCTTTAATACAACGTGTAACCAGTGGGCTGCGCATTCGTTCTCGTTTTTGATCAATTTCATCTTCTGTTAACCATACAGCGCGAACGATGCCTTCATCAAGTGCTTGTCCTTTATGTTCCTTGATGCATTGACCATAGAAACAAAAACGTAAGTAAGTAATGTCTGATTGATGTGGGTTAGGATAAAGATAAACACCGACTAATGATTCTGGTTCAAACTCCCAGGCAGTTTCCTCAATGACTTCACGTTTGACAGCTTCAATTAGTGACTCGCCTTGTTCCAGATGACCTGCCGGCTGATTGAAATCAAGACTACCATTAATTAATTCTTCTACAAGAAGATAGCGACCGTCTTGCTCAGCAATGGCTGCGACAGTCGTATTTGGTTTCCACTGCATTAAAGAAGTCCTGATAATTTTATGATGATTAAAAAGTGTTAGCTATGATGGGATTTAAATAATTTGTTCGGCTATGGCAAAAGTATTACCCATTCTTTTTGTCTTTTTTAATTTTTACAATATCCGGGTTATCCCAACTACCCTTGATACTGTATTGATATCTTAATATCTGGTCTATTTTATCGGGGATAGATTTAAATAATTCACCGGTAAGGTAAATAACTGCACCAACACCGACGCCTATCGGTCCAAATAAAGCACTGGCAACCGGTAAACTGTTAGAGACCTTGGGTGTTATGGTTGCAATCTGGTCATAATCTTCTGTGACGAAGCCGGTGCGTCCACTGACAATGATGTTTGCTGCGGGGCCAATTAATTCAAGGTCGTTTGTATAAGCATGACCTTGATCCATATTAAAGTTTCCACTGATACTATCGAATGCAAATCCTTTATTGAAAAGATCGGTAAAATCTAGAGCAAGTCTTCTTGGTAAGGTTTGAATACTCAGTAGACCAAATAGTCGGCCAGCAGATGGGTTGATGTCGAGGAATTGGCCTTTATCAATTTTCATGTCTAGCTCGCCAATGATCTTCTCCATAGAGAAATTCATTGGCGAGTCCATCCAGTTGGCGTTCATTTCAATGATTGTTTGACCTTCTTTAATATTGGCAGAATCATAATTAAATGTAGCGAGCATAGTTTCAATGGACTCAGATTCTAACCTAGCATAAAACTCGGAACGATCTATATCATCTAAACGCATCCATTCACCATTTGCTTTTATGTTAAAACCGGGTTTTGAAATACTTAGATTACTAATGTTAATACCATTTTCAACATTGTTAGTTTGTAGCTCAAGTTTCCCTAGTTGGTTACCGTTATAATTGAAGCTTCCAATACTGACATCTAGTTCGGGTATTTTTCCTATTTCAGACTGGCTTGAATCACTTGCAGTTTCACTTTCATGCAATGACAGTGATTCTAGTTCAACAAGTAATTTGTTTTTTTGATTATTGCCAATCTTGATTAACTGAGCGAGACCTTTAATTCCACTCCCATCAAAAAAAAGTTGCCAACCTTCAGCAGGGTTGTTTAAGTTTATTTTGACATCAGTGAAATTGTTGTTGATGATTTGTAATTCACCAATAGTGAATTCTCCAGTTATGCTTTTAGTTTGGTCTGTTGTGTTTTTTTGTGACTGGGCAATATTATCTATAGCAATGACGTTTATCCATTCCGACAGGTTTAATTTTACAAGATCACCCTGTATTGATATCTCACTCGTTTGTGGTGATTCATCATGTTCTTTGCCTAAACCGATGAGTATATTTTTCACCATTAAGTTTTTGCTGTTATCGACGATGACATCAGTGAAAAAAAGATTGTCAAAATTGAAATTAATTTTATTAATATATTTGCCAGTTAATATGGTCGAGAAAGTTAATGGCCGTGTTTCTTCTTTGTTTTTTCCAAACGGATATGGCAGATTTACTTCAACACCATTTAGATCAGAGCTTAATTCAACAACTCGGTTACTAATATTATTGTCTGAAATTGATTTTTTAAGTGAGAGAGCCCATTTGCTTTCCCCATCAAAATAGGCGCTCATTTTTTTGCCAGTGTTATTGAATGATGGAAAGAAACTGCTAAGTTGGTTTAGAATAAATGCCTTGTTGGCGAGGCCAGATATTTCATATGCTTCAGAGTAAGGTTCATCAGGGCCAATTTTGGGGATAGTCAGTGTTACCGGTAAACCCTGATATAAAGCAAGAATATCACTGGCCCATACTTCATGGTTGGTAAAATTAACTTTGCCATTTACATTCTCAAGGCCTAGCCCAGGTATATTAGATTCGATTGAGGCATCAGTAAAAGCCACCAAACCTTCAACGTTCGTTTTATGTTTGCCTAAGGGGATGCCTAATTTCAGGTCAAGTTCAAAACTACCGACGACATTATTTATTGATTCTCGCAAAGAATTATTTTCTTTGAGTGGGCTTTGAGTAATAAAATGTGTTGCATCAGTAGTATGACCGCTTAATGATCCAGTAACATTTAACAGATGATTGCCTTTGCTGAGGTTTTTAATTTCACCAGAAAGATCGTCGATTTTTGCATCGAAGATATAGCCTGAACGAGACAGGATAGTCAGGTCATCGTTATTTAATATGATCTCAGCAGTAAAGTTATCAATCGCTGGCCAATTCGGATTATATTCAAGTGTCGTATTCTCAATATTAATAAGTGTTTTGAAATTTCCTTCAGCATTATTAAATGGATAATCGTTGAGATATCCGTGGAAGAGTAAATCGCCGGATAAAAATTTACCCCCAGCCAGAGCATTATTAAACCAGCCACGTAATTCTGGACGGGTTTGTTTTGGTAAATAAGTAGGTATATTTTCTATATCGGTTTCATCGACATGCATTACCATATCAATAAAGGGTGACTTTTTATCAAACCTGATCTTTCCAGATGAGCTAATAGACAAGTCTATCGATGTAATATTTAGATTGTGAATGATTAACTCAGTTGTCTCATTGTTAATCAATTCTAAGTTAGCATTTAGGTCTGAAAAAGAAAGCGGTGCTTCGTATAGAGAGCCAACATTGATTTTTGGAGCTGAACTATCAATTTGAATCTTGAGATTCTCATTATTGGTAGCTAATGAGCCTTTTAACCCAGAGATTGAATGATTCTTATCGGCGGATATAAAAGCAAGGTTGTTGAACGCAGTCTTAAATTGAACAGAACTATTTTCTTTTGAATCAGGCTGATAGTTGATGATTAAGTCTATAAGTTCGCCTTCAATTGTCTGTTGCTCTAATACGTCTTTGATGCTGTCAGGAATGATATTAGAGGCAAGTATAAACGGCAAAGTTTCTTCTAGGTTCAGATAAGAAAAATAAGCATCATATTGATTATTATCGTTTGAATCTTTTTCTATGATTAATTGATGTTTCGATGCAGGCCAAAAATTGTTTGCCGTTTGCAATTCATCAATTTTTACACTTAACCGCCAATCTTTGTTTTGAATACGATTGCCAAATAAACTTAAGGTTATATTGTTTACTGGCAGTTTATAATTTTCTGTAGTTAATAAAAGAGAGGAATAGTCTAATTCGCTATTGAAATCAATCAACCTAGATTGTTCCCAACTTGTCCATAGCTTGATGTTTGCGATACCACCGATGCTTTTAATTTGAAAATCATTTAGCAAATCAGTCGGATTAAACTTTTCTGTTTCAACATAAATAGAGCCACTCCATTCGGGAGTTAATATATTGCCATTTACATCCATTTTTACGCTCAAGGACTGACCGAGTTGTTCTGGCAGAGACACCTCTGCCTCAATCTGTAGTCGTTGGTTGTCAGTCTTTAATTGGATTTTTACATCTGAAAACTGTGTTTCTTTATTAGGCGACTTTTGATCATGCCATGCTACAGAGGCTTCCTCGAGGATGATGTGTTTTTGTTTTAACAACCAGCCTGATAATGCGGAGCTTTTAGTTGAATCAGTATTAAATGAAGCATCATTATCACTACTGATGGATAGCGAGCCATCATTACGCCGCGAGATATTAAGATCTAGCCCAGAAACAGACAGGTAGTTTGGTATAATTTCACGTGCTCTAATACTGGTCAAAAGATCGATGCCTATGTGGGCAGAGTCTAGCTTTGTAATCAGGCTGCTATTATCTTGTGTATAGAGGTCGATGTTTTCCAGGTACAGATTAGGTGTCCAACCTTGCCACTCGGCACTAATTCCTTCTATAACTACTGGGTGCTCCATCTGTGTACTGACCCAGGATTGTATTTCATTGTTATAGCTACCAATCTCCGGTAATGCCAGACGAACGACAGTGACCAGAACTGCAGCGCTAAGGATGATGAATGCAAATGCATACCAAAAGAAATGGTATAAACCTGTAAGAATTCTATTTAACATTAAAGGTAAATTAGAGCAGAACGATGTCGTATTGCTCTTGTGTATAAAAAGTTTCTACTTGAAAATTAATGGGTCTGCCAATAAAAGCCTCTAACTCTGCGACACTGGTAGATTCATCATCTAATAGCATGTCGACAACTCGTTGTGAGGCAACGACCAATAATTTGTTTGCATCGAATTGTCGGACTTCACGTAAAATTTCTCGAAATATTTCATAACAAATTGTTTCAGATGTTTTAATTGATGCTCTGCCGTCACAAGTAGGACATGTCTCACAAAGAATATGTTCCAAACTTTCTCTAGTTCTTTTTCGGGTCAATTGCACCAGGCCGAGTGAAGTTAGTTCGCTTAAGCTTGTTTTGGAATGATCTTTTTCGACATTTTTTTCAAGAGAACGCAATACTTGTCGACCATGTTCCGGGTCCTTCATATCGATAAAATCTATAATTATTATGCCGCCAAGATTCCGTAAGCGAAGTTGTCTGGCAAGAGTATGCGCCGCTTCAAGATTGGTCTTGTAGATGGTTTCTTCCTGATTACGATGACCAACAAAGGCACCCGTGTTGACATCTATCGTGGTCATGGCTTCGGTTTGGTCGATAATTAAATAGCCACCAGATTTTAATGGGACTTTCCTGCTGAGTGAACGCTGTATTTCATCTTCCACTGAATACAAATCGAGAATAGGGTGGTTACCAGTGTAGTAATCAATCCTGCCAAGAAATTCAGGAATAAAATGCTTTGAAAATTCCATTACTCGTTGGTACGTTTCTTTTGAATCGATACGAACCTTTTCAACTTCTAAATGGACTAAGTCGCGCATGGTACGCATTACCAATGGCAAGTCTTCGTAGACGATACTAGGTGGAAACGTATTTTTTGCGCGCACCATTATTGATTCCCAGATTTTCCTGAGAAAATCGATGTCTTTACAGATATCTTCATCAGGCACATGCTCTGCCGCCGTTCTAAGTATAAATCCACCTTTCTTTAAAATTTCAGATTCGCGTAACGCACTATGTAAAATGACATTATCCTCATTACCCACAGCTAGTCTTTCGATTCCAGAGAGATAGCCTAAAATAACGTTCCTGAGTCGCTCGCGTTCTTCTTCATTTTCAATTCTCTGAGAAATACCAATTGAAGGGTAATCTGGCATGAAAACAATATAACGTGATGGGATTGAAAGACGGGTAGTTAGTCGCGCGCCCTTACTGCCAATCGGGTCTTTAATAACCTGAACAAGAATGTCTTCCCCTTCATTGATAACCGATTCAATCGGTTGAATTTGTTCCGCTTCTTGTTTTTCATGGTCATATTCAGCGTTATTGGCAACAATATCTGAAGAATGTAGAAAACCGGTCCGCTCAAGCCCAATATCGATAAAAGCGGCCTGCATTCCGGGCAACACACGTGAGATTCGGCCCTTAAAAATATTTCCCACCAGACCACGT
>Ga0209630_10000139_pt1:0-57500 | contig 81930 bp, 89 predicted proteins | sample COG_01_FD_184745 | JGI IMG/M metagenome (GOLD analysis project Ga0209630, IMG submission 184745) | Pelagic Microbial community sample from North Sea - COGITO 998_met_01 (SPAdes) (version 2) | ecosystem: Environmental > Aquatic > Marine > Neritic zone/Coastal water | place: Helgoland...
GCCTTTAATGAAAAGATGACATATGCAACAAAGCTTATCCACAACAGTATAGACCAGCTTAATAAGCGCATTTTATTTTCTGATACTAACTTATATCCTCGTACAAAATTCGTTAATGCTGGAAATGAAATAAGTAATTTATTAGATAGGGTGTGACGTCCAAAAATAATTAATGAACTAACAAAAGATATAGCAATAACAGCTAATATAAATTGAGCACCCAACAGATTGGTATAGCCTAATAGAATCAATATCATTGTAAAGAGACCTACAACCCATAAATCAATAATTTTTTCCCCAACCAAACTTCCAATCAAATAGCTCAGTTTAATATCTTTGTCATGATTCGATAATAGTTTGGCACGAAAGATATCACCAGCTCTAAACGGAAGTATGTTATTTAAAAAATATCCAATATGCGTGGATGAAGAGTAATGTTGTAGGGTAAGATATCTTGGGCTTTTTAAAAGAGTTCTCCATCTTAAAGCTCTCAGAGAAAAAGAGATAGCTGTAACAATTAAAGCAGCAATTATATAAGAAAAATTAGTATTGGATAGAGCAGTTAAAACTTCTAATAAATTAACCTGTTGGAATGCTAAATAAAGACAGGCAAGAGAAACGCCAATCGAGAGTATTTTTTTCAAGGATTCTTTTTATCTCGTTGAAATTCATAAGACACAATACGCTTTTTCATTGGCTCACCATTTTCATCAAGATGTTCACTAATATCAGTAGGAGCGTTGTATTCTAACGGTACATCCGTTTTTACTTGGCAATTACTCATTAATCCTAGCATTGCTACTAGCATAATAAGGGCAATAACGGTTGGAAAGTGTCTATTACCCATTGATATTAAAGTTTTTAAAAAATGTTGTCTTTTTTGCTAAGTAAATGATTTCAATTATACCCATAGTGTTAGAAAGTGCTATCACAACAAACCAAATTTTATGATCATTTCTTGCTGCAAACCACAATCCTAGCATTGACCATAAACCTTGATAAAGAGATACGGCAATCATTGCCGCTGGGTTAGCAATTAAATATTCTCCAAATGATTGTATAAATTCCATAATAATATCTTTCCTTAGGGATTAAAAAGTAAAGAGACGAGGAATACAAACAGTATTACTCCTCCAAATATTCCCCAATAGTATAATCCAAATTCCATAGGCTATTTTAGCTAATATTATATATGATAAGAAATAAAAATATTTTTTCTTTCTTGGGTGACCCTAGGTATATTCTTTCATGAATAAGTTAAAGCCAAAAAATACGGAAATAACAATTTATAGCGCCTCTTGGTGTGGCCCTTGTAAGATGGCAAAACGATTTTTAACAGAAAATGGATTTTCTTTTAATGACATAGATATCGAAGCAAATGATATCAGTAGAGAGAAAATGGCAGCAATGACAAAAGGAACTACAGTTCCTCAGATTGTTATTAATGATGTTCCTATTGGTGGTTTTACAGATTTATTACAATATTTTGAGAGCCAAAATACTTAAGCGATAGCTTGACGTTCTACAACTTTTTTCCCTTTAGTTGCCTTCTTTAAATTTCCTACAAGCTGTCCACATGCTCCGTCAATATCATCACCTCTAGTTATTCTGAGTGTAGTTATATAACCTCTGTCAAATAAATGTTTTTTAAATGCTTCAATACTCCTGTTATTAGATCGTTTGTAATCACATCCATCAAAAGGGTTAAAGGGAATGAGATTAATTTTACATGCAAGTCCAGATAATATTTTACTAAGATTTCTAGCATGTGACATTGAGTCATTGATACCATCTATTAAGATATATTCAATTGTTACATATCGTTTATCTTCATGCACAGTTAAATAGTTTTTACACGCATTTAATAAATCGTCAATTGGATATTTTTTATTAATTGGAACAATAATATCTCTCAAATCATCATCTGCTGCATGCAAGGAGATAGCAAGCGATACATCTGTTCTTTCGGCGAGCTTATTAATTTGAGGCACTAATCCAGACGTACTAATAGTTATTCTTTTTTTAGATAAAAAATATGCTGATTCATCGCGCATGATTTCAGCAGACTCCATCACCGGTTCAAAATTTAAAAGAGGTTCTCCCATTCCCATAAATACTACATTAGTAATTGGAGTATCTTCTTTGTCGTGAAAGTTTGCCAACCAAAGCTGACCAATAATTTCATCAGCGGTTAAATTTTTCTCAAATCCCTGGGCCCCTGTAGCACAAAATGTACATGCGAGAGCACATCCGGCTTGAGAAGAAATACATAAAGTTATTCTTTTCTTTTCAGGTATCCTTACCATTTCTATGGAAGAACCTGAATCTAATTCAATTAAATATTTTTTAGTTCCATCATCAGATACTAAAACTTGCTTCAGTTTTGGAGGTATTAAAACAGCTATTTCTTTCATTTTCTCTCTAAGAGGTTTATTGAAATTACTCATATTTGAAAAATCTAATTCACCTTGCTGGTGAACCCATTTTAATAATTGTTTTGCCCTAAAGGACGGTTCATTTATTTCAAGAAAAAACTGCTCAAGCTTTTTCTCTGAATAGCCTAATAGATTTTTTCTATTTGCCATAGCCTATTAATTTCATTTGAAAAGTCCTTCTCTCTATTTTCAATGATGTCTACTATTACATCAATTGGATTTAAAAAATCTATTTTAATATTTTTACTGGTATGAAGCCAATCTTTAATCGTAGATGCATTAATTTCATATGATACAGTGGCATATTCAAGGTCATGAAGTATTTTTGCATTATGTTCTTGTTCAGGCTGGCCTTTAACAGGCTTACAAAGTATTGGTTTTCCAAGAAATAATGCTTCCGAAGTTAATTGAAATCCAGCATTGGTAATCAAGCATTGACATGTCAATAAATCATATTTAAAATTTTTACTTGAAAATGGTTTTAAAGTAATATTTTCAATCTCTTTTATATATTCAACGTCTGCATACATGATAAAATCTCTTGGTACTGTTTTTAATATTGTAATCATGTCATTTAAATTCTCCCATGGTAAATAAACTAATATATGACTACCTATTTCCTCCTTATCTCTTCTATCATATAGTATAGGATCAATAAATGGTGGAAGAATAGGTTGCTTAAAATGATGGAAATGAAAAGGAATAGAAAAATTTACAGGAGCATATATTTTTGGAAAAAATATGCTAGAAAACTTCATTTTATTTGTCATAGGAATATCTTGATAGAATGAATATTGATGCCCTATACCCATACATGGTATTTTATATTTTTTAGCAGCGTAAGCACTGATAGGATCAAAATCAGTAATGACTAGGTCATATACATTTTTCACAGATTTTATATCGTTAAGAAATTCAAGTAGATTTGATTTTAATACTGTTTTAATATAGCTTATTCGACCTTTATTACTTGAAAAGGTAAATCCTTTTTTTACTTGATATGGCTTAAGCTCATCTATATCAAAAAGATCTTTCTCATCTCTTCCGCTCAATATGACATCTATTGAATGGCCTCTTTCTTTTAGAGCATTTATGATGATTTTAGAGCGACTGATGTGACCGTTGCCAGTAGTAGCTATTCCATATAAAATATGCATGGACGAAATTAAGAATTAATTATAATGGAGTTATATTTTATCTAAAATATCTCTTAAGATTGTACTTGAGGTATGAGTGGTATAGGGGAAGTATATAATTTCAACGCCACATGGTTCAAAATCTTTTTCTATTTTATTCCATGCATCGGTTCCTTTCCAGTCATCACCAACGAACATTTTATCAAACTTTAAATTATTCCAAGCTTCCATTTTATTATAACTAGTTTGCGGCACGACCTCGTCAACGAATTTAATTGACTCAACAATATCCATTCTTTCTTGAAATGGAATAACAAGCTTCTTATTTTTTGCGGATGTTGCGAGTTCATCACTAGTAACTCCAACGATAAGATAATCACATTCTAATCTAGCTCGTTTTAATATATTTAGATGGCCGATATGAAATAAATCAAAGCAGCCTGTTGTGTATCCAATTTTTTTCATAGGGAAAAATACTTATTTATTTTCTAATAAATAATCTATTATTCTTTGACTTGCTTTTCCATCCAATGAACCTGCTAACTTATTTGCATACTGTAGCCGTTTTTTTGAAAAACCAGTGGGATTTAATATCTGTTCTTTGATATTGTCAATTAATGCTTCATATGAGTCAGATTGAACAGCTATTTTAGAATACTCATTATAATCTTTATCCATACGGTTCTTAAATCGGTAAGAAAAAATACCTCTATAATTCCAACGTAGTTGTAAGAAATTACACCAGATAACCGGTTTATCTAAAGCAGCAAATTCGATAATTGCTGATGAGGCATCACTCATAAGAAGATCCGCCGTTGCCATAAAGGGCACGAGTGAATAGTCGGTAACTTTTGCTAAATAAACATTATCATATTCTGACCAATATTCAAGAAGTTGGCGCTGTTTTTTGTATTTTTCCTGGCTTAATGAAAAGTAATGTGGTTTAATCATTATATTGAAATCCTTTAAGTCCTCAGGAAATTTTTTTGGAAATCTTTCAATGCTACTAGGATAAAAAGTAGGGGCATAAACTAGAGTTTTCTTTAATGGATTCAATCCTAAGCTTTCTAAATTAAATTTAGGTGCATTACCATTCAAAATAGGATCAAGTTTAGCAAATCCAACATCGATAAAATTATTATCAGGATACATACTTTTTAGACGATCTGTTCTATATTTTCCTTCAACAAATCTTACCGTAGTTGGAGTATCTGACTTGGTATAATAACTTGATTTTGGACCAACACCATGACCAAGCTGAATTGTTTTACTTACATTATGAACTTCATCAAGATATGGGAATGTATTGCCAAAAAATATCCAATCAGCCTTTTCTTTTTTATAATAATCATTTGCCTCAGATTTATTTTCAACCCATCTATGATTTAAGTTCTCTGATTTTATAATACTCTTTATTATAGTATCAAATTTACCATGATGAAATACAAAAAAAGCACTGCCTTGATTACGTTTTAAAAATTCATGATATACAGGAAGATACTGAGGTAAATAGTAGAGCTCTTGAACGTCAAAAAGAATAGATATATTTTTATCATTCATTATTTTGTCCGGATAAAGCAAAATATTTATCTAACACCATCAATGAAATTAATTTTTCTCTTTTAGCATGTTTGAATTGTTCTACATGTGCCTGCGCATTTTTAATAATCTTTAATACTTTATTAGGATGCTCAATAAAGTATTTAATTTTTTGTTCTGCGTCTGAGAAGTCATCATTTATTTCAATGTAATGTACGTCAGGTTGAAGAGCGCCCTCCATAAACCATGTTTCATACTTTGGTTTGGGCATGACACATACAGAATTTGAAGACATTACCCATTTTATGCTTGTTGCTGTATCAACTCCCTCAATACAAAATATAAACTTATAATCAAGTTGTTCAGTGATTGACATAAAATTTTTAACCCAAGGTGCATCTAATATTGGACCTGTTTGTCCAACATTAAATATTGATATATGGTGATAGTTTTTTAAAAAATATTGTCGAGCTTCAGAGTTTTCTCCATAGCCTCGCCATACTGCTTTATTTTTTTTATTTAGAAATTTTTTATGATCATTTATGAAATGAAAATGTCGAACCTTATTTAAGTTCAATATTATAGAATCATCACTATTTATAATTGGTCTACTTTTAACAATAGTAGGAATACTTTGTGTTTTTGTAATATCACCAAAAATAAAATCCAATTTTTTTCTATTATCGAAGAATGAGAAAAGCTTATACAAATCAAAAAAGTATGTGGTATACTTTTTAACTCCCATATTTTTTTTAAATATATTTTCTTTAATAATGTTTATCTGACGAAAAAATAATTCTTTATTTGTCATGGCATTTTTAGAAACTTTAAATCTACCTTTTCTTTTATTATAGTAATTCAGTCGCGAAAAAATATACTGTTCATCATAGTATTTTATCTTTTTAAGCTCAGACTGTAATTGTAAACGATAAAATATTCTAGGAACTAGTGCTGCTAAAAAATGTCTTAGGTAATAAAAAGATTTGATATTTTTATATTTCAATTTGTTCATTTGCCTCAAATTATTTATCATGAATCTTATAAGCTATTTTTTTTTAAATTAGATGTAATTATGGATATAAAAGAATTAACAGTTGGCATTGAAGAAGAGTATCAGGTTATTGATCCTGATTCAGGGGAATTAACATCATACATTGCTGAATTCTTAGAGAGAGATGCGATGCTTGTAAAGGATAGTATGGTCCCTGAATTTTTGAAATCTCAACTAGAAGTTACTAGTAAGGTCTGTAAAAATATTAAAGAGGCAAGAGCAGAGGTCATTCGTTTAAGAAGACTTGCATCAAACTACGCCGAAGCAAACAATTGTAAAATTATTGCTGCTGGAACCCATCCTTACTCACACTGGAAAGATCAAGTTCTCACTGATAAAGATCGCTATCATGGGCTTTATGATAGTATGCAGTATGTAGCAAAGAGATTATTAATTTTTGGCATGCATGTTCATATTGGTATTCCAGATAAAGACCTCAGAGTTGATGTGATGAATCAAATGAGATATTTTATTCCTCATATATTAAGCTTGTCTAGCTCATCTCCTTTTTGGCAAGGACAAGATACTGGTTTCAAATCATATCGAGGTATTGTTTTCGAGGATTTACCTAGAACAGGTCCGCCAGAAACATTTGATTCTGCTAAAGCATATGATGAATTTGTAAATCAATTAATTACAACCAAATCTATTGATAGCCCTTCTAAAATTTGGTGGGATATCAGACCGCATTATAAGTTTCCAACATTAGAATTTAGAATGTGCGACTCAACAACTAAGGTGGATGAAGTGATAGCAATCGCTGCGTTGATTCAAGCTCTCGTTGCTACAATGATTCGTAATCGTGAACGTAACATTAGCTGGAGAGACTACAGACAATCTCTTATATCAGAGAATAAATGGAGAGCAATGCGGCATGGTATCAATGGAAAAATAATTGATTTGGGAGCTGGGAAAGAGACGGATACAAAAGTTTTATTTATTGAGTTGCTTGATATAGTTAAAGATGCAGCAGCAGAATTAGGCACTGAAAAAGATATTGAATATATCTATACCATGCTTGAAAAAGGCACAAGCGCAGATAGGCAATTAAAGATGTATGAAGAAACAAAAGATTTCAAAAAGGTTGTTGATATGCTAGCTAAAGAAACACTTGAGAATTGCTAGCATATGAAGTCATTGAAGCCTAAGTGTATCGTATTATTGAGCGGAGGTCTTGATTCAACGACAGTGCTAGCGATTGCTAAAAAAGAATTTGATATTTTTGCACTATCTTTTGATTATGGTCAAAGACATAAGTTTGAGCTTGATGCTGCAAAAAAAATTGCAAAACATAATACAGTTGATAGCTTTCAAACTATTGTTATTGATTTAAAGCAATTTGGGAAATCTGCATTGACAGATGAGATAGCTGTTCCAAAAAATCAAGAAATTGGAAGTGATATACCTGTAACATATGTTCCTGTTCGCAATACTATTTTTCTATCATATGCATTGGCCTATGCAGAAGTAAATAATATTTATGATATTTTTATTGGAGTAAATGCGCTGGATTACAGTGGCTATCCAGATTGTAGGCCCGATTATATACATGCATTTGAAAAAATGGCCAATCTTGGTACAAAATTCACTCAAGGAAGTAAAAAAATTACGATTCATACACCCCTAATCAATATGACTAAATCAGAAATTATTTTAAAAGGAAATCAGCTGGGAGTATCTTATGAAAATACTCATTCTTGCTATGACCCTTCGCACAAAGGACTAGCTTGCGGAGAATGCGATGCTTGTATTTTAAGAAAAAAAGGATTCAATATTTCAAATATCCCTGACCCTACACTTTATCAATGAGTTATAGTATCAAAGAAATATACTTTACCGTTCAAGGAGAAGGATTTCAAACAGGTAAAAATGCAGTATTCTGCCGTTTTTCTGGATGTAATTTATGGACAGGAAGAGAAGAAGATCGCAGTAAAGCTGTTTGTACTTTTTGCGATACTGATTTTTTTGGAATAGATGGAGAAAATGGAGCAAAATATCCATCATGTCATGATTTGATTAAAAAAATTGAAGAATGCTGGCCAAAAGAATTAGATGAGAAATTTGTAGTATTTACTGGGGGAGAACCTTTGCTTCAATTAGATCAATTATTAATTGATGAACTACATAAAAAAGGATTTAAAATAGCAATAGAGACCAATGGAACAATGTTACCTCCCAATAATATTGATTGGATTTGTGTAAGTCCCAAAAAGAATGCGAAGCTTATCCTACTAGAAGGTGACGAATTGAAGCTGGTTTGTCCTCAATATGATTTCCCGCCAGAACAATTTGAGGAGCTAAATTTCAAGCATTTTTATGTACAGCCTATGGATGGAAAAGATTTACAAAAAAATATCTTGGAATGTGTAGCTTATTGTGTCGAAAATCCGCTATGGAGATTAAGTTTACAAACACATAAAATAATAGGAATAAAATAATATGTTTCAATTAACAAGAAAATATGAATTTCATGCTGCACGCAAGTTGACAATGTTGGATGTAGACCACCCATGCTCTCAATTACATGGACATACATTTTCTGTAGTGCTTGAATTATCTGGAGAGATAGATTCATCTAAGGGTTGGGTTGTCGATTTTTATGATATAGATAAAATTTATAAAGATGAAATCCATGCATTATTAGATCATAAACATTTAAATGATATTGAAGAACTTTCTAATCCAACTACAGAGCTTATTGCGAAATGGATTTGGAATAGAATACAACCAAACCTATCTGGATTAACTGGAGTCACTGTTAGTGAAGGTCCTAGCTATTCATGTACATATAGAGGAGTATAATTATGGCTAAAGCACACGGAAAAGAATTTACATTTGATAGTGAAGATCATATTAATTCTAGTTTTCTTGAAACATTCCCCTTTGAAAGCAAAAAACAATATATTGTAACTAAGACAAGAGAGTTTAGTGCGGTATGTCCTTTTAGCGGTCTTCCAGATTTAGCTGATGTTATAATTGAGTATTTTCCTGAGGGTGGAAAATGCGTAGAATTAAAATCATTAAAATATTATTTTGTCAGTTTTAGAAATGTCGGTATTTATCAGGAAGCAGCTACTAAGCGTATATATGATGATCTGAGCAACCTATTGGAGACATCAAAAATAAAAATTACTACCATTTATAATACAAGAGGTGGATTTGATACGACTTGTATAGAAGGCTCACTTTAGGATAATATCATGAAATACCTTAAAAATATCTTATTAGGATGGTATGTAATTGGAGTTGGGATGTTCGTTATGAATGATTATTTATATTATGATTTGCCCATGAATGAGAGTAATAAACCTTTTTTAGAACATATTATTATTGGATGGTTAATATTTATATCAACTGCATTAACATTTATTTTATTTTATAAGGAGAAGAAAAAATGAGTTACGCTGAAAGATTATATAAAGCTATTACACTCAATGTTGAGTTCTATGAATCTGTTGAAGCTGATAAGTCTTTAACTAGGCAAGCAATGATGACTGTAGCATTAGTTTCTATAGTGCAGGGATTCGTTGTTGCTGGAATTGCTGCACCTATCGCCTTAGTGCAAGGTGTGCTAGGAAGTATTATTAGATGGTTTATTTGGGCATTCTTTATTGCATTTGTTGGAACTAGAATATTACCAGAACCGGAGACAGAATCTGATACTGGAGAGTTATTACGTACTTTAGGTTTTGCATACGCGCCAGGATTATTGATTGTATTTAAGTTCCTGCCTATTATTGGAATTTTTATAGATCCATTAGTAGTTATTCTACAGCTAGCTGCAATGACAGTGGCCGTTAGACAGGCATTAGATTTTACATCAACAGTGAGAGCTGTGGGAGTGTGTATCGTAGCCTTTATAGTTATGTTGATTGCATTGACTTTATTTATTCTATTCACCTCTTTCTTTGTTGGGGTTGCTGAAAGTGCTATTGCACCAACTGCACCATTGATGGGTGTGTAGAGATTCTACTTTAAGTTGTGATCAAATATTTTTATAATATGACCAGTAACTTATAATGGGGACAAAGATTGATATGAAAAAAAATATTTTAATTTTATGTATTATGGCTTTAATGTCTTGCGATGCTTCAACTACAATGGGAACATCTGCTACTGATAATAATTCAGATGGCACTGGAACAGGCGGCAACTCAGGTGGTAATAATACTGACTTACCTATTGGATTCGCAAAATTCTTTGAAGATTATACTGATGTATACATTTCCGGAGATTATGTTGTCGTAGAAACGACTGGAGTACCAAATCATAGTAGTCCTTATTGGGGAACTGGTCATCCAAATTATTCTTCACCTCAGTCTGGAATGAATGTAAATCCAAATATAATTACTGCTCAAAATTTTAAATTCTATATTCCTTTATCACCAACGGTTGCTAGTTCAGTTTCCAGCACACCACTTGGATCAATTGGAGTGTCATTGAGCGGAGTACCATTCTTTAATCAATATGGCGGTCCAAATAATCAACCGCTTGACAATGAAATAGCTTCATTTGATAGTTACTATGGACATCCACAACAATCTGGTGAATATCATTATCACTGGGAACCATTATACTTAACCTCTGAAGATAGTTCAATTTTAGTAGGATACTCGTTAGATGGGTTTCCAATCTATGGACCTACAAATCAATCAGACGGGCAGTATCCAACAGATCTTGATGAAATAAACGGACATACTCACGTTACAGAGGAGTATCCAGACGGTACTTATCATTATCATGCTACAGCAACCGTTCCTTATTTGATTGGTGGATTTAGAGGACAAGTAGGATCTTCTGGTGGCGGCGGTTACTACACAAACTAAATTTTTATTAGTTTTATTTTGCTGCATTATTTTTACTTCTTGCTCTAATACAACTACTGTTAAAGAGTCTGACCTCATTGACGGGTCTACCATTTCACAGTTCATAAGAAAACAGCAATATTCTGGATACATTAATATATACTATAATGATGGTATTACTATTAAATCCATCAGAAAGTATTCAAAAGGAAAAAAGAATGGTGAACATCAAGGCTGGTGGCCAAATGGAAATAAGAAATATATTTTTTATTTTAAAGAAGATCAAAGTTTTGGAACACATAAGCAATGGCATTCAAATGGAGAGTTATTTACATTAAAAAATTTTAAAACAGGTGTAGAGCATGGTGAGCAAAAATCTTGGGATCAAAATGGAGAGCTTATGTATAAATATATATATGATAACGGACGAAAATATGGTATTCAAGGTTCTGTAATTTGTAATGGCGGAAATGAACTTGAGGTATTGAATTGATTGTTCTTAAAGATTATAAAGATGACTTATTTGATTTTATTCTTTCTTCAAACAGTTTAAATGAGCCACAGGTAGGTTTTCTAGATAGAGAAAAATTACAGTCATTATTAAATCAAAGTAATTACTGTAAAGTTGCATTTTATAATGATGAACCAGCAGGATTTCTTCTATGCTTACCCCAAGATATTGATTATGGTAGCTTAAATTATAAGTGGGTTTCAGAAAGATACTCTAATTTCATGTATATTGATCGCATATCAGTAATTGAAAAATTTCAAAATGCAAAAATAGGAACAGCTTTATATACCGATTTAGCATATTTCTCGACTGAAAATGGATATGATATTATACTTTGTGAAGTGAATATTATGCCCCCAAATCCAGGCTCAATAAGATTTCATAAAAAGTTTGATTTTGTTGAATGTGGTTCGCAATTTACGGAGGGCCGAACCAAGGAAGTTCAGTTCTTCTACAAAGAATGTAACAGATAATTTGAAAGGATTTTTATGAGTAATTTTTGGCACGATTTAATATTTCCTTTGTTTTTCTTTATTGTATTTGTTGCAGCTCATATTGGACTGTATATCATGATTTTTAAAGGAGATAAATCAAAATGAATAAAAAACAAAAATTAGCAAAAAGAAAACAAAAGAAATCACGTCTTAGATTAAAAGCAAAGCAAGCAGCACTTTTAAAGAATAAAAAAGTGGTTACACCTAAAGTCGAAGCAAAAAAGCCAGCAACTAAAAAGGCGGTTGTAAAGAAAACAACAGCAAAGAAAGCAACAGCAAAGAAGCCAGCAGCAAAGAAAAAAGTAGCTAAAAAGACTGATAAGGATTCATAATAGGTTTAAATGATGGGTTCAAACACCACCTTCGGGGTTTTTATTGTTTGCCTTCAAGTTTTATTTAGACATAAGAGATATATATTTCTTATCCTCTTCTTCATTCTATTTCCATTACATATCATCATTAATAGATTATTTCTTTTCTTAGATCATATACTATTTTCTTACTTTGAAAGAGAGGAAATTAAAAAGCCAGTACTTATTATGGGGTTTAATAGGAGTGGAACAACTTTTTTTCATCACTTACTATCTAAATCAAAGCAATTCACAACATCTACAACATGGGATTTCGTAGTTCCATCAATATCTTTAAAAAAGTGTTTGTGGTTTTTTCGTCACCTTCTTTTAATATTAAATCTCGATCAATTAGAGAAAAAAGAAAAAGGACATAAGGTAGGCTTGGATGGTATAGAAGAAGATGAGATGTTAATATTTCTACATAAACTAGATTCTAAATGGATTTCAAATAATCTTGTTCCATGGATGAAGTATGATTCTAAATTTAAATCATTTACCAGAGAACTATATATTGATAGTAAAAATAATGAAAAGAGAAATATAGATTCAATGCGATTTGTTAAGCAGTTTTGGAAAAGACAAACTGTTCAACATAATCACAAGCAACTCCTTTCAAAGTCCAACCCATTCGTTTTCCGATTAAAATCAATAATGAAAGTATTTCCTGACGCAAAAATCATATTTATTGTTAGAGACCCAATAGAAACAATTACATCTTTTTTCTCTATGCAGGAACGAATAAAGTATGGGAATATGATGACAAAAGAAGAGCTAGATTTATACCGAATTGAAGCATACCAAGAGATTATAGATTGGTATCAAGAGACAGAAAATGCCAAACAATTTCTAGATAAAAATAATTTTCTTGTTTTAAAGTATGATGATTTGAAAGAAGATCTCTATGGATCAGTTGATCAGTCATTCAAATTTATTGGTCAGGATATGAATAAAGAATTTGAAAGCTTATTGTCTGAAAAGTCATCTATGAAACATATTAAAAAGCATCAGAATAAAACAATTAATGATTTTGGATTTACCGAAAAACAGATAAAAGAAGATTTTGCTTTTGTTTATGAGGAATACTTTAGCTAATTTTTTTACCTGATATGAAAAGAAATATTATTTTAATCGTCGCTTTAATAGCAATTGGAATCATTGGTAGAGTTATTCCTCATCCTTATAATTTCACTCCAATAACTGCTATTGCTTTATTATCTGCACATGCTTTTAAAAATAAGTGGATTGCTGTACTATTGCCTTTAGTATCTTTTTGGATCAGTAATTTGATTATTAATAATTTTGTTTATGCAGGATACTATGATAGCTTTAAAATATTTTCCCCTGGAGTATTCTGGATTTATGGATCAATAGCATGTATTTCTTTGATGGGAAGATTTTCTCTTAAAAAAATTAATCCTAAAAAAATTGGACTATCCAGTGTTGCGGGATCAGTAATATTTTTTGTAGTAACTAATTTTGGAGTCTGGGCGATGAGTGCAATGTATGCTAAATCATTTGCTGGGTTAATTCAATGTTATTCACTTGCAATTCCATTTTTTGGAGGAACAATATTAGGAGACTTAGTATACTCAACAGTCTTATTCTACAGCTATAGTTTAGCATTTTCAAAAGATGCTATATTACAAAAAGCAAAGAATCTCAGCTAAAGCCAGATAATTTTAAATTTTAAATTTAATTGGCATTACACAAATAACTCTTTATATTTCCCCGAATATTATTTTAATTATTAACTAACAAAGAGAGAAATATGAGTGACAGAGAAAAAGGTACTGTAAAGTTCTTTAATGAAAAAAAAGGTTATGGTTTCATCACTAAAGAAGATGGAAACGACGTTTTTGTTCATTTTTCTAGCATCGAATCAGATAATGATTTTAAGACTCTTAAACAAGACCAACCGGTTGAGTTTGAAGTAGAGTCCGATGATAGAGGTGATAAAGCAGTCAAAGTAACAGCAGTTTAGTAGTATATAGTTAGTTTGTAATTACATAATATATTTATTAAAGCTTTAAGAGAATTGCCTCAGTAGCTCAATGGTAGAGCAGTGGCCTCTTAAGCCATTGGTTGTAGGTTCGAGTCCTTCCTGGGGTACATAATCAAATGAATCTGAAAAATAAAAATATAGTTATTACTGGTGGAGCCGATGGTATCGGTAACGCACTAGCAAAACGATTTCTAAACGAATCCCCTAATTCTGTCCACCTGATTGACATTAATCCTAATGTTATTCAAGTGGCGGAATTAATGGGGATCAACGGATATGTTGTAGATGTATCCGACCCCGATAATCTAAAATTAACCCTTAATAATATTATTAATCAATTTGATAAAATTGATTTATTTTGTTCAAACGCAGGAATTCAAGAATTTGGAACATTAAGTACCACTGATGAAGCATGGCATAAAACATGGCAAGTAAATGTTATGTCTCACATTTATGCTGCACGCGTACTAATTCCACATATGGTAGACAATAAAGATGGTTATTTTTTAATTACTGTCTCTGCTGCAGGCCTATTGAATATGCCTGGAGCAATGTCTTATGCCACTACAAAGCATGCAGCATTAGGATTAGCAGAGAATTTATCTATTATGTATGGAAATAAAGGAGTAAAAGTCTCAGTATTATGTCCGCAACTCGTTGAAACAGATATGGTGACTTCTACTGGTGTGCTAGATGAAAATCACCCGCTAATGAGGGATGGATTATTAAGCCCAAATCAAGTAGCCGATGATACAGTAAGAGGTCTTAATAAAGAAGATTTCTTAATCTTGCCACACCCACAAGTACTACAATATATTCAAGGCAAGGCTCATGATTACGATGGTTGGCTTGCAAATATAAGAAAGCTAGTAAAAAAGTGAAGAATAGTATAATGAAGTGGCTAATGTTTTTAAGATTTTTTTTCCCGGAACTAAATAGATATACTAAGCTTTTATTTACTCTCCAGTTCGTTTTTTTTATTGGAAGTATTGTGCTCGCGATTTTACATATCGATAAATTAAATATAGCGGTATATCACTTATGTGTCGGATTGATATTCTTGATAAGTATGAATTATATTAAAGATAGTTCATTTAAGATATAATAAAAAAAGGCGAATTATTCATCAACCTTCTGATTGTCAATCATTTAATAGTTTATTTATGTCGTCAATTAAATACCTTATTTCTAAAGAAGAAGTTCCATTATAAATTCCTCTAATTTGTCGATTCCTATCAATAAGAATAACATTTTCAGTATGGATTAAACTGTTCTCACTATGATTTGGGATAGAGGCGATTGCAAAATAACCCAATTGTGCCATTCGTATTGTTTCTTCTATTGGGCCTGTAAGTAAAAACCATTTTTCATTATTAATATTATTGATTGAGGCATATTTTTGAAGTCGCTCTATATTATCTATTTTAGGATCAACGCTATGAGATAAAATCAAAACATCATCATTGTCAATAAATGCACTTTGAATTTCTTTAAGATTATTAGTTAGATCTATACAAATAGAGGGGCATGATGTAAAAAAGAAATCAACTACATAAATTTTATTTTTAACTGTTGTTTCGGTAACTGTGTTTCCATTTTGATCTATAAAAGAAAAATCTGGAACGGTATGCTCTGTGTTTCCTACTAAAGATGGATGTACTAAATTAGAGCGTAAATCAGATGGAGTAAAAATAGGAAGTACAAACTCCTCTTCATTTGGAATAAATAAATACCAAAGAATTGGACAGCAGATTAAAATAAATAGAATTAATTTTTTTTTCATATAAGGTTATTAAATTAATACTATTATGATTAGTTGGAAATGTAAACATACATGGAAAAAATCTGCAGTAAATACTGCATGGTGCCTACTAGGATGTTCTATTGGTGATTTTGGTACTATATTTGTATTCCAAATGATTGAACATAGTTGGTCTGTATGGCAAGTAATGTCACTTGCAATCATAAACGGATTGCTAACAAGCATTGCCTTAGAAACTTTTATTTTGAGTAGACAAATGACATTAAGCTTAGCCTTTAAAACAGCTATTGGTATGAGCTTCATTTCTATGGTAGCAATGGAAGCTGCTATGAATGTTACTGATGTTTTATTAACTGGTGGAGCATTGCTTACTTGGTGGGTTATGCCTATAATGTTATTAGCCGGTTTTTTGACTCCTTGGCCTTATAATTATTGGAGATTAAAAAAGTATAATGCTAGCTGTCATTAAATGGATTTTTTATTCTTTCTAAATGTTGTTTCAGCTTTTCTTTTAACAGGAATAATTTGGACAATTCAAATAGTTCACTATCCATCGTTTTATTATATAGATAAGCAGTTCTTTGTCAATTTTCATCAGTTTCATGAGTATAGAATATCTATTATTGTTATGCCATTAATGTTCATAGAATTAATCTCTTGTATTGCTCTTTATATTAACGACATGTCGAATATAACTTTTGCATTAAACCTTATAATTGTTGGATTGATATGGTGTTCAACCTTCTTTATACAGGTTCCAATTCATAATATTCTTTCTCAAAAAAAAGATAACAAGATGATTAAAAAATTGGTGAATACCAATTGGATAAGAACTTTTCTGTGGTCAATAAGAATGCTATTAATAATTGATGAAATTATAGCCTAACTTTTATTAGATTCTTTTCATCATGAATGAATTTATTTTATTTGGTACTACTCATTTATTAACCCTCTCAATCATCTTTGCAATCTCACTTGGAGTGCCTTTTATTTTACGTAGTAAGTATAGCCTAGATTCTCTATCACAGTTTGAAAAAATCTTAGGGTTTACTCTTATTTTAAATGAGCTAATGAAACCATTTTATTTGATTGCATTTGGAGATTACAAATGGACAAATACAGTTCCATTACATGCATGCCATATTTCTTCGTATGCCACAGGATTATTTTTATTGACAAGACACCAACGATTTTTTGACTTTGCTTATTTCTGGGGACTTGGAGGAGGAACGATGGCTCTGCTTACACCAGATGTAGAATTTACATTTCCAGACCTTGATTTTATTACATTGTTTTCTGGGCATGGACTTTTGTTTTTTGGTATTATGTATATTGTAATTGTGATTGGACAAAAAGTTACATTTTCTTCTTTGATCAATGCATTAAAGTATTCTTTGATATTGTTGCCAGTCATGTATGGTTTAAATTTGTTAATAGGGGGAGATCCTGGATATGAAGCAAATCTATGGTATTTAATGAAAGCACCAGCCGGCGATTCTTTAATGACGCTTTTTCCTAATCCTCCAATGCATGTTATCCCAGTATTTCCTTTAGTTGCGGGAATCTTTTATATGCTGTATTTACCATTTTATTTTGCTGAGAAGAAATCTAAGTGAAAACATTAACACTAATTATTATTTTTATAGTATCATTTTTTAAGAGGAAAAAATAAATGAACAAAACGTTAACAGTATTGATGATTATTACATTCTTTTTAAACCCTATTTTTGCATCTGACAATTTGTTAAATAAAAAATTTCCTAGCATTATTGGAACTTCACTTTCTGGAAATGATGTGACTTTTCCAGATGATATCAGCGGAAGAGTAGCAGTCTTATCTATAGCATTTAAACAAAGAGCGCAGTTATGTATAAATACATGGGCAGATGAATTACTTCCAAAATATGGTATTGATCAAAACGTGCAATATTATGAGATTCCTATGCTGGGAGGTCAGTGGACAATGGCACGTAATTGGATTGATGGAGGTATGCAAAGTGGTGTACCAAAACCGCTACACGATTTTACTGTAACATATTATGGTTCCCTAAAAAAATACTATAAATCACTAGAGATTAATAGCAAGAAAAATTGTTATATTTACGTACTAGATCAGGATGGAATCATCAAAGGGAAATTTGAAGGTTTTTCTACTCTCGAACAAATGAACGAATTATTTACACTTATAGACTCATTGAATGAATAAAATATCAGAATATTATAAGCCATTTTTAGAAGCGACTGAAAAAGCAGCCATTGCTGCTGCTAAGTTGCGAGGTTGTAAGGACGGAAAAAAAGCAGATCAGGCTGCTACCGAAGCAATGAGATCAGTATTAAGTAAACAAGAAATTCTAACTACAGTGGTTATTGGTGAAGGCGAACGAGATGAGGCGCCTATGTTATTTATTGGTGAAAAACTAGGAAAAGATGATAGTGAAATAAAAGTTGATATTGCAGTAGACCCACTAGAGTGTACTAATCACTGCGCTTTTAACTTACCAGATTCTATTGCAGTTCTTGCAGGAGCACCTCCAGGTTCACTACTTCACGCTCCAGACACTTATATGAGCAAACTGTGTGGCAGAAAAGAATTGATTGGTCATATTGGACTAACCAAAACAGTAGAAGAAAATTTATTAGCTACCACAAAGGTCCTAAATAAAGAAGTGAAAGATTTAAAAGTGATTGTGATGGATAGAGATCGTCACAAAGATTTAATAGCATCAATAGAATCTTTTGGAGTAAGTCCTATTTTAATAGGAGATGGAGATGTTACAGCAGGATTAAAAGCAGTACAAGGGGAAGTAGATTTACTGTACGGCATCGGCGCAGCTCCAGAAGGAGTGATTACTGCAACAGCAGTGAGAGCATTGGGAGGATTTTTTGAAGGTCAACTTGTTTTTTATGATCAAGAATTTGAAAGCAGAGCTCGTAAAATGGTTGGAAATGATATTGATAAAATTTGGAATGCTGACGATCTTTGTACATCTGATGATACATTTTTTATAGCAAGCGGTGTTTGTTCAGGATGGATTCCTGGAGTAGAGTTTGTTGATGGCAAAGCAGTAGTAACTTCAAAAATAATTTTTGGAAATACACGGGAAGTTAAGTTGATTACTAATGAATATAATTTAGGGGGACTTGATGTCTGAATTGCATAGTATTGCAGCACGAATGGTTGCAAAAGGAAAAGGAATTTTAGCAGCTGATGAAAGCACTGGAACTTGTACTAAACGATTTGAGAGTATAGGAGTAGAATCTACATCAGAATCTCGATGTGACTATAGAAGCGCTCTTTTTACATCACCGGGACTAGAATCATATATTAGTGGAGTAATATTATATGATGAAACCTTTAGACAAAAAATCGTTGGAACAAATCATCTTATTCCAGAATATTTGCAATCAAAAGATATTTTACCTGGAATTAAAGTTGATACTGGAGCTCATCCATTAAAAGAAGGTTCAGAAGAAAAAAATACAACAGGATTAGACGGATTATCAGAAAGGCTCGGAGAGTACTATGCTCTGGGTGCTCGTTTTGCAAAGTGGAGAGCCGTCATTACTTTGGGCGATGGAATTCCATCGGACGAGTGTATTCTAGCTAATGCTGAAGGCTTAGCCAAGTATGCTTTATTATGTCAACAAGCAAATTTAGTGCCAATCGTAGAGCCGGAAGTATTAATGGATGGCACTCATACTATTGAGTCATCTTTTGAGGTGACAGATAAAACATTAAACACTGTATTTGAACAGTTAGAACAACATCATGTTGATTTAAAAGGAATAGTTCTTAAACCTAATATGGTATTATCTGGGTATGATTGTGATAATCAAGCTAGTATTGAGGAAGTTGCACAACAAACCCTAGAATGTTTAACAAAAAATGTACCATCAGAAGTTCCTGGCATAGCTTTTCTTTCAGGTGGACAGTCAAATGATCTTGCAATTTCACATTTAAATGAAATGAATAAGAAAGATACTGATTGGAATGTAACATTTTCATATGGAAGAGCACTACAGCAAGACGCTTTAAAGATATGGGCAGGAAATTTAGAAAATACCAACGCTACTCAAGGAGCATTACTTTCTAGAGCAAAGGCAAATAGCTTAGCAACTAAGGGTAATTTTTAGTCCTTAATTTGAAAGACCATTAATTTTTTAGATGATTCAATAGTAAAGCTATCTCCTAATGATTTATTTCTAATTGCTCTTGCCGAAGGATGTAATTTATATGTATCTAGGGGATACTCAAGATTTGTTGAAGTGACTTTATTATTTGATTCAAAACTGATAATACTTACTATTTCGCCTTTAAAAGAATCAAACAAAGTTTTTCCTATGCAAGGCGTAATAATAGAATAGTCTGTATAAATCGTACAATCTATTGTATCACAATATTCATTGATAGCGAAAAAATTTCCTAAAAAGTGATCTTCACTTTTTCCTGAAATTCCAAATATACATAATGATAAATAATTATTATCTATACACCAGTCTAAAGTCTTTTCTAGGTCTGTTTTATTTTGATCTTCTGCATGAACTATTTGAGAAACTTTATCCTTATAAGATGGTTTTATTGAATCAAAATCCCCTATAGATATAGTAGGAGTTATCCCACAATCAATTAAAGAGTTTGTTGCTCCATCTATCGCAATAATTATTTCAGCTGATTCAATCTTGTTAATAATTTCTGTATTTGTAGGAAATTCTCCGTTGATAACAACAGCAATATTTTTTTTATGATTCATAGCTACTAATTAAATTAATATAACTTTTTGAGTGTTCCATTATAATAAGATAATATTTAACGAGATGATATCTCAAATAACTTGCAAATAAATTTTTCCTGTAATAGTATCTTCTGCATTTAGTAGTAAAAAGAGGGGAAAGCTATTTATGAAAAAAACGCTACTTATTATTTTTTTATCATTTATTTATGGTCAAGGATTTGACCTCTCGGGAAGAATTATTTCTAAAAGTACACTTAATCCAATTCAGGATGTAAATATATTTATCCAAGACAGTGAATTAGGATCTGCATCTAACAAAGAAGGGTTATTTAAATTCACAGACTTAGAATCTGACGATTATATACTAATAGTTAGCGCTATTGGTTATAAGGATAAATATATAGCAATAAATCTTGATCGTAATTTTTTAAACTTTTCTATTGAATTAGAAGATGAATCTGTTTTAGCAAAAGCATTGAATGTAGTTGGACGTTTTCCATCAAAGCACGTTCCATACATGACTAAAAATATTTCTAATCAAGACATAACAGACAATGATTATCAAACAATGTCAGAATTATTTAGAAATGTAGGTGGTGTTGATGTTCAAATGGAGCACAATAACGGCCGTAATGCAAATTTTTCTATTCGCGGTTCATCAGATTATAAACCAGGTGGTTATAATAACAGAGTGCTAGTATTGTTAGATGGATTTCAAATTAGTATGCCATATTCAGGTTCAATTGATTGGAATGGCATGCCCTTAGATTTCCTCGATAGAGTTGAAGTTGTAAAAGGCCCAGTATCATCTTTATATGGGCAAAACTCTATGGGTGGAATTATAAATTTAGTTACTAAAAATCATTCAGAAGAATTTGTGACTTCAAAAGTCACCTTAGGAAGTTTTAATAAAAAAGACATTAATGTTGGAATGAATAATATATACAATAATGTTTCTTATACAACCCTGCTTCAATATAAAAAGGGAGATGGTCATCGATTCAATGCTCAATATGAGCAAAATAATATTTATGTTAAAATGGATAATAAAGAAAAAGAATTTTCTATTTCTTTAATGGCAAATCGATCACTTAATGGTCAACCAGGTTTTTCCGTAGAAGATAGACCATCTTTAATATCCTATCGATTGTCAGATAGAGACTCTGTATACCTGCAATTATTCAAGAAGCAAATTCTTAGTAATAACAGTAATTTAGTATACTCAGCAAGTATAAATCACTTCTACACACATTATCAAGATAGAAATGATACTCCAGAAGGTGAATATCAAGATGATACATTTTATAACGATACAAGCTTGAATATAAGAGCAGAATACCAAAAATTATTTAATGATAAGTCTTATCTTATTGTTGGATCAGACCTTATTGCTGAGCAATCAGATATATCTATATATAAAGATGTATATAGTAATCCAATGCAGTTTACTGCAGGTGTTTTTGCACAAAATAGAATTGTATTAAGTGAAAAATTATTACTTGGTGTTGGTTTAAGAATTGATTATAGGTCAATTGAACGTGGAGAAATTTATAGCAATAAAACGTTTAGTAATGTGTCTCCAAAAGTTAATCTAAGTTACAAACAAGACATCTATTCAACATGGAATTTTGCTTTAAGTAAAGGGTTCAGGTCCCCTTCGTTATCAGAAATGTTTTTACAGTATGCAACGGATTACGGACTATACACTCAAGGTAACCCTGATTTAGTACCAGAACAACTATATGGATTAGATATAGGATATGATCTTTCAAATTTATCTGACTTATCTTTTTCTGTGAGCACATTTTATTATGTTTATGAAGATATGATAGATTTTGTTTATGGATTACCAGTAGTAGCTCGTAATAGATCTGATATTAGTTCATGTGGATTAGAAACTAATATTAACTATAAGCTGAATGACAATTTTAGTATTAATGCTGGCTATACTTATTTACGCGTAAATGACTTAAATGATATTGATCCTATTTTATATCGCCCAAAACATAAATTAGTATCTAGTATCAAACATACCAAAGGTAAGGTAAGTAATATTATATCTATGAGATATCAGTCAGAACAAGACTACCAAGACTTTTTAAGTGACGATCGTGAATATGAAGGCAGTGAAATTAGATTCCCCATTAAGAAGTTAGATGCATTAATGCTATTTAACTACATTGGAAGCTATCAGTTATTAGATAGTAAAATTTCCTTTAAAGTATCTAATATACTTGATGTAGACTACCAGCTTATCCAAGACTATCCTATGCCTGGAAGGGTGATAAGTCTTGGTTATGAAAAATCATTTTAGATAGGAATTCTTAAGTAAAATTACAAATTAATGAGATTGCATCTCAAAAAGGCTTGTTAGTAATTTTTTTCAATATTAAAATTCATGACTATTTAAGAATAGATAAATAAAAAAAGGGGAAAAAATGCATATTCTAAGAAAAACTACAATAGCCACACTAGCTTTTTCAATGATGTTTTTTGTATCATGTGAAGATAGTGGAAGTAGCGATCCAGCTACAAGTGGAACATTAAATCTTACTATTAATATTTCTAATCCAGAAGCATGGCCATCAGAAGGAACAGTATTTGTTTCATTAGATAAAACTTGGCCTCCATCAGGAGCACCATACAAGAGTGTTGTAGTTGAAAGTAGTCAAGTACAAGGCGGCACTATTAGTCTTATGTTTGATAAAATAGATTTTGATAGCTATAAATTAGCATCTATTTCGTGGAGGGATCCAAATGATGCTAATCCACAAACTAATCAATATGTTTGGGGAACGCATAGTGGAAACATGTTTGCACCAACTGGACAGTTTATATTCTATGCAGATGCTACAGAGTTTACATTTAGTCAAGACTTGGATACACTGTCCTTAGTTATAGACGCTACTGTTAATACAGGTAGTTAAGTTCTAATAGAAACGATATAAAAAAAGGCGAATAAATTATTCGCCTTTTTTTTATTATATGATAAAAAAATTATCGTAAACGATCTGCTACAAAATCCCAATTAATAAGATTATCTAATACTGCATTTACATAATCAGGTCGAACATTTTTATAGTCTAGATAATATGCATGTTCCCATACATCAATTCCCATTAAAGCATGTTCTCCGTGTGCTAAAGGATTTTCAGCATTTGGCAATCCTCTTAAATCTAACTTTCCATCTTTTTCAATGAGCCATGCCCATCCACTCCCAAATACACCTACTGCTTGTTGTGTAAAGTTTGTTTTAAAGGTGTCATAGTCGCCAAAAGATTCATTTATTTTTTCTAATAATTTTCCATGAGGAGCATTACTTCCTCCAGGTTTCATTTGATCCCAGTAAAGAATGTGATTCCAAGCCTGTCCGGCATTATTAAATACCTTTTTATTATCTTCTTGAAAGCTTTTAACTACGACTTCATCTAAATCCATATCAATAAACTTTGTGCCTTCAGCAAATGTATTCAACATATTAAAATATGCCTGATGATGTTTTCCATAATGTAAATCTACCGTTTGAGACGATATTGTTGGTGAAAGATCATTTGGGTTGTAAGGTAATGCTGGTAAGACAAATTTTTTGGTATCATTCATAAAAAAACTCCTATTAATTGTTATAACTGTTTTAAATTTAAATCCAATTTAACAAACAAAAGAGAAAATTATGACTCAAATAAAATTAGGAGATCAAGTAGTAGATCTTTTAGGTTCACTTCCAGCTGTAAGCTCAAAAGCACCAGACTTTTTTTTAGCAAATAATGATTTAGTAAATATGACTCTAAAGGATTTTGAAGGAAAGAGATTGGTATTAAATATTTTTCCTAGTCTAGCCACCCCTGTATGTTCAGCTGCTGCACATAAATTCAATGAACTTGCAAGCGATATGGATAATACAATGGTAATTTGTATTTCAAGAGATTTAGCTTTTAGTCAAAAACAATTTTGCAGCGCCAATAATTTAGATAATGTGCTTTTTCTTTCTGATATGCGCAATGATGACTTTGCAAATGATTATGGAGTTCTACATACAAATGGAAAATTTCAAGGTCTTTTAGCTCGATCAGTTGTGATTATTAATACTGATGGAACAATTGGTTATACTCAATTGCTTGATCAAACAGGGCATGAGCCAGACTATGATGATGTTCTAAATGCGCTTACTTAGCAATCAGTACAGGACAATTACATTGTTGCGCAATACTAATTGGCTTACTGCCAAAAAAGTATTTTAAAATCGGATTCTTTGGAGATACTCCAAGCATAACTAGGCTATCATCTTTGGCATATTTCACTACACTTTTTACAGGATCGCCCTCAAGAATTGTGACATTATTTTTGATACCTGCATTTGTAAATTTTTTTTCAGTCTTTTTTAGTATACTTTTCAATTCTTCATCTGAAGATTTATTTTCTAATACTGTAATGATTTCTACAGCCATCTTTTTAGACTTTGCTAACTGCTGAGCAATTTCAATTGCTTTATTTGAGCCTAAAGAATTATTAACAGGTAATAAAATTTTATATTTCTTATTGACCGAATAGTTTTTTACTACCATTACAGAGCTATCAATGAATTGTACTAATTTATGATGCATGCCTTTATTTCCACCGCCACCAATAATGATTATATCATGACTATTGCTTTCCACCTCAGACCTTAGTTGGTCTATAATTTCACCGGTACGTAAGATTAGATCAATTTTATTTGAATGACTTCCTTTAAGTAGTACACGCATTCTAGAATTTTCTTCATCTATAATAAGGTTATCGTTGAAATTGACACTACTGTCATTCTTTTTAATATATTTTTTTGATTCTAAAAAATCATATGCCCATTCTAAAGTTCTTACTCCAGGTCTATACAATTCTCTATCATCTAAATTTTGATGTACAACACTAACATCTTTTTCAGAAAATTGACTGATTTTTTTACCAACATAGGCAATAGTAGTAGTTGCTTCAAATGAGTTAGCAATTTTCATTCCAAGATCTAATGTTGGTTTGGAATATTCCTTACCTCCAATTGCAATTAAGATATTCATAGCGTTACCCAGTAAAATTTTGACATTAAATATAAAATAACAATTGAACTAGTAAACATCAACAGTCCAACTTTAAAAAAAGTTTTTGTGCTAACTAAGCCAGTAGAATAAATAATCATTGCTGTAGGAGATGAAATAACTGTCAGAAATGAAAATCCCGATGCAATAGCAGCTGACAAAGCAAAAGATATATCAGTAGGCTGTAATTCAATTGCCATAGGACCTAATAGTGAAATTGTGGCTGAACTTGTAAAAAAGTTTGCAGTGAGACCTGTTAAAATTGCCATAAAAGGCCAACTAAGATTTAAATCACTTTCAGGCATTAGAGCTAGCATTACATTAAATTTTTCAACCATCCAAGAAGATGCTCCTGTTTCGTTGATTTGAAATCCTAAAGAAATAGTTGCAGCAAATAAAAGTATAACACCCCAATTTGTATTTTTATTAATCACTTCCCATGAGACCATTCCACAAATCATAAAGATTAAAGCACCGCAAAGAGCTATGATACCTAAGCCGAATTGTTCATTAAATAAAAACCAGCAAGTAACGATAAATAAAATGATAATAGAAGAAAAAAGATGGTTGATATTATTTCTGGTATTTGATTTAGCTACCTTCTTTTTATAACCTTGGATTTGAATATTTTTAAGTGTAGTTGGAAAGGCGAATTGTAAAACAAAATAGGCAACAATTAGCTGAATTATTAATATTGGGTAAGCATGCTTCATCCATTCCCAATAATCAATATGAATACTACTAAATTCTTGTAAATAATTAATCATAATCACATTTCGAGCTCCACCAGATGGCGTACCAATAGATCCAATAATAGTTCCATATGCAACAGAAAATAGAGTAAGTAATACAGCATTTCTTCCATCTGTTTGTTTAGTATCAATGTTTTTAACTACCGACAATCCTATAGGTAGCATGATAGCAATTATTGTATGTTCTCCTAAAAAAGAAGAAAGAATTGCAGAAATGGTCATTAATCCTGCTAGAAACAATCTTTTACTTTTACCAAATAGTCGTATGATAACTTTGGCTAACCGTATATCAAGCCCTTGATGTACAATAGCAATAGCAAACATGAGAGAACCCATTACAAATAATACAGCATCGTTCATAAATGATGCAGCAACTACATCTGGCGGTGCTACACCTAACAATACTTGTAGTACTAATGTTAACAATGCTATTGCTGGAAATGGTATTGGCTCAAATGTTACTAATGTAAAAACCATTAATAGAATAATTAAACTATGATATCCAGGAACGGTTAGACCAATTGGGGTGCTTAAGTTCAAGAGAAAAATTGCTAACAAAACACTAAAAACAAACCATTTTTTTTGAGAAAACCAATAAAGCATTGAAGATGAAATTATTTTATAATACTCGTTCATTGAATCTAATTTATTTAATAAATCAAGAAAAGATAACACTTATGTTATAATTGCTTGACTGGTTCACTGATTCTGACGTAATGTCAAGTCAAGATTTACCTCTATTTTAAATGGTTTTAATATAAAAAAAATATAATGCAATTATTTCCAAGATGGACAAATAATTTTCCTGGAATATTCCTTATAGGTATATTCCTTTTACTATTCTCTTTATCTTCTTTTATTTGGTATTATGGATCACCCTATTACACTGATGTAGGCTACGCGCCAACTCAACCGGTTCCATATAGTCATAAGCTACATGCCGGAGATATGGGTATAGATTGTCGCTATTGTCATGTTGGAGTTGAACAATCTTATTCCGCTGTTATTCCACCTACAGAAACTTGCATGGGTTGTCACACATATGTAAAGACAGATAGTGAAAAATTAAAGTTGGTTAGAGAAAGTTGGGAAACTGGAAAACCAATTGAGTGGATTAAAGTTCATATGCTACCAGAATACGCATACTTTAATCACAGTGTGCATGTCAATTCAGGAGTTGCCTGTATTTCTTGTCATGGAAATATAGCAGAGATGGAAGTAGTATATCAGGTTAAGCCATTGAGCATGGATTGGTGTTTAGATTGTCATAGATCTGATACGCCAGAGATTCGCCCTAAAAACGAAGTAACAAACATGTATTGGACTCCACCAGCAGATTATGATAATTTTGTATCATCTTGGGTAGAGCAGCATGGAGACGAAAGACCTGTAGGAGATTGTCAAAAATGTCACAGATAAAAAATAAATCAAAAGAATTTGTAGATACTAATCAAATTGATCATAATACTGTTCAATCGAATGAATTTGGTTATTGGAAAAGTTTAAAAGATATTTCTTCCTCAGATGATTATGATAATTATTTAAAACAATCTGAACATCATGAAGATAATGGATTATCAAGAAGAAATTTCTTATCTCTTGTTGCGGCATCTGTAGCTCTAGCTGGGTTGGAAGGCTGTAAAAAACCTGTTCAAAAAATTATTCCATATGTAGAAGCCGAGATAGCAACAATACCAGGAATTCCAAAACACTATGCAAGTACAATGCCTTTTAAGAATAATGCTCTTGGAATAATTATTGAGAATCATGACGAAAGACCTGTCAAAGTTGAAGGTAATGAAAAGCATCCTGCATCAATGGGTAAATCTAATTCTTTTTCTCAAGCTACTACATTAGATATGTATGACCCTGACAGATCTAGAGGTGTAAGATTTAATGGCAAAAAAGTAGACTGGTCTGAATACATTAAATATGCTCAGTCATTAAATAGTTCTGATGGAAAAAATTTAGCTATTTTATCACAAGAATCTTCGTCACCTACAATGCAGTATATGCATAGTGAGTTTAAAAAAGCATATCCAAAAGCAGATTGGGTAACCTACGAACCAATTAATAATGAAAACTTATATAAGGGTATTGAACAAGCTTTTGGTAAAAAATTACAACCATTTAATCGCTTAGAAAATGCTCAGACTATTCTTTCCGTAGGATCTGACTTCTTGGGAGTAGAAGATAATTGCGTGTATCATACTCGAAAATTTGCTCAGAATAGAAATTTAGAAGATGAAACAAGCACAATGAATAGACTGTATGTCGTAGAGAGCTTTATGACCCCTACTGGGTCTAGCGCAGATCATCGTTTGAATGTACCTAACCATGAATTTTCTACAGTATTGAAAGAGCTTGCTGGAGAATTAAAAAAATTAGGGTTAGAGATCGATGCCACTCCTATGAAAACACCGAATCATTTATGGATTAAAACTGTAGCCGAAGATTTAATGAAAAATAAAGGCGAATCCATCATTATAGGTGGAAGTGACTTATCACCAGATATCCATTGCTTAATCACGGGTATTAATAATCAATTGAAAGCACCGATTGATTATTATCCATTAAGCAAGGCGCATATTACTTCAATGACAGATTTTAAAGCCTTATGTAAAAAGATGGCAAAGGGTTCAGTAGATAATTTGATTATACTTGGAGGAAATCCAGTATATGATGCTCCTGCTGATTGTAATTTTAAAGCATCCTTAAAGAAAGTAAAGGCTTCGGTTCACTTAAGTAATATTTACGATGAAACATCTAAGCACTGTCAATGGAATATTGCACAAGCCCACTTCTTTGAAACTTGGGGAGATGCGATGACATATGACGGTTATGCAAGTATCATTCAGCCACAAATTAGACCTCTTTTTGATTCAAAGAGCGCAATTCAAGTATTAACTCCAGTAGTTTTCAAAGAAGATAGAAGCTCTTATGATACGGTTAAAAATGTTTGGAAAAGTAGTATTGTAAAAGAAGCTAATTTTGAAAGAAAATGGGAGAAAATTTTACATGAAGGTATTTATTCAAAACCATTATTAAGTAGTAAAAAAGTCCGTACTAAAAATAAAGTTACTTCAGCAGTGCTTAGCAAAGTGCAGACACTTGAGAGTAATAAATTTGAAGTAATTTTTGCACCATCTTCTTCTGTTTATGACGGAAGATATGCTAATAATGGCTGGTTACAAGAGATTCCAAAACCAATAACTAGCTTAACATGGGACAATGCTGCTTTTGTCAGCATGAAGGTTGCAAAAAAATTAAATATTAAGAATGGGCAAATGATCGAAATATCAGTTGCAGGTGTTAGTATTAAAGTTCCAGCATGGATTGTACCTGGACAGAATCAAAAAACTATTACACTTGAATTGGGTTATGGTAGAGAATTTTCTGGTAGAATTGGTAGCGGTGTAGGTTTCAATGTATATCCACTAAGAACAAGTTTAAATATGGGATATGCTATGAATGCTGAAATTAAAACACTTAAAGAAACATATCCTTTGGCAAGTACGCAAGAGCACTATGGTCTTGAAGAAGATAAGTTAGCAGCTCCAGGATTCAGCGATCTATCTACAAATGAAGTACAATCAAGGATTCCTGATTTAGTAAAGCAATCAACATTAGAAGAGTACAAAAAAAATCCAGAATTTGTTCAGGATATTGTCGAGTCACACAAACCAGATAAAAAAAGAAGCTGGGCAGATCATTCAATGTACAATCCTGAGCCAGAATATGACTACTCAAAAGGTAATCAGTGGGGGATGTCTATAGATTTAACAAGTTGTACCAGCTGTAATGCTTGTTCTATTGCTTGCCAAAGTGAAAACAATATTCCTGTCGTAGGTAAGCAACAAGTAATGAATGGTAGAGAGATGCATTGGATTCGTATTGATAATTACTTTTCTGGCGATCCTGATAATCCAGAAGTATCCACACAATCAGTTGCTTGTGTACACTGTGAATTAGCGCCATGTGAACAGGTTTGTCCTGTAGGTGCTACTACTCACTCCACAGACGGTGTAAATCAAATGACTTATAATCGTTGTTTAGGTACAAGGTATTGTGCAAATAATTGTCCTTATAAAGTAAGAAAATTTAATTTTTATAATTACACAAGAGATCTACCAGAAGTAGTGCAGATGGCAATGAATCCTGATGTAAGTATGCGCTTTAGAGGAGTTATGGAAAAATGTACATACTGTTATCAGCGTGTAAGCGAAGCTCGCATTAAAGCAGAAAATGAAAATAGAGACCTAGTTGATGGAGATATTAAAGTAGCTTGCGCACAATCATGTCCAGCAGATGCTATTAAGTTTGGAGATATCAATGATCCAAATAGCGAAGTTAGTAAAGCAAAAAGACGTAATCGTGATTATGCTTTATTAGGGCAGCTCGGTACTAGCCCACGAACTACATATCTTGCAAAAATTAGAAATCAAAATCCTAAATTATCTTCAGGCAGTCATCAAGGAGCACATCACTAGATGATGAATAATAAAATAAAGTCAAAAGCAGAAATTCGTGCTGAAAAACTACTTCCTGGTAATCAAGATTTTACTACTTTAACAGATGATATAGCTGGAGTACCAGAACAAAAAAAGACTCCAATTCAATGGTGGCTTTTGTTTGGACTAGCTCTGTCTTTATTAGCTATTTTTGCTGGTAGTGTTGGATTCCTTATATGGGAAGGTACTGGAATCTGGGGTATTAACAATCCTGTATTCTGGGGATGGGCTATTATTAATTTTGTTTGGTGGGTAGGTATTGGTCATGCAGGAACTTTAATATCTGCTATTTTACATCTATTTAGACAAAATTGGAGAAATGCTATTAATCGATTCGCTGAAACGATGACTCTTTTTGCTGTGATTTGTGCATTAGTTTTTCCTGGGATTCATGTTGGAAGAATTTGGGTAGCTTACTGGTTTCTACCAATACCAAATCAGATGGGAATGTGGCCAAATATGAGAAGTCCATTAATATGGGATTTCTTTGCTGTATTCACATACTTTACAGTATCATTGCTATTCTGGTATACAGGATTAATTCCAGATTTGGCAACATTGAGAGATAGAGCAAAAACAAATTTAAAAAGAAAAATTTATGGTTTCTTTGCATTAGGTTGGAGAGGTGGGAACAGACAATGGCAGCATTATGAGCTAGCTTATTTAGTTCTTGCTGGTATATCTACTCCTTTAGTTTTATCAGTGCATAGTGTGGTTAGTTCTGATTTTGCTACCAGCGTTATACCTGGTTGGCATACAACAATATTCCCTCCTTATTTTGTAGCGGGAGCTATTTATTCCGGGTTTGGAATGGTGATGACATTATCTATTATAGCAAGAAAAGTATACAATTTAGGGCATATTATAACACTAGAACATCTTGACAAGATGGCACAAATTATGCTATTAACTGGTTGTATGGTTGGTTATGCTTATTCCATGGAATTCTTTGTTGCGTGGTATAGTGGCAATGCATATGAATCATTCGCTTTTGTAAACAGAGCTTTAGGACCATATTGGTGGGGGTACTGGGCAATGATTTTCTGTAATGTTGTTGTACCTCAGTTTTTTTGGTTTGAAAGATATAGAAGACATATTCCATTCTTATTTATCACATCAATATTAGTAAATATTGGGATGTGGTTTGAAAGATTTGTAATTGTAGTTATTACACTTCACAGAGACTTTATGCCAGGTGCTTGGGCAATGTATAACCCAACAATATTTGATGTTTCAATTTACATAGGAACATTTGGATTATTTTTTACAGGATTTTTATTATTTCTAAGATTTTTACCGATGGTATCTATTGCCGAAGCAAAATTAGTATTACCAGAATCTAATCCTCATCATGGGCACGAAGAATGAATACATATGGCGTCATAGCAAGGTTTAATGATCCTGTAGAATTAGTTCATGCTGCAGAAAAGATAAGAGATGCTGGCTTCACAGATTTTGACTGTCACTCTCCATTCCCAATTCATGGTATGGACGATGCAATGGGTCTTAAAAGATCAAAGTTAGGTTATGTAATCGGAGCAATGGGATTAACTGGCGCTTTATTCGGTTTTGGATTACAAACTTGGATTCACTCAATTGAGTATCCAATGAATATTAGTGGAAAGCCATTTTTTGCTTATCCGGCATATGCAATTATTACATTTGAACTTATGGTTCTATTTAGTGCTTTCGGTGCAGTGTTTGGAATGATGTACTTCAATAGTATACCTCGATTCCATCATCCTGTATTTTATTCAGATAAATTTTCTAGAGTCACGAGCGATGCGTTCTATGTTAGTATTGAAATTTCAGATCCCAAATATAATGAACAAGAAGTAAAATCATTTTTAGATAAAATTGGCGGCACAGATATTGAGGTATTAAAAGATGAAAATTAATATATTATTTTTAAGCATTTTCTTTCTATCTGGCTGTTTTAGAGGCGCGAAATTTGAAGAACCTCCAATCCACCTAAATCCTAATATGGATAATCAGCAAAAATATAGATCATTAGAAGAAAGCTATTTTTTTGAAGATGGCTCCACGATGAGAACTCCAATCGAAGGAACTATTGCCAGAGGACAGTATGATGAGAATGCTTCACGATTAACTGGTAAGAATGAGGACGGTTCATACATAGCAAGTAACCCTGTAGCACTATCAGCAGAGGTGCTTGATAGAGGTGAAGAAAGATTTAACATCTATTGCATTGTATGCCATTCGCAAGTTGGAAACGGTAAGGGTATTATTACACAATATGATTATCCTGTTATCCCAGCCAATCTGCATGATGAGCGTATTCGTTTACAGCCTGATGGTGAAATGTATAATACTATAAGATATGGGCTTCGTAGTATGCCTGCATATGGATACCAAATAGAATCAGATGATGTATGGTCTATAGTACATTATGTTAGAGCATTGCAAAGAAGTCAAAATGCTACTTTTGAAGACTTACCAAAAGAAGAACAAGAAAAGATGGCTAAGGAATCATGAAATTAGATTCAAAAACATATAATTATACTTCAAAAAAATCTACTAATCTCATCTTAGTTTTTGCAGGCTTAGTATTATTAATCATGGCTTGGGTTGCCGGCTTTGATTCAAAAGAATTTTATTTTTCCTATCTTACTTCATTCTTTTTTTGGTTAAGTATTATTTTAGGTGCCATGTTCTTTGTATTTGTTCACTATGCATTCTCTGCAACATGGAGTGTTGCGATAATAAGAGTAATGGAGAATACTTTAATGTTAATGCCAATATTTACAATGTTATTTTTTCCAATTATTGCAGGAATGGAGCTACTTTTTAAATGGCTTCCAAACCATAGTTATTGGCTTACCCATAGTTTCGAAGCAGATCATTTGATTCAACATAAATTACCTTTTTTAAACAAAGAATTTTTCTTACAAAGAGCTGTAGCTTACTTTAGTTTATGGAATCTCATAGCATTCTATATTTATTATACTTCAACTAATCATGACGTTACTGGCGATCATAATGCTTTGAAAAAGCTAAAGAATTTTACTATGAGTCCTATAGGAGTATTATTATTCACAAGCATCACTTTTGCAGGCCTTGATTGGTTGATGAGCTTAGATCCGCATTGGTATTCTACAATGTATGGAGTATATACTTTTGCAGGATCATTCTTAGCATTCTTAGCATTCTTAACTTTTACGCTAATCCGCTTAAAAGATCAGGGGTATTTAAAAGATATTGTTTCAGAAGAGCATTTTCATGATCTTGGAAAGTATCTATTTGCCTTTACTGTTTTCTATTGCTATATCGCCGGTGCACAATTTTATTTTATTTGGTATAGTAATATTCCAGAAGAAACTATTTGGTATCTTCATAGATGGGTAGGCTCTTGGAAGACAATAAGTATTTTGCTGATAGTGGGTAAATTTTTCATTCCATTCTTTGCATTAATTTTTAGAGGATCTAAGAGAAATATAAGATTGCTACAATTTATGTCTATATGGATATTGTTTATGCATTATATTGATATTAATTTTATCGTGATGCCAACTTTCCATCATCATGATTTTCACTTTGGAATATATGACCTAGCTAGTATGCTTGGATTTGCTGCTATATTTATTGGTGGATTTAGATATATTATGTCAAGAAGTCCTCTAGTACCGCTCAATGATCCAGAGCTAATACACTCAATTAACCATAGGAATCATTAATTATGAGTAACGAAGGCTATGAAAAAAAAGATATTCCAGTTAAGCCAGTATTGATTGGTGGGTTGCTATTTGTATTGACTGTTATAGTAACAATTGTCCTTCTATATGAATATTATGTTCGAGTGGTTGATGCTAGTATCTATGAATTTAAATTAAGCAAAAAGCCTAAAAAATTAATTGAGTTAAGAAAGTCAGAAAATGAAACTCTCAATAGCTATAAGGTGATCGATCCAGAAAAAGAAATTTATCATATACCTATTGATCGATCAAAAGAGCTATTATTAGATGATCAAAAAAAATAATCTACTTCTCGTTTTTTTATTTTTAAATCATTTCTTGTTTTCGCAAACTTTAAAAGATCAGTTCCCGGCAGATTCACCTATAGATGTTATTGAAAATTTAGGAGATTATATTCCATTAGATACCATATTCAAAGATGAATCTGGTAAAGAGATTATTTTAAAAGATTTATTTGAGAAAAAAATTCCTACTATTCTTACATTAAATTACTTTGAATGTCCAATGCTTTGTACTCTAGTTTTAAATGGTTTGGCAGAATCAATTGAAAAACTAACATTAAATGCAGGTGAAGAATATCAAATTATCACTATTGATATTAATCCAAATGAAAGTACTACATTTGTTAATCAAAAAAAGAGAAACTATATAGCGGGATATAATCTTCAAAATATTAAAAGTGATTGGCATTTTCTAACTGGTGATCAAGAAAGCATAAAAAAAATTGCTGATAGTATAGGATTTATATATTACTATGATGAAGATCGTGATGAATATATGCATCCAGCAGCAATTTCAGTATTAAGTCCAGAAGGAAAAATTTCACGTTATTTATATGGAATTCAATTTTTAGAAAAAGATTTAAAGCTCAGCTTATTAGAGGCAGGTGAAGGAAAAATTGGATCTACGCTTGATAAAATAATTCTTTATTGCTACCATTATGATCCTTATAAAAATACTTATACACTTTTTGCTACCAATGTTATGAGATTAGGAGGTATATTAACTATCATTTTTCTAGGTATTACAATTGTAGGATACTGGAAAAACGACCATAATTTATTTAGGGGATAATAGTAGAAGACATGGATAGATTAACCGAATATTTGTTTCCAAAACAGGTGTCAACCTTTGCTGCTGACATTGATAACCTATTTTATTTTATTTTTTATTCATCAATAGTTCTATTTGCTATTGTTGTTTTAGGTATGATGTACTTAGCAATCAAGTACCGTTTCAAAAAAGGTGACGAAGTCAGGCTTACTAGCAGTAAAGATCATAGCAATATATTGGAAGCCTTATTTTTTATTGTTCCTCTTATATTAGTAAGTATCACATTTGTTTGGGGAATTAAATCTTATTTACAAATGATTATTGTTCCTGATGATGCAATTGAAATTAAAGTCACTGGCCAAAGCTGGTTTTGGACATTTGATTATCCAGATGGAGGAACAACTCTTAATGAACTTGTAGTTCCCTCAAATACCCCTATTAAAATTGTACTCTCTTCAAAAGATGTACTGCACAGCTTTTTCATTCCTGTAATGAGAACCAAGATGGATTGCCTACCAAATAGATATAATGTCATGTGGTTTGATGCACAAGAAGAAGGAGTATATGATATATTATGTACTGAATATTGTGGTACAGGACACTCTCAAATGGGAGCTAAGGTTATTGTTATGAAACCTGCTCAATATGAGGCATATGTTGCAGAGCTTGGATCAGATGATGAAAATATTCCATTAGATGAGCTTGGTGCTAAGCTTTATACCAAAAAAGCATGTAACACTTGCCATACTTTAGATGGCTCTGCTCTTGTTGGTCCTTCATACTTACAGACAAGTCAGATGTGGGGTCAAGAAAGAGTATTTGATGATGGAAGTAGTACAGTAATTGATGATAATTATATAAGAAGTTCTATACTGGAGCCGCAAACCCAAATAGTTGCAGGGTATCAAGGAGTGATGCCGACTTATCAAGGATTACTAAATGATAGAGAGCTAGATGCACTTATTGCTTTCTTAAAATCTTTACAGGAGGATTCTCAAATTTAATTGTAAATTAGGATATATTTATGGCTGAAAATCAAAAACAAAATTATCTTACTCATCCAAAAGGCATAATGTCATGGCTATTAACTCTAGACCATAAGCGTATTGGGTTAATGTATTTATTTGGAGGAATTGCATTCTTCTTTTTAGGTGGAGTTTTGGCATTAGGAATGCGACTTGAATTAGCTGCTCCCGGTAATGATTTTGTATCAAATGATACTTATAACAACATGTATACATTGCATGGAGCAATAATGATCTTCTTATTTATCATTCCGGCTATTCCTGGAGCATTGGGAAATATTTTACTCCCTCTTATGTTGGGAGCTAAGGATGTAGCGTTCCCTCGATTAAATCTTGCTAGTTTTTATATATATACTGTCGGCGCATTATTTGTTATGTACACTATTATTTCAGGGGGAGTTGATACAGGATGGACTTTTTATACCCCTTATTCAACTACAAGTACATCAAATGTGATACCAATGACTATGGGAATTTTTGTCATTGGATTTTCATCTATTTTAACAGGTCTAAATTTTATTGCTACTATTCATAAAATGAGAATTCCTGGCTTAACGTGGTATAAATTGCCACTATTTGTTTGGGCTTTGTACGGAACATCTTTGGTTCAAATTACTGCAACTCCTGTAATTGCTATAACAATGGTATTGTTAATATTAGAAAGATTATTAGGAATTGGAATATTTGATCCTGCACTTGGAGGAGACCCTGTTCTCTACCAACATTTCTTTTGGTTCTATTCTCATCCCGCCGTCTACATTATGATATTACCAGCTTTTGGAATTATCAGTGAGATCATTCCTGTGCATTCTAGAAAGAAAGTATGGGGATATAAGTTCATTGCCTTTTCAACGCTTTCTATTGCATTTATTGGATTTTTAGTATGGGGACATCATATGTTTACATCTGGGCAATCAGTATTTTCACAAATTGTATTCTCATTCATAACCTATTTTGTTGGTATCCCAACTGGAGTAAAAATATTTAGTTGGATGTTAACAATGTATAAAGGTCAGGTATCTTTTACGCCTCCTATGTTGTATGCTTTATCTTTCTTATTCTTATTCACTATTGGAGGGTTAACAGGAATATTCCTTGGTGCTGTAGCTTTAGATATTCATTTACATGATACATATTTTGTGGTTGCTCATTTCCATTATGTAATGCAAGGAGGTACTATTATTGCATTCCTTGGTGGTTTACATCATTGGTGGCCTAAATCAATGGGTACAATGTATAACCAGACTGTAGCAAATATTTGTTGTCTTGGGGTATTTTTAGGATTTAATGGAACATTCTTTCCTCAATTCCTATTAGGTTTGCGAGGAATGCCTAGAAGATACGCTACTTATGATCAGCAGTATGCAGAATTACATAATTACTCAAGTTTTTGGTCAGGAATCCTAGGATTGTCTATATTTATTTCAATTATGAACTTACTATGGTCTTTAAGAAAGAATAATAAGTTAGATCCAGGAACTAATCCATGGGGAGGTATGACACTAGAATGGACACATACTACTTCACCGCCTCATCCTCATAATTTCGAGGAAGAGCCAGTTCTTGAGCATGGTCCTTATGATTACGATAAAGTTATTGTTGAGCCAACATTTAAAAAATGAGCCACGATAATTCATCGCCAAAATTTTTGCAACACCACTTCCATGACGTTGAGCAGCAATACGAAACTGCAAAACTTGGAATGTGGGCTTTTATCCTTACCGAAGTTTTAACATTTGGAGGTTTATTCGTTGCCTATGTTGTGTATCGTTCTTGGTATCCTGAGATGTTTGTTGGAGCAAACTTGCTTCTAGATGTTAACAAAGGATTATTGAATACGATTGTTTTGATTACTAGTTCATTAACAATGGTTCTTGCTGTATGGGCGATACAGAAAAAAAACCAAAAACTATCTTTATTCATGCTTATTGCAACATTTTTATTCGCTTTTATGTTCTTAGGTATTAAATATTTAGAGTATTCTCATAAGTTCGAAGTAGGACAATTACCAGGAGAATATTACAGTTATATGGGGCCTGAAATTGCCCATCTTAATAATCCACATATCTTCTTCAGTATCTATTTTATTATGACTGGACTACACGGGTTGCATGTTGCAATTGGTATGGGATTAATTGCGTGGTTAATTTATGCAACAGCAAAAGGAAACTTGAATTCTGAATATTATACTCCAATGGAAATGATTGGTATTTTTTGGCATTTAGTTGATTTAATCTGGATTTATTTATTTCCATTATTTTACTTAATATAGGATTATTATGTCAGAACATCATATAACGCCATTAAAAACATATTTAGCAGTTGCTGGAACATTATTCTTTTTGACAGCAGTTACTGTCTGGGTATCCTATTTTGATTTTGGATCATTTAATATTGTTATTGCTATGGGCGTTGCAACGTTGAAGGCTAGTATAGTAGCATTATTCTTTATGCATCTTTTATGGGATGATAAGAAAAATTTAACAATGTTTGTTATGTCTTTAATGTTTCTTGGAATATTTATTACAGTTACGCTTTTGGATACTGGTTTTAGAGGGGGAGTTAATTCGGAAGTAGAATCTCCAATTAATAATCGTGCTGCTTTTTATGATTCTTTACCTCTTACTGATACTCATGGACATCCTGTTGATGAGCATAGTGCTGATCATCATGGAGAGGATGAGGATCATCATTAAATGAAAAAACAGCTTTTTTTTAAATCTGCTGTAGTTTCAACTATCCTATCTTATTTATTAATTTTTGTAGGGGGACTGGTACGTGTATCGGGTTCTGGTATGGGTTGCCCTGATTGGCCTAGATGCTTTGGTCGATGGATTCCACCTACTAACGTTGATCAAATACCATCCTATATCGATCCTACAGCATTTAATATTGTATTAGCTTGGATAGAGTATGGTAATCGCTCTCTAGGAGTTTTAGTAGGCTTTTCAATTATAGTATTGAATATTATAGCAATATATTATTTTCGAAAAGAAGCGAAGCTTTTTGTATCTGCAATTTTATCTTTGATCTTAGTATTAGCGAATGGAGCATTAGGTGCGATTGTTGTTTCCTCAGTCTTAAATCCTTTCCTAGTAAGTTTACACATGATCTTAGCACTTATGTTAGTATCAGTATTGAGCTATGCATGTATTGAATCCTATAAATTAATTCATGTAGAAAAATTCAAAAATTTAGAAGGCAATAAAACTCTTTCTAATAGCTTAATTCTTTTATGGATACTTATCTTTGTGGAGATTCTTTTAGGAACTGGCATTAGAACTAATCTTGAACTTGTTTCTATTGAGAATCCACTACTATCAAAAGGAGAATTATTAAATGCTCTAGACTCATATAAGTATTTTCATTCTTTCTTAGGATTTACATTACTTTTTTTAAGTATTTATATTTATACAAAACTAAGGAACAATAGTTTATACATAGTAAAATTTTTAGGCATATTTATCCTTGGAATGATCATAATCCAAATCTTCTTAGGAGAAATGATGGTATTCTTTGAACTACCTCAGCTAACAAGGCTCTTTCATACATGGGGTTCATCTTGGCTTGTTGGTGTAATAATTATATTGTATAATTGCATCAGTAATGAGCAATCTAAATAAAAAATTAATAATTGCATTTTTTTCGGTTTTTATCCTAGGTATCATTGGATTATTTACAATAGATCAAGCTACACAGTCTAGAATAAATAATTTACCATTGATAACTGAAATCCCAGCTTTTGAATTAGAAAATTTTGATGGCAAATCATTTACTGAAGCAAATTTAGATAACCAGATTACTGTAGCTAGTTTCATTTTTACTCAATGTGAAGGTGCATGCCCAATTATGTCAACAAATATGGGATTATTACAAAAAAGATTTGCTGAATCAGATGAGTTACAGTTTATTTCTATTACAACTGATCCTGATTATGACTCTGCTAATGTTTTAAAAGAATTTTCAAAAAAATATAGCAATAAAAATAATTGGTTTTTCCTCAGAGGAAGTATTGATGATGTAGTTGAGCTATCTCAAGATGGATTCTTTTTATCGGCAAGCTTATTGCCGTTAGGACATTCTACAAGACTCATCTTAATTGATAAAGATAGAAATATTAGAAAATATTACGAAGGAACTGTTGATGCTAATATTGTAGAGCTGCAAAATGATATTGTCACTCTTATTAAGCAAGGCTAGATATGATTCAAAATTTAATCGAGTTGACAAAAGTTAGGATTGGGTTTCTAGTACTTACCACAACTGTTATTGGATTCTATCTTGGTGCACAGGGTTCTTTTTCATCTTCTTTACTACTTTATACTATTATAGGTACATTATTTTCATCAACGGGCGGTTCAATTATAAATAATGTTATTGAGGTTGATTCAGATAAAAACATGGATCGCACAAAACATAGAGTCCTTCCAACAAAAAAAATATCCGTTAAGTTTGCTTTATTTTTAGGCTTATCATTTATCGTATTAGGCTTATCTGTTCTCTATTTGAAAGTAAATACTCTTACTGCACTATTATCAATGTTAACTATCGCGCTATATTTGCTCGTTTATACGCCATTAAAAAGAGTATCATGGATAAATACTTCTATTGGAGCTATTCCTGGCGCAATACCTCCACTAGGTGGATGGACAGCTGCAACTAATAGTTTAGATTTAGGAGGAATTGCTTTATTCTTAATACTTTTTTTCTGGCAGCACCCTCATTTTTATGCTATTGCCTTCATGTATAGAGATGATTACGCCAAAGCAGGTTTAAAGATGTTGCCTGTTGTAGATAATGGAATAAAAAGAACAGTATTGCATATTTTTTTACATGCATTAATATTAATTCCAATTTCTACTTTACCATTTTTCTTTGGAGTATCAGGAAGAGTATATTTTGTAGGAGCATATCTATTAAGCAATATTTATATGCTATGTTGCCTTCCATTTATTTTAGAGCAATCTAGAGAAAATGCTAGTTTAATATTTAAGACATCTATTTATTATTTTCCTTTATTGTTCTTTCTAATTTTAGCAGATTTGTTTATATAAAAAATCAATAATGAAAGAAATGACTCACATGCAAAAAAACTTATTAATCGCTTTATCGGGACTATGTGTTGTATACATATTATCTTCATTGAGCGGTATTTTGAATCCTTCTACATCATCAATCTCATCTTCGAATGTAGATATAATAGTTTATAAAAGTGAAACATGCGGTTGTTGCAATGACTGGATAGATCATTTAGAAGATAATAATTTTACAGTTAAAACATATAATAGAGATGATATGAATCTCATAAAATTACAGCTTGGTGGAGTACCAGATAAATTACAGTCTTGTCATACTGCCAAAATAGGGGATTATATAGTTGAAGGCCATGTTCATGCAGAGCAAATTGCTAGAATGTTAAAAGATAAACCTGATATTAAAGGACTTTCAGTGCCTGGAATGCCAATGGGTTCTCCTGGAATGGAGGGGTATAGAAATGATCCTTATGATGTTTTAGCTTTTAATGACGATGGTAGTTTTGCAATATATGCTAGCTATAATCAGTAAGAATCTAACTTTTCAATTCTTTTTTGATGTCTTCCGCCTTCAAATTCTACGCTCAGCCATTGCTTAATTAATTCTTTTGCGCGCTCTGCATCAATAAATCTTGATCCAAAAGATAAGACATTAGCATTATTATGTAATCTTGAAAGATTAATAATCTCATCTGGACCATCATAAAAAACAGCTGCTCTAACACCTTTAAATCTGTTTGCAGCCATTGCTTCACCTTGACCAGATCCTCCAAAAATTATACCCATAGCATTGTCATTCTCTGAAATAAACTTAGCTGCAGGAGTGATAAAATCGGGATAATCATCAGTAGGTTCATACTCTAATGCGCCAAAGTCTTTTACTTCAAATCCTAATTCTAATAAAGATTTCTTTACCGCTTCCTTTAGTTCAAATCCAGCGTGGTCTGTAGCTAGAACTATTGTATTATTATCCATTTAAGTACTCTGTTATTTTGACTATAATTTTTTCTTTAGTAAAATCAAATTGTTCTACTACGTCATTTCCTGGAGCAGATAAACCAAAATCATCAATACCAATTTTTAATCCATGTTGACCAACAAATTTTTCCCAACCTAATGTTGTTCCTGCTTCCAGCGAGACTCGTTTTTTGCAGTTGGAGGTAAGAATACTTTTTTTATAGTCTTCTGATTGCTTTTCAAATAGCTCCCAACATGGAATATTAACAATTTTAATACTATTATTTATTTCCTTTGCGATAGATAGCGCAAGATGCGCCTCTGATCCAGTTGTAAATATAACTAATTCTGGATTATGAGATTCTAGGATAGTATAAGCACCTTTTTTTACACCCTCTTTAATAATATTTTTATCAAGGTTGCTGACAGGAAGTTTTTGTCTAGTAAGTAATATTGCACTAGGATTTTTATCATTTTCCATTATTGTTTCAAAACAAAAATGAGTTTCAATAGCATCTGCTGGTCTAAAAACAAGCAAATTTGGTATTAATCGTAATGACATTATATGCTCAACAGGCTGATGAGTTGGTCCATCTTCACCTACAAAAATTGAATCATGAGTGAATTCATACATAACATGTAGTTTTTGAATAGCAGATAATCGTATTGCAGATCTTACATAATCACTAAACACTAAGAATGTTCCTCCGAATGGAAAAAGTCCACCATATAAACTAATACCGTTCATAATTGCTCCCATTGGAAATTCTCTAACTCCAAATGGAATATTTCTGCCTTTTAAATTAGTAGATGAAAAGTCTCCATGGGTATTTGCAAAATTTGTGGTACAGTTTGATCCGTCTAAATCTGCTGATCCTCCAACGATAGTTGGAATATGAGAAGAAAATTTATCCAATGACATACCAAAAGCTTTTCTTGTTGCAATTACCTCATTTGGATCAAAATCAACTAAGTCTATATTTTTTAGTTCTGAAGATATATCAAATATATCACTATCCTTTCTTTCGCCTGAATCTGAAATAAGCTGTTGGATAGATTTAAAATTTCTTTGAAAATATTTTTTTACTTCAACTGGACAATAAAAAGACTCATCATCAGGTAGCCCTAAATTTTGTTTAGTTCCAATAATCTCCTCTGGGCTGAATGGAGCTCCGTGAGATTGGCTTTTATTCTCAAGCGTAGCACTTCCTTTTGCAATAGTAGTATTACCAATAATAATGCTGGGAAGAGGTGAGGTTTGAGCGTTTTCTATAGCTTTTCTTATAGCTTCATGATCATGACCATCTATTTCTTGTACATCCCAGTTCATAGCTTTAAATAAATTAGCATAATTCGTAGAGTCACATCGAGAAGTCTTTCCAGCAATCTGAATGTCATTTTTGTCATAGAACATTACTAATTGAGATAACTTCCAGTGTCCCGCTAAAGTAGCTGCGCCTAATGCTATAGGCTCTTGTAAATCGCCATCTCCAACTAATACATAAGTGTAATTATCTCTATCTTTTTGTGATGAAGCACTAAGCATTTTTTCTGCCAATGCCATTCCTGTTGCCATTCCAACTCCTTGTCCAAGTGGGCCAGTATTTGCATCTACTCCAGGAGTTTCAATTTCAGGGTGACCGGGCGTTCTGCTATGTAATTGTCGAAATTCTTTTAAGTCATCCATGGTTAAAATATCAGATAAATAAAGCAATACATAAAGTAGCATGCAAGTATGTCCTACAGATAAGACTAAACGATCTCTAGAATGCCAATCTGGATTATTTGTATCAAATACTAAATACTCTGAATATAAGATATACGAAAAGTCTGCAAGAGACATTGGACCCCCAGGATGACCAGAGTTTGCCTTTCTTACACCATCTATAACAAGACCTTTAATTACACTTACCGTAAACTGATCTTTCTCGTCTTTCGTCCAGTCACTAAAGGTGTCTATTTTTTTATAGTTCACAGGCTATACATCTTATTTATAGTTTCAGTGGGATTTTCAGATTTAAATACTTCTGATCCTGCTACTAAAATATCAGCGCCTGCATTGATGACTTCTTTGGCATTGTGAAGTTTTATTCCACCATCAACTTGAATAGCAATTTGATCTCTAAGGTTTTTTTCTTTTAAATTTTTATCAATGGAGGAAATTTTTTCTAAAGTAGAAGGAATAAATCCTTGACCTCCAAATCCTGGTTCAACAGACATAACAACTATATAGTCAATAAAAGGCAGATATTTTTGAAGAACCTTAAATGAAGTTTTTGGTTTAATTGCTATACCGCACCTTAAATTATTTTTTTTAATCATATTTATAAGAATCTTTGGAGGAAATGTAAATCTCGGTTCCGTTGTTTCTATGTGAAAAGAAATAGCATCAGCACCAGCATCAATAAACGCTGATAACATATCAAATGGATTACTTACCATTAAATGAACATCAAAAAAAAGGTTAGAATGAGGTCTGATTGACTTAACAATATCGGGGCCAAAAGATAAGTTTGGAACAAATTGTTGATCCATAATATCTAAATGAAGCCACTCAGCTTTTGAATCATTACATAGTTTAAGCTCACTTTTCAAATCAGAAAAGTCTGCTGCAAGTAAGGATGGTGCGATGATTGGTTTGTTATTTTGTTGCATTGATACCCAAATAAGCTACATATTATTTTTTCTCAAAAGAAATAATTTTTGTTGAATCAATAGCAACTTCCTTTTTACCTTGCAGACCGACTAGTCGGTTTATGAAAAAAGAACACCAAAACGATAAAAAAGAATTAATCATGGCATCCGCTCTAAGAGTTATGACTGAAAAGGGATACTATGGAAGTACAATGGACGATATTGTACTAGACTCAAAAATGAGCAAAGGTGCTATTTATCATTATTATAAATCTAAAAAAGAAGTTTATTTAGGTGTTATTGAATCTTTAGAATCTAAGTATACACAAGTCTTTGCTGAGGCGAATTTAGAAGATACTAATAAAAGAAAATTGAAAAAATTATTTATTATTGTTGGCAGTCAGCTAGAAAAAGATCCTACTTTCTTTAAATCTTTTTCAACTTTTTGGTCAATATCTAGACATGATGAAGATTTCAGAAAAGCGATACAAAACATGTACAATCGCTTTCAAAAATTTATAGAATTAATAATAGTTGAAGGAATTAAGAATAAGGAGTTCAAGAGTATTTTGGATCCTAAGATTTCTGCTCTTTCATTAATATTAAATATTGAAGGAGTTTTTTGGTTCACCTTATTTGAATCAAAAGACCTCGATGCAGAAAACTATATAGATCAAGTTTCAGATTATATTTTAAATGCTTATACGTTAAAAGAGGGGAAATAATAATGTCCGATAAACAACAAAATGATAATACAATAAATTCATCAAAAGATGGAGTAATTGACTTTAGTAAGATTAAAACCGGTGGAACATTTTTAACTAATGTTGTGGGATCTGAAAAAGTTTTTTGTAAAGAACTGTTTTCAGAAGAAGAAAAAATGATTTATGAAGCAATGCGTGATTTTGCAACAAATGAATTGTTGCCATTATCTCAAAATGAACTAAATAAAAAAGATGAAAAATTAATAAGAAAACTTGTTGAACAAATGGGTGAATTGGGATTCTTAGGAATTGATGTTCCTGAAAAATATGGTGGATCTGAAATGACTAAAACTGGTATGTGTATACTAGCAGAAGGTATTTCTTTTTGTGGTAGCCCATCTTTTTGTACTGTTTGGAATGTTCAAACTTCTATCGGTTCTTTGGGAATCATATGGTATGGAAATGACGAACAGAAGAAAAAATGGTTGCCGGGTATTTGCTCAGGAGAAAAAATTACAGCATTTGGTTTAACAGAACCTGAAGCTGGTTCAGATGCAACAAATTCTAAAACTACAGGTGTGCTTTCGGACGATGGAAAACATTATATATTAAATGGTCAGAAAATTTTTATTTCAAATGGTGCATGGGCTGATACAGTCATAGTTGCATTGAAAATTGATGGCAAATTTTCCTCGATCGTTGTTGAAAAAGGTACTCCAGGATTTGAGATTGGAAAAGAAGAAAAGAAAATGGGAATGGAAGGTTCGTCAACTGTTCCTTTATATTTTACAGACTGCAAAGTTCCAGTTGAAAATTTACTTGGTAAGGTAGGAGAAGGTGCGGGACCTGCATTTTGTGGTCTAAATATCGGTAGATTTAAGCTTGGTGCCTCAGCCATAGGTGGAATGATGTTAGGAATGAAGCATGCTGTTGAATATGCAAAAGAGAGAAAGGCTTTTGGACAATACATCTCTGATTTTGGCTCAATTCAAGAAAAATTAGCCACTGCAGCTATTCTAACCTATACACTTGACAGTACATGCTATTCAGTAATTGGAAAGCAAACCGATGCAATTAATGAGTTAGATAAAAACGATCCTGAGTATTATGTAAAACAGGGAAATACTACAGAAAAATATATTGCTGAAAATTCTATTGTAAAGGTATATGGTAGTGAGTCAGCAGAACAATTAATTGATCATTGTTTTCAAATTTTCGGTGGATATGGATTCATTGAAGAATATCCTATTGCACAAGCATATAGAGATAATAGGATAAATAAAATTTGGGAAGGAACAAATGAAATCAATAAAATGCTTTGTGGAAGAGCTATGATTACAAAAGCTTTAAGTGGAGAAATAGGATTTAAAGAATATTTAGAAAAGGTTGATGGGTTTTGTAAAGATGGTCTTGATAGCGGATATGAAGGTACATACAAAGATGAAGTTGAATGTATTGAAGCTGCTAAAGCTATCTATGCAATTTGTTTGAATGAATCTTTAAGCAAGCATGGTCAGGATATTGGAACTGAGCAAGTAATTATTGAAAATCTGGCTAATATTCTAATCTATTGTTATGTGGCTGATTCAACTTTATCAAGAGTGATGCAGCACAAGGATTTTTATGAATCTAAAAATCAAATTGTACCTGAAATGTGTGCAAAGGTATACACTGCTGAGCAAGGTATTAGAGTCATGGAATATGCATACAAAATATTAAATAATATTTATGAAGGTGATATTCCAGCAGATCTAAATGCTAAGCTTGATGTTTTGAAAGAAAGACTTTCTTTATCAACCGATACAATTGGTTTAAAGAAAATAATTGGAGAAAAAGTTGTTGAATCTGGTGGTTATCCAGTTCAAAGCTTCTAAGGAGGAAATATGAGTAATAAAGCTGTAATTATTGATGGAGTTAGATCTCCGATTGGTACAAAAGGAAGTGCTTTAGTAGGAATGAGACCAGATGAAATAGCTGGTCAAGTTATTAAGGGTCTTTTGGATCGTAATAAAGAGTTAGATATTAATGCAATTGAAGATGTATCACTAGGATGTGCATTTCCAGAAGGACCAACTGGTATGTTGGTAGCAAGAGGAGCTTCAATTCTTGCTGGTATTCCTGAGACGGCTGCTGCGAATGTTATAAATAGATATTGTGGTTCAGCAATGACCTCTCTTCATATGATTAGTTCTGCTATAGAGGCAGGAGATATTGAGGTTGGTATTGCCGGTGGAGTAGAAGATATGTTTAGTATTCCTCAAGGAGGTTTTGCTCCTGATTTCAATGTTCAATTAGCAGAAGAAGACTACTATATTTCTATGGGTGAAGGAGCTGAGTTGTTAGCTGATAAGTTGGATATTTCAAGAAAGGAACAAGAAGAATTTTGTTATAATTCACATAACAGAGCAGTTGCTGCACAAGAAGAAGGAAAGTTTGATAATGAAATTATTCCAATAATCCTTGAAGATGGATCAGTATTCGATAAAGATAGCGGGCCTAGGGTGCCTAATAAGGAAAAAATAGAATCTTTAAATCCTGCATTTAAAGCTGATGGTACGGTTACTGCTGCAACGAGTAGTCCATTTTCTATTGGAGCATCTGCAATGCTTATAACGAGCGAAGCTTATGCAAAAGAGCATGGTCTTAAGATTAGAGCTTATATAGAAGGTAGAGCAGTAGCGGGCGTTAATTGGAAAATGTTTGGATCGGGACCAGTTCCTGCTACAGCTAAAGCATTGAAAAATACAGGAATGTCAATAGAAGATATTGATGTTATGGAAATTAACGAAGCATTCGCTGCACAAGCTTTGTATTGTGTAAAGGAAGCAAATTGGGATTTAGATAAAGTAAATTTAAATGGTGGTGCTATTGCATTAGGTCATCCTCTTGGGATATCAGGTACAAGAATTATTACTACTCTTCTCAACGTGATGGAGCAACAAGAAAAATCTGTCGGACTTGCAACAATGTGTGTAGGAACAGGACAAGGAATCACAACTATTATTAAAAGGGGATAAAACGGATGAGTATTGAAATTAAAAAATGTGCCGTACTAGGTGCGGGAGTAATGGGAGCACAAATTGCAGGACATATAGCAAATGCAGGGATACCATCCTTATTGTTTGATATTAATGAAGAGCTTGCACAAAAAGGAGTGGATGGGTTGTCAAAATTAAAGCCAGCACCTCTTTTTTCAAGTAGTAATGCATCTCTTGTGACACCATGTACATACGATAATGATATGGAAAAATTAAATGATTGTGATTTGATTATTGAGGCAGTTGCAGAAAAAATCGAAATTAAACATGCGGTATATAAGAACCTACTACCACACTTAAAACAAGGTGCTATCCTTGCATCAAATACATCGGGGATACCATTAGCAAATTTAGTAGAAGTTCTTCCAGAGGATTTTCAAAAAAGTTTCTTAATTGCACACTTTTTTAACCCTCCAAGATATTTAAAATTATTAGAGTTGGTAAAAGGGGAAAAGACATCAGATGAAGTTTATGAAACAATGACTGAATTTGGTGAAACTACATTAGGTAAGGGTATTGTACATGCAAAAGATACTCCTGGATTTATTGGTAATAGACTTATCAATGCAGGTGGACCTTTAACATATTATAAAGCTGTAGAAATGGGACTTACTATTGAAGATGTAGATGCCCTTTCTGGTACATTAGTTGGAAATGCGAAAAGCGCCTATTTTAGAACCCAAGATGTTGTTGGTTTAGATACTGCATTAAATGTTCAAAATAATATGTTTGATAGGGTTACTACAGAATCAGACGAAGAAAGACAAAAGTTTAAAGCTCCTGACATGCTAGTTAAGCTTGTGGAAGACGGAAGACTTGGTCAAAAAAGCGGATCTGGTTGGTATAAAAAAGAAGGTAAGGAAATCTTATCGCTTGATTTAGATACAATGGAATATACTCCAACTAAGAAAAGAATGTTTGATACTATTCGAGTTGGAAAGCCTATTAAGGATCTTAAAAAGAGATTGGCCGCAATTACATATTTAGACGATATTGGAGCAAAATTTTTATGGGAATGTAATGCTCCAATGTTTACTTATACAGCAGAGCTAATTCCTGAAATTGCTGATAATATTGTTGAAATTGATAATGCCATGAGATGGGGATTTGCAAGAGAAGTCGGTATTTTTGATGCATGGGATGCAATAGGCGTTGAGAAGTCTGTCAATAAAATGAAAGAAGAAAATAGAAAAGTTCCTGCATGGATTGAACAAATGTTAGCTGCTGGAAGAAAATCATTTTATGAAATTAAAAACGGAGAAATGACATATTGGTGCCCTGTAGATAAGAAGTCTGTAGTATATAAACAAAATAAGAAGGTTCTAAATCTTAACTTGTATAAAAATACGAAAAATACTATAAAGCGTGATTGGAGTGCAAGCATACATGACATTGGTGACGGTGTTTTAAATGTAGAGTTTCATTCTATCTTTGTTCCTGCATTTAATCCTCTTGATCGATCTATGAACGATATCATGAAACATGCTTTAGACTTGTTAGAAACTGGTAAGTATAAAGGGTTAGTTGTTGGTCACCAAGGAAAAAATTGGTGTGCTGGAGCTAACGTTAATGATTTTAAAATGGCAATTGATTCAGGAAATTTACATGTAATGGATGCAGGTGTTAAAGATATGCAAACTGTTACACAGCGAATTAGACACTCGAAGTATCCTGTTGTTACATGCCCCTTTAATTTAGCTTTAGGTGGAGGGTTTGAGTTTTATGCTTGCTCTTCTCATACAGTTGCTTCAGGCGAGCTATATGCTGGATTAGTAGAAGCTATTCAGGGCTTAATTCCTGGAGCAGGTGGTCATTTAAGAGTATTGCTTAATCTCTTAGAAAATAATGGTGCAAAGAATGTAAATATGAATATTGGTCGTCAAGCTATTCAGCTTATTAATCCAATGACAGTATCAAGAAGCGCAACGGATGCTTTGAAAAAAGGTTGGTTACGTAAGAGTGATACTATTGTAATGAATTCAGAACATTTATTAGCTACTGCTAAAAGTAAAGTACTAGAAATGAGTGACGCTGGATACAAACCACCAAAATATAGGGATGATTTAACATTACCAGGAATGACATTGAGAACAATGGCATCTGTTGGAGCAAAAGCAATGAAAGCTCAAGGAAAGATATCTGATCATGATGAATTAGTAAATTCAAAATCAGCGTATGTTTTAAGTGGTGGTAATAAAGGCGGGTTAATGACTAAAGTAGACGAACAGCATGTATTAGACATTGAAAGAGAATGCTTTATGTCTCTAGCCGGAGAACCTAAAACTCAAGCTCGCATTGCTCACTTTTTAAAGACAGGAAAGCCTTTAAGAAATTAAAAATATCTTTTATTTTTCTAACAGATAAATAAAATTTTCTTTTTAAAACAGAGCTGATAGCCGTAAATTCCTCACCATATTCTATTAAAAGAATATGGTTAATATTGGAGAGTAAATATGGCAAAATGGTCTAAAAAAACATTCATTGATCACATCAATCAAAGTTGTGAAAACGATGTAGCGGTTAATTGCTTGCAATTGATTGACTTTTCTGAAAAAAATTCTGACGAAATAACATGGGGTACTGGAGATGGTTGTGGTACAATGACCTTTAGATGTAGTTCAGATTACGGAGTTTTACCTCTGTTTCGACTTTCATCGAATGGAAAAATTAATCTTCAGCTAAACTTTTTAAGAGGTAAAAATCTTCATAAACAAATATTGGAAGATATGATTGTTAAGTTTGAATCAAATTTTTTGAGACAATATGATCAAGAATCTTATCCATCAGACTCTTATGAAGAAATAGAAGATTTAATTTGTACACAAAATCAATTAGACACATTTATAAAAACTATAGAAGGCTGTATTTACAGGTTAAAACAATAAAATGAACTTAAAAATCAAATCTAAAAAAATTAATGAATTCACATATGAGCTATCTATTGTTGCTGCATGGAAAGATATAGAAGCTGATTTTCAACTATGTAAAAAAAAGGTAGCAAAAGATATTAAGGTAGCAGGATTCCGTAAGGGTAAAATTCCAGATAACATATTGATGACCCAATATTTGGGACAAATCGAAATGAATTTTGTTCAAGATTTTTCCGAAAAATATTACATCTTAGCATTGCAAAAAGAAAAACTTAATCCTATTAACCAAGCTGCATTAAAAGATATAGATTTTGCATATGAAAAAGATTTTTCTTTTAAATCTGAATTTGAAATAGAGCCACCATTATCAGTTCCAAAACTTAAAAAGAATATGATAACGGTCGAAAAAACAAATTTTATATCCAATGATAAAGAAGTAGAAGATACAGTTACAAATATATTGAATTCCCAAAGCAAAACTGATAAAATTGAAGAAGGTTCTGCAGAAGGAGATTTTATGATTGCAGATTTTCAAGAAGTTGATGAGTCTGGTATTGCCATTATAGGAAAAAAAGAAAAGAAGTATATCGCTATTGGACAAGAACCATTTATTAATAATAATAAAGATCTTTTAATTAATAAAAAAGTTGGTGATACGATTAAAATGACTATTGATTTAGGATCGGGTGAAAAAGATTATAGTATCTCAGTTGAGTCAATGCAAAGAAGAGTTCCACCAACATTAGATAAAGAATTTGTCAAAACAATGGATCCAAATTGTAAAAGTGTAGAAGAGTGGAGATCTAACATTGAAAAAAGCATTGCATTAGAATATGAAAAAAAATCAGAAGAACTTTTCAATTCAGCTATCATAGATCAGTTCATAAAGCTTGTCGATCCAGTTCTACCATTATCTATGCTTGATTCATACCTTGCAAATATTGTCAATGAAGTGAAGACTAACAATCAAAATATGCAAAATATGGATGATGATAAAATAAAAGAAGAATATAGGTTATTTGCTGAGAATAATTTGAAATGGTATTTATTAAGAAAGGCTATGATTAAAGATTTAGATATTTCTATTGATGAAAAAGCAGTAGATAAATTTATAAAAGAAGCGATTGAAAAAAATGAAAGTCAAAAAGCTGAAATTGAAAGATTTTATAAGAAAGAATCTAATAAATCCAAATTGTCTGATGACTTACTAGATCAAAAAATACTAGACATGTTAAAAGAATATTCTAAGATTAAAGAGAAAGATACTAATACAGCAGATCTTCAGGCTGGGCACAATCAACCATAATTATTATGGGAGATTTTAGCGGTCTTATAGGAATTTTTACATTACTCTTTATTGCATTTTTATTATCTGAGAATAAAAAAAATATCAATGTAAAAACAGTTTCTCTTGGTCTTAGCTTACAATTTATTTTTGCTATTTTTATTTTAAAGACTCCTTTCGGAGCACCTATTTTTAGTTTTTTAGATCAAGCTATTACAACCTTAATTAGCTTTTCTGATTCTGGTGCTAATTTCTTATTTACATCATATATAGATGGAGTAGGTTTTCATCCAGGACTAGTTAACTTTGCTTTTAAAACCTTACCAACAATTATTTTCTTTTCTAGTCTAGTGTCAGTGCTGTATCATTTTGGAGTTATACAGATAATGGTAAAATTTATAGCCCGCTCTATGCAAAAAACAATGGGTACGAGTGGCTCTGAAACATTAAGTGTAGCTGGAAATATTTTTTTAGGACAAACAGAATCTCCGCTAATGGTAAGACCTTTCATTGACAAGATGACTAAATCAGAATTAATGGCAGTAATGACAGGTGGTTTTGCTACTGTATCTGGAGGAGTATTAGCAATTTATGTATCGTGGCTATCAAATATTCCTGGAATTGCAGGTCATCTATTAGCTGCATCTGTTATGTCAGCACCAGCAGCACTTGTCATAGCTAAGATTATTTATCCAGAAACTGAGGTATCTGATACCATGGGAGATCTTAATATTGAAATTAAACAATCTCATACAAATGGTATGGAAGCGTTGAGTACAGGAGCTACTGATGGATTAAAGTTAGCAGTAAATATTGCAGCGATGTTAATTGCATTTATATCATTTGTAGCAATGATCAATTTCTTTCTTGCATTTTTAGGTACATCGATGGAATCCATCTTGGGATTGATATTTAGACCTTTAGCATGGACAATGGGTATACCCTGGAATGAAGCACAAATGGTAGGGATGTTAATGGGAAAGAAGATTGTTTTGACAGAATTAATCGCCTATGGAGATTTACAAAGAATTATAGCAGATGGGATGATATCTGATCGTACAGCTATTATTGCTACCTATGCGCTATGCGGTTTTTCTAATTTTGGTTCTATTGGAATTCAACTAGGCGGTATTGGAGCAATGGCTACAAATCGTAAAAAAGACCTAGCAAAATTAGTTACAAAAGCTATGTTTGGTGGTGCGTTAGCGTCGTGGCTAACTGCTACAATTGCCGGCCTTTTAATCTAGACATTAAAAATAAATAATATTTTTTAATTTTTTAGTTGGTTATCTGTATAAACCGTTATAATTTGCGTGGCTTTTGCGTCAAAAAAATGCAAAAGAATTTTTTTTAGTTATTTGAAAATTTACTATGTAGAACCTTTGTCTTTTAATCCTGTAGTCGATATACGAACAAACTTAAACAATACAATTGAGAGTTTGATCCTGGCTCAGGACGAACGCTGGCGGTGTGCTTAACACATGCAAGTCAACGAGAATTTATCTTCGGATAATAGTAAAGTGGCGAACGGGTGAGTAACGCGTAAATAACTTGCCTTGGAGATTGGGACAACATTGGGAAACCAGTGCTAATACCAAATAATGCAGCGGGCCCTTCGGGGCATAGTTGTTAAAGTAGGCTTCGGCTTACACTTCAAGATAGATTTGCGTCCGATTAGTTAGTTGGTAGGGTAATAGCCTACCAAGACCGAGATCGGTAGCTGGTCTGAGAGGATGATCAGCCACACTGGAATTGAGATACGGTCCAGACTCCTACGGGAGGCAGCAGTGAGGAATTTTGCACAATGGGCGAAAGCCTGATGCAGCAACACCGCGTGATTGATGAAGTTTTTAGGAATGTAAAAATCTGTCGTAAGGGAAGAAATGTTTCGGATGTTAATACCATCTGTTACTGACGGTACCTTACAAGAAAGGACCGGCTAACTTCGTGCCAGCAGCCGCGGTAATACGAGGGGTCCTAGCGTTGTCCGGATTTACTGGGCGTAAAGGGTACGTAGGCGTTTTAATAAGTTGTATGTTAAATATCTTAGCTTAACTAAGAAAGTGCATACAAAACTGTTAAGATAGAGTTTGAGAGAGGAACGCAGAATTCATGGTGGAGCGGTGACATGCGTAGATATCATGAGGAAAGTCAAATGCGAAGGCAGCCTTCTGGCTCAAAACTGACGCTGAGGTACGAAAGCGTGGGGAGCGAACAGGATTAGATACCCTGGTAGTCCACGCCGTAAACGATGAGTATTTGGTGCTGGGGGATTCGACCCTTTCAGTGCCGTAGCTAACGCGATAAATACTCCGCCTGGGGACTACGATCGCAAGATTGAAACTCAAAGGAATTGACGGGGACCCGCACAAGCGGTGGAACATGTGGTTTAATTCGATGATACGCGAAGAACCTTACCTGGGTTTGACATGTCAGAGAAAGTTTTCCGAAAGGAGAACCCTTTAATAATTTATTATTAAACTCTGTCACAGGTGATGCATGGCTGTCGTCAGCTCGTGTCGTGAGATGTTAGGTTAAGTCCTGCAACGAGCGCAACCCCTATATTTAGTTGCCAGCACATAATGGTGGGGACTCTAAATAGACTGCCCGGAATAACCGGGAGGAAGGTGGGGATGATGTCAAGTCAGTATGTCCCTTATACCCAGGGCTACACACGTGTTACAATGGATAGTACAAAAAGTAGCAATTCCGCGAGGAGGAGCCAATCTTTAAAACTATCCCCAGTTCAGATTGAAGTCTGAAATTCGACTTCATGAAGCAGGAATCGCTAGTAATCGTAGGTCAGCACACTACGGTGAATACGTTCCCGGGTCTTGTACACACCGCCCGTCAAGTCATGGAAGTCTGCAGTACCCAAAGATGGTATCCTAACCGCAAGGAGGGAGCTGTTTAAGGTAAGGCAGGTAACTGGGACTAAGTCGTAACAAGGTAGCCGTACCGGAAGGTGCGGCTGGATCACCTCCTTTCAAGGAGTAATCTTCTTTATTTATTAATAAAGTAAGATATGGTCGAAGTCTAAATCTATGATTTAGATTTTTAACTACAGAATTAATAGACAGGTTCTACATAGTGTTTTATTTAGAGTTTATAAAAGGGGCTTATAGCTCAGCTGGTTAGAGCGCATCTCTGATAAGGATGAGGTCCGTGGTTCGAGTCCACGTAGGCCCACCAATTAAAACATTGGGGCTGTAGCTCAGTTGGGAGAGCAATTCCCTTGCACGGAATAGGTCGCAGGTTCAATCCCTGTCAGCTCCACAAAATTTAGATTTTAGATATTTGACAATTTGGAAATTTAACGCGGGTAACAGAGTTATGCTTTATATTTTTATAACTCTGCTACAAACAACTGTGTCATAGCTATTTATGATTTTAATCCTGTAGCTGTGATACAAATCAATTGTATTGATCAAATTCTAATTCCGAATGGGGCAACCCATTTTTTGATCAATATTTGTATTAATTAGAATAGTTTTCAATTATTCTAATTAATGCTGAATCATTAAAACACTCAAGTCATATAAGAACTTGAAAAAAGCTACTAAGAGCACACGGAGGATGCCTTGGTACATGGAGGCGATGAAGGACGTGGTAAGCTGCGATAAGCTTCGGGTAAGTGCACACAACTGTTAATCCGGAGATTTCCGAATGGGGCAACCCGTTTTGAGTTATATCAAAACACTTCTATCTGAATATATAGGATAGAAAGAGCGAACGAGGTGAACTGATACATCTAAGTAACCTTAGGAAAAGAAAACAATAGTGATTCCCTTAGTAGTGGCGAACGAAAGGGGAATAGCCTAAACCAATATTGTGTCAAGTCTGCAAATCTTGCAATGTTGGGGTTGAGGGGTTATTATTAATCTAATTGCAGTTAGATTGACAAGTCAAAAAATATAATGTTAACAAAAAAGTCTGGAAAGATTTACCATAGAAGGTGATAGTCCTGTATGTGAAAACGTTATATCTTGTCTTAATAATTCCCAAGTAGGGCGGGACACGTGAAATCCTGTTTGAATC
>Ga0209630_10000139_pt1:60000-81930 | contig 81930 bp, 89 predicted proteins | sample COG_01_FD_184745 | JGI IMG/M metagenome (GOLD analysis project Ga0209630, IMG submission 184745) | Pelagic Microbial community sample from North Sea - COGITO 998_met_01 (SPAdes) (version 2) | ecosystem: Environmental > Aquatic > Marine > Neritic zone/Coastal water | place...
AGGCTTTTCTCAATAGTTTTTTATGACTTGTGTTTTAATATTCTGATAGAATCGCGATTAAATTTCCAGAAAGCTTACCGGTGACAATAGCGTAGAGGCCACACCCGTTCCCATCTCGAACACGGAAGTTAAGCTCTATAGCGCCGATGGTACTACACGGGAGACTAGTGTGGGAGAGTAGGACATTGCCGGTATTTATTTTTTCCTTATATTTGTATATTAGGTTTAATATGCAACCAACAAAATCATTCAGATCATCTTCTTCAGAAGAAACATTCAATTTTGCAAAGAAATTTGCTCAGTCCATAGACTACGGATCCATCATTTTATTAAAAGGAGATTTGGGTTCAGGAAAAACTACTTTTTCTAAAGGATTTTCTAAAGGATTAGGTTTTGATGACGTTATTTTATCTCCAACCTACCCTATTTTAAATGAATATAATTCTAAAGATAAGTCTTTATATCATTTTGATTTGTATCGCTTAAAATCTATGGGAGAGTTTTTAGAAATTGGAGGATTAGAATATTTAAATAGCCATAAAGCAATTACATTAGTAGAGTGGCCAGAATTAATAGAGAATATTGACATGGTTAATAAAATTGAAATAGAATTTGAGCATATATCTGAAAATGAAAGATCAATAACAGTACTATAATGAATATTTTAGCTATTGAATCATCCTCGAAGAAATGTAGTATTGCTATTCACTCTAATAGCACCCTACATGAATCATTTGATATCATTAATAATGATAGTGCTACTAGCCTACCGATCATGACACAAAAAGTATTAACTACTCTTTCTTTAGAATTTAGCGATTTAGATGCTATTGCAATATCAATGGGTCCAGGATCATTTACTGGTCTTAGAGTAGGATTAAGTTATGCGAAAGGGTTGTCGCTTGCATTAGATATACCGCTTATTCCAATTTCAACTTTTGACTTACTGTTATTCCCTAATATTAAAGATATTCAAGACGAGTTAATTTCTGTTCTTATTCATTCACATGGAACTACAGTATATCAATCAAGATATATTTTGAAAAATAAAACTTATGTTTTAGAGAACGACCCTTCATCAATAACAATCAATGATATATCACATGAGAATAATGGTACCATTATGTATTCTGGTCCCGAGCATTTAATAGATAGTATTAAAGCATTATCTTCAAAAATACACATTGTAATTCCTTCAGTATGTGATGTAATTGACATAGGAATGAAAAATTTTGATTTGTTAAAAACAAAATCTATCAACAACTTAGTACCTAACTATATAGGATCATTCAATACAGGTAAATAATGAATTGGTTTACAAGAAAAGATAAAAATATCCAAAATTCTGCAAAGAAAGAATTGCCTAGCGACTTGTGGAAGAAATGTAATTGTGGGGAAATTCTTTATAGTCCAGAGCTAGAGTCTGCTAATTTTATTTGTCATCATTGTAGTTTTCATTTTCCAATTTCAAGTCAAAAATATATCGATATTATTCTAGATGATGAGTATGAGGTATTGTTTGAAAATATTGTATCTACCGACATACTAAATTTTAAAGCTAATAAGAGTTACGAGGATATTTTAAAAGATGTACCTAGTAATAAAGAAGCAGTGGATTGTTTTTATGGATCAATCAATGATAAAAAGATAGTTATTTCAATCATGAATTTTAAATTTATTGGCGGAAGTATGGGAAGTGCTGTAGGAGAAAAAATTTCTAAGGCAATTAATTTTGCGTCAGAAAAAAATTGTCCATTAATTATTTTATGTCAGTCTGGTGGCGCAAGAATGCAAGAAGGAGCACTATCACTAATGCAGCTATCTAAGATAAGCACCCATTTAGCAAAATTTGCAAAAAAGGGAGGGTTGTATATTTCAATTCTCACCTATCCTACAACAGGCGGCGTGACAGCAAGCTTTGGAATGCAAGCAGATATTACAATAGCAGAGCCTAAAGCATTGATAGGGTTTGCAGGTCAGCGCGTTATTAAGCAAACAACTAATCAAGAGTTGCCGGACGATTTTCAAACTGCAGAATTTTTATTAGAAAAAGGTTTTATAGATTTGGTAGTAGATAGAAATAATTTAAAGGATAAATTAGATAATATATTATCTATCTTAAAATGAATAATAATACAATCATCATTCTAGACTTTGGATCTCAATATACTCAGCTTATTGCACGACGCATAAGAGAGATTGGAGTGTTTTCTGTGGTACTTCCTTGCGATGTTGATATAGAAAAGATTCATTCAATTAATCCTAGTGGTATTATTTTATCTGGAGGTCCAGAAACAGTTACAAAAGCAAATACCCCTAAAATTAATAAAGCCTTATTTGATTCTAATATCCCACTTTTAGGTATTTGTTATGGAATGCAAACAATGGCTCAAGAATTGAATGGAGTCGTTGTTAGTTCTGATAAAAGAGAATTTGGTCATGCCAATATAAGGATGGCAGAAGCATCTATTTTGTTTGAGGGAGTTAATTTAACTGAAGATTCTTTAGATGTGTGGATGAGCCATGGAGACAAGGTTGAGCAATTGCCTAGTAATTTTAGTACCATTGCACAATCTGATAATTGTCCAATTGCTGGTTTTCAGAATGAACGGAAGTCATGGTTTGGATTACAGTTTCACCCAGAAGTAACGCATACTAATCAAGGCGCAAAAATTTTGAGTAACTTTGTTTATTCGGTTTGTAAATGTAAAAAGAATTGGGAGACATCAGACATTATAGAGTCGATGGTTTCTTCAGTAAAAGATCAAGTAGGCAACGATAAAGTCCTGCTTGGCTTGTCAGGAGGAGTAGATTCTTCTGTAGTTGCAATGCTATTAGACAAATGTATTAAAGAAAATCTAATTTGTATTTTTGTAGATCATGGTTTATTAAGATTAAACGAAGTAGAAGAAGTTATGACTACGTTCCAAGATTTAGGAATTAATATTCAACTATCAGAAGCTAGTGATATTTTTCTTAGTCGACTGAAAGGTGTAACAGATCCAGAAAAGAAAAGAATCATTATTGGTAATACTTTTATTGATGTATTTGAAAAAGAAGCAAATAAGATAAAAGATATACAATGGCTTGCACAAGGCACTATTTATCCAGATGTAATTGAGTCATCATCTGATGGAGATAAATCTAGCGTAATCAAATCTCATCATAATGTGGGTGGATTGCCAGAAAGAATGGATTTAAAGTTAGTAGAGCCTATTAGAGATTTATTCAAAGATGAAGTGAAAAAGATTGGAAAAGAATTAGATACCCCAGAGCAAATTTTAAAAAGACATCCATTTCCTGGCCCTGGATTAGGTATTAGAATTTTGGGAGAAGTAACAAAAGATAGAATTCATGTGCTACAAAAAGCAGATAAAATTTTTATTGATGAATTAAAGGAAGCTAGTTTGTATGATTCTCTTAGCCAGGCATTCGTTGTTTATCTTCCTGTAAAATCAGTAGGTGTTGTTGGTGATGAAAGACGTTATGAAGATGTCTTGGCTTTAAGAGCAGTGCAGACAGTTGATTTTATGACAGCCACATGGGCTCACCTTCCTTATGACTTCATTGGTAAAGTTTCTAATCGCATTGTTAATGAAATCTCAACAGTCAGTAGAGTGGTCTATGATTGTACAGGAAAGCCACCTGCCACAATTGAATGGGAATAGCATGAGAAAAGCTATAGTGACTACATTTTTTTTATTATTTATAGGTTTTTTCGTTTGGCAAAATAGAATTAATATTGCTGTATGGGCTATTCCAAAAATTTTAAATATTACAACACCAGTATTATCTGAAGGATCTTCTAACTGGCAAGAAGGCCCATCTCTTAAAGATAAAATATCAGACAAAACACCCAATATTATTCTTATCCTTGCAGATGACTTAGGATTTAATGATGTGTCTCTATATAACGGAGGAGCAGGAAGTGGTTCATTAATAACTCCCAATATTGATCAAATTGCAAAGGATGGAGTAATGTTTGAAAATGGATATGCAGCAAATGCAATGTGCGCTCCATCAAGAGCGTCGATTATGACAGGTCGTTATTCAACACGATTTGGATTTGAATTCACTCCACTTTTTCCAGGTGCTGTGCAGCTGATGAAATGGATTTCTGATATTCAAGATGATGAGCTTAAGATTGAAATAGAAGAAAAATTATATGAAGATGCAAAGGATATATTTTCTGCTGGTATTCCTACTGAAGAAATTACTATTGCTGAAGTATTGAAAGATGCAGGTTATTATACAGCTCATATTGGAAAATGGCATTTAGGAAAAGTAGATGGAAGCCATCCTAATGATCAAGGATTTGATGATAGTTTATTCATGGAAGGTGGACTTTATTTGCCTGAAAATGATAAACGTGTTGTCAATGCAAAAACTGATCATCCTGTAGATAGTATGGTGTGGGCTAAAGGTCAATTCAGTGCATCTTTTAACAAGAATCCGAGTTTTGCTCCGAGTGGATATCTTACTGATTACTATACAGATGAAGCAATTCAAGTAATAGAAAAAAATAAGCATAGACCATTTTTCTTATACTTAGCACATTGGGCAGTGCACAATCCTTTACAGGCCTTAAAGAGCGATGTAGCAGCTATTAGGCATCATACAACAGGACATAATTTACAAGTCTATTCAGGTATGATTACGGCATTAGATAGAAGTGTAGGACGCATTGTTGATGCCTTAGAGAAAAATGGATTAACAGATAATACATTTATTATTATTACAAGTGATAACGGAGGAGCGAGCTATATAGAGCTTGCTGATATCAATGACCCTTATCGTGGATGGAAGCTTACTCATTTTGAAGGAGGGACACATATTCCATTTATGGCTAAGTGGCCTAATCAAATTCAAGCTGGAACTAAATTTATACCTGCGGTACATCATAATGATATTTTTCAAACTATTGCAGCTGCAGGAAATGCTAAAGTTCCTACCGACAGAGTATTAGACGGAGTAGACTTCTTACCTTTTATAAATGGATCAAAAGATGAAATTTTGCATGAAACATTATTCTGGAGACAAGGACATCAACAAACGGTACTGCATCAAGGTTGGAAATTAATTAGAACAAACAAAGCTGAACAAAAATGGCTATTTCATCTTGAAGAAGATCCAACTGAGCAAAATAATCTTGTATCCGATTATCCAGATAAAGTGCAATTATTAGAGCAGTTACTAGATAAACATAATCTAGAGCTAGTAGAACCATTGTGGCCAAGCGTTGCTAATGTACCCATATTAATTGATAAACATGCAGGTGAAGAATATGAAAAAGATGATGAATATATTTATTGGCCAAATTGATTATTATGGATAAATCAGATTTCATATCAATCCAATCATTTAACAAATCATATATGTCAGATTTTTATGCTTTAAATAAAGAATGGATTGAAGAATCTTGGCATTTAGAAGAGTCAGATATAAATGACCTATCTAATCCTCAAAAGTATATTATTGATAAGGGTGGAGAAGTATTCTTTGCCATTAAAAATGATAAGGTGATTGCTACCGCTGCAATGGTATATGTAGATAATAAAATATTTGAGTTAGCAAAAATGACAGTAGCAGAAGATTATCGCGGACTTGGAGTAGCTAATAAATTAATGGATAGATGTATTGAGTTTGCAAAAGAAAAGGCTGCAGATAAAATATTTTTAATTACAAATAGCTCTTTAGTCATAGCAAGGAACTTATATGATAAATATGGATTCAAAGAAATAGAGTTAGACTCTGATAAATATGGAAATAGGGGAAATGTAAAAATGAGCTTATATTTAAATAATAAACCATGTGTGGAATAGTAGCATATAAAGGATATAAAGACTGTCATCCAATCTTATTGAGCGGATTGAGAAGACTAGAGTATCGTGGATATGATTCTGCTGGTATCGCCTGTCTTAATAATGATGGCAAACTATCCATTACTAAGCGTAAAGGAAAAGTAAAAGAACTTGAATTAGCATTAAATGGTAAAAATTGTGATAGCATAGGGATTGCACATACTAGGTGGGCAACACATGGAAAGCCAAATCAAATCAATGCTCATCCACACTCAGATCAATCTGAAAAAATCGCTTTGGTTCATAATGGTATTATTGAAAATTATGATCCTATCAAAAAATTTCTTTTATCAAAAAGAGTAAAATTTAAATCTGAAACAGATACTGAAGTTTTAGTCCAATTAATTGGGTATTTCTATAATAAAGGTAATATGAATTTTGAAGAAGCTGTTCGTGCAGCACTACAAAGAGTTGATGGTGCTTACGGTATTGTAATACTTAATACTGATTATCCTAATATGATGATTGCTGCTAGAAAAGGGAGTCCATTGGTGTTTGGAATCAAAGAAAAAGAATTTTTTATTGCTAGCGATATATCTCCAATTGTAAAGCACACTCAAGATATTATTTATTTGAAAGATTCAGAGATGATTGTTATTGACAATAATAGTTACAAAATTAAATCTGTAGAAAAAGATATATCTTTGCCTAAAAATATTAAAAAGATTGATTATAAAATTGACGATTATGACAAAGGTGATTTTGATTATTTTATGCACAAGGAGATTCATGAACAAATTAATACAATACCAAATACAATAAATGGTAGAGTAAAAAATGGATCAATTTTATTGCAAGGAATTTCTGATCATTGGGATAAAATAGAATCTGCTGAAAAGATTTATATAACTGCTTGTGGAACATCGTGGCATGCAGGTTTAATTGGAAAAAATTTCATTGAAAGATTTGCAAATATACCTGTACATGTAGAATATGCTTCAGAGTTTAGATACAACCATACTTTGATCGATAAAAAGACGGTTTTAATTGCTATTTCTCAATCAGGTGAGACAGCTGATACTTTAGCTGCTATCAGTAAAGCAAATGATCATGGAGCATTAACTGTGGGTATATGTAATGTTGCTGGAAGTTCAGTTGCGAGACAAACTGAATGTGGTATTTATACAAGATGTGGGCATGAAGTCGGCGTTGCATCCACTAAAGCTTTTACTGCACAAATTGTTATTCTTTACTTGCTAGCATTAAAGTTTGCCGAAAGTAAAAAAAGCATGTCAAAAGCATCCCTTAAAAGACATTTAGACTATGAAAAATCTATTAATAAAATAAAATCTGTTTTTAAAAAAGAAAATTCAATAAAGAAAATTGCAATGAAATATAAAAAATCTAAAGACTTTTTATATTTAGGTAGAGGTTTAAACTTTCCGGTAGCATTGGAAGGAGCATTAAAATTAAAAGAAATTTCATATATACATGCAGAAGGATATCCCGCCGCTGAAATGAAACATGGACCTATAGCATTAATCGATAAAAATATGCCAAGTGTATTTATTGCACCTAAAGATAAAACTTATGATAAGATTATTTCTAATATTCAAGAAATTAAATCAAGAAAAGGTAAGATTATAATTATTACTGATTCTTCAAATGATAAAATTTTAAAGGAACTTGCAAATGACCTAATTGTTGTTCCAAGAACTAATCATTATGCTTTTGTTATTTTAGCAACTATAGTTCTTCAGTTACTTGCATATCATATTGCAACGGAGAAAAAAATAAATGTAGATCAACCAAGAAATCTTGCAAAAAGTGTAACCGTAGAATAAGTTATATTTCTCCACTAGTCATCGTTAATAAAACTCCTTATTCTTTCCATTTTTTTCCCTACATTTAATCAAATGAAAAAACTACTACCATTACTCTTATTAATCATGATTGGGTGTTCTGAACCTGAACCATTGAACTATGGATTATTAGTAGAACGAGATGGAGTTCATTACCGAAAAGATACCAATGAAATCTATTCTGGTCCTGTTTTTAATATTAATGGGAAAAGTGAAGGAATTCTTAAAAAAGGGAAATGGAATGGACCATTTAAAACCTTCTACGAAAACGGACAACTTATGGTAGAAGGAACCTATAAGAATGGTAAAGAAGATGGACCAAACAAAGAATACCACAATAACGGACAACTCTCACATGAAGGAACCTACAAAAATGGTGAACTCATCGATTCCAAAGAATACTGATCACTCTTCCATCCACACCAACTCAAAATTACGATACTCTCCAACTTCATTCTGACTTAAAACCTTTTTTCTTTTCTTTAATTTTTTAAGTATATGGTATACCGTTGTTCTACTTTTTCCAATGTTAAAATCATTCTTAATTAAATACTGATGGATTTTAGTATATCCCCATCCTTGTAAATGTAATTCCCATATAATATTATGTAATTCTTTTCTATGGGATATATCTTTGGAAAAATAAGGACTTGGACTAAATTTGTTTAGTGAAACACAATAATCAAACACGAGATATGGTAGTCTTCTTTTCACCCTACAATACTCAATGTATGACGGTAGAGTAAGTATGGAAGGGGGTAGTAACCCTCTAAAAAACTACTTATTCTTTCCATTCTTTTTTTTATATTTAATCAGATGAAGCAATTACAAACTCATAAAAAAGATCTCAATAAAGCTAGAGTCATCTCAAAACAAATCGACAATGATATTGGGCCAGGTGAAGTTCTGCTTAGAATAGAGAAATTTTCATTCACAGCTAACAATGTAACTTATGGAGTTGCAGGAGATACGATTGGTTATTGGAAATTCTTTCCTGCTATAGAGAATTCAGACAATTCATGGGGTTGTATTCCAGTGTGGGGTTTTGCTGAAGTAATTATATCGAACAATGAAAATATTGAACACGGCGAAAGAGTCTTTGGCTATTTTCCACCAGGAAGTACTTTAATTGTAAAACCAACAAATGTTTCAAAGCAAAATTTTATAGATGATAAAGAGCATCGTAAGGAATTACCTCGTGTTTATAATAATTATGTTAGGATCAATGCAGAAAGAAATTATGATATCTCAATGGACAATATAAGAGCTTTACTTTTTCCGCTTCATATTACCGCTTTTTGTTTGTGTGACGCATTGGAAGAACGCAATTATGAGGGCGCATCTCAAGTTATTATAATCAGCGCATCAAGCAAAACGGCAATTGGTTTGGCTCAAGGATTATCTGAGAAAAAAGATACTCCAAAGATAGTTGGTTTAACGTCAGATAATAATATCCAGTTTGTAAAAAACTTAGATTGTTATGATGAAGTCATTTCTTATGATAATTTAAAAGATATAGGTAATGAGTTGTCAGTTATGGTTGATATGTCTGGAAATCAATCTATTCTATCTTCTTTACAAAAATATTTAGGAAATAAAATGCTTAAATGTCTAACAGTTGGAATGACTCATTGGGATAAAAGTAGTACCGCAGAAGAAACGCTTGCTCAAGCTGAATTACAAGAAAGAACGGAGTTCTTTTTTGCGCCTACCCATATTCAGAAAAGGTATAATGATTGGGGAAAGAAAGGTTATAATGAAAAAACTACTATTTTTATGAGTGCCAGAGCTAAGCAAAGCCTTAATTGGATGACAATAAAGGAAATTTCTGGATTAGATAATTTTATACAAACTTACGAAGAAATAGTTAGCGGAAATATTAATCCCAATGAAGGAATAGTAGTTTTACTTTAAATTCAAAAATGAATTCATACTTAATACTATTTGCAGCAATTATATTTGAAGTTTTAGGAACAATGCTTCTTCCTGCATCTCAAAGTTTTACAAAAGCTTTACCTACCACTGTTTTAACTATATCATATGGATTATCTTTTTACTTCCTTGCTCTTGTATCTCAACAATTGCCCTTATCAATTATATATGCTTCATGGGCAGGTTTAGGAGTTTTTTCCGTAGCAATACTTAGTTATTTTTTTTACAAACAAACATTTAATTGGCAGATGATTGTTGGCTTATTCTTGATAGTGGTTGGTGTTACTATTGTTAATATTTATAAGACGGAGATATAAAAATGAATAAAACTTTAATCGCACTATTTTTTTACCTATCTATTGTTTATCCACAACAAATGCTAAACTCAGAAGGCACCATATTTGGTACTCTTAATAATAATACTGAAACAAGAATTATTAAAGAGTATTACGACGACCTTAATATTAGCATAAAGATGGAGCGTACAGTAAAAGGTAATATGAATCATGGTATCTATAGAGATTATTATGAAACTGGTGAGCTTCGCACTGATGCAAACTATCATAATGGTGAATTAGATGGATTTTATACTGCTTATCATAAAAATGGTCAGATTTATGTGCAGGTTAATTATAAAAAAGGAGATTTAGATGGTGTAGTAACTTTTTATGAACCTGATGGAACAATTATAGAAGAAACTACTTATAAAAATGGAACTCCAGTTAAAAAGAGATTAAGATAGCTCTATTCCATGTTCACCCAGATAATTCATTATTCACTTCATTTTTTAGCACCATTTCTTTTTGGAAAGTTATTATTTAAAAATCATTGGTGGGATGCAAGCCTAATTATGTTGTCTACTATGCTAATTGACCTAGATCATTTGTTAGTAAGCCCTATTTTTGAACCAAATCGATGTAGTATAGGGTTTCATCCAATGCATACTATATGGGCAGCACTTTTATACGGATTAATGTTATTAGCCCCTTCATGGAAATGGCGTGCAGTTGCCTTCGGTTGTTTGTGGCATCTATGTACAGATTTAATTGATTGTCTGATTTAATATTTTTATAATGAATCCTATGAAAAAAATACTATTTATTCTGTTCATTTCATTAGCAATAGCACAAAATTCTAATGAAGAATATTTACAGTTAGAGCTAAACAAAGCTGTAAATGATATCAACAGTAAAAAATTCAATAATGCAATTAGTAGAATTGATAAGAATGACTTTTCTAATTCAATTTTCTCAAATCATGCCTTAGTTATAAAAATGAAAGCTTTTCATGGTAATGGAGATTTAGAAAAAGCATTATCTGTTAGAAAAAATATTAGTGTTCATACCTTAGAACCAAATCTCAATACAATATATAATATAGAAATGGGAGATATTTTTTCAGCAATGGGATTTTTTGATAAGTCTTTTGAATATTACTTACTTGCAAATAAAAGTAATGTCGATTCAAAATCTAATAAGCGTATTAATCAGAGATTTAAAAAATTAGTTAGAATGGAATTAGATGAGCAGCAAATTGGTTTATTAATATTGACAGAGGATAGTCCAAAAAATATTAATATTTTGATGCTAGCAAAGTCATTTTCAATGGCAAGAAATAATTCAACAAATCTGAAAGATGTATTCTCTTCCATTGATTATAATATGCTACCAAGAGAATTAAGATCTTCTCATCGATATCTTAAAAAAAATATTTCTACCAATAACTCATTCGGACTAAAAATGGGAGTAGTACTACCTTTAACTGGTCAAAATTCAGTACAAGCAAAAGCATTTCTATCAGGATTGCAAGAAGGCAATGAGTTATCAAGTAATAGCAATAAAATTCAATTCATTGTTGTTGATAACTATGGAAAGCAGTTAAACACTGTACGTGCATGTAATGACTTAATCAACTTTCATAAAGTAGATGCTATTATTGGACCTTTTTCAGAACAAAACTTGATATCTGCTGCTACGGCATTATCTAATTATGATATCCCTATATTTGCACCAAAATCAAATAATGAAAGTATTCATTCAATCAATAAGAATGTTTATCTATTGGATTCATCTTTAGATGCTAAAAACCAAGTCCTTGCTAATCATGTAGTTAATAATCTTAATTTAGAAAAAGTAGCCATTATTGCTCCAAGAACGAAAGAAGGAGTCGAGGAAGTAGATTCTTTTTTAAAGGAAATGGATAGACTAAATAAAGAGCCTGTGTCTATTCAGTGGTATGAAAATACAGATCCAATTGATTTGAGAGATTTATTTAAAAATTTACGAGAAATTGCTTGGGAGATTAACGCCCAAGATGAATATCAAGAATTCCTAGGAGTTGATATAGATCTTCTAGATTCAATGTTTGATGTAGAAGCTGATGAAGTTTATGATATTTTTGATATACAGGAAGATGAAAGTATCGATTCTACGAAAGTTATTTTAGAATCTATTGATGGAATTTTCTTTCCATTAGCAGATAAAGGATTAACATATGTTGGTGCACAAATTTCCTTATCAAATCTTCAAACACAGTTACTTGGAAATGACTTATGGTTAGATTTAGACTTTATTAATCAAGAGACTATCTCTCCTCACATATCAGGAATGTATTTTGTTAGCACTTTTAATCCTAAGTATAGAATTGGCAATGAGTTTGATTATGATCCCAAGCTAAATAATCTATTTCACTACGGATTGGATTTCGCTCAATTTATTATAGAAGTTGAAAATAAAAATAATAGCTTTTTCTTTTTCAATGAAAGCAAAACAAATAAAATATCTAATACGAGATCCTTTGACTTTAGTAACGGTATGGTGAATAAGGATATTAATATATTACAATATTCAAATAGAAGAATTATCAGAACGACTATAACTACTGAATAGCCTTTTATGTGGATTGATTATTCAAAAGAAATTGATATAAGAAATCTCAATATAATTTTTAATACAGATAATCAACATCCTTCAATAGATAGTAAATCTATCATAAAAATGAATCAAACCCATTCAAATACAGTCAATTTTATTTCTGGAAATAGACAAACATATGAATCAACTGATGCACTCTTTACATCAAATAATAATATAGCTTTAGAAGTAAAGGTAGCAGACTGTATGCCAATTTTTATTTTTGACAAAAAACTATCTTTTTTTGGAGTTATTCATGCTGGATGGCGCGGTTTAGCAAATGGGATTATTGAAAATAGCATTAATTTGCTTAAAGAGAATGATGTAGAAATAAATAATGTTAAAGTTTTTATTGGTCCATCTATCAGTCAAAGAAATTTTGAAATTCAAAGCGATGTTATGTCTTATTTTGATTCTAAATTTTCAATAGTAAAAGATGGAAAGATTTTTTTAAGTTTACAGGAAGTAGCAATCGATAAATTTGCTTCTTATGGTATATCTGATATTGTGAATATTAATGAATGTACATATGAAAACCTGAATTATCATTCATATAGAAGAGATAAAACAGATAAAAGGATGAAGGGATGGATTTATTATAATGAATGAATTAATTAATTATTTAATTTTAGGTTTTGTTCAGGGCGTAACAGAATTTTTCCCAATAAGTAGTTCTGGACATCTCGTACTATTTGAAGATTTTTTAGGTATCAATAATGCAGGAGCTTCTGCTGAAATTATTGCGCATTTTGGCACTTTATTTAGTATTATTCTCTTTTATAGAGCTACTTTTTTTTCTAATAAAAATTCAGATGATTTTTTCCATATAAATACTTTAAAGATGCTCATAGTTTCTACTATACCAGCCGTGTTATGCGGTTTATTTTTTGATTTAGAATTATTTTTTAATTATAGCTTTGTTAAAACTGCATTATTGTTCAACGGTGCACTTTTAATTTCATTAAGCATTCTGAGAGGTTTAATGAAAAAATCTACAGTATTTCAAAATCTTCCAGAATGGAAATGGGATTACAAAACTTCATTATTCTTAGGCTTTTTTCAAGCGCTTGCTATGTTGCCCGGAATATCTAGATCAGGGATGGTTATTAGCTATGGATTATTTGTAGGCTTAGAAAAAAAGAAAATTATTCAGTATGCTTTTTTTATGGCTGTTCCCGTGATTTTGCTATCAATTGTTTATAAGATATTATTTTCAGATGGGTTTGAAGCAATTGCTTTTGAGTCGGGTATTATCTTATTTATTTCGTCATTTGTATTTGGATATTTCAGCTTAATATTCTTAATAAAGTTTCTTGAAAGATTTAGTTTTGCTTGGTTTGGATTGTACTGCATAATTATTAGCTTAGTATTATGATTGAAATCATTTTTACTTTATACCTACTGTTAATTGTTTTTATCGGCTTATTATCCAATAGATTCATTTCATCTCAATTAGATTTCTTGTTAGCTGGTCGAAAATTAGGTCCCTGGGTTACAGCTTTTTCAGAAAGAGCCTCAGGAGAATCTGCATGGCTTATTTTAGGGCTTCCAGGAGCAGCTATTGCGGTCGGATATGGTGAAATTTGGGCTGTAATTGGTATTACTCTTGGCATTATTTCATCATGGTTTTTAATTGCAGAAAAGCTTAGATATGAGACTGAAAAATATGAAGCGCTTACTGTTCCAGAATACCTCCATAAAAAATTTAATGATTCATCAGGTATTATTAAGCTAACATCAGCTATTATAATTGGAATATTTTTTACTTTTTATGTATCGGCACAGTTCCATGGTTCTGGAAAAATATTAAACACAATTTTTGGAATTGATCCATTGCATGGGATCACATTAGGTGCATTTGTAATTATTTTATATACTATTATGGGCGGCTTATTAGCTGTTGCATGGACCGATCTTCTTCAAGGTGTTTTAATGATAGGTACTTTAGTTATTTTACCTGTTGTAGGATTAATTGAATTATCATCTCTTGAACAACCATTATCTGAGCTATTGGTCAGTAAGGATCCTGGAAAAAGCTCTTTATTTGCCGGTATGACCGGACTTGCAGCTTTATCAGTAGCAACCGGAGGGTTAAGTTGGGGTCTAGGCTATTTTGGCCAACCTCATCTACTTATTAGGTATATGGCAATTAGTTCTGTTAAAGAAGTGAAAAAAGCTAGATGGATTGCTTCTATGTGGGCTATTCCTGGAATTTCAGGTGCATTTTTAATAGGTATCGTGGGCATGGCATATTTTGGAGAAGACTTTTTTATTGGAAAAGATCCAGAAATTATTATGCCTTTACTTGCTCAAACTTTATTACCTGGCTGGTTAGCTGGCTTATTGATATCTGGAGCAGTAGCAGCAATGATGTCTACTGCAGATTCTCAATTATTAGTATCTACATCAGCTATCAGTGAAGATTTAGGTATTAGCGCTATTAAAAAAAGAAAAGAATCAGATACTTTATTGAATACTAGAATTATTACAGTACTCTTAGGAATATTTGCTTATATCGTAGCAATGTATTCTGAATATTCAGGTAATACCATCTTTAGTATTGTTAGCTTTGCTTGGAGTGGTCTTGGTTCATCATTTGGTCCAGCAGTATTATTGGCTCTATGGTGGAATAAAACAACAAGAGAGGGAGTAATTTCAGGCCTATTTACGGGGGCTATTACTACCCTAATTTGGGGAAGTAGCCCTTATTTAAAGTCTATTGTTACTGAGAGGCTAAGTAGCTTTATTTTTGCTTTTCTTGCCATAGTTATTGTAAGTAAATACAAAAAAAATACTAAGGCGAACATAGAAAGTTCTAAAAATTCTATATTACAATCTGGCAGTTACGGTGTAGTTGTCGAACAAACTAAAAAATAGTATTATATGATTAAGGCTCTACAAGCAATCCAAGGAATCAGAAATAACCCAAACAATAATTATCTATTGGTTGGAGACAGCGACTTTCTATATTTATACCTTAAGAAAATAATTAAGGAATCAAATGCAGATTTAATAGAAACTAAATTGTTTGATTGTTCTGACAAGTCAACCTCTCAGCAAGATATATTGAATACATTGAATGCTATAGACTTATTTGCAGATAAGAATTTTATTGTTATTAAAAATATTAATAAGATTTCAGCCAAGAATAAAGATGCCTTTAAAAGTGCATTATCTAATGAGGATAACCCTAATATAATCGTATGTGTTGATCATAGTTTTCTAGGTTTTGACTACGGAACAAAAACAAATTTTATTAAAAATAGCTCAACTAAAGATATTAGTGACTTATTCAGCGTGGTTGATATTACCACACCATTCGAAAGTGAAATGATTAAATGGATTAAAATTTTTTCTGATGATTTAGGGTTTAAAATGACAAGAGAGATTGCAAATAGTTTAATTGATATATTTGGTACTAATTTTTCAGCTATCTATAACGAAATTTCCAAACTAAGCATTATTGCAGAAGATATAGATAGCTCTAAAACTGAATGGTTAGATAGTTTTTATGACTGGAAAAAGAATAAGCAAATATGGGAGTTTAATTATGCTGTATGCGATAAAGATGTAGATAAGGTCTTACAATTCGGATCATCCATCATCAATCAATTTGGATTACTATATATAATAAACTCTCTTTTCACAATATTTGAAGCATTATTCTATGCAAAATTAAATAATGGAACAATTACAGATAGTAGTCGTAAGACTTTAAGAGGCAAAATTGTAAATAAGATTTCTTCATCGTCAAATAAGTATACTTTAGAAGAAATTGAAACAAGTGTTAAGCTTTTAGGCGCATTAGATAAAAAAATTAAAACAAGAAATATTATAGATGAATCAGAATTTACAAACCTTATCAGCGGGATCTTCAGACATGAATAATCCTTTTAAATTAACAGACGAAAAGTTAATTGCTAGATTTCAAGATGGTGATATTAATGCCTATAACGAATTAGTCAATAGGTATAAAGATAAACTCCTAAATTTTGTTTTTAGATATTTCAACAATAGAGAGCAAGCTGAAGATGTTGTTCAAGATACACTAATTAAACTCTATACTCATGCGAGCTATTATAAGAATATTGCAAAATTTTCCACTTGGATTTATACTATAGCAAAAAATAATGCACTAACTGAGTTGAGAAAAAATAAAAGGAAACGAACTGATTCATTATGGACAAATGAAGGCAAACCAATAGACATAGAAGTGAAAGATGAATCATTAGAGCGAGCAGTACATAATAAGATAGCAGTTGAAGAGTTGAATAAATATTTAGATGAAATACCTGAAAATTTTAGAATTGCAGTGGTAATGAGAGATTTCCAGGAACTTTCTTATGAAGAAATAAGTAAGATACTTGAAATACCAATTGGAACTATTAAATCGAGAATTAATCGAGGCAGAATTCAATTGAGTGAAAAAATGAAACATTTTAAGGAGCAGTAAATGGATTACAATAAATTTGAAGATAGAATCTCTCGCTGGATTGAGAATGATATGGATGTAAAAGAAAGAAGAGAATTTGAAAAGTTCTTATCAGATCATCCGGAATATCAATTAAAAGTAGAGGAAGTACGTAATGCTATATCAATGATGAATCAAGCTCCTAATTTAAAAGTTTCATCTGATTTTGATAGCAAGCTTAGTCAAAGAATAGATGCATTAAGTTTGAATAAGAGTACTAAAAAAAGCATTTTTGGGTTTTCTAATCAAAACTTTGCATACCTTACCCTTGCTCTAGGAACAATTTTTCTTCTAACCTCTTCTTTAATGCAGACTAATTCTACATATATTTTTGCAGATCAAGAGTTAGATAAAGAGCAACTAATAAGTCCTTCCGACTCTTTAGAGTCCAAAGAAGAGATGGATGATATGAAGCAAATTGATCTTTTGAATAATATTGATGGATCTTTTGTAAATGATCAAGAATACTAGTATAAAAGTACAGCTATATTATTTATCTAGTTTAGTTTAACAAAATTGAATATATCCATACTCCTATGTAATTTGTACCTGTATGTTTAAAAAATCTAATATCGTCATATTGTCATTCATTTTTATATGGAGTTGCAGTATTCCAAGTACAAATATTGAAATAGTTTCAGATTCAACTGAAATTAAGTCAGATAAAATTGATGAAGAAGGCATACAAGATCTGTCTGGTATTCAGTTTTTTATGGACGGTATGATGTTTATGGAGCAGGGTGAATATTCCAGGGCAATTATTGAGTTTCAAGAAGCCATTGAGAAAGGATCTAATTCAGCAGAAGTATATCATTCCATTTCTGAAGGATACTGGATGATTCAGAAATACGAAAAAAGTATTAGCTATGCATTGAAAGCGATAGATAAAGATTCTACAAGCTCAGATTACAAAATATCTTTAGGAAAAAAATATATTGCTTTGAATGACCTTGAATCTTCTCTTAATATTTTTGAAGAATTGGCTAAAACTGAAATCGATAATGCTGAAATTTTATTTATTATTGGTGACTTAAAATCAGAATTAAATGACATAGATGGTGCTTTGATATATTATCAAGAAGCTTATAATAAAGATGATAGTCTTACATTAGCATTAGAGGTAGCCGCTAACTTAGCAATTGATTCGAACCATAGAGATAAGACGCTTATTATTAAAAAACTGTTATTATCTGATCCCGGTAATCCTGAATATTTAAAATTATATATTGAATCAATATCTCAAACAAACAGCTTAGATGAAATAGAGTCTTTGTTAAGCAATAAAGATCTTCAATCAAATCCATTTATCAATAATCTTTATAATCAGTTAGCATATGAATATTTAAGAAATGGATACTATGATAAATCTGAAGAGTTTTTTGAAAAATCATTAGAAATAAATAATACAGATCGATTTGCATTATATTATTTATCTACATTATATCGAGAATCTGGAAAGTTTGATCAATCCATAGAACTGTCTGAAAAACATATCATTTCTTATCCTGAAGATAAGGAGGGCTATATAAATAAAAGTATTTCATTACTAAGCCTACAACGATTTGACACTGTGATTCAGGAGCTTTCAAGTGCATTAAAAATATTTCCTCAAGATTTTGAAGTAAATTATTTCCTAGGTCTAGCATATTATTCATTGAAAGAATTTGATAGTGCAGAAGACTTTTATGAAAAAGCTTTATCTCTTGATACTGATTCTATACCGGCGATGCATGCATTAGCTATGGTATATGATCAGAACAAAAAGTGGAATCAGTCAGATAAACTTTATACAGATTTGATTACACTTAACACTAAAGACGCCCAAGCATATAATAACTATGCATATAGCTTAATTGAGAGAGATGAAGATGTAGAATATGCATTAACGCTTGCCAAGAAAGCGATTGAGCTTAGTCCAAAAACATCATCTTATTTAGACACAATTGGCTGGATATATTTTAAACTAAATGATTTTGATAAAGCGAAAGAATTTATTGGTGAAGCTATAGTATATGATGAAACTAGCTCTGTAGTACTTGAACATTATGGAGATGTGCTAATAGAATTAAATGAAATAGATGAAGCATTGATTTTTTATAAAAAGGCACTCGAGCTTGATGAGCAAAATATGAAATTAGCAGAAAAAATTTCAAATTATAACTCTAGAGCCCTAAATGAATAAATGGAAAATATTTATATTTTTAATTTTAGTTAGTTGTTCGTCAAATAAAAATTTTGTTTCTATCGATAGTGCAAATCATGCGACTATTGAAGTTTTAGAAAAAAATTATTCTAGATCTTTTGGATCAGGAAAGTTAACGGGAAAAGGAAAGTCAAATTTTTCATCCAATTTTGTTTTCGAATCAAAAGATGATTACTCATATATTGTTTTTAAGGATATTATAGGAAGGAAATTGTTCTTAGTTGAAATTAATGGAGAGAAAACACGATATGTTGATATTAGAAAAAATAAAGAAATAGATGTAGAAGATTTCAATAAATTTTTGCCTATTGCTACAAAATTTGATTCAAATACCTATAAAAGACTATTATGGGGTACTCCGAATGTTTTTAAAGATCTACAGATTAAAACCAGAAATATTTTTTTGATATCAACAAAGTTAATTAGTATCGATGGTAGTAACTTCTTGAACGAGTTAACATTTTCTTTAAATAATGACAAACAAAAATATACAATACTTTTTACAAGAAGAAATTTTGAGATATAAATGAAACTATCTATTATTATCCCGATGTATAATGAGCAAGAGTCTTTAGATAGCTTATTTGTGGAGCTGTCAGGTTTATTCAGCCAGGAAACTGCAACTGAGATTATTTTTATAAATGATGGATCTTCAGATAATACTCTAAATATTCTTAAATCTAAAATTAAGAATTATCCTACTTGGAGTATAATAAATCTATATCGTAACTATGGAAAGTCTGTTGCTCTACAAGCGGGATTTGATAATTCAAAAGGCGAAATAATTGCCACAATGGACGCAGACCTTCAAGACAATCCGAAAGAAATTTATCGTTTAATCGAAGAGCTAGACAGGGGGTATGACGTTGTTTCAGGTTGGAAAAAAAATCGAAAAGATCCATTAGAGAAAAAAATAGCATCTAAAATCTTCAATTTTTTTGTAAGAGTTTTTAGTGGTCTTAAAATACATGATTCTAATTGTGGAATAAAAGTTTTTAAAAGAGAAGTGACTGAGATGCTTACATTATACGGTGGAAGACATCGATATATACCTCTTTTGGCTCATCAAAAGAAGTTTTTAATATCAGAAGTTGTTGTAGATCACAGAGAAAGAGAATTTGGCATTTCTAAATATGGTGTAAAGCGTTATTCAGATGGATTTTTTGATTTTTTAACAATTTTGTTTTTAGGTAAATATATGGATCGTCCACTACACTTTTTTGGATCTCTTGGGTTTATTTCGGTATTACTTGGAATAGGAATTGAGAGCTATGTTTTATACTTAAAGTATATTTTATTTGATTCATTTCAGCAGCATATAGCTTTAATAATTTTAGGAGCAATCTTAATTATTGTGGGACTCCAACTTTTTACTTTTGGTTTAATGGGCGAGTTAATTGTTAATAAAAAATATAAAGATAGAAATTATATCAAAGAAATAATTGGGTAGTCGATTAAAGATTGTTACTGTAGGGCCCTTTCCACCTCTTAGAGGTGGAATTGCTGATTTTCATGAGTCTCTAGTTAATCAAATAAGCTTGAAAAGCGATGTGACAGTTTTAAATTTTAAATCTTTATATCCTAAAATATTATTTCCTGGAAAGTCCGAATATGGTAATAATAAAAGCAGTTTTAAAAATGTGAATACAATTCTAAATCCTTTAAATGTGCTAAGTTGGATAAAAGCAAAATCTTTAATAAAAAAAAATAATACAGACAAACTAATCATTTCTTATTGGAGCTTCTTTTTTATTCCAGTATATATTTTTTTACTTAGTTCAGTAAAAAAGGATAATAGATATGTTTTATTCCATAATGTTATTTCACATGAAAATAGACGTTTTGAGAGATTTCTACTTAAATCTCTTATTAAAAGAATAGGTCGTTGTATTGTTATGAATAATTATAACAAAGAATTAATCTTAAAAATAAATCCAAAGGCGAGTATCATTAATAATTACCATCCAATATATGAACTACCTTATATAGATAACTCAAGTAATAACTATAAAGCAGATTTAAATATAAAGACAGGCAAAACCATTTTATTTTTTGGGCTCATTAGGGAGTATAAAGGGTTGGATCTATTAATAAATGCTATTGGATTAAGTAAAAATAAAATTAAAGATTTAAAAGTGTTAATTGTTGGTGAGAATTATGAGTCATTAGAAAAATACCATAAAATGATTAGAGCTCATAATATGGAAGGATCCTTTATTTTTGTTAACAACTTTGTTGATAAAGATGATATTAAGAAATATTTCTTATCTTCAGAATTAGTTGTTCTTCCTTATAAGTCGGCATCCCAGAGCGGAGTACTTTCTTTGGCATATAACTTTAATCGCCCCGTAATTACTACAGATGTTGGGGGATTATCTGACTATGTTTCAGATAAAAAATCTGGATTTATTGTAGAGCCAAACTCTGAGGATCTAAGCAAAAAAATTAATATTTTTTTTGATAAAAATTTATTTGAGACGATGAGCAAATTTATAAAAGATAATAAAAAAATATTTTCATGGGAATCTTTTGAGAAAAAATTGAAATTGTATGAACAATAAGAAAGTAGATAATCCAAAAATTCATCTAATTGTTCTTAATTGGAATGATAAAGAATTAAGTAGGAAATGTTTATCCTCAGTTGAGAAAGTGTCATATCCAAATTATGAAGTTTTAATTGTTGATAATAACTCAGAAGATGGTTCAGTTGAATTTTTTAAGAAACATTTTCCTAATTATGATATTTTAG
>Ga0209630_10000140_pt1 | contig 81196 bp, 60 predicted proteins | sample COG_01_FD_184745 | JGI IMG/M metagenome (GOLD analysis project Ga0209630, IMG submission 184745) | Pelagic Microbial community sample from North Sea - COGITO 998_met_01 (SPAdes) (version 2) | ecosystem: Environmental > Aquatic > Marine > Neritic zone/Coastal water | place: Helgoland, sampling...
AGTTAATCCAAAGTTAATCAACCACTAAGCGGTTATCTTTTATTTGCACTTGTTGTCCAAACGGAAGGGCTAAATTGGGAGAAAGGTGGCCGGCTTCAAACCCAAAATATACGGGATAACCATATTCTACAACATGACTAAGTACAATTTCTTCTGCAGTTTGTCCGTAGGGCACGGTATTGTCGTTCATATCTGTCATTCCTCCAATTAACAAAGCACTTAGGTTTTCCAATAAACCATTTCTTTTCAAGTTCACCATCATACGGTCTACGTGATACAGGTATTCATCTAAATCCTCGATAAAAAGGATTGCCCCCTTGGTGTTGGGGCTTGATTTTGAACCCAAGATGCTATAAAGAATGGAAAGGTTACCACCAATTAAAGGACCAACAGCATCACCACCACGACTTAAATTGTGGTTGTTTATTTTGTAAGAAACAGACTCACCAAAGATCACCGAACGCAAACTATCGATACTTCTATGATCCGACAGACTCAATTGGTTGGAAACATTTATCGGCATTGTAGCGTGAAGCGAAACGATGTTAAAGTTTGTCGTTATGTGGCACAATAGGCTTGTCACATCACTATAACCAACAACCCATTTGGGGTTTGAGACAAATGCAGCGAAGTCTAATTGATCGATCAACATGGTTGTACCATATCCACCCCTGGAACACCAAATCATATTAACATGGTTGTCGTTCAAGGCTTCTTGAAGGTCTTGAAGACGATGTTTAGGCGTTCCGGCAAATTGGTTATCTGTAGCATACGTGTTACGACCTAGTTGAACAATAAGGCCCCAAGATTTCAAGAGTTTTATGGATGGCTCAACCTCAGCAGGAGAGATTTTTCTCGCCGTAGAAATAATGCGAACAACCGACCCTTGAACCAAAGAATTGGGCTTTTTCATAATAGCAAATAAACCCATAATGTTGGAGTTCACAAAAAGCGGATTATGCGTAAATTTGCGGCTCATTAGAAACGTAAAAAACGGTTATGAATTTTGAACTTACAGAAGAGCATTTGATGATTCAACAAGCTGCAAGAGATTTTGCAGAAACAGAATTATTGCCTGGAGTAATTGAACGTGATAACGAACAAAGGTTTCCTATGGAGCAAGTACGCAAAATGGGAGAGCTGGGTTTTATGGGATTGATGGTCGACCCTAAATATGGTGGAGCGGGAATGGATGCAGTGTCATATGTATTGGCAATGGAGGAAATTTCTAAGATAGATGCTTCAGCTTCAGTTGTTATGTCTGTGAACAACAGCTTAGTGTGTTGGGGTCTTGAAGAATATGGTACGGAAGAACAAAAGCAAAAATTCTTGGTTCCATTGGCTCAAGGCAAGATTCATGGTGGTTTTTGTTTATCAGAACCAGAAGCAGGCAGTGACGCCACTTCACAAAGAACAACGGCAATTGACAAAGGCGACCACTACTTATTAAATGGTACAAAAAACTGGATTACAAACGGGAATACTGCTGATACGTTTTTAGTTATTGCTCAGACGGATGTTGAGAAAGGACATCGCGGTATAAATGCATTAATTGTAACCAAAGACATGCATGGTTTTGTGGTAGGTAAAAAAGAAGATAAGCTTGGTATCCGTGGTTCGGACACACATTCTTTAATGTTCCAAGACGTAAAAGTGCCGAAAGAAAACCGAATTGGAGCAGATGGCTTTGGGTTTAAGTTCGCGATGAAAGTGTTATCAGGCGGCCGTATAGGCATTGCCGCACAAGCATTAGGAATAGCTTCAGGAGCTTATGAAAGATCTGTCGCATACTCTAAGGAAAGAAAAGCCTTCGGAACTGAAATTATGAACCATCAGGCTATAGCATTTAAGCTTGCAGATATGGCAACGGAAATCGAAATGGCGAGATTACTTTGTATAAAAGCAGCTTGGTTAAAAGACAACGATATGGACTATGCGCGAGCAAGTAGCATGGCCAAGTTAGTGGCATCAGAAACAGCAATGAAAACGACTGTTGAAGCGGTACAGGTTCATGGTGGTTATGGATTTGTAAAAGAATACCACGTGGAACGTTTAATGCGTGATGCGAAAATCACTCAGATATATGAGGGTACATCCGAAATACAACGTGTTGTTATTTCACGTGACATTTTGAAAGATTAGAACAAAAACAATCAATAAAAAAGGCGTCGAAGTTATTCGACGCCTTTTTATTTAATATAAAGTTTTACCTATCTAGCCAATACAATTTTTTGAGTGGCCATACCTAGTTCGGTATACACTTGTAAGAAGTAGTAACCATCATATAGGTTTGATAAATCTAAAGACGTACTAGACGTGTTTAAGTCGTTTATTGTCATTACAACCTTTCCGCTGATATCAGAAACCGTTATAGCGTTGATCTGAGTTTTGTCATTCATGTCGATATTCAAAACACCATTTGTTGGGTTTGGATACGTTTTACCATTTAGCTCAGATATAGAAGGAGCGGATAACTCTGCTGTAGTGTAGTAACCATGTATAACTGCAATACGTGGGCACATATATCCTTGAATGGTGTCTACATATGCGCGTCCTTTTGCAGGAGACATGTCTGGATTTGACTGTAACGAAGCCATGTGCGTAGTCACACCTGTTTGAAACTCTGCTTTTGCCAATGGAGAGTTTGGATCCCACCATTGCCAAGGACCAGCTTGGTTTTGGAAAAGAGACGCACCAGCTTTAAGATCGATGGCAAACAAACCTTCTAAGTTGTCATTAACCGTAATCTCATCTCGTGGGCTAGGGTAGATGTAGTCAAACGTCTTACCATACTTCTCTCTTGCGATTGTTGAATATACATCATTGCCCATATCCTTGAAAGCATCGTTAAGACCCAAGGCGTTTGCTTTGGCGATATACGTATTTGAACCAGTTACATCAACCACATCTTCTTGTGTAGTTGGTACGATCACAGTTCCAGCGTTAAACGGTGCGAAAGGGTCTCTAATGCACTGAAAAGCGATTATTGGCTTATCACCTGCTTCTAACCATGAAGTGTCTGCCAATGCTCCACCTGCAGCAACTACAGCCGCTACATCCATGTTTGCACGTGGTGGACCATATAATGTCAATGATTGAGGAATACCAGAACCATCAATACGACCAACTAATGTTGTGTCTACAAAAGATTTTTGCGTTAATGGGTTTAAGAATTGAGGTAGGCTGATTTCAGAATATTTGTCTAACGAGTTGTATGCCAACGAAATATAAGCGCCTGTACCTTCTCCATATAGAACAATTTTATCAGGATCAATCTTATACATGTTTGTACCACTGGCTTCAACTTTTAAACCAGCAACACACTGCTTGATATCTTGAATTGAGCGATATACTGCGTTCAACAATGTACCACGTCGTTCAAACTCACCCGTAGGACCAGAAGCTAATGGGTTCCAACCAAGTCGGTAATCTGCAGAAATAGCGACATAACCACGCTTTGCCCAACCTTGGCATAAAACAATAGCAGAGCTATCAACCGTTGTTCCTACCGGACTACCATTTAAGGGGCTAGGTAAAAAGTTACCTGTGTGTAAGTAAATAATTACTGGTCTCGCAGACGTTGTATCTGCAGAAGCCTTTGGGGCATAAATGTCCATTTTAACATCTTGAACCTTAATTACAGAAGTTGTGTCTGCAAGGTTGCGGTGTGTAGCAGGAATTGGTTGGCCAGTAAAGAGGGCTGTTTTGATGGCCGTTAATTCCGTTCCAACCTGTAATTGAGATGCCGACGACAATCTTGAAGATCTTAAAAAATCAATATTCGTTGCATAAGTAACATTTGATGTTACTTCAATGTCCGCATCCGTATAGACCTCGTCTATATATCTTTTTTGTGCGAAAAGCTGAAGACTTGATAACATGAAGCCTGCAACCATTAGATAAGCGTAAACTCTTTTCATATGTTTAATAAATTTATAGTGTCAATTCAAAAATAAGCAAAACCACTCATTTTCAAATTGATGTGTTACTTTTTTGCCTTTTCGATGTCTACCAAAACAGAGAAATACGCCAATCGACCAACATATGGCCCACCGTACACTTGGTAGTTTGTGTTGTTGAAAACGGAGCGCCTTTTTCCAGCATCATCGGCGTCAAACAAAGGCAGAATGCCTAAAACATTCGAAGCCCCAAGTTTAAACGTCGTGTTTTTATCTTTCCACCTATAGTTGACTTGCGCATCAACCATGTCGTAGGTAGGTACAAATCCAGTAAACTGTGGTGACCCCTCAAAAACGAAACCCTGTATCCACTTATAGTTTATTCCAAAGCCAAAATTATGTCCGATGACTTTTAGCAGTTTTAACTTTCGCCCAGTAAAGGATATATTAAACTTGTGTTCAGGGGTGTTAAAAGCTGGTATAATTGGGTCGTCTGTTCCTTTTTTGTTTAAGACATTCCATGAGTAATTACCACCAAGCGCATAATTCTTAAAGTAATAATTCAAACCAATGGATGCGCCTTGAGTGGTCACATTTGATTTGGCGTTTGCTGCTACACGAAAAACTTCAATTCCACCAACCGGAAAACTGGTATTGGGGTCGAAAGTGGCATCAAGTCCAATGTTGTAACCAATAAAATCAGTGTACAAAGTATAGTAATAACCTAGATCAACGAACAATGAATTGTCTAACAAAGAGCCCTTGTAACCAAGTTCAATGGTTTTGGCTTTTTCTGGCCGAATAGGGTCAACGTCAAAGTATTTGATACTTTCCAGTGTCAAACCATCATTCCGATAGTCGTTAAAAGAGGAAAGGGTAATGAGTGAATCAAAACCGTTCAAATTTCCAATTAACTGGGCACGACCTACGTCATAAAACAAATATTGGTCTGCTAAAGTAGGGTTCCTAATGGCTGATGAGAAAGAAGCACGGTACGTGTGCTTTTTATTTGGCATATATATAACCGATGCTGCAGGAGAAAACAAGTAATCGAAATTCTGATTTTTATCAATCCTTGTGGTGATGTTCATAATCACCTTCTCGTTCTTCAGTTTCTTTTTCAATCCACCATAAACGCCGTATTCAACGTTCCTAATTACAACACTACCGGTGTCGTTAAGAATGGTGCCACGCGAATCTGGGGTGTACAAACGGCCGTTTGCGCCGATGGTAATTTCAGCAAACTTCTTCATGAATTTCTTTTCGCCATGGAGGTGGTAAAGGGAAGATTTGTCATAAAACCGCGTACCCTCATCGGTAAACAATCGAGAGGTAATGTCACTGAAAACACTGTCAAAAGGTTGCGTACCCACATCGTATCTCGGCAAACTTCCACCACCAGAAGCATCGTCTACATAACCCCTGTTTTGATTGTGCCACTTAAACAACGAATCTTGATGTTGCATTAAAAACGGATCTAGATAGTTGTTTGCCCAATTTTCAATCGTCTCATGTTTGTCTGCATTGAAAAAAGGGTAGTCTGGGAGACCTTCTACTTGGTTTTTAAATCGCAGGATCCGCCAATTGGTTTTAAAGGCATTGTTCCAACTCGTATTGGTTTTACTCAGCTCATTGAGTTTAAAAGCTGTGGAAACGATGTCATAGGTGTCTCCTGCATCTTCAGAGGTGCTATAAAGCCGAATAAAGAAGTTATCTTTCTTTCTATACTCAATACGGTTTTGCCAAAATGTAATATTGTCTAGTCGATACCGGTTGTCGCCTTGGTACACTGTAGACCCACCACCGAAGTTAAAAGCATAAATCAGCTCTGCCGAATCTCTTAGTCGGCAATGTAATGAGGTATTTAATTTGAGATTGTCTGTTTTGTAATCAACCAACGACCGCTCTTGGTATCCTGTGCGATAGAAGTAACCCAAACCGGGGTTGGTGAATTGACTAAAGGAAGACGTATAGTCATTGTTTGGTTCAAAGCTTTCGTCGCCATACACATTTACTGCATCATATCCTCCTGGATTGTTTTCATCATATCGACTATCTACCGTGGGTTCGTAGTTATCTGCTTCCCAGTCGTTTGCTTGCAGGTAGAAGATGCCGATTTTGTATGCAAATCGGTTTAAACCTTTTTTGCCAGGAATTACATCTGCCCACCTTGCGGCTACCTGACCCAAGTTCCGCTCTCCACCTTTTATCTCAACGGATAAACCAGGATAATCAAACGGGCTTTTCGTTTCCATGCTTATAACACCATTGAAGGCATTTGGGCCATAAAAAGCGCTACTTGCACCAGCTACAATATCAACCCGTTTTAAGTCCAAGTCATTCGCACCTAGAAAGTTTCCAAGAGCGAAGTTTAAACCAGGGGATTGGTTGTCAACACCATCAATAAGCTGTAAACTTCTTACAGGACTTGTGCTGTTAAATCCACGTGTGTTAACCACACGGAAGCCAAGACTGGCAGCTGTAACATCAACACCTTTAAGGTTTCCTAAGCTTTCATAAAAGGACGCTGAAGGCGCTTCTTTTATGGCTTTTATACCAAGCGACTCCACAGTTAACGGTGATTCTTTTTGTTTTTCACTTACACGATCAACCTTAACAACTGTTGTTCCTAAGCGGGCTTTTGTTGGAGACAGCGTGATTTTAATGTTTGTTGCTTGGCTCTGATCCTTTACCACGTAACTATAGTTTTCAAAGCCTTGGTAACTTACAATTAGGGTTACAGGCAAAGATTTAACTACCAACTCAAAACGGCCATTTTCATCGGTACTTGCACCATTTTGTTTTCCTTTAACGAGAATGTCTGCTGCAATTAGTGGTGCGCCCGCCTTGTCTAAGACTACACCAGAAAGTGTTTGACCAAGTATCGACCCGCACGAAAGGGCGACGAGTAATACGACTAAAATGCCCCGAATGCTTGTTTTGAATAAAGTCATCAACTTCAAATAACATAAAAAAAAAAGGAAATGTTGATACTTGCAGCACTTTAATCGTCACAGCTTTTAATAAAGGACTAATTTTGGGCTATGATTAACAAAATGTGGCCATGGATTGTCGTTCTCTTCTTAGCCTCTTGTCAGGAAGCTAAACAATTTAATAGCGCCGACATTTGCGGTTTGTGGAAGATTGAAGTTGGTATAACCGAAGCCGACAAACAGATTCCATTTTTTCTTGAGTTCATAGAAGTCGACGAACACCTAAAAGCATCGGTTTGGAATGGTGATGAACAAATCGTTCACGACTCCATACACATAGTTGGTGATACGGTAGTGGTGGAAAGCCCATACTTTAACTCCACTTTAGAATTGGTGTTTGAAGGTAACACGGTTACAGGATATTTTATTGATTACTCTAGACAGGATTACAAAATGCCATTAACGGGTAAATACAATTTGTCGCAAAGGTTTAGACATAGCGGACCCCTAGAAACAGCGGTTGATGGTAAATGGCAGGTTGTGTTTAGTCCAAACTCGGAAGACGCTTACAATGCAATTGGTTTGTTTGAGACGGACAACAACAGCATGAAGGGAACATTCATTACAGAAACGGGTGACTATCGATTTCTGGAAGGTGGTTTCGCCGGCAACCAACTACAACTTTCTACGTTTGATGGCGCTCATGCCTTTTTGTTTGAAGCGGCATTGAATAAAGATACACTGAAAGGGTGGTTTTACAGTGGCAAAACCTGGAAAGAACCTTTTGTCGCTAGGAAGGACGAAGAGCCAACGTTAATTAGTCCTTATCAAATGACGGAGATGGTAGATGCGGAAAAGACTGTTTCGTTTGATTTTCAAAGTATAGATGGAGGAGTTGTTTCATCATCAGACTCAACCTATGCCAACAGACCAATGCTTATTCAAATCATGGGTAGTTGGTGCCCTAACTGTATGGATGAAATGTTATTTCTAGCGAAGAACAAGTCGCTTATTGAAGATTTAGGTATTCAAGTTGTGGCGTTAAGTTTTGAGCGGCTAAATTTTGAAAAAGCACAAAAACCACTACAAAAACTGAGAGACCACCTGAACGTATTTTATCCAATACTGTATGCGGGCGAAGCAAAAAAATCCGAGGCGCTTAAATCTGTTCCATGGCTAAAACAGATTAAATCATACCCAACCTTGATTTACGTTTTACCCAACAAACAGGTGTATAAAATTCATACCGGTTTTTACGGACCAAGCACAAAGTCGTATTACGAAAAACAGTCGAAAGAAATGTTTGACGACTTAAGACAGCTATCCAAGTTGTCGGCTACTACTCAGTAACGATTACAGATTTTGACGAAACATTAACGACTCTAAAGAAACCGTAAGCGCCACCACTGATGTTTGATGTTGGGTTAAAAGGCGGAGGGTCAAAAGGCGTTCCAGAACGCTGTTGTTGGGTGCTGAATTCAGAAATAAAATTATAGTAATCTTCACTAATCCGCATCTGCTCAACAGTTACACTATCTCCCTTTTCGAAATTCCATGGAAATGGTCGTGGAAAAACACCTCGGTCAATGTCCTTTAAGGGATCGTCTGGATCAATGGAAATATTGAAGAACCCAGTTTCACGGAACTCATCGCTATCAATTAAGTAACCAATTGAATCTGTGAGAATGTTGCCATTTTGGTAGATATTCCAAAGGTAGAAATCTCCGTCAGGTTCATATTCATTCGCTTTTTCAAATACATAATAACCAACAGGAATAAAGCCATTCCGTTCTGGTAAGTAGTAAGACTCGACCAGATCAATAGTGTCTTGGTAAAAGCATTTCTCAGTGGATGTATAAGTTTTTGAACCGTGCTCAATTTTGAGCGTATATACATCACCAATTACACAAGCTTTTTCAACCTTGCTTAGGTAGTTACCATCAGCGTCATATACTAAGGTATCTATGCTGTTGTTATTGTCTTCAATCGTTACAATCGCATCATCAACAAAGACAATTCCAGACTGATCGAAGTATGGCTGTGTCAAGGTTAAGTTAACCAACCATTTCTCGGTTTCGTTTGAAATTTGACTTTCCACAACCACTATTGGGTCTGCTTCAGGCACGTCTAATTGAACCACTTTTTCGCAAGCACCTAAACCAACTGTCAAGGCAAGCACTGCTAAATTATATAAAGTATTTTTCATGATTAAAACTCGAAATTCCAGGTGATAGATGGTATAATTTTAAATAATGTTACCTGCACAGCGACTTGATCTCCACTGCTAACAAACTCATTTTCTGCGGCCTCTTCAGGTGTTGCGGTCCGGAAGTAAATGGCATAAGCGTTTGCTCGGTTGTAGGCGTTATACACAGACAGATTCCAACTGCTTTTATATTTTTTAGTTGGCTTGTTTTTCCATGTTAAACCGACATCCAATCGGTGGTAGTCTGGAAGCCTAGCATTGTTGCGTTCTCCATATAGCGGGTACCAATCTCCGTCCCAAAAATACTTGCCTTCTGGTGTTGTGTACGGTCTTCCTGTTGTATAGGTGAATGTCGCTGAGGCAGAGAGTTGAGCCATAATTTTTCGGGTGGCAACAACCGAAAGGTTGTTCCGAATATCGAAATTGGCAACATAGTCCTCATTGTTGTTGATGCCAACGGTGTTTCTTGTCGTTTTAGATAATGTATAAGAAACAAAACCAGTTGTTTTGCCCTCATTTTTTGCTAGATACAACTCAGTTCCGTAAGCCTCTCCTGTTCCAGTTAGTAATTCACCATCAAGCTGATCATTAAAAACCAAAACAGCACCGTCTCGGTAATCAATTTGGTTCTGCATGGTTTTATAATATACTTCCAAAGAGGTTTCAATCCCCTTCTTAAAGTTTTTGAATAACCCAACAGCAACTTGATCAGCAATTTGAGGCTCGATATTCAAGTTTGAAGAAAACCATTGGTCCGTTGGAAAGGCAGATGCCGTGTTTGATGCTTGCTGAATGTATTGAAACGTACGGTTATATGAAGCCTTAACGGCAGTCATTTTGGCTACGTTGTAACTTACTGCCATGCGAGGCTCTAATCCCCAATAAGTATTGTAAATGTTGTTTTGGTCAAAGACCGTTTTTACGGTTAAACTGTCAACGGGTGCAAAATTCTCATTTTTTGTATATCCGTATTCTGTACCTCCGATGTTAGAAAATGAAGAAAGTCTTGCCCCATAGCGAATGTTGAACTTATCGTTAAACTTAACTTCATCATCAATATAGACCGCACCTTCAAGTGCATTTCTTTTTTCAAGGACTAAGTCTTGAGTAAATGTTTTTCTTGTCTCTTCATTAGCTGCAAAAAATGTCCCAGGTTGGAAATAGTGTCGCGTCAGCTGCATCCCAAAACGTAACGTGTTTTTTGGAGACATGTAATACGTGAAATCCGGTTTGATGTAAAAATCACGGATGTTTTGTTCAAGTCCAAAGGCAGCGTTTTCAGCGAACTCGAAATTGAAACCATAATTAAAGTCACTAAATACAAATGAGGTATTTAAAAAGAGTTTTTTATTAAACAGGTGATTCCAACGAACCGTTCCAGTGGCGTTACCCCAGTTTATTCCAAACAAACTTCCAAAACCAAAAACGTCTCTTCCAAAGTAACCACTTGCAAAAAGCTTGTCTTTGTCAGAAAGTTTATAATTTAATTTTAGGTTGAGGTCATAAAAGTATAACGTACTCTCCCTTGCTAGGTCACTGCCTGCGAGAGGTAGAAAAATGTCGGCATAAGATCTACGACCCGCAATCATAAACGACGAAGTATCTTTTTTAATGGGTCCCTCCAATGTCAATCGGCTTGAAATAGTTCCAATTCCTCCTGTTGCACCGTATTTCTTTTTGTTCCCATCTTTCATTTTAATATCAAGAAGGGAGGCAAGTCTACCACCATATTGTGCGGGTATACCACCTTTGTATACTTGTATGTCTTTAATGGCATCACCATTAAACACCGAAAAGAACCCCAATAAGTGAGAAGCATTGTAAACGGTTGCCTCATCAAGGAGAATCAAGTTTTGATCTTGAGAACCACCACGCACATTAATACCCGAGTTTCCCTCTCCTGCAGATTGGATGCCCGGCAATAGGGTAATTGTTTTTAGAACATCTACTTCACCAAAGATTACCGGAATCTCTTTGATGGTTTTAATGTCCATGCTTACTACAGATATTTGTTTGTTTTCTACCTGCCTTTCTCTTTGTTCCAAGTCAATTACAACGTCTTTTAACCGCTCGCCATTTGGCATGAGCTCAATGTTTAGGGTTGTGTCTTGTTGTAGGTTAATATTCTTAACAACGGTAGCAAAGCCCACATATTCATAAACAAGTGTGTATTGACCCGGGTCCAAGGTCAGCGAATAGAAGCCATAATCATTCGCCTCGGTTCCTAACGACTTATCTTTAACAAGTACTGTGGAGTACAGTAAATCCTCACCCGAACTTCCGTCGGAAATACGCCCACTGACCGTAAATTTTTGAGCAAATGCACCTGACGCAAATAAGAATAGCGAAAGGAAGCAAATCAATCTGTACATAGCACTGTTATTTTTTTTGCAAGATTACTGGGCTTATTTTGCGCACCAGTATGATTAGACAATCAAACACAAAAAACTGACAAAAGTTTGAAAATTCTTAAGCACATACCAAATGCACTCACGTTAAGCAACTTAGGCTTGGGTGTACTATCTATAGTTTGCTCAATGAATCACGAAGTTCTTTGGGCGTCTACCTTTATTGCATTAGCCACTATTCCAGACTTTTTGGATGGCTTGGTTGCCCGGTTACTACAGGTTTCTTCAGATGTAGGAAAAGACCTTGACAGCTTGGCTGATTTGGTCAGTTTTGGCGTCGCTCCGAGCATAATGATTTTCAGTCTGCAAATGCAATACAATACCGGATGGATTCAATACGTGTCTTTAATCATCCCTATTTTTGCTGCACTTCGGTTGGCCAAGTACAACAATGATGAGCGACAAAGCGTCGAGTTTTATGGTCTTACTACAACAGTTACGGCACTTTGGTTGAGTTCATGGCCTTTTTTGATAGAATATGATAGGCACATACCTGAAACAGTATTTGTATCTCACTTTTTGTTTTTAGCGATTCCAATATTTGCCTCAATTATGATGGTCGCCAATTTTAGGATGTTTTCACTTAAGTTGAAAAACCTAAAATGGAAAGACAATCAACTGCAATATGTTTTTATTATCCTGTGTTTGGGTCACTTAGCACTTTTTGGTTTTTTTGGCGTAACTCTTATCATTTTTACGTACATAATTCTGTCGTTAATACGTAATTTTGCCGAATGAATTTCAGAGCGGAAATTAACGTGATGCCTCAAAAGGCTTTATTGGACCCCCAAGGGAAAACGGTACACCAAAGTATGCAACTTTTGGGTCTTAAAGACATTCACAACGTAAGAATTGGTAAGCACATTATGGTTGAGTTCGAGGCTGCAGATGAGGCCGAGGCGAAAGCTAAGGTCGAAAAGGCATGCAAGGAATTGTTGGCCAACCAAGTGATGGAGCATTACGAGTACGTTCTCGTAAACCAATAGCCCATATTGGGGACGACTTTTGTCATATCCCGCTAGCTAAAACATTATGACATAATCTTGTTTCTGATGGTTTGGTGCAATGTGTATATTGCGGCCAAATAATCAAATCATGAAACAAATTGTACACATTTTCACCTTCTTATTTTTCTGTTTATCACAAGTTTTTCTATTTGCCCAAAGCCCGGATGGTTTTAACTATCAAGCGGTAGCAAGGGACAATGCCGGAGAATTGCTAAACAAAAAAAGCATTACCGTTAAAGCAATTATCCTTTCAGGGAAAAGCGCCTCGAACAAGGTATATCAAGAGACACATATAGTTACTACGGGAGTACTCGGACATTTCAGTCTTGTAATTGGGCAAGGTTCTACATCGGATAACTTTGCTGACATTTCATGGTCTGAAGACCCTCATCACTTGAAGATAGAAATAGATCAAGGTTCAGGATTTGCCGTAATGGGCACCGTTGAACTGCAGTCTGTTCCCTATGCGATGCACAGTAAAACGGCGGAAAGCGTTTCTAACCTTGACCTTTCTACAGAAGACATATCTGACATCAATAGCAATTCTGCTTCAACCGGAAATGTGTTGAAATGGGACGGTTCTAAATGGTCGCCAGATACTGATAACAATACACAGAACACCTATACAGCAGGTTCAGGAATCGACATTACAAATGCCGCAGTAAGCGCTAAAAGTGATGACAATATTTGGAATGCCAATAAGCTTAGTGGAACCAACCTAAACGCAACAAACGCAACAACGGGACAAGCTTTGCGTTGGGATGGCACACAATGGAAGCCTTCAGATGATAATGGCACGTCATACACTGCGGGCACAGGAATAGATATTACCGGTGGTGTTATATCGACGACACCTGCGGTTCCTATGTGGAATGCGGACAAGCTTAATGGGTTTGCGTTGGATAATTCGGCAACACCCCAAAAAGATCAATATTTACGATATACAGGTACAAAATGGACCTATGATAACGGCGATACGGCAGTTTGGAAAACCAACGGGAACAACATCTACCGCATTGGTGGAATGGTTGGCATAAATACGGATGACGCGACAAACAGGTTGAAAGTTTGGGATAGTATCAATAGCACAACATCAGGTCTGTTCATAATGACAGACAATGTATTATATGGTGGTTTGAGCACTGGAGGCGTCTATTCAGCACAAAGGTCTATTGTCGATGGACAGGGCGGTGCGTATACGTATGCGTCTATCAATGTTTCGACGGGTGATGTTCACGCCCAAGGTGAAGGTATCGGATCGTATACTTTGTCTAGTGGTGACGGGAGAACCAGTATGGCCTATTATGGAAGCGCTACAAATGGCAATACCTTTAATTTGGGGGTCTTTGCAGACGCAACTACGGCATCAAACAGCGCATCAGGAACTAATTACGGCATTTTTGCCACGGCCGATAGTGCTGCTACAAATTATGCAGGCTACTTTTTAGGTGATGTGAACTACACAGGAACATTAACCAATGCATCTGACGCAAAACTTAAATATGATGTTGAGGGTTTAACCGACGCTACGTCAATACTTAAATCAATAGTGCCAAAACAATACTATTACAAACAAGACGGTGAAGCAGCTGCATTAAATTTGTCTGATGGACTACAGTTTGGATTCATAGCGCAAGATTTGGAAAAAGTGTTACCCAATTTGGTGAAGGACCAAGTACAGTGGGCTGGACATAAAAAATCAGGACAAATCGAATATAAGGCTGTTAACTATGTAGGGTTAATCCCTGTTTTGACACAGGCGTTAAAAGAACAGCAAGAGTATATCGAGCAGCTTGAAAAGCGACTTACAGAAATAGAAAAAACCATTAACAAATAAGACCATGATAAAGCAAGTATTTTCTATTGGTTTGGTTTTGTTGGCGTATTCAGGTTACGGGCAATCCATTGAACGAAGCGTGATTTCATCAGCTGGTGAAGTGATTAATAGCAGCGCCCTAACCTTGGAGTATTCTGTCGGCGAGCCTTATGCTGGCGAGTTGTCAAATTCCACAGTGAATGTAACAACGGGTTTCAATCAAGGTTATGCCATTGATAATAGTAGTGTAGCTAATGTTTCATCAATCCTTGAGGTATTGATATTTCCAAATCCATCACAAAACGTCTTAAACATATCGGCGGAAACGCCATGTGAGACACGAATTTTTAGTTTATTGGGTGAAGAGATTTACCGAAGTAGTGGTCCAGCACAGATGCACCAGATTGATGTTTCGGGTTTGGCCAAAGGTAATGTATACGGTTGAGGTCTCTTGTGGCAAGACACAATCTTATTCTAAATGGCTAAAAAACTAACGGATTACGGTAAGCGTTCCTGAATACCTAAGTACATCGTTGTACACGCTTTTAACCTTAATAAGGTAGAGGTAGGTTCCCTCTTGTACAAGTTTGCCTTGGTATGTTCCATCCCACGGTTTTTTGATGTCGTCTGAGTGATAGATTTTCTCACCCCATCTGGTGTAAATGGTCATATCTAAGGACTTGATGCCGTAAAGCATCCCACCAGGACTAAAGGTGGTGTTCACGTCGTTTTCAGGACCAGGACTAAATGCATTAGGAATAAAGATGTTTAAGTCGGGTTTTATGATGACGGTTCGGTAAAATGTGTCAGCACATTTAAAGTCATTATTAGCGATAAGACGTGCTCTAAATACGCCCGTATCTAGATATTGATGCAGTACTTCAGGGCCGAATTCTTCTGGACTAAAATCACCGAAATACCAGTTCCATGAATTCGCATCCGAACCACTTTCCACAAAGTTCACAAAAGGGTCTGTGATATATATGTCTTTTGGAAAAAGATCAAACTTAGCTTTGGCTTTAGGCCACACGGTGATGTTTTGCTCAAATGAATCAAGACAACCGAAGCTATTTTCTATCCTGAGTTGAACAGGGTAACTGCCGGCAGTGTTAAACACTTGTTGGTGATCTTGTACATACGAAACTATTTTGCCTTTTACTTTCCAGCGCCACTCATCTATAGAACCCTTGGTGGTAGAGCTGTCATAAAAAAAGGCGTCTTGACGTTCGCATATGTTTTCAAACCCAAACCGAACATCGGGTAATGGTTGAATTTCAATCATGCTGTTTAGTGTGTCAAAACAATTAAACGTATTTTTCGTGATCAACGAAACAGCTTTAATGCCAGCACTACCAAATGCATGATTTGGAGAAACAGCAGTGTACGTTGATCCATCAATAGTCCAATCTTGAGTTAACGGCATGCCTAACGTTGAGGTGGACGTTGACGTAAACAGCGTTACACCACTTGAGCAAGTGTCTTGATGTGTAAAACTACTTTGCGGTAACGGATAGACTTGAACAGATTTGGTAATAGAGTCCCAACAACCGCGATTTCCGCGTACTTTTCTTTTCATATTGAAGTTACCGTCGCTGGTAAAACTATGAAGCAGTGAATTCAGATTGTGTGCGGTGCTGTTTTCATATTCCCAAACCGAGGTATCGATATTCCCTGTTTGGATGAAGGAAGAATCAGTAAACAAAATGGGTTTCAAATAACAATCGTTGTCAAAAGTGAAATTTGGAACGGGGCAGGTTGGATAGTTATTCAATACCCATGCGCCTGAATAACTTCGAAGGTTTTCTGTGATGGTTTGATTACTCGACACGTTTGTCGTTCCATCAATATTATAATCCCAAGAGGCAAAACCTACGTCGAAACGAGAAGGTTTTAGGTCTTTTTCTACAATGTCGTTAAGTCCACCAGATGAACCATCCCACTCTCTATCGACATATGTAAACCCAAGTTTAACAATCGGGTTCGAGGTGTACCCGTTGGTGGTAATTATAAAAAACCGGTCTAATGCTTTTATGTCGTTTTCGATCTTATATCTGTTTTCAAGGTGCGGAACGCCTATCGGTAAAGGCCTGTTGTTAGGAATCGCAACGGTATTGGTTGGGTATGTGGCAACAGCTATATAACCAGAGTCAGCAGATTGGTTACCGGCCGAAGTAACGTCAATCGACATCGGTATTAATTGAAAGTCTGTTGTTCCGAAAGGAATACTGTGCACCGACCCAGCAACCCCTTTTCGAATATTCCATTGCACCTTACTGTAACCGACGCTTGGGTCCGTTTCTCCAATCAACATACCACTTGTTCGTTCAAACGCATTGGCAGCAGGGTTGTTGACAATCAATGTGTTGGAATTAAGAAACAAATGGCGGGTAGTTAAGTCCAGTGTACCATTTTTGGCGCCAGTAAATCCGCCACCAACCAGGGTCGAAACCAGAATCGACTTTATTCCACCCCCAGAAAGTTTTAAATTGTTAAATGAGGTAGATTGACTACCCTTAATACGTTGATTATTACCAGTAAGCTCTACTGTGCCGTGGTTGTTACCAACTGCGGGTGATGTACCAAGGTTGTTCCAATCTCCATCTAAATGAATCGTGCCACTATTTGTCGTGCTGACTAAGGCTACTCCTTTGCTTGTGTAATCACCTGTGGCGCCATGTATGACAACATGGGCGTCATCTTTTAGCACAACGTGGGCGTCTTTAGTAATCCATCCCTGTGCAAATACAGGAGATACAGATAGCGCTAAAACTAGATATGATAACAGTTTATTCATTCAGCGTTATGGCTATTTCCTATTTTTTAAGTAATTTCTTAATGGCTACTATCTCTTCTCTTAGGGCTTTTATTTCAACACCTTGTTTAGAGATTGTTGATTCTAAATTTTCTATCTTATTGGTACGCGCTATAAGGGCTTGCACGGCTGCAATATTTACCCCATTAAAAGCCAGTGTGCTAATGCCAAGACTGTCCGAACCACCCAAACCAAAAGATTTATGGAAGTCTTGAGCCATGGGCCCGATGAATTTAACGTCATCGGCGTTCCCTTTGTAATTCCATTTAGTAATGGATAGGTCTTCTATTTTATCAAGAAGGTCTTCTCCATTTATATCTTCAAAATTTTCTTTCATGTTTCTATCTGAAACAGAAATCCAAGATGTACCACCATTTAACATGTAAACACCGGTGGTCAAATCCGATTTGGAATACAACCGGTATCCGTTGTTAAAACGCATGGTCATAGTGTGCTGTGCAGGACTAAGCATGGTTGTTGTTGTACTTCCATCACCAAATATAAAGGAGCCGTTCTTCGAGTTCGTAGAAACAAAACTTCCGATTGCGACAGACCTATCAGCCACTGCATCGGCGTTATTTCCGATAGCGACCGAATAGGGGTTGTTGGTTCGTACATTAAAACCGATTGCAACTGCCCCAGTTCCTTCGGAGAAAGCGTTGTGACCAATAGCTACAGCATAATCACCTTTGACGGTATCTTTATGACCAAAGGCGTAACCATGTTTATATCCACTTAAGACAAAACAATCTTCACCAAATATTCCTGAATTTGTACCCAACGCGGTAGAGTTGACCCCAGTAACAAATGAGTATTGACCATAGGCAGTATTACCTGTTCCAATGGCCATTGTATTCTTACCACCTGTAATAGATTTATTTCCTATGGCCATAGAATATTCGAGCAGGGTGACCGCACTGTCACCTATAGAAATACTATGATCTCCAACGGCCTTAGCGCCTTTACCTGCAGCAAATGTGTAATCATCTGAAGCTAGTGAACCGTATCCAAAAGCGGTAGAGTATAAACCTAAATTGGCTGCGTCCCACTCTGTTCCTAAAGCAGTTCCTGCGCGAAATGCAGATGTTCTTGGGTTAAAATGTAAACGTGTACTTGCACCAATGGAACCCGCAGAAGCGCCTGTTCCAACCTTACCGTCAACCAAAAAACCATCTGTTCCCTTTATTTCTACAGCGCCATTATCCGCGGTAATAGTTCTACCGTTACCAGCACCGCCTTCGTCATAGGCCATATCCAAGGTGTTTCGGTCTAAATAACCCGGCACCCATGTTGTGCCATCCCAAATAATAACATCTCCTACCGTATTACCAGATTTTAAACCTACTTTTTTAGGGCTAGCGGCAGTGCCAGCACCAGTTATGTTCAAAAACCCATTGGTAATGGTGTCTGTAACTTCGTTACCCACAATACTATCAACTTCGTTCGGGTGAACGATTTGTGACGGCACCCAGTTCGAGCCATTCCACATCCAGACGTCTCCGTTGCTTGTACCGGTAGTTACCCCAATTTTGTATGGGTTCGCTGCGGTTCCAGATCCTGAACGCTGCAAAATACCTCTTGCGTTTATTGTATCAGTTAACTCATTACCAATTATTCCATCCACTTCATTCGGATGCGTGATTTGTGTAGGCACCCAAGAAGTACCGTTCCACATCCAAACATCACCGGAAGCTGTACCACTATTTATACCAACCGTATATGGGTTAGCGTCGACGCCAGTTCCACCCCTTGTTAAAATTCCTTTGGAACCAAGTGTATCTGCAATTTCATTACCAATGACACTGTCTTTTTCCAATGGAATAATGATGGTTGTAAGTACCCACTTTGTTCCATCCCACACTAAAGATTGTCCTGCGCTGGTTCCGGGTTTTGCCCCAATGGTATAAGGGTCAACATCTGTTCCGCTGCCTTGTCTGACAATCAAACCATACGTGTTAAATGTATCCGCAATTTCGTTACCAATGACACTGTCTTTTTCTTTTGGAATAACAACTGGTGGGTGAGTAATCTGAGAGGGCACCCAAGAGGAGCCACTCCACATCCACACATCGCCATTTGAGTTCCCTGGCTCTATGCCCATTTTTAAAGGACTGGCTTGTGTGCCAGCACCAGAAAGGTTTAAAATACCTCTAGCGTTAATGGTATCAGTGACCTCGTTACCAATAACACTGTCTTGTTCGCTTGGAATAGTGACAGATGATGACGTCCATTTATTGCCGTCCCACATCCAAACATCACCGACATTGTTTCCTGCGTTTACCGATATTTTATACGGATTTGCTGTGGTACCATTTCCTTGACGGCTTATGATGCCCCTAGAGTTAATGGTATCCGTAAGCTCGTTTCCGATAACGGCGTCTTGTTCTGTTGGGAAAACAATGGGATTTGAAACCCACTTATTACCGTCCCACATAAAAACATCCCCGATAGCTGATCCAGCTGTTACCCCCAATGTGTATGGGTTTGCGGAGTTTCCACTACCATTCCGAATCAATATGCCCCTAGATTGGGCTGTATCACTAATTTCATTTCCGATTATACTGTCTTTTTCGAATGGAAACTGGGTTAACACCCAATTGTTGCCGCCCCACATCCAAATATCATTTTGTGAACTTCCACTGTTTACACCAACGGTGTATGGATCAGCAGATGTTCCAGAACCACCTCGATTGAGTAGCCCCAAACTATTAGCAGTATCCGTAATTTCATTACCAATGACGCCGTCCTGTTCTCTTAAAGCAACATTCCGTGCGAAGACCAACTGTCCGAAAGCGTTAACAGTAAACTGTGGTATAGAGTCGGTATTTCCATATTGACCGGTCGTAATTCCTGTAGGTTCTAAACCAATTGTACCATAGCCTTCAATTGTATTGCCTGTTAAGCCAGTGCCAGCAGTAATATTTTGAAAGATGGGTTTCCACCTATTTATGTCATAATACCAAAAACCAATCGTGTCGTCGGTTTGGTAAACCAATAATCCGTTTGCAGGGCCGGGTATTCCTAGCTTTGCGGCTTTTGTGAGTCGTGGAACCAACATGCCTCTTGAATCTGATTTGACATCGAGAATCGCCGAGGGGTCAGGGTCTGTGCCATCTTCATTAACGCCAACACCTTGACCGTAAGTCATAGAAAATGTGGACAGTAATAAAATTAGTGAAGACGCCCTTCGGAAAACTTTGGGCAGCAAGTTTCTATTTTTTTGGGTACGTGCCAAACGAAAATTACGCATCATATCAATGATTTCAAATGTTACTTTAGGTAGTTAGTAACCGCTAAGGTAATAAATTGTAGACAGAATTGGCTTGCACCGCAGCGGTTTAGTTATCTTTGTGTGTACAATAAAATGGAAATGGATACAGAGATTTTTGATTTAATCAACCGAGAATTACACCGTCAACAAGAAGGTATTGAGTTAATCGCAAGTGAGAATTTTGTTTCAGAACCAGTGCTTCAAGCAGTTGGGAGCGTTTTGACGAATAAGTACGCTGAAGGATTGCCTGGTAAGCGTTATTATGGTGGTTGTGAAGTGGTAGACCAGGTTGAACAAATTGCTATTGATAGAGCAAAAAAACTATTTGGTGTAATATGGGCAAACGTACAGCCACATTCAGGTTCACAAGCCAATGCTGCAGTTATGTTAGCTTGCTTAGAGCCAGGTGAAAAGATACTTGGATTTGATTTGTCTAATGGAGGCCATTTAACCCACGGTTCTCCTGTAAATTTTTCAGGAAAAACATACAACGCATTTCACTACGGAATAGACCAAGAAACAGGTTTGGTAGATATGGATAGCGTTGAAGAGATTGCCTTACGAGAAAAACCAAAATTGATTATTTGTGGCGCATCAAGTTATTCAAGAGATTGGGACTACGCAAGGTTTAGAGAAATAGCGGATAAAGTAGATGCTATTTTGCTTGCGGATATTTCGCACTCATCAGGATTGATTGCATCCGGTTTGTTGAACAACCCAGTAGAACATTGTCACATACTTACGACGACAACCCACAAAACCTTGAGAGGTCCTCGAGGGGGTATGATTATGGTTGGAGAAGATTTCGAAAATAAGCGAGGCGTACGTGATCGTAAAGGAAACTTACGCAAGATGACGGCACTACTCGATTCTGCAGTTTTTCCGGGAAGTCAAGGCGGGCCCTTGGAGCATGTTATTGCTGGGAAAGCGGTTGCTTTTAAGGAAGCGGATACCGAGGACTACACGCAGTATTGCAAACAGCTGATTTTAAACGCGAAAGAAATGGCACGTCAATTTGAAAAGCGTGGCTACAAAGTGATTTCAGGTGGAACAGACAACCACTTAATGTTGATAGATTTGAGAACAAAGTTTGAAGACTTAACGGGTCGAATGGCCGAGGATACATTGGTTCGTTGTCATATAACAATCAACAAAAACACAGTACCACAAGAGACTAGATCGCCTTTTGTTACTTCAGGAATGCGCATAGGTACTCCAGCCATTACAACTCGTGGATTAAAGGAAGAACATATGGCGCCGATTGTAAGTTTAGTTGATCGTGCGTTGAACAACCACGACAATGAAGGCATACTCGATGAGGTTACTACGGAAGTAAATGCACTTATGCGACAGTTTCCATTGTATTCAGATCGCCAAAAGATGGCTACGGCGTAATTTCAAGCCAATTAGGAAATTATATTTTGTCTTCTTGATTGGTTTCGATACTTTGCCCTGTTCATGAGCGACCCTCTTTTATTAAACCAACCCAAAACTGGTCTTGCTGGATTTAAGCAAAACTGGAGACACGATTTAATTGCTGCTATTAGCGTTGCACTTGTTGCATTGCCGCTTGGTCTTGGAATTTCAATTGCTTCTGGCTCTGCTGTGCCTCCAATGGCTGGGGTTATTTCTGCCATTATCGGAGGGTTATTAACTACGTTTATTCGAGGTAGTAATGTGGGCATTAATGGCCCTGGAGCAGGTTTGGTCGGTGTTTCTTTGGTGGGTGTTGTCGCACTTGCAAAAGCGGGAGGAGGATCAGGGTACAATCATTATATGGCGGCAATAATGGTTGCTGGCGCCATGCAAGCCTTAATGGGATTGTTAAAATGGGGAAAGTACGGTGAGTTATTACCAGCCTCGGTGGTTAGAGGCGTTTTAGCAGCGATTGGAATAATCATTTTTGCGAGTCAAATACACATCGCTCTGGATACGGGTTTTGGAAAAGCATCTGCTATTGATAGCATAACAGCATTGCCAAGCAATATTCATAACATCAATTGGCCAATTGCGTTTATTGCCATTATTAGTTTAATCATATTGATTACACACCCAATGTTTATCAATAAACTTAAGGTGCTTCATTATATACCAGCGCCAATGCTCGTTTTGTTGGTGGCTATACCATTTTTCTTCATTTTTGGTTTATCTGAGTCACACATTATTTCGTTGTTTGGAAATGACTATCTAGTTGGGCCAAAGAATCTTGTACAGGTGGCAGACATAACCGAGAGTTTTAATTTAAGGCCAGATTTTAGCTTAATAGGTACAGGTGTTTTTTGGGCAACCTCAATAAGCGTATTTCTTGTGAGTACGATTGAAACAATACCGAGCTGTAAAGCGGTGGACAAACTTGATCCACACAAACGATTGACAAACCTGAATAAAGACCTTGTAGGAACAGGCATCAGTACAATCGTTGCCGGTTTTTTGGGAGGCCTTCCGGTAATTACTGTAATTGTTCGGAGTTCATTGAACATAAACCACGGTGCAAGAACAAAATGGTCAAACTTTTTCCATGGCTTAATTTTACTTGCTTTGGTGTTTTTCTTAATTGATGAAATTCAAATGGTTCCATTGGCTGCTTTAGCGGCAATATTGGTGTTTACAGGAATTAAGTTGGCGTCTCCAAAAATGTTCCGCGACACGATGAAACTGGGTTACGAACAAGTAGTCATTGTTGCTTTTACCATTATTTCAACCCTACAATACGACTTAAAAACGGGGTTGATTGCCGGTATTTTCATCACATTATTAATCCACCTAGTTAAATCCCATATTCCGATAAATCTGTTCTTTAAATATCTACGGAAGCCCCAATATTTGGTTTCTGAGGATGAGAACAAAGTGATTTTAAAGGTCAAAGGAATATCTAATTTTTCCAATGTTTTACAATTGTCGAAACAACTCGAGGAAATCGGTTACGGTCGAGACGTCATTATAGACTTTTCACAAGCGAGATTGGTTGATCATTCGGTTTTAGAAATTATGAAAGACTGGGATGATAAAAATGCCAATGAAGGGGGCACTTTCGACATTATTGGATTAGACATGCACGTTACTACATCCCAACACCCATTAAGCTTGCATGTATTACCGCCTAAAACGAGCTTATTTTTGAGTAAACGTCAACAAGGGTTAAAGGAACTTTCAGCGAAAAACAAGTGGACGTTTGATCCGAGTGTTGTTTGGAGTAAATCTAGGTTCAGAAAGTTCATGATGTTCGAATCAAGACCCATTGAGTTTTCTAAAAACCGCATTAAGGGTACGCTTGGCAGCTCCAACGTTAAATGGGAGATTTGCGACATAACGTTTGATGAAGGCGCGTTTCTAGCCACAGAGGTTCACCAAACAACTGCTGTTTTGGTGTTGTTTCAGGACATCGACCTTCCAAGATTCGAGATTGAAAAAGAAGGTTGGTTAAAACGAATTCTGGATTTTGCCAAACGTGAAGAAATATCATTTGAAGACGAAAAATTCACCGATGATTTTGCTGTAAAAGGACAGAACGCCGAAAGGGTTAAGGCATTTTTTACCAAAGAAATTATCCAATACCTTTCAGATAACAATAGGTACCACATTGAAGGTAACGAAAATGGGTTGTTGGTGTTCGAGAACTACAGATTTGCAAGTTCTTCCGAAGTTGAAGAATTGTTGCAGTTTACTAAAGGGTTGGTAGAAACAATAATGAGTAACCAGGTCGTTACAGCATAACTTTTAACCCAACTTGAGCATACCAATTTACGGGTAAGTTTTCTGAAATCATCGACTCCAAACCGGCTATTTGTGCGGTTAAGGTATGTTTGCTTAAAGGAATATGCGTTCCAAGCGATATCGCATAGTTACCAAATCCTCCAACACGAGCGCCTACATTCCATGAGGCTGATTTACCCTTGAAATGTTGGTGGTATTCTGCTTTCAACAGCGGGTAATAACCGGTAAAGTAGACGTAGTGCAACTCAGCCCGAAAATTATTCCTATTTCCAAGTGGCTTATTAACGGCTACGCTGGTAGAAAAGGGCAACAATTGAACAGCGCTAGACGTGTCAGTTGTGAAGTAGTTATTGTTTATGGAGTCTTGCAGACGCACACTTCCTGCATTATTAATTTGCGAAGAGAGGTTGAATCCATCAAAAGAGTATGCCGAAAGCATTTGTGCTGAGCGGGTTTTGGAACCAAAGAACACACCAAGGTTCTGTATTTCAAATGAAATAAGGTTCTCATTGATTATTTGATCTATTTTAAAGCTAGCCCCCAAACCAAACGTATTGAATGGGTCTGAGATGTCTTGAGATATGGCAATGTCAGCATTGTTTACTTGTATGGATTCTCCTGCACTATCTAAATCAAATGTCCCACTGGATGCTGTATACTTCGAATAGTTTTGTCTCCCGTAAAGACTAACGCCAAAACTAGTTTTACGCTGTGCTGCAGTATCCTTGAACGCCTTACCAAATGACAGATAGGCAAATCCAATTTGCTCAAATCCGTTATTCTGATCGAGGGTAATATTGGGTTGGTTTTGATTTCCTTCTAAGACCAGTTGAAAAATCGATTTTTGAGCGATGCCACCTATTATGTTCTGATAGCCTGCACCGAAATACGTACCATCTCCGGTATGATATTTTACATCAAAAGCGGTTTGAGCGCCAAAACGATTTTGATTTGATAGCGCATTGATCTGGTTTTGAACAATTTCGTCGGTCCAATGATTTTCCCTGACCAAACTGTTATGCAGGAAACTAGTAACGATACTTCCATTCCCAAGAACAACCAATTGTTTGTCAATTGACATTTCTTGTTGAAATGGTGTCTTTTGAGTTATAGAGTCTATGTCTTGTCCGAAGCTGGTACCAAAGAAAAGAACTAGACCGGCTAGATTATAAAGTCTGTTCATATACAAAGTCGGCCGACAATTGAGTTTTAAGTAAGTAATCACTGAATATTTTGTTAGGCGACCCGTTAGGAGAGTCAAAAACACTTGTTATTCGAACCTTTGTTGACTCTCGAATGATGTCCATCTGTTGTTCGGATATGGTGGCTGTTAGGTAGCTTAGTACCGCTTCATCCGTTTTTCCTGTAGAACTATTTACTTGTGCGGCTTCAATTTTTTCACCCGATGCAAACAGCGGCAACAGCACCTCGTCTATTTCATTCAAAAACTCGACCTTTATTTCGGCGTCAAACGGAAAGTCGTTAAATACCTTCAACTTAAAGGAACCACTTTTAATTTTTTCAGCGTTTTCCAGAGCATTAATATCAAAGGGTTGTTTTTCGACTAAAGTTAGATTGTCAGCAGAGAATTGAACTGGCATTACAACATTTAATCGCGCCCTTAAGTAACTTTCGTCTTTAACAAAGTCGGTGTAATCATTACTGCCGTTGGGGCGACTAATTATCTTTAAGTTCGTTGTAATTTGATCAGGTAAAACCTCAAAAAACGCTTTGATATTTGAAGTGTTTTGGTCAAACTCATAAAACTGCGTATGGGCTAACAAAGGGGGGTTGGTTGCACGAGTTAATAAAATATCCTGCCCAATAGCTTGTGGGTGTGTTAACGATACGGACGTGTTATTTTGTGAATTGCTAGCCGTGATAGAATTTACTGTTGTTAAGGCCTGAATCCCGAATGCATTGTCCAAAAACAGGTTCATTTTAACCGCTTCCAAATCGATTGCGCCGGAAACGTTTTTGAAAATTGGAATATCAACAGTTTCATTCAGTTCAAATTCTTTCTTCCCAAAATCACCAAAGGCGTATTCTGGTTTTATATCTACCAAGCCAAATTCTATTTCAACAAAGTCGTCTAAAGACAAGTCTCTCACTTCACCAGAATATACCGTACGTGCAGTAAGCTCACTATATACTGTATTAAAGAAAGGTTCTTGCCTTGGATCTTTCCCCTTGTATTGCATCACATAACCATCTAAAGGGAAGGTGCCCTCTATGACTTGAGTTGTGCCTGGTTTAGCAGCGGGTACGCGATATTGTTTATTAAATGGCTTATTAAAATCCCCATTTTCACCACTATTAGGGAAGGAATAATCTATGATGATTTCTTCGGCGATGGTGCTAGAAATCCGCATTTTGACGGTACCGCTTCGCGCTTTAATCTCGGTAATGAGTGGGCCACCAAACTTGTATACCACCTCTTGTTTGTCTTCTACCAAAGTTTGCTCCGGGAAAATAGCGGTTGCGTATTCTGGTTCAAGAGAATGCACGGATAACGATAAACGAACGCCTTTGTCAGCATCAATAAGCACAGGACCATTGCTTGCTCGCGTTTCGACTCTGACAATGCTGCCAACCATCACGCCGTCTACAACCTTGCCAGCCAAATCTATAGATTTGGTAGACGAGTCGTCCGGTGCAATATCTGTAAAGGTGTCTTGCGCTACAATTTCACCACTCTGTTTATTGACGAGTTTAAATATGATTACGTCGACATAAACCGGTAGGTCATTGTGTATCTTAATATCTAAAAAGCCCTTATTGAATTTAGCGGTCTGAAAGAACTCTTCACTAACATCAATTTCTTGTTCTCCTTGAGGGTTTTCAATTTTTTGAGCATCAAAGGGTAGGGTTAACCCATCAAACAATCCAGTTTGCGGGTCCATTTCGCGTAAGGTAAAGGTATCGACATATGTACGGTCAGCGAGTACAAGTTTATCAAGTGTTATTTTAACCTTGTCAAGTGTGTCGGGCACATCTAGATAACTGCCGACACTATCGATGGCGTATTCGTAGTCATAACTTAAACTATAGCTTTTGTCCGTTTGAACGACGAGAAGGCTGTCGTCTACAAGGTTGTTAAAACCAAGTTCTGCTTTGAATAGCGGAGCTTTAATGTTTGTATCCCAAGTTTTCTCTTTTCGTTTGCAAGACGATATGAGCAAAACCGATAAAAGGGCTAGAATGATTTTTGTCCGCATTTGATCGTGAGTAAATTTGTACAACACCTTAATGCTAACAAAGTACGTACTTTACGCACATATAGTTGTAATCACATAGTCAAGAATGTCATCTCACCATTTTGTCCGCGACAAGCAAGAACCAGCACTTATAATTGCCAATGGCGATGAGTGCTCCAATGAAGTCCTCAACCAACTGCTAGAGTGGAACCCCTTTGTGCTCGTTTTGGACGGTGCTTTAGATCGTGTTCTGATGAAGGGCATCAAAGTAGATGCGGTTATTGGTGATTTCGATAGCTTAAATGTCAACCGACTCAGTGTTGAGGACGAGCAACACATTAATTGGATTGTTATTGAAGACCAGGACACAACCGACCTCGAAAAAGGAATCAAGTATCTTTTGGATAACGGACACAAAGCGGCCAACATTGTTTGGGGAACAGGTAAGAGACTTGATCATTCACACAACAACTTGATTACCGTGGCAAAATATGGTTCGGATATGCCAATCTGTATCATCGACGATTATTCTAAAGCGTATTTGTTGCCTTCTAAGCCAGCAAAATTTGCCAAGTATTATAGTGCCGAATCTATTATTTCACTCATTCCTTTAACAGACGTTCATGGAATTGAGACCACAGGACTAAAATTTAACCTATCTAAGGAAGACTTTATTATTCCGCAAAGAACGGGCAGCAGTAACGAGGCTGAAACCGACGGTATCATTGAGATACAGTTTGAATCGGGCATCTTGTTTCTGATGGAATGTTTTGACTAGTCGACTGCTCTTTGTCGATTAAAACAAAACTTTTATAGTACTTTGTAATGCATGGTACCATATAAAACATATATATTTGCATAACCAAATAAGAGATACACCCTCATGAAGTTAGAAAATATACAGGCACAGATGCGGAAAGGAATACTAGAGTATTGCATTTTAGCAATAATCAGTAGTGAAGAAATATATGCCTCTGACATAATTGGAAAGTTAAAAGACGCTAAACTTTTAATCGTTGAAGGGACGCTATATCCTTTGTTAACACGATTGAAAAACGCGGGTTTTCTCGATTACAATTGGAAAGAGTCCGATCAAGGACCACCGAGAAAGTATTATTCTATAACAGCGGAAGGCACTGCCTTTTTGAGTGAATTAGATAAGACATGGAAAGTATTAAGCTATTCCGTGAAACAATTAACAAGCCTATAATTAAAAAATGAATAAGATAGTTACCATCAACATTGGCGGAATTGCCATCACAATCGAAGAGGATGCTTTTGACTCACTCAGAGATTATTTGAAAAACATTGGGAATCATTTCAGAGACACTGAAAACGGGGATGAAATCATTGCTGACATTGAGCTGCGCGTTGGAGAAATGCTACAAGCAAAATTGACTGAGACAAAGATTTCAATCAATATGCAAGATGTAGAAGATGTTGCTTAAACAATGGGTTACCCTTCAGATTTTGAGGCAGAAGCAGAACCACAAGATACCGCTTCTGAGAAGGCGTCCGATGAACCAAAACAAGCAGAAACAAAGGCTAAATCTTCAAGAGCGAAAAGACGCTTGTTTCGAGACATAGATAATCAGCAAATTTGCGGTGTATGCGCTGGGCTTGCCAAGTACCTTGACTTTGACCCAACGGTATTACGTATTCTTTGGCTTGTTTCTTTATTGGTATTCGGATTTGGTTTTTGGATTTACATCATCCTGTGGGCCATTTTACCTGGTGCTAAAACAACTGCCGAAAAACTCGAAATGATGGGTGAGTCACCCAATATCGAGAATATAAAAAACTCTATACACAATGAAGCAAAAGCGGCTTACGAGCGCATTGCATCGCCAGCAAACAGGAAATCTGTTTCAAACTTTTTCGAATCATTTATTGGTTTCTTAAAACGGGTGTTCGGTGCATTCTTCAAACTCTTTGCTGTGATGGCTTTTGTTGGCATTATCGTTTTACTCATTTCTTCACTAATGGGCATTTTGTTTAATGGTCATTTCTTTAATTGGGATTGAAATATTCGGATTGACGGAAATGTATTTAACGTTATGGTGTTGGGCGCTGGATCGTGGTTTTTTAAAATCGCATTCTATCTCATTTTCGCCATTCCGTTGGTTTATTTAGCGATCCACATACTCCCTGAAGTATTGTCTGCGGTACCAAAACCATCAAAACCAGTTAAGCAATCAATGGTATCTGGTTGGTTTCTCGCAATTGTTCTGGCCATAATCGGATTCTTTTATAACGCACGAGAATATCAATCTGAGGGAGTCGCTACAGTTGTTGAAACACTTGATGTGAATAGCGATACAATTATTCTACGGGTAGACGATTTGTTAGCGGAAGCGTATACAAAAACGAGAAGAAATATTAAAATGGATGTAGTCCAATCATCAGGAAACGATGTGGAGCTTAAGGTGCAAAAATCTGCCAGAGGAAGGAATGAAGATGTTGCTAAAGCATCGACGGAAGTAATTGCCCCAGCCTATAAATTGTCAGACAATACGTTATTACTTAGCGATAAGGTCTTGTTGAATGATAAAGGACATATTACGTCGGCGTCGGTATTTCTGACCGTCAAAGTTCCGATTGGACAAACCGTCATCTTTCACGAATCCACCAAACGCATCATCTACCATATAGATAATCTTCAAGACATATATGACCCGGAAATGGCGGGTCATGCCTTTTTTATGTCCGAGGCCGGTTTTAGATGTGAGGATTGTTCGACAAAAAAAACGAAGCAGAAGTACAACCGTATGGATGGAGATTACCAAGAACTAGAAGTTAATGGAGCACTCACTGTTCGTGTAATTGAAGGCGATGAACTTGGTGTTGATATTCCAAAGAGAGACGACGGCCGAAAGTGGGTGGATGTTGATATTTCTGATGACAAAATTGAATTAACACAAAAGAAAGGTTTCGTTGGTCAAGACGAAATAATAACCATTAGGCTATCTGATTTAAAAGCCTTAGAAGTGGCAGGGTCTTGTAAAGTAACCTTAGACGCTTCTGATAATGAAAAGGCATATTTTGACCTTCGACTTAAAGGAGCGTCAAAAGTAGACATCAGTAATATTGTTTCAGAAAAAATTTCAATTGATGGATCAGGAGCGTCGGATGCAATAATCAGTGGTAGAACCAACTTATTGCTCGTTGAGTTAAATGGTGCTTCTAGTGTTAAAGGAAAAGATTTAACAGCGGAAAATGCAAATGTTGATATGAGTGGCGCATCTAAAGCTTCGGCTACAGTAACGTCGGAATTGACAGGCGATTTAAACGCGGCTTCGAGTTTTACATATTCAGGAAGTCCATCAATAAAAGTAGAAAGATCAGCAGGGGCAAGTCTAAACCAAACTAACCCATAAACAGTGACTTCTCTTCTTCCGTTGGAATCCGACAAGTCTCTTTTTCGCCAAACCACTGGTACCTATTTCTAGCCACAATGTCGTATACATAGTTGCGCAAAAAACGAGGGACGAGTTTAAAAACATACAGCAAGGAATAAGGGAAACCCAGTTTAAGCACTATCGCCATAACAGCGTTAGATTTCTGTTTGACTTTTCCTTGATGGAAATAGACAATGCTATCTAAATCTCTTGGATTCACTGAAGTGTTATTCAAGAGGTTTTTGGCAAATTCTGATTGTAAAGAGGCAAATCGAAATACTTTCTTTCTATCCCAGCGGATTACCCGATCAACAGACGAGTTGCATAAATTACAAATACCGTCAAAAAGGATAATAGGGCCGTTATAATCTTTACTTGATTCCACTTTGCTTCGTAACGCTGCATAGGTATAACAATGCGACGCCTAAATTGTTAAATAAAATGCCTCAAATATGGTACTTTTGCACCATGCTTAAGATGCAAGTTTAGCAAATAAAGCGTGGTTTTTTCATAAGTATCAATTCGAAGATTACATGAGTCAAGTGGCGGAAAAAGCAAATATCAGTAAAGAGGAGTTTCTCACAGAGATTATCAACGATTATAAAATTGCTTACAGAAGTCGTCAAGCAAGTTTGTTGGGTCGTAAGGAAGTGCTTACAGGCAAGGCAAAGTTTGGCATTTTTGGGGATGGTAAAGAGATTGCTCAACTTGCGATGGCTAAGGCGTTTGAAAAGGGTGATTTTCGATCTGGTTATTATCGTGATCAAACCTTCATGTTTGCCAAAGGCATTAGTTCTGAACGCGAGTTTTTTGCGCAACTGTATGCCATAACCAGTGTTGAAGAAGAGCCAGCAAGTGCCGGTAGAAGTATGAACGGGCATTTTGGAACGCGTTTGTTAAATGAAGACGGTAGTTGGAAAAGTCAAACTGAAAATTATAATTCATCTTCAGACATTAGTCCTACTGCGGGCCAAATGAGCAGATTGGTTGGGCTTGCATGGGCGTCTAAACTCTATAGAGATAACAAAGCCCTTCATGATTTAACCGACTTTTCAATTAATGGAAATGAAATAGGCTTTGGTACTATTGGTAATGCCAGTACGAGTGAGGGTCCTTTTTGGGAATCAATTAATGCGGCTGGTGTTCTACAAATCCCTATGTTAGTTTCTATCTGGGATGATGCGTATGGAATTTCTGTACCTGCAAAGTATCAAACAACAAAAGAAAATTTAAGCTCCATTTTAAAAGGGTTTAAAACGGATAAGGATGGACTTGGGTATGATTTGTACACCGTTAAAGGTTGGGATTATCCTGAGTTGGTCAAAACATATGCTAAGGCGGCGGCAAAATGTCGTAAAAATCATGTTCCCGCCATTATTCACGTTACCGAAGTAACGCAACCTCAAGGTCATTCGACATCAGGTTCGCACGAACGGTATAAGTCAAAGCAGCGGTTGGAATGGGAAGCAGAATATGACTGCATTGCGCAAATGCGTTTGTGGATGGTCAAGACCAAAGTTGCCACTGAAGAAGAATTGGCCCTTATTGAACAAGAGGCTGTTGCTGAAGTGAAAGCGGCAAAAGATGGTGCATGGGAAGCATACATTATACCGTTACAAGAAGAAAAGGCTGTTTGTGTTCAAGCCCTTGAAGCGCTAAGTCAAGAGTCTGATCAACAAGACCAAATCAACACGTTGATCAATGGCCTTAATGCCGACAAAAATGCGATTCGTAAAGACTTGGGTGTAGCGGTAGCCAAAGCCCTTCGATTAACGATTGGAGAAGGTGGCAGTGGCCGGCAAGGTGTTATCCAGTGGTATGACGATTATAAGCAAGTAAACAGAGAGCGTTACTCGAGCCATTTATACAGCGAGTCTGAATGGAATGCGTTAAAAGTCAACGAAATACCTGCAGCATATAGTGATGATAGTGAACTGCTAAATGGATTTGAAATTTTGCAGCAATGTTTCGATGATGCGTTAAACCGTGACAAACGAGTGGTTGCTTTTGGAGAAGATCTAGGGCATATTGGCGATGTAAACCAAGGTTTTGCAGGACTTCAGGAAAAACATGGTATTAATCGTGTCATGGATGCAGGTATTCGTGAAAATACGATTATCGGGCAAGCTGTTGGGGCATCTTTAAGAGGTCTTAGGCCGATTGCCGAAATACAATATCTCGATTATTTGATTTATGCGATTCAAATAATGAGCGACGACATTGCAACGCTACAATACCGAACCAAGGGCGGACAGAAAAACCCGGTAATTATTAGAACTAGGGGTCATCGTTTGGAAGGAATTTGGCATAGCGGGTCACCCATGTCGATGATTATTAATGCTGTCCGAGGAATGCATGTCTTGGTGCCACGAAACATGGTTAAGGCGGCTGGTTTCTATAATACCTTGTTGCTTTCAGATGAGCCTGCTATTGTTGTTGAATGTCTGAATGGTTATCGTCTTAAAGAAAAAAAACCAGACAATTTGGGATCTTACACGATGCCACTGGGTCAGGTTGAAACACTTCAAGAAGGGACCGATGTGACATTAGTGACCTATGGTTCATGTTGCAGGATTGCTGAAGATGCCATTAAGCAATTAGAAGAGCATGGAATATCTGTAGAACTTATAGATGTGCAATCTCTTTTACCCTTTGATTTAAATAAGGACATTGTAATGTCTCTTGAGAAGACAAATAAGATTGTATTCTTGGACGAAGACGTACCTGGTGGAGCAACAGCGTACATGCTGCAACACGTTTTGGAGAAACAAGAGGGTTATCGTTGGCTTGATGCCCAACCCAAAACCATAACTTCACGTGCGCACAGACCGGCGTATAGTACCGATGGGGATTATTTTTCTAAACCCAATGCCGAAGACGTGTTTACCGTGGTGTATGGCTTAATGAATGATTCTGACCCCGAATCGTACCCTGAATTTATAGCGTAATATTTTTTCTTTTTGGTAAATAGTTTGCTCGTTCTAAACATTCATCGTAATATTGCAATGTACAAATGGGAGTTACAAAGAAAAATTTATTTGACAACGTGCAAAACGAGCTCGCAACGGTTTCTAAAGCCTTTGCACACCCGGCACGGGTAGCCATTGTTCAACATTTGCTCAAAACAAATGCTTGTATAAACGGCGATTTAGTGGCAGAGTTAGGTTTGGCTCAGGCAACGATCAGTCAACATTTGCGAGAACTCAAAGACGTTGGTATTATTCAGGGTTCCATCGAAGGAACATCTGTAAGCTATTGTATAAACCCCTTACGATGGGAAGAGATTAGAAACATGCTTAATCAATTGTTTGATCAATTACCCTCTAGCGGAGATAACTGTTGTTAATAGTATAAATATGAAATTATCAGAAGTAAAATCACAACTCAAAACCATTGGCGAAGTTCGGTTTAAGCTGCCAAATGGTTCGTATGTTCCACAACACTTTCATGTAACAGAAATTGGAGCGGTGTCAAAACACTTTATCGATTGCGGCGGAAAAGTAAGACAGGATAACGCCATTAATTTTCAACTTTGGGAAGCCAACGACTATGATCACCGGATTGCACCAACCAAGTTTTTAGACATCATCAATTTATCTGAAAACATTCTTGAATTGACTGATGGAGAAATTGAAGTTGAATATCAAGCCAATACGATCGGAAAGTATGGACTAGACTTTGATGGAAAAGACTTTGTTTTGACCAATACCTATACAGACTGCTTGGCTAAAGACAATTGCGGTATACCAATGGAAAAAGTCAAGACAAGTTTAGCGTCGCTTACTCCTGCTGCTGAATCATGTACTCCAGGTGGTGGTTGTTGCTAATATGTTAGAACAAATCAAATCCTACATCGACGGGTTGTCTGTCGATTCAATATATGCCACAAGACAGAGAGAGCTGGTCAGTTTGGCGGAAATAATAAAGAAGGAGAAAGACCAAAATGGAGCGGTTAATCTCAATTTTATTTGCACCCACAACTCGCGACGAAGTCAGTTCGCTCAAACATGGGCTCAAACAATAGCAGCGTATGTTGGGTTTTCTGTGGATTGTTATTCCGGAGGAGTTGAGGTAACCGAGTGTAACCTTCGAACAATAAATGCACTGCAAACGACTGGTTTTGAAGTGACACAGGTTGGAGAGCAAAATCCTCGGTATCAATTACGTTTTAGTGATGACAGCGAGCAGGTTACCCTATTTTCGAAGCTGCATTCAGACAACAGTAATCCCGACAGATTTTTAGCAATTATGACCTGTGACCATGCAGATCAAAACTGTCCGTTTATACCAAATGCAGTAGCAAGGTTTTCGTTAACATATGTGGATCCCAAACGGTCAGATGGAACAAGTTCAGAATCTGAAACCTATTTGAATACGTCAGCATTGATTGCGACAGAAATGAAATTTCTATTTTCACAATTACAATAAACATGTCGAACACTAAAAAACTTAGCTTTTTAAACCAATACCTAACGCTTTGGATTTTTATTGCCATGGCGCTTGGTGTAGCGATTGGCTATTTCGTGCCAAACACAGCAAATGTTGTCGACTCATTAAGCCATGGCTCCACAAATATTCCAATTGCAATTGGCTTAATATTAATGATGTACCCGCCATTAGCGAAGGTAAATTATAGCCTGTTGCCAGTAGTTTTTAAAAACGTTAAAGTCTTAAGCCTGTCGCTTCTACTCAATTGGATTATTGGTCCTGTTTTAATGTTTGCCTTGGCTTTAATCTTCTTGCACGACTACCCAGAATATATGGTTGGCGTCATACTTATTGGACTAGCAAGATGTATTGCTATGGTCTTGGTTTGGAACGACTTAGCCGAGGGAAGTAGTGAATACGGTGCAGGCTTAGTTGCTTTGAATAGCGTTTTCCAAGTGTTCGGGTATAGTTTTTATGCCTGGTTGTTTATTACCAAACTCCCACCATTATTTGGGTTTGAAGGTGCAATCGTAAATGTTTCAATTGGTACAATTGCAGAAAGTGTTGCCATCTATTTAGGTATCCCATTTTTGGCTGGTATTGTGTCACGAGCAGTCTTGGTTAAAAAGAAGGGATTAGACTGGTATAACAATACGTTCATTCCAAAAATATCCCCAATGACGTTGATTGCATTGCTATTTACCATCGTGGTTATGTTCTCGCTAAAAGGAGAATATATCGTCGACTTACCAATGGATGTTCTTCGAATATCAATGCCCTTACTCATATATTTTATATTGATGTTTTTGGTCAGTTTTATGTTCAGCAAATGGCTTGGAGCAAGTTATGAGCAAAACGCCTCTGTTTCGTTTACTGCGGCGGGTAACAATTTTGAGTTAGCGATTGCCGTGGCCATAGCCGTTTTTGGAATTCATGGTAAACAGGCCTTTGCTGGCGTTGTTGGTCCGTTGGTTGAGGTGCCGGCACTTATTTTATTGGTACGTTTGTCCCTTTGGTTGAAAAAGAAATACTACAAGTAAAATGAATAAATTTTCTATCGCTATTCACGGCGGAGCAGGCACCCTAGTTAAAGGCATGATGACTCCAGAGAAAGAGGCCGCATATAAATCTGCCTTGGAACAAAGTGTTAACGCTGGTTACGAAATATTGAGCAATGGAGGTTCTGCCATTGATGCGGTAGAAACTGCAGTATCGTATTTGGAAGACTCACCTTTGTTTAATGCTGGAAAAGGCAGTGTTTTTACGGCGGAAGGCACACATGAAATGGACGCCTCCATAATGGACGGGTCCAACAAAGAAGCTGGCGCGGTAGGATTAATATCTGGGATTAAAAACCCAATTCAGTTGGCACGTAAGGTGAAGGACAACTCCGACCACGTTTTTTTAGGTGGAGAAGGCGCCCTGAAATTCGCTAAAGCACAGGGTGTTTCAACCCTTGATGATGATTATTTCTTTGACCAATTGAGGTACGACCAATGGCAAGAGATAAAAGATACCGATTCATTTCAACTGGATCATTCAAAGTCGAAAGACCACAAATTTGGGACAGTTGGAGCGGTAGCGCGAGATGCGCATGGAAACATAGCCGCTGCTACATCTACTGGCGGAATGACCAACAAGCGTTTTGGAAGAATAGGCGACAGCCCAATGATAGGAGCAGGAAATTATGCGAACAATACCACGTGTGCCGTTTCTTGTACCGGTAGTGGAGAGTTTTTTATCCGCGGTGTTGTAGCGTATGAGGTAAGCGCATTAATGGAGTTTAAAGGCTTATCGCTCAGCGAAGCGGCAAACGAAGTCATAAACAAACGCATTTTAGAAATCGGTGGAGACGGTGGATTAATTGCCGTTGACGGAGAAGGCAATATCGCCATGCCATTTAATACGGAAGGTATGTATAGGGCGCAACGCATTTCTGGTCAAGAACCCAGCATCGCTATTTATAAATAAAAAAATCAGTCGAACTCGAACGGAGCGTCGATTGGCAGCACAGTAACTTTTCGCTCTTTCAGTGAATATCTGTCCGAATTTGAGAGTACGTGTACTTTTAAGTCGGTAATGGTCATTGGTGTGCCTGGTTCTAATATTTTTTCGTTGTTGTGAACCAAACTGCTTCCATCAAAAACGATTACCATTCCTGACCCTATTACCTTAAGGTCGTTGCCATTTTTAATGACCAAACCGGTGTCTTCTGCCAAACCTATTCCAATTAATTCTGGATGCTTCGCAACCGCTTCACTGATTCTGCCAAACCGTCCACGCATGATGAAGTGGGTGTCGAACATAATGCCTGGGGCAAGACCTAAACCGGTGTACATTTTAACGGCTCCTTTGATAAATGCTTCTGTACTGCTTCCTCCTGCAATCATTTCAGACGACATAGCCATAGCACCAGCGCTAGTTCCAGCAATTACAAAACCTTCATCTTCACGATATCGATCCATTAGAATTTTATGGATGGCGGTATCTCCAATTTTTTTTGCAATTTTTGACTGATCTCCGCCAGAAAACATGACACAATTGGCTCTAGAAATCAGGTCGATTGCATGTGCAGTTTCGGAATCTTCTTTTTTTCGAATATCTAAAACCACAACATTAGTACAACCCAATTTTTGAAAAGCGTCTAGGTAGTTTTCACCTACTTCCTCAGGAATACTTGATGCTGTTGGGATAACCACAATCAACGAATCTATGCCACCGCATTCGCGAACAACATGCGATAAAATGCCCTGTTCGATAAAGTCTAACGAGTAGTTTTCTGTTAAACCGTCTCCCTTATCTTCATTGCCTCCAATTGGAATTAGTGTTCCTTTTGCCATCCCGCAAATTTGTAAATAAAACAAAGTATAATTTCATTAATTATTAAAAAAGTTATTATTGTACAGCAAGCATAAACAACAACGTCTTGTTTTGCATCATTAGTGGCTTTCGGGCACATTTACAAGCACAAAACAGTAGAAGGATATGGAGATTAGAGAAATAAAAGCAATGCGCGGCCCAAATTACTGGTCGGTAAGAAGACATAAACTTATAGTCATGGTCTTAGACCTTCAAGAGATGGAAGAGAGTCCGTCTAATAAAATCGAAGGATTTTCAGACAGGCTAAAGGAAATGTTTCCGACGATGTTTGCGCATCGTTGCTCGGTAGGTACTCCAGGAGGGTTTTTTCAACGGGTTGAAGAAGGCACATGGATGGGGCACATTATTGAGCACATCGCGCTTGAAATACAAACGCTAGCTGGAATGGACGTAGGATTTGGCAGGACTCGAGGTTATGGTGAGGATGGCGTCTACAATGTTGTGTTTGCCTACATGGAAGAAAACGTCGGACGTTATGCGGCTAAAGCCGCCGTGCGTATATGTGAAGCGCTCATTAGCGGAGAATCGTATGACATGGAAGAAGATATCCAAGAGATGCGGATACTTCGGGAAAACGAAAGGCTGGGGCCAAGTACTGGCTCAATTGTAGAAGAAGCCGAAAAACGCGGAATTCCATGGATTAGATTAAATAAATACTCGCTGTGCCAGTTGGGTTATGGCGCAAACCAGAAAAGAATTCAAGCAACGGTTACGAGCGAGACAAGCAACATTGCCGTCGAGTTAGCATGCGATAAAGAAGACACCAAATACTTACTGGAGCAAGCTGAAGTTGAAGTACCGCGAGGAGAAATTATACGCAGAGAAAGCAGTTTAAAAGACACCTGCCGTTATGTGGGTTTCCCGCTTGTGGTTAAACCCATCGACGGAAACCATGGTAGAGGCATAACCGTTAACATAAACAACTATGAGGATGCATTAGTGGCCTTCCGAGAAGCCCAAAAGGTGTCGCGTGCCGTTATTGTCGAAAAATTTGTTGTAGGTGATGACTATCGATTACTTGTAATCAATCATAAGTTGGTGGCCGCTGCAAAACGTACACCAGCGCATGTTATTGGCGATGGAAAATCAACCATTCAAGAGCTGATTGATGAAGTCAATAAAGATCCAAGACGTGGGTATGGGCACGAAAAAGTGCTCACCGCTATTAAAGTGAATGAGCTTACAGAGACATTAATTAAATCAAAGGGATATACGGTAGATTCGGTTATTGCCGATGGTGAAACGCTAATTCTAAAGGATACAGCAAACCTCAGTACAGGTGGAACGGCAGAGGACGTTACAGACGTTGTTCACCCAGCAAACGTTTTTATGGCTGAGCGAATTTCAAAAATTATTGGCCTCGATATTTGTGGTATCGATATTATGACCACAGACATTTCTGAACCACTTTCGGATACTGGTGGTGCGGTTTTAGAGGTGAATGCCGGACCTGGTTTCAGAATGCATCTAGCCCCAACCACTGGGCTGCCACGCAACGTTGCGGCACCGGTGATAGATAAACTATTTCCTCCAGGTTCAAATGCAAAAATTCCAATTATCGCTGTGACAGGCACAAATGGTAAAACGACCACTACGCGATTAATCGCACATATGGCCAAAATGAAAGGGTATAAAGTAGGGTACACAACAAGTGATGGTGTGTATATACAAAACCGATTGCTTATGAAGGGTGATTGTACGGGCCCTTCTAGCGCTGAATTTGTTCTAAAAGACCCAACAGTCAACTTTGCCGTTTTAGAGTCGGCCAGAGGGGGGCTACTGCGTGCAGGTTTAGGTTTTAAAAATTGCGACGTGGGCATTGTAACAAACGTAGCTTCCGACCACCTTGGTCTTAAGGGCATTCATACGGTTGAACAACTTGCTGCTGTGAAAGGAGTTATTCCAGAAACAGTTTTACCTGATGGTTATGCCATACTCAATGCGGATGATGACTTGGTGTACAAAATGAGAAAAAAGGTAGACTGCAACGTTGCCTTATTCTCAATGGATGAGGATAATATCCATATCAAAGCCATGCAAAAGCGGGACGGTTTGTGTGCAATTTATGAAAACGGATATATCACGATTTGCCGTGGTGAATGGAAAATGCGCATTGCAAAGGCCGTAAATATTCCATTAACTTATGGAGGCAAAGCGAAATTTATGATTCAGAATGTTTTGCCATCGGTACTAACGGCTCATATTCAAGGATTTAGCAACGAGGATATCAAGATGGCTGTCGAAACATTTATTCCATCACCTACCCAAACCCCAGGAAGATTAAACCTATTCAACTTCAAGAATTTCAAGATTTTATTGGATTATGCGCACAACCCTGCTGGGATGAGAGCGCTACAACAGTTCATTGAAAACATAGACTGCACCGTTAAAGTCGGCATTATTGCTGGTATAGGCGATAGACGAGTGGAAGACAATAACGAAATGGGGAGCATTGCGGCTGAAATGTTTGACGAAATAATTATTCGTCAGGACAAACGCTTGCGAGGCAAAACAGAAGAAGAATTGATTAAGATGTTAGACGACGGCATAAAAATGCATGATCCAAACATCAAAACGACGATTATACCTTCTGAAGCAGAAGCGATAAAACACGCTGTAGATAATGCAGTTGATGGAGCCTTAATTGTGCTATGTAGCGACGTGGTTCCAGATGCCTTAGAATTAGTAAAAAGACTAAAAGAAGAGGAGTCGGATCGGTTATACGAATTCTCTACAGAACAGATTCCAAACCAAATGTAATTGTCGCAAACGGAAATGGACTTTATCTGTTATTAAACAGAGAATGTCTATTCAAGAAAATCCAGTTGCGTTATTTTGGTTTCGTCGTGATTTACGGCTTGAAGATAATGTTGGATTGTCCAAGGCTTTGTGTTCTGGATATCCGGTTGTTCCCATATTTATTTTTGACGATGAAATCCTCAATGAGCTCGATCCCAGCGATGCGCGTGTATCTTTTATACATGATTGTTTGGTCGACATGGATCAACAATTAGACAAAGTTCAATCTGGTTTGATCATGTGTAATGGGAATCCATTAGATGTTTTCAAATCATTGTTAACGGAATGGGAAGTTGCTGAGGTATATGCAAATCACGATTACGAGCCGTACGGGATACAGCGAGATGAACAAATTGAAACCTTGCTTCAAACCAAAAACATCGCCTTCAAATCATACAAGGATCAAGTTATGGTGGAAAAAAGTGAAGTGGTTAAGGCGGATGGCAAACCTTATACCGTATACACACCATTCAAAAACAAGTGGCTTCAACACATAGATTTAAATGCAGTTGAACCGGTTTTCAACCCACCTAAATCAAATTGGTATAAGTCAAAAGGAAGACTGCTTTCACTTAAGGAAATGGGTTTTGAAAAGTCCACAATAGAGGTTAAATCATTTAATATTAGTGATTTAGGAGATTATGCTGTGAATAGAGATTTACCGGCCATTGATAAAACAAGCTATTTAAGCCCGCACTTACGTTTTGGAACCGTTGGTATTAGAACCATATTGAGCAAAGTAAAAGACAACGCGGTTTTTGTATCTGAACTCATATGGCGTGAGTTTTTTATGCAAATTATGTATCACTTTCCTGACGTTGTCGAACATAACTTTAAAAGAAAATATGACGGCATTGAATGGCGAAACGACACCGATGAATTTGAGAAATGGTGCTCGGGTAATACTGGATATCCAATGGTTGATGCAGGGATGCGACAGCTAAATGCGACTGGCTATATGCACAACCGAGTGCGCATGGTCACGGCTAGCTTTTTGTGTAAGCATTTGCTAATTGATTGGCGTTGGGGGGAGGCCTATTTTGCAATTAAACTACTCGATTTTGAGCTGTCATCAAACAACGGAAACTGGCAGTGGGCAGCGGGCACCGGTTGTGATGCTGCACCGTATTTTAGAATATTTAACCCGACGGAACAACTTAAAAAGTTTGACGGTCAATGGGCCTATGTCAAACAGTGGGTTCCTGAACTAGCAACAGAACAATACCCAGAACCAATGGTAGATCATAAAATGGCAAGGAAACGGGCATTAGACACTTACAAAATCGGCTTGGGATAATCCGTTAACTATAGATGAATTACATTTGAATACTATGTATAAAAGGAGTTTTAATTTTTTTGCTGTCGTATGTATATCATTATTTACGACAATGGCTTTTGGCCAAGAGAAATCATACAAATGGATGATGGACGACATCAACTACAATTTCTACGAAGTTGTTGATTCCGCGGAGGCTTATTTCGATAAAAATGGTACCGGTAAAGGCAGCGGTTGGAAAGGGTATCAACGTTGGAAAAACGAAAACGAGAGCAAATATTTCCCTACAGGAAATAGACTAAATGCCTATGATCTTGGGGCCATTGAAAGTTATCGAAATTTATCAAACGGGCGCGTTAACAAACATAGTAAAGCCCTCGAAAATGGATGGGAAGAACTTGGACCTTGGGATGCCAACAATATTACTTCTCATTATTCACCTGGGATTGGGCGCGTTGAGACGTTTTGGGTAAACCCAGCAAATACAGACCAAATATTTCTTGGGTCAAGAAGCGGTGGTTTTTGGAGAACATCAGATGGTGGCAAAAACTGGGAAAATACAACGGATACTTTGGTGGTTTCTGGGGTAGAATCTTTAACCGTTAACCCAGCCGATAATAACGACATTTTAATCGCTGTTCGACAAGGGGGTAATGCCAACACCCATGGTCTTTTTCGATCAAGTGATGGTGGAACAACGTGGATTGAAACCAAATTCAATCCGATTGCGGCCTCTTTTGGTGGTTTAGGTAGAAACCAAAGAATTTATAAAATTGCGTTTCACCCAACACGAAAGGGAATAATATACATAGGAACATCCAATGGAATGTACTTGTCGAAAGACAATTTACAAACGTGGACGCTTGTATTCTCTGGAAGGAATACAGACATGGAATTTCACCCAACAAACCCTGCACGCATTTATGCTTACGACAACTATCAATCGGATAGAAATTACCTAAAATACTCAAACGACACGGGTAAAACCTGGAACAACTCGGCACTCATCTCAAACAACAACAATGCAAAACTGCATATCGCCGTTTCGCCTAGCGCACCAAATAATGTGTATGTGGCTTCAACCAATGGAGTTTGGAGGTCTAAAAATCAAGGCGCGTTTTTTACGTTTTTGTCTAACCCAGATGAAAGTTGTCTTGGATTTGCTGTTTCGGATCTAGATGTAAAGAATATGATCTATGGTTATGTAGATACAGAAGCAAGCACTGATGAAGGACAAACATTTAAACAGGTTACCAAGTGGAGCAACAGAAATGCTGCATATGTACACGCCGATATACGGACTGCTGAATGTATTGCCGGCGTATTCTATCTAGGAACAGACGGGTACTTGGCTAAAAGCTCTGACAATGGCCAAACATGGACAAGGCTGAACGATGGAACAGCCATTCGTGAGTTTTATGCCGTTGGACTAAGCCAATCAAATATTCATTTGAATATCGCTGGGTCGCAAGACAATGGAACAAGTATCTTGAAAGAATCAGGTTGGATAGAATGGAATGGTGGTGATGGAATGGAGGGCATTGTTCATTCACTAAATAGTGATTGGCTGATTGGAAGTTGGCAATATGGCTCAAGAAACATTACGCGGAATGGGGGGCAAACAAGAACGGCCGTTGGTAATCCACGGAGTGGTTCAGGCAAAGCAGATTGGGAAGCTCCGCTGCTTCTAGACCCTTTAAATCATTTGAAGTTGTACCACTTCTCTGACACTATTTATGTAAGTGAAGATTTTGGTTTGTCTTGGGAATTTTTCAGCTTTCCGGGAATCGGATTGATAAAGGATGCGGACATAGCACAAAACAATTCTGATATTATAGCCGTGTCTCGTAATTCGGCTATTCGGCTTACACAAGATGGCGGAAAAACATGGACGGATATTCGCTCAAACTTGCCTAATTATAGTGTTACGGACATTGCCTTTCACCCGTTGAAAGACAGTACACTTGTTGTTACGTATAACCGTCATCAAAGAGACAATCAAAAAGTATTTGTTTCTCACGACCTAGGTAACACTTGGAAGAATATCACCTACAACTTGGGTGATATGCCATTACGCACGGTAACTATGGATCAGTCAGATTCGTCATACATTTATGTAGGTGGCGAGATTGGTGTCTACTATAAAAGTATGAACGCCACAACCTGGACCTTATACAATGATCAATTGCCAAACGTTACAGTTAAAGACTTAGAAATACATCATGGAAGTAATACGCTGCGTGCTGCTTCGTGGGGACGTGGCTTATGGGAAAATACGACAATAGGGAAAGCCACATATCCTAGAATCTTGCAGGTAAGTACAACGGAAACCGCTTCCGATAGAAAGCCACGAAAAGGGTTAGACCAATTTGTGACTATAGAAATTGAATCAAAGAATGGCGTTAAAAACGCCAAAGTGTTTTGGTCAAAAAACAACATCAGTTTGAACAACGAAATAGAATTTGAAAATACATCAGGCAATATTTGGAAGTCTAAGCAAGGAATACCCAGTGAAGAAGCTGGTGACAATATGTACTTCAACTTGGTCGTGGAATCAAACAACGGTGAAGTAACACACTCGTATAGATATCACTATACCGTTCGTCCATTTGTGTATTGCGAAGGAAGAGGAGCATCTGGTACTGGAGCTGATTGGATTAAGAATGTAAGTTTAGAGGGACTGTCCAACTCGACAGATCAGGAATACTATGGTGATTATACAGACAGTATTGTACACTTAATGCAAAACCAAACCTATGCACTCCAAATGGAACTTAACTATCACTTTGAACTGAACAAAGTTGAAGCATGGATTGATTACAACTTAGATGCAGAATTCGATAACGATGAACGGTTAAATATGGGAAAAATTGACGGGAGCCATGCAAGTATTGGGACCTTTACCATACCAAATGATGTCGTTTTAGATAAAGAGTTAAGACTACGCGTAGTGTGCAGGTATGGTTCTAACGAAGTGGATCCATGTGGTTTCGATGCAGGTGAGGTAGAAGATTATACCGTAATTGTTTCTAAAGACACTCTAAGCAATGTGGTTGATGTCAAAAGTATTACCGGAGCACTATATCCGAATCCGAATGACGGCACATTTGTGATTGAATTAGATGAAGTGTGTTTGGATGGAAACCTCATCATTTATGACCAACTTGGACAAGTTGTTTTGAATCAGACTGATATTACGGGAAGAAACATAACGGTTCAATCTAACCTAAAAGCAGGCATTTATATACTTGAGCTTACTACACAAAAAGGCTCATTATCCAGAAAATTAATTGTTGAATAACTAGCATGTACGTTAAAAAGAACTTTACGTTTAAAGGTGTAATGAATTTTTCCGGTGGCCACATAATTTGGCTAGCCGTTTGGGCTACAATAGTTCCATTGTTTATAGAATACCTTCACGGCAAAGACATTTATTCGTTTGAGGTTCCGTGGTTACCAGTATCGCTTGTGGGTACAGCGGTAGCATTTTATGTCGGATTTAAGAACAACAGTTCATATGATAGACTTTGGGAAGCCAGAAAAATTTGGGGTGCTATTGTGAATAGCAGTCGGATGTGGGGAGCAAGTGTCAGAGGTTTTGTCTCTAACCAGTTTCGAGACGAAGAAGCATCAGAAGAAATGATAACAGGCATCCATAAACGACTAGTATATAGGCACATTGCTTGGCTCTATTCGCTCAGAAGTCAGTTACTGATACCAACATCATGGGAGCATATCAACCAAGGTCGTATGGTAAGAAGAAAAACGAAATCATCTTTTAAAACCTATGGCATTGGCTTGTACGGCGACGATGTTACTGCATTCGAATTACCTCGATGCCTGCCGAAAGAAGAGGTAGACCGTTTAATCAATAGTCAAAACACAGCAACACAAATTATTGATCAGCAATCACAGGATTTGAAGGAATTCAGAAGTCAAAACTTGATTGACGATTTCCGTCATATGGAGCTGCAAGGTATTCTAAACGATTTTTATAGGCATCAAGGCAAGGCAGAGCGAATTAAGAAGTTTCCTCTCCCAAGACAATACGGCAGTATGAGTTTGGTGTTTGTGGGCTTGTTCATTTTTTTGTTACCATTCGGGATGGTATCCGTATTCCATGATTTAACAGAATGGGGAGCGTGGCTGTCTATTCCGTTTTCGATAATTATTGGTTGGGTATTTCTTATGATGGAGTTAATAGGGGATTATTCCGAAAACCCGTTTGAGGGCTTGGGTAACGATATACCCATGTTGGCATTATGCCGAACGATCGAAATTGACCTGTTAGAAATGGTAGGCGAAAAGGATTTACCAGAACCAATTAAGCCAGTTAATGGTGTCTTGATGTAGCCTTTATGTCCCGGGGCAACCTCGTAAGTTAAACACAAAGTTTGTAAATATTAGTGCGCATAATCAGGTAAATCTTCTGATTCTGAGCAGTGTGGTAGCTGACAAAACACAGGAACTTTGTTTCAAAAAGGACATGAAAAAAGTTTTAATGTTATTGGCATTATTTGCCTCTTATTATCCCGCTCAAGCTCAGGTTACAGCATCGTTTAACGTATCAGACAGTAACATTTGTGCAGGTCAGGATGTGATTTTTACGTTTACTGGTCAGGGCGCCAATCTTTACCAATGGGACTTTGGAGACGGATCGGTGCTTCAGTCCACCACAAATCCAATTAAGACCAAGAATTTTTGGGAGACTGGAACGTATCGGGTGTTTTTGTATGCCACAGACGGCAATACAACCGACACAGCAGATATTTTCATCCGTGTTAGACCCAAAATAGAAACAGGCTTTAGTATAGCTGAGACAAGCAACGGTGGCCATTATTGTTTAGGCACAGCACTCAGCATTTCTCAATGGAGTAACATTGCAGGTTACGACAGCTTACAATGGGATTTTGGAGATGGAACAACGTCAAATCTTCTGTACCCAAAACATACGTATGCAACATCAGGAAATTTCGATATCAAACTGAAGGTGAAAGGATTTTGTGGTGAAGGAGAACACACAGTATCGGTATCCATTGTCGATGATGCAAGAGGCAAACCGAAAGCGAGCTTAAGTGTAAACCCAATGGAGCTTTGTCCGAATCAAACCGTGAATGTAAATGTTTGGCCTGGTAGCACGCCAATTGATAGTTTACAAATTGATATGGGTGATGGTAACGCCACACAGCTAGACGAATTTGACTACAATTACCCCAATACTGGACAATACACCATTGAGGCCATAACTTTTAACGCCTGTGGTTCAGATACTACACAGCAATCAGTTAAAGTAACAGACAATGTCATGCGGAGTGGCAATGTATATGTAAATAATTCCATGCTTTGTTTAGGTCAAGAAATGCGCGGATCTGCCAGTTCGCAAGGCGCGATTCGGTACATCATTAACTATGGTGATGGAATTAAGGATACAATTCCGGAATACACGTCTTTCAAACACCAATATGCCGATACAGGTACATATACGGTTGAAGCCACCTTTGACTATGCTTGCGGTCCAAGCCATACGGCAAAAAAGACCGTAACAATTGGTACAGGGACACCAGTATTTAACTTTTCGATCAACAGCTATCGCAACCAATACTGTTTAGGAGAAACGGTTCAGTTTAATGCGCCATGGTTATATCCAGGCGACACCCTACACATAGATTTTGGCGATGTAACCACAGAAAAATTTGTCGACACAATTGGACAAGTGTTTCACACATATGCAAGTGCAAAAAACTACACAGTCAAGGCTGTAAAGCGTAATGTATGTGGTTTTAGTAAACAGGTTCAAACGAATGTGAGAATATCGAACGATGCCAAACCAAGACTTACAATAAATGCGGATTACAATGCTGAAGGAAGTCCTTTATGTCAAGACGACACAGTCCAATTGGCTATGCAGGCCGAAGGGTATAGCTTGACAAACCCTACATTCACATTTGAGGATGGTTCAAAATTTAACGGCGAAAAGGCTTTTAAAACTTTTAAGAATGGGGAACATTTGATCAAAGCCACGGCTACAAATTTGTGTGGGACTGACTTAACTGCATATTATACTTTGGTGATACTCAACCACACTGCAAACCCATCGCTCAGCTATTATTTCTATCCTCAAACACAATGCGTAAACCAAGAGTTTTTCTTCGACGTATTTGCCAATGGAGCAAAGGAGATAAAATGGGATATGGGAGATGGATCACAGCTTACAAGTGACCCTAATTTGCCACACTTTATGTATGCCTACAACGCCTCAGGCATGTATACGGTGAATATCACTGCAATCAACGGCTGTGGTATGTCTAAGGCTATTTCCAAGGTGAATGTTGCTCAAGGACCAATGCTGTCTATGACACATTCAGACTTGAACGTGAATATTGGGGATACGGTAACCTTCACGAACACATCAACTGATCAAACGCGACAGTTTTGGGTGTACAATATGGATGTAAATGACACATCTAGCGCCACAGAAATCAAACGATCTTATCCTCAAAAAGGCAATTACGTTGTGTCGCTATTTGGCATGAATGAGTTTGGATGCTGGGATACTATAAACAAAACAGTTCGTGTCGGAACCGTAGGGATTAATGACCCAAGAACTGAACAGGTGGTTTGCACGATTTACCCAAATCCGAGCTCGGACCAACTTTTTGTCGACCTAAAAGACAAACCCGATTTCGCATTGATACAAATAATCGATGCAAATGGTAAACAAGTGTCAGTAGAAGTAAACGAAGTTAGTACCGGGTTGTACCAGGCTAATACTACCGAATTGAGTAATGGTCTGTACATTATTCAAATAACCTATGAAGGCCATAACTATAATGCAAGATTTTTGGTAAATAGGTAACTAAAGTCAACCAACAAGGCGGATTAACTCTGCCTTGTTGGTTTTTTACTAGTTTGTTAAAAGGAGTAAAACGTTGACTCTCTATGTAAGCGCCTTCGTCTTTGCCCTTTTAAGTCAATCGTCGTTCTGAACCGATTTGGGTTTGGATCTACACTAGTCGACACTAAACCGGACAGAGCGAATGGTGTTTTCCGTTGTAACATTCAATATATACATACCTGGTAATAATTGCGTTTGCACATAAAATATTGAATTATTGATGTTTCCTTTTTCAAGAATAAGTCTGCCCGTGAGGTCTCTCAAAGCGTAACTTGAAATAGGTTGGTTGGTGTAATTGATGACCTGAAATGCACCGTTGTTAGGACTTGGAATGACTCGAATGTTGTTGGCAATTCGTAACTTTTCTATACCCAAACCTATCACATCATAACAATCGCTGCGTTTGGTGCAATTATTTAGTGTAATGTCAACGGCAAATGACCCAGAATAGGGTGCGGTAAACGACATTTTAGATTCACCTTTTACCGGTCTTCCAGTTTTACAATCGACCCATTGATATTCGCTTGCAAATTGATCAGCCGTTAAGGTGTGGCCCGAAATCAAAACATTATTATTGATTGACGTCACTTGTAAATCTACAGAAACCAAAGAATCGCATCCGGCAGTTGTAGTAGATTTAAAGTCAATTGTTCCAGATTCGGTTCTCCAGATATTATCAAACAGTATAGAATCGCAAGCCTCCACTTTTACAAATGATTCTTTAGTCTCAGATAGAACCACATCGTATGCGATAATTGAATCACATCCAAATTGAGATACAAAGCGCTCAGTATGCACTCCTGTAGTAAAGTAATGTTTGCCTGCTGGAGAAACAAAGGAATCACAGTCTTGAACCGGAACGGTTATGTTGCTGGTGTTGTTTATAGTTAGGTCATATACAACCAGAGAGTCGCATTTATATTTATTGGCTTTAGAGAGCTTTTCTTGGTATATACCTGTCTTGGTATAGGTGTTTCCTAAGCTGGATGTAAATCGATCACAGTGCGTTTCATACAGCGTTTCAAAACTTGATTTGTTTACGGTTATGTCAATCGTGTGAATGGAATCACATCCATTAGCAGCTGAACTATTTTGAGTGAGTTGTACATCTGTAAAATACCACTTGCTGTTAATAGAAACCGAGTCACACGTAACTAAGTCTTCTTGTGTTTCTACTTTTTGATTTACTCTTACTTCCATTATTAAAACAGAATCGCATCCTTTTGCTGTAACCCCTTTAATTGTATCGCGATAGAAACCACTTTTGTAAACAACGTTACCCAACGGTGTCACAAAGGAGTCGCATACAGTATGTCTCTTGAAATGGTAAGCTCTTCCAAGAGTAACGTTTAAAGTAATAAGTGAGTCGCAACCAGCTGCGTTTGGAATAGTACGAGTGTATTTTCCTGGAGAAGTATATTCGATGCCTTCGGGAGTGGTATACTTGTAGCAACCAAAAACATCTACACTAGATTTAGTGTCACCACCGATTAAGGTGTCACCTGTAATCCAGTTAGATGCAGAGCCGGACAAACTGAAGTTGTTTAATGTGCCATTTTTCTTACTTGATGAGTAATCTTTAGCTGTTTTATTAGAGGTGTTAGTTGATCCTGCACTACCTTCATTAAGTTTATAATATGCAACAAGTCCTTTTGGAAACTTGCAGTACTCCTTATTAATTCCGGCTTTGATATCTGACTGGGATCTAGCAACATTAAAAATGCGTACCTCGTCAATGTCTCCATCGAAGTTGTTTATGCCATCTACACGTTGGCCAATTCTCACATTTACTGCATTCCCAGTATTTATATTTGTCGGAATACTTCCACTAGTATCTAAAACACCATCGACGTACAGGGCGATGTTGTTTTGTTTGCCGTTTAATGAATAAACAGCCGCGACATGATGCCATTTGCCGTCATTTAGTGTTGTTTGTCCGTTCATGCCCGACCCCTGCACTTCCAATCGCAGTGCATTTTGGTCTTTAATATTCAGAGTGAATCGAGCGCCGGTTGAAGATGCTCCCCAGTCTACGATTATCTTTTGTCTGCCTCCATTTTTAGGATCACAATTGGCAGTAGTGCGAATCATTGCCTCAACAGTACGCACATTTTGGCCGCTAATACCGGGGTGAGTAGTTTGGATTACATCATCACTACCATCAAAATTAATAGCAACATTTTGCGCTATTACTGATGAGTTGGTGAGCAGAAATAGAAAGCCTAAAACGGTGTAAAAGGATGATTTCATAGAAGCGCTATTAATACAATATTATACAAAAAGCCGCGGACTACGAGCAGTAGCATCTTTTAGAATGTTTGCAGGGTAAAAAATGTTAGTCTCAGAAGTTTGGTAACCTAATCTACTTCCTCAAAATCAACATAAGTCCCATCATCAGAAGGCTTACCGTCGGATTTCTGCTTACCTGTAATGTTGATTTCCCCTTCTTGTCTGGTCTGTTTTTCTGCAGCACGCGTTTGGTTCAAAAACTCATCGCGTTGGTTAATTACAAGCTTTCGAAAACGCCACGCTTTGCTTATAAAACGCCAAAGTAAGTAGGCAACAAGTAATAACAGCAGGTTTCTAAAGAACATCTTATTTGCTTAGGTACATCGATTTCTCCTTGTATAAATCTCTAAAATAAGGATCTTTCAAATCTTCAACGAATAAGATTGCCTCTCCAGTTGATTTCATTTCAGGACCTAATTCCTTGTTTACATTCGGGAATTTATTGAAAGAGAACACAGGCTTTTTAATTGCGTAGCCTTTAGGTTTCTTAACAATTTCGAAGTCCTTTAGTTTGTGCGTACCCAACATGATTTTGGTCGCTATGTTTACGTAAGGAACCTCGTATGCTTTGCAAATAAAAGGGACGGTTCTTGAACCTCTTGGGTTTGCTTCAATTACATATACCTTTTCATCTTTCACAGCAAACTGAATATTTAGTAAGCCTATAATGTTAAGTGCGTGTGCAATTTTTACCGTGTATTCTTCCATTTGGTCAAGCACGTTTTGTGAAAAACTAAATGGGGGCAATACAGCAGAAGAATCTCCAGAATGAATTCCAGCAGGCTCTATATGCTCCATCATACCTAATATATGAACGTCTTCGCCGTCGCAAATGCTATCGCTTTCAGATTCTTCGGCACGATCAAGGAAATGATCAATAAGGATTTTATTGTCCGGAAGATCTCCTTGAAGGTCAATAACGGCTTTTTGCAGGTCTTCGTCGTTGATGACAATTTTCATTCCTTGTCCACCAAGAACATAAGAAGGACGAACCAGCACTGGGTATCCTACTCGATTGGCAATTTCAACTGCTTCGTATGCATTGTCTGCAACGCCATAGTCTGGGTATGGGATTTCAAGCTCTTTCAATAAATCAGAAAACGATCCTCTGTCTTCTGCTAAATCCATATCAGGGAATGCGGTACCAATAATCTTGATGCCTTTCTCATGTAAGCGTTCCGCTAATTTAAGGGCAGTTTGACCACCCAATTGAACGATTACTCCTTCAGGCTTTTCAAGTTCGATAATTTCTAACAAATGCTCCCAGAAAACAGGCTCAAAATATAGTTTGTTGGCCATGTCGAAATCGGTCGAAACGGTTTCTGGGTTGCAGTTGATCATGATGGCTTCGTAATCCTCTTCTTTGGAGGCGATTAGCCCATGTACACAGCAGTAGTCAAACTCAATTCCTTGACCAATTCTGTTTGGTCCAGCACCAAGCACAACCACTTTCTTTTTGTCAGTTACAACAGACTCGTTTTCCCCATCGAATGTCGAGTAGAAATAATTGGTTGGAGACTCAAACTCAGCAGAACACGTATCTACCATTTTGTAGACCCGTTTTATACCCAAATCACTTCGTTTTTCGAATACTTCATCTTCTTTACAACCGCCAATGGCATGCGCTATCTGGTAATCAGAAAAACCCTTTTCTTTAGCAACACGTAAAACTGAAGGCTCGATGTTTTGAAGTGTGTACTTTTTAATTTCTCTTTCGGTTTTCACCAAGTCGTAAATCTGTTCCAAGAACCATCTGTCGATTTTAGTAGCTTCTTGAATAGACGTAATGGGTACACCTAACGAAATAGCATCTTTGATGTGGAATAATCTATCCCAACTCGGATTCTTAAGACTATTGATTAGCTTTTCTAAGTTACGTTCTTCGTAGCCGTCACAACCTAAGCCCATTCTTTTTAGCTCCAGACTCTGACACGCTTTTTGAATGGCTTCTTGGAAACTGCGACCAATTGCCATTACTTCACCCACAGATTTCATTTGAAGGCCAAGGTGTGTTTCAGCACCAGGGAATTTGGCAAAGTTCCATCTTGGAATCTTAACGATAGTATAATCTATAGATGGTTCGAAAAACGCAGAAGTGGTTTTTGTTACCGGATTTTTCAATTCATCTAAATGGTAACCAATCGCAAGTTTAGCGGCAATTTTAGCAATTGGATAACCTGTAGCTTTTGAGGCAAGTGCAGATGACCGACTTACCCTTGGGTTAATCTCAATGGCAATAATATCTTCATTTTCAGGATTCACAGAGAATTGAACGTTACAACCACCCGCAAAATTTCCGATGCTACGCATCATTTTGATAGATTGGTCACGCATCTCTTGAAAACAAGTATCACTCAGTGTCATTGCAGGAGCAACGGTAATTGAGTCGCCTGTATGTATACCCATCGGGTCAAAATTCTCGATGGTACAAATAATTGTAATGTTGTCGTTGGCGTCGCGCAGAAGCTCCAATTCGTATTCTTTCCAACCTAAAACCGCTTGCTCTACTAATACTTCGTGTGTTGGTGATGCCTCTAAACCGCGTTTGAGCGATTCATCAAATTCGTCTTTTGTGTGTACAAAACCACCACCGTAACCACCTAATGTGTATGATGGACGAATAACCAACGGAAAACCTAGTTTTTGAGCTGCTTCTTTTCCTTCTAAAAAGGAGTTGGCAATTTTTGATGGTGCGACACCAATACCAATGTCTACCATAAGACGTCGGAACTCTTCACGGTTTTCTGTTTTCTCAACGGCAGCCATGTCAACACCAATCATGCGGACATTGTACTTATCCCAAATACCAAGCTCGTCGACTTCTTTGGCTAAGTTTAAAGCAGTTTGACCACCCATGGTTGGCAGTACGGCGTCTATGTCGTGTTTTTGTAATATGGACTCGATTGATTCTGGAGTTAATGGCAACAAATAAATATTGTCAGCCATTACAGGATCAGTCATAATCGTTGCAGGGTTGGAGTTGATTAAAGTTACTGAAATTCCTTCTTCCATCAAGCTTCGCGAAGCTTGAGATCCAGCATAATCAAATTCACACGCTTGGCCAATAATGATTGGACCACTACCAATAATTAAGACCGATTTTAATGAAGTATCTTTGGGCATTAGTTTTCTTTCAAATTGGGCAAAATTAAGACTTTAAAGTACTAATTAATACATTGTGGAAAAGGTATTTGCATGGCGTAATTCACGAATCAACTACATTGAGTTTGGCGAAGGCACGGAAACCCTGATTTGTTTTCATGGATATGGGCAGGATTGTATTGTTTTCAACGTTTTCGAGCAGAGTTTAGGCCAGAGATATCGACTTGTTTCTGTCGATTTACCATTTCAAGGAAAGACAATTTGGGGTGAAAAGGAAAAGCTAACACCTGAGTTATTGGCAGATTTAATGTCTCGTTTTTTGCTTTATGTAAAGGCAAGTGAAACAATTAGCCTTCTCGGCTACAGTATTGGTGGTAATTATGCACTTGGTTTTGCCGTTGCTTTTAAAGAAAAAGTAAATGATTTGTGGCTAATTGCAGCTGATGGGTTGAAAAGAAAACCGGCCTTCAGTTTTGTTACTAAAACGAGCCTGGGTCAACTACTTTTTAAAAGCTTCGTGCTTTATCCAGGATGGTTTTTCTCTACAGTTAAGTTTATCAAGAAGCTCGGATTAATGAATCCCAAAGCCTTAAAATTTTATAAATCTACTGTAGACACCTTAAGTAAGCGACAGGAATTATTTGACCGTTGGTCAAGTACCGCGCGTATTAGTCCTGGAATCTCTAAAACAATTGTCGAAATAAGTGATTCAGACATCAGGTCGTTTTTGATTTACGGAAAATCAGATAGCGTGATTTCTTATAAAAGTGCTCAACGTTATCATAAGTTAGTTCCCAATACACAGCTGAAAATTGTAGATGGGGGCCACCGTTTGCTTGTCTCCAAAACGAACGAAATTATTCATGAACTACTGCCATAAAATGATGGGTATAGCTGGCGCAAAACACACAAGGAGAAAAAATAAATTCCACAATTGTCAAAGATTTCAGGCCGTATAAGACACCTTTGCCCAACAAAGCAATCAAATGCAAAAAGCTATTCAAGGCGTCGTTCAAATGTTAGGCTGGCTTAGCCCAAAACTTGCAGGCAGGTTTACATTTTATCTATTCTTTAAGCCGTTCAGGTTGAAATCTCACCCATTAGATCTTGAAAAAAAAAGACAGGGAACGCAATTAACATTCACCATTGCTGGGAAAAAGACCCGAGCTTGGTTTTGTGGTAAAGGACCGGTTGTGGTGTTGGTGCATGGTTGGAGTAGCAAAGGCTTTCATTTTAGAAAATTTATAGATCCTTTAGTGCAAAAAGGATTCACTGTAGTCATTCCAGACTTACCAGGCCACGTAAGTTCTGAAGGCAAATCAACCAACGTTCTTGAATTTAGAGCGACTATAGGCGCTATTGTTAAACATTTTGATTCCGTATACGCACTTGTTGGACATTCTTTAGGCGCAATGGCTTGCGTTTTGTTCCTTGGTCAAAACGAGCATAAGGTAGACAAGCTTGTTGTGGCCAATTCAGCGGCGTTTGCGACGTCAATTATGAATAGGTTTATAGAACAGATAAAAGGAAGTGACAGGGTGAAGCAGGCACTTTTAAACCGACTAAGAAGAAAGTTTGATCAAGACTTCAGGTATTATTCCATTTACGACAGAATACACGATTTGAATGAAGTACCTGGTATCCTAGTCGTTGGCGACCACGACGACCCAGAAGTACAAATTGAAGAGGTAAAATCATTTGCTGAAGCCACAAAAAGTAAACTGATTGAGACGCATGGATTGGGGCACAACAATGGATTAAAATCCGACGATGTGGTCAACGAGGTTGTTGACTTTATTGCATAAAAAAACCGGACCTAGGCCCGGTTCAACAAAATATGTTAATGCTGTTTATAGCTCATCTTCATTAAAGAAATAATCGTCTGTGGTTGGATATTCACTCCAAACCTCGTCGATTGATTCAAATGCATCTCCGTCATCCTCTAATTCTTGTAGGTTTTCTACAACTTCTAAAGGAGCACCAGATCGAATGGCATAATCTATTAACTCATCTTTGCTCGCTGGCCAAGGTGCGTCATCTAAATATGATGCTAGTTCTAAAGTCCAATACATAATTTAATATTAATCTGTCCCAATTGTTCGCGAAAATAAATTTCTACTTCAAAAAAACAAGCAAAAACTTATTTAGTTTTAAAGTACAACAACCATGCCAGTGGATGCGTAACTCACTTGTTATCAGGTAGATGCGAATGTGGGAAAATTTTAGGCTGAAAGTTGATGTAACTGAACGCGTAAAAAGCGCCTACATAGACGCTTGAAACATGGCAATTGCTCCTGCAACCGACACATTTAACGAGTCAATTTCTTCCGATATTTCGATACAATATGTGTTGTCGCACAAGGCTAAACTGTTTTGATGTAACCCCGTTTCTTCATTTCCCAATACCAATGCAACTGGCTCGTTAACTTTAATGTCACGTATGGACTCTGAGGCTTTTTCCGTAATTCCAATAATCTTTAAGCCGAAGTCCTTCATTGCCTCCAAAGATCGACTGAGGTTGATTACCTTGGCAACAGGAATCTTCATCAAGGCACCTGCAGATGCTTTCACTGCATCTTGATGGATAAGTGCCGAGCCTTTGTTTGGAACAACAACAGCATGAAAACCAAAAGCCAACGCAGATCGACTAAGGGCGCCAAAGTTTCTTACGTCAGTTATGCCATCAAGTACCAAAATCTTTGGATGAGCGCCTTCTTCAAATGCCCTGGTGATGATTTCATCGATTTCAACATTTGGTATTAAGGACAAGAAAGCAACAACACCTTGGTGGTTTCCTCTCGACAGACGATTTAACTTATGAATTGGCACGTGGTGAACGGGTAAACGGTTTGACTTAATCAAAGCGTTTAAACCCATTAGTGCTTCACCTTTATCAGTTTTTAAAATATAGATTCTTTCAAACTGCTTCCCAGCCTCGATAGCCTCTTGCACGGCATGGATGCCGTAAATCAGTTGCTTGGGTTGTGGTTTTTTTTCCATGTCAATAAGCCAGTGGCAACCAGCTGGCGCTTTATCTACTAAATGTACTTTGTAAGTTCGACAAAGTATTCACAGCAGTTGAATCGCTCATACGTGTTGCGATACCGATGTTTTGCTGTAAGTCTCTTGCAGTAGACTCTAATCGTTGCTTGCCAATTTTCTTAAACTTTCGATCCTTATTGGTCGCAAGTTTTCGATAGTAAGCCATTTCCTCTGTGATTTGATTTACGCTTCGATCCAACAACATTTTTGCAGTTTCTGCTTCTCCACTTGAATTAAGCATTTCTATGTAATACGATCGAACATAAACATCCATTGGTAATACAGATTCAGGAATAACACGCAACGACTCTAGAAGTAATTCTTTGGCCTTGTCGTTGTCTCCTTCATTGGAATATTGTTGAGCAACTTGTACGAATAAAATTCTAAGGTTACGTGGTACAAGGGTTGCTTTATGGTCTAAGAACATCGTTCCTTTATCCATATTCCCCCAAACAAAGTCCTTCATCAACCTTTTGTAAATCAAATCTTTATCTACCAAGCCTCTTAGCTGATCCCAGTTGTGTTTCATTGGAACAAGTCTGTAGGTTAAGCCTTCATGTCTAAAGTATGCTTCTAAACCAGCATATGTGTCGTCGCCGGTTGTTGTGGTAAAGTAGATAGGTCGTTTCCAACCGTTTGCTGCATTGGTCGCGATTATGTCAAGCATCACAATGCTTCCCTTCATCAATCGAGAACCCAAGTTGAATTGAATATTGTCAACAATTCTTGCGGTATCCTTTTCTTCAACGATGCCTGATTTAAGAACCGCGTTTCGGTCAACAGGTACAATCACATTACGACTTGGCAGGTAGTTTTCTAACTCACTTGGTTTAACTGGATTGGATGCAGCTTTGTGTCTGTCATCATCACTAATCATAAATTTGAGCACGGTGGCTAAATTGTAATAATCAGTAGAATTAAAGAATGGATTATCTTTTTTCCATGCTAAGCTTTCGCGTTCACCATCTCTCAATTTATCACTTGGGATAATCGTCATTGGCAAAGGTTCTGATCCGTAGTATTTTCTAGTAAGTGCTTGAGCGTAATACTCCGTGCTTAAAAGACTTAAGTTAATTACACGAACATCCGTTCTATACCCTTCAACGTTTTGTGCGTACCACAATGGATAGGTGTCATTATCACCGTTGGTAAACAGAATGGCGTTTTCTTCACAGGAGTTTAGGTAGTTTTTAGCAAAACTGATCCCTAAGTATCTGTCTGAGCGATCATGATCATCCCAGTTTTCTGACCCCATGAGGTAAGGTGCTGTAGCACATACCAGAATCGCAACGACTGCTGCCAGTCGTCCATTTATGTATTTTTTTAGCGCCTGGGCAATTCCTAAAACAGCCAAGCCAATCCAAATACAGAACGTTTGATAGGACCCCACGTTGGTATAGTCTCTTTCTCTAGGTTCTAGAGGAGGTTGATTCAGATAAATCACAATCATCATTCCTGTAAACACAAATAGTGCAAGCACAACAATTGCGTCAAATTTCTGCCGAGTGAACTGGAAGAATATCCCTATTAACCCTAAAAAGAATGGAATTAGGTAATATTTGTTTCTTGCTTTATTACTGGATAAAGAAGCCGGGATGTTGTCTTGTGGGCCAATACGACGATTGTCAAATGCACCAATTCCACTCATCCAATTTCCTTCAAAAATGTTATTGTCGACATTCTGAATATCACTTTGTCTTCCGCCAAAATTCCAAAAGAAATAACGCCAATACATCCAGCCAAGCTGATAGTTCATCATGAACCCGATATTGTCTTTAAAGTCTGGAGTAACAATTTCTTTATTACCGTTTGCGTCCGTTTTCTCACGTTCTTTATACCAGTACTTGTAGCCTTTATTCTTATCCGTCAAATCACCCATTCGAGGGAAATTGGTCAGATATCTATCATCCCATACATACTCCGTACGGTTTCCTGTTTTTACATATTCAGGATTTCCTTCCTTGTCAATTCCATTTCGGTATTGAGCAGATCCTTCTTTGTAATAAGGAGGTTTTAAACGGGCGTTGTAATAAGGCCCTTTAAACAATGGTCGGTCACCATATTGCTCACGTTGAATGTAGCTCAGTAAGCTGTATGCGTCTTCAGGGTCGTTCATGTCAATAGCTGGTTCAGCCAATGAACGAATCACTACCATCGAATAAGAACTGTATCCAATCAAGATAAACGTAACACACAACATGACTAAATTCAGTAAAGGCTTTTTGTTTTGAATGGTATACCGAATACCAAAGACGATTAATCCAATTACCAATGCTACTGCGAAAAGCACACCAGAGTTAAAAGGCAATCCTAAGCTGTTTACAAATATCTTGTCGAAGAATGCAGCAAGTTTTGGCAAGCCTGGAATTAACCCCCAGTTAATAAAAACCAATGACCCAGCACCAATACCTAAGGCGCGAATAATGTTTCTTTGGTTTACTTCATATTGATTAAAGAAGTAGTATAAAACTACGGCTGGTATAACCAGTAAGTTCAGTAAGTGAAGTCCGATAGATAAACCAATGGTGTAGGCTATAAACACCAACCAGCGATTAGACTTTGGTTTATCTTTGTTGGTTTCCCATTTTAATATTCCCCAAAAGGACAGGGCCGTAAATAAAGACGACGATGCGTATACTTCTGCTTCAACAGCGCTAAACCAGAACGTATCCATAAAAGTAAGGGCTAGTGCAGCAATCAAACCTGAGCCAAAGATGGTCATGCCATTTTCGACCGATACAGAAGGGTTTTGAACATTCAAGTGCAAGGCCTTAACCGCAAAGTGCGTTGTGATCCAAAACGTGAAACCAACTGTTAATGCACTGGCAACAACCGACAGCATATTCACTGCAAGAGCAACATGTTCGGCACTAGGCGCGAATAAAGAAAATAGACGTCCTAATAGCAAGAATAGTGGAGCACCTGGTGGGTGAACTACTTGCAAACTGTATGAAGCAGAGATAAATTCTCCGCAATCCCATAAGGGTACAGATGGCTCAACAGTCATTGAGTAAACGACCATGGCGATCGCGAAACTTATCCATCCAAGTATGTTGTTCCACAACTTATATTGTATCATATTCGTACGTGTCTTTGTTGTCACAAAAATATTTCTTTTTTTTACACCTTAAAGCTAATGTATGTATATCGGAGAATATAAAGTGTTAGACATCGAATATGACGAATTAATGGGACTTGCAAGTCACTATAAAAGCGCCTATTCATCTAACTCTCCTTTCCCAAATATTTATTTTGACGATTTCTTCAATTCGGAGTTTTTATCACTGGTCTTGTCTGAGTTTCCAGATATGGGTAACAAAGGAGATATTGAGTACAAAACGCCAAATGAAGTTAAGCTTGCTTCCAGGGGAGAAAATAGATTTGGGAAGGCGACAAAAGTCTTCATGCACTTTTTAAACTCTGAGCCATTTTTAAACTTCCTTTCTGAATTAACGGGCATTGACGATTTGCTTGGAGACCCTTATTATGAAGGAGGAGGTTGTCACCAAATTAAAAGAGGTGGATTCTTGAAGGTCCACGCCGATTTTAACAAGCACAAAAGAACAGGTTTAGACAGACGTCTAAATGTTTTGGTTTACCTCAATAAAGACTGGAAAGAAGAATACGGTGGACACTTTGAGCTTTGGAACGATGATATGACAAAAGGAGAAAAGAAGATTCTGCCCTTATTTAATCGTATGGCCATGTTCTCAACGACTGATTTTTCTTACCATGGACATCCCGATAAGTTGAACTGTCCTGAAGACCGCAGCAGACGTTCTTTAGCGCTATATTATTACACCAATGGTCGGCCATCACATGAGGTGAATGAAGGACTAGAAGATCACACAACATTGTTTGTAGACAGAAAAGGAGTGGAGAGCGAGAAAAGCATGCGGAAATATAACGCTGTTGTCAATTTCGCCTCAAACTGGATGCCTCCGGTTATCTGGCGTGCAATCAAAAACATGCGCAACAAATAGAACATAACAAAAAAGGCCATTAACATCCTTTTGGCTTTATCAAGACCCTAAAGTTTAGGCATTAAAAAACCCTATGCCAGTTGACATAGGGTTATCAATATTTTTATAGAATTGCTGTCTACCAGTCGTCGTCTTCTTCGATTGGATTTGTTTGACAAGTTTTCTGCAACTCAGTCATCATGGAGTTTATTTTTTTATCTGCAGCAACTAAAATTCTGTCGCCTGCTCGAACATCGTCTTCACTCTTCATAAGGTATTCGAAGTATGTTCTTTCTCCTTCTTTCTCTCCTGGACGAGGTTCAGCGATATGAACTAGATTCTTTACCGTATAACGGTATCTACCATCTCTAACACGTATCTCCATGTCGTATTCTACCATGCCCTCTGTAACTGTTGTAAATTCATTTGGTTGAATTTCGCACGGGAACATGCCATGTATTGTTATTTTGTGTTCGTTTTCTCCAGCTGCATCATTGATACCGTCCATCGTTAAAAACTTTTTCAAATTTTTACCGAATTCAGCTTCTAACCATTGATTTGTGCGGAAACGGATTGTGTCAATCTCTACCTCATAACCATCTCTGTCCATTACCTCTATAACCGCTTTGTACAATACAAGCTCTCTTGTAGAGTCATAAGGAGGAACGAATCGAATGTAAGGTTTACGAATTATTTTCTTAGGAACGTACTCTTCACGTTCGCTGCTGCCGAAAGCATCTCCAAAGTCATCTCCGTAGTCGTCGCCATAATCACCATCGTCTCCGTAGTCATCACTGCTGTCTTCAGAGTAGTCTTCATCATAGTCTTCAGAGTAATCAGAGGAATAGTCGTCAGAATAATCATCCGAGTATTCATCGTCTTGAGCATTAGAAATAAAAGCCAAGCTGCATAACAAAGCCAACACTAGGCTAAATCGAATTAGCCATGATTGTTTTTGTAGTGGTTTAAGTTTATTAATCTTTTTCATTTCTTAACAAGTTGTGCAAAATTATACATATAGTTCACTTTGCATAATTAAATTTTCGGTTACGCATTGAACGTTATAAACATTGTTTTATTGTAGTGATGCTATATTTGACCCCAAGTTATCGATAAGAATGAACAGAATTACTAGACTTACCGTAAGTTCAAGCCTGATCTTACTTTCACTACCTTTACTTAATAGTTGCAAAAACAATACCGATTTAAAATCAGATTCTGATCAAGGATCTACTGACCAACTTAAAGAGGTAACATCGGATGCGCATTCCTTTAGTAATCCGCAGGATGTCTCAATCCAACATATGCACCTTGACCTAGCCGTAGACTTTGAGAAAAGGGTCCTAAAAGGCAGTGTGCGTCTGGATTTAGATCGCAAAACAAAGGTAAATGTTTTGCACCTTGACAGCCGTCAACTGCAAATCGAAAAAATCCTTCTGGACGACGGCACTGAGGCACAGTTTTTATTGTCTGAAGATGTAGAATATTTTGGACAAGATTTGGCCATAAACCTAAAAAAGAAAACTAAGAGTGTCACGGTGTTTTACGAAACCAGCCCATCAGCCGAGGCTTTACAGTGGTTAAAACCAGAGCAAACCGCAGGTGGAAAGCACCCTTATCTGTTTAGCCAGTCACAAGCGATTTTAGCACGTACGTGGATTCCTTGTCAAGATAGTCCTGGTGTAAAATTTACCTATAGCGCAAGCATTAAAACACTACCTGATTTGATTGCCCTGATGAGTGCTGAGAATGGGCAAAAGAAAACCAAAGATGGTGTGTATGCTTTCACCATGAATCAACCTATTTCTTCTTATTTATTGGCTTTAACGGTTGGTGATTTGGAATACGAGCAGTTGGGAAGAAATTGTGGGGTGTATGCCGAGCCAAGCATGTTAAAAAAATGTGTTTGGGAATTTCAGGATATGCAAAGCATGATTGATAGTGCAGAGGCATTGTATGGCAAGTATGCTTGGGGTCAATACGATGTCGTGGTGCTTCCTCCAAGTTTCCCATTTGGTGGCATGGAAAACCCACGGTTGACTTTTGCAACGCCTACAATTATTGCTGGTGATCGAAGCCTTGTTGCCTTGATAGCGCATGAACTTGCGCATTCATGGTCGGGTAATTTAGTAACCAACGAAACATGGGACGACTTCTGGTTAAATGAGGGATTCACGGTTTATTTTGAGCAACGTATAATGGAAAAAATATTCGGCAAGCCTTATGAAGAGATGCAAACCAAGCTTGGAATGGGTGAGTTGAAACATACAATAGAACGGTTGACCAGAGAAAACAAAGTGGATGATACGCATTTGTATTTGGCGTTGACCGGAAGAAACCCAGACGATGGTTTGACGGATATTGCGTACGAAAAAGGTCGATTCTTTCTTCAAACCATAGAATACGCCGTTGGTCGCGAAAAATTCGATGTTTTCTTGAAGCAGTATTTTTCAGAAAATGCCTTTAAGTCCATGAACACGGCCAAATTTGAGGCTTACCTCGATGAACATTTGTTAAAGGGCGATTCCAACTTATATGCCAAAATTCAACCTAAAGAATGGATTTATGGACCAGGCCTACCTAGTTCTGCACCAAACCCAGAATCGGAAGAATTGAAAAAAGTGGAGGTAGAGATACTCAAGTTTATGAATGGAGACCACGCTGACCAACTCATCACTGAGAACTGGACAACACATCATTGGTTATACTTTTTGAGAGGCTTGAAAGATAAGTTGGATGTAAACCAAGTGGCTGAATTGGACAACGTATTTGATTTGACCAATAGCGGAAATAACGAAATACTTTGTGATTGGTTCCAACACTGCATTGCAGTGGAGTACGAACCAGCATACCAAAACATGGAAAGCTTTCTTACTTCAGTGGGTCGTCGAAAGTTCTTATCTCCCTTGTACGAAGCGTTAGTGAAAACGGAAGAGGGTAAAGAATGGGGGACGCGCGTTTATGAAATTGCAAAGCCAGGATATCATGCGGTGTCTTCAAACAGTATCGAAGAAATTTTAGGACTCTAGTTAGTCGGCATAGGGCATAAAAAAAGGCCTCATATGAGGCCTTTTTTTATCATTGTTCTTTTTCTAATTCTTTTTAGCAATTAATTTTATCGCTAAATCAAAGTCATCATTAATCATGGCATCGCCTAGCATGCTTGACTTATATGTTATACCAAACTTGGTTCGATCAATCGACAAGTTGGTGCTATAAAACATGTAATTATCCGTTTTGGCTGTGTTGACAGCTTTAAATGTGATTGGTTGGGTTTTGCCCAAAATCGTCATGTCGCCAGTGATTTCTAAAGTATGTTTACCATTGGAGTCAGCATTTACAGATTTACTGCTTTTTATGACCAACGTGCTCGTCTTAAACTCCTTCACATTAAAAAAGTCTTCCCCTCTAAGGTGATTATATAACTTTTGACTTTCTGAATCGGTAACCTTTAAACTTGTCATGTCAATGACTACTGAACCGGACTGAATGATATCGCCATCCATAGCAAACGATCCACTTTTTACGTCTACTGTTCCTTTATGCTGACCTCCAGGCTTATAACCTGTCCATTTAACGTTGCTTTTGCTCGCTAATATCGTGAAATCAGTTTGCGCCGTAATTGCTGCTGTAAAACTCATTAGCGTTAAGCCAATGACAGTTAAAATGGTAATTTTTTTTAAATTTATAGTCATTTGTTGTTTATTCTTAAGTCATCTAAAACTTTGTTAGCCACTGATATTTCTGCTAGATCAATATGCGTAAACTTTTTTTCGTATCTATCCATTAATGCATCGATCTCTGCTAAAATTTCTAGACCTTTAGTCGTGATACAAACATCTACCTGACGCTTATCGGTGTTACAGGTTTGACGGTGTATCATAGTTTTCTTACGCAACTTTTCTACCAACCTCGAGGCATTGCTCATTTTGTCTATCATTCTGTCTGTTATCGTGTTGATAGAGACAGGGTTAGGGTGCTGACCACGTATAATACGCAGTACATTGTACTGTTGCATAGAAAGGTCGAACGGCTTTAGGTAGTTGTTTAGTAAATTGGTCAAATAGCTATTGGTAAACGCAATGTTTATCGTCAGCTTGTGATACTCCGAACTAAATTTTTCCTGCTTGATATCTTCTTCGAGTGACATGTAACAAAATTATATGTATAGACAATTAAATAGGTAAAGTTGTTTTGAATAATTACAAAAAGTGTCTAGAACCGGAGTTTAATCGATAAAAAAAGAAACAAATGTGAGGCTGATTTGTCTTCTTTGCATCGCTTTTAAGCGCGCCGAAGACAGGTTATGAAACGAATTGTTATTTTTCTTGGAATACTTCTCTTGCTAAACATGTATGTTTTTCAGGGGTATAAGGTCATTATTCAAAATTTTGAAGGCAAGTCTTCTACGATTTTCAAAATCCTGTATTGGGTTGTTGTGGCCCTCGCCTATGCATGTTTAGCATACACAACAACGCATATGCGCTCAAACCCAATGACTTTTTGGACAAAGGTGACGCTAAGCTACTTTTTTATCTTTTTAATGATTCAATTGGTTTGGGGCTTGTTTATGGCTATCGACGATGTTGTTAGAGTAATACAATGGATAGGTACCTTTTTTCAGTCCAATGCAAAATCAGAAGGCGGGATTACAAGGAAGTCTTTTATAATGAAGTCGGGAGCGTTGGTCGCAACTAGTTTTGGTGCTGCGCTTTCTTACGGAGTTATCCGAGGTTCTCACCAGTACCAAGTGGTTAATCAAAAATTGACAATTGACAATTTGCCCGAAGCCTTTAAAGGGTTAAAACTGGTACAAATTTCTGACATTCATAGTGGTAGTTTTTGGAGTAAAGATGCCGTACAAAGAGGGGTTAACGTCATCAACGAGCAAAACGCAGACATGGTCTTTTTCACGGGTGACATTGTCAACAACGATGCCAGCGAAATGGATGATTATATAGATGTTTTTTCACAAATCAGTGCACCGTTAGGTGTGTTTGCAACAATGGGAAACCACGACTATGGCGAATATGTGCCAGGATTTAAACGGACAGACCTTCCGGCAAACAAGGCTAAAATTCAAAAAGTTCATGATAATCTTGGCTGGAAATTGCTGATGAATGAGCATGAAATTATTGAAAAAAATGGAGAACAACTTGCAGTTGTAGGTATAGAAAATTGGGGGGCGAAAATGCACTTTAAAAAGTACGGAGACATGTCTAAGGCGATTTCCGGAGTTGATGCCAGTACACCAACATTACTTCTTTCACATGATCCTAGCCATTGGCGAGGCGAAATACTAAAGGATTATCCGCAAGTGGACGCTATGTTTAGTGGACACACACATGGTATGCAATTCGGAATCGAAACAGGGGGTTTTAAGTGGAGTCCAATTAAGTATGTATACCCAGAATGGGCTGGTTTATATAAGGAAGGAAACCAACAACTGTATGTCAATAGAGGATTTGGGTACCTAGGTTTTCCCGGCCGATTTGGAATCTGGCCAGAGATAACTGTTTTCGAACTAGCCTAACAAAACCAATACACCTCGGACTCGGCTTTCTCGAGCATGTTTTCTATTTCTATTTGTCCTTGTTTGTCTGCAACAGCAATGACGATTTGATGTGTCGAAGTTGGATTGAATGCTTCGCTAGATTTTAAAATAGTCCCGTATATATCGTGACCAATTTTTTTAGGATTATCCGTGAGCCACGTAAATGGTATTCCGTTGTCCGCCCAATGTTTGGCTATCGTTTTGCCCTTTTTTCCAGCGCCCCACAAAACCAAATCCTTATCGTCCTTCAAATCGATTAAACCATAATAGTGAAGCTTTAGTTGCATAAAACGATTATCCGAATAATGGTTTGAAACACGGGTTGTTCGGGTTGGATGATCGCGCCATCTATGAATAATGCCTTTAGTGCCTTGCGTTTTAAGACCGGCCTTATAAAATCGGAAGCATAAATCATAGTCTTCGGGGTAGATGTCTGATTCAAAACCCCCTGAAAGTATGAAGTCGTTTCGATGTGCCATCCAACATGGAGATGGTACCACGCACTCTTTGTATATCTGCGTAAAGTTTGAGTTTGTTTGGGTGCATTGGTTGAGCCAGTCTTGATACTGAGAATAGCCTGCACCTAGTCCATCTGTTCTAAAATATTGAACCTGACCTACCGCAATTGTACCAGGTGACACGGCAAAAATTAACTGCTCTAGGTTGTCCGTTGATTTGACATCATCGCCGTCCATACGGGTTATCAAATTACCTGTGGACTGTTTAAACCCGTATTGAAGCGCAGTGATTACGCCACTGTTTGGATTCTTAAAGTATCTAACACGTTTATCTTTTTTGGTCCAATTTTGAGCAATTTCAGGACTCTTATCTGTGCTGTTATCATCTACTAAAACCAACTCCCAATTCTCATAGGATTGGTTAATAATTGAGTCGATACATTCCTCTAGGTATTTCTCTTCATTTTTAAAAGGAAGAATGATGCTCACCAATGAGTTTTTACCGTGTAAATGACGCATAATTAATAAGACAAAAATATGCCATTATCTAAGGGTGTGAGGGATAAAAAAAGTTACCTTTGAATCAGGGCGTTGAATCCGATTGAAAAATTCAACACTTATACTTTACCGGCTTAACCGGTGTTTCAAAACCAGGCCTCATTCATTTCGATGAAAGAGACGTAAGTCAAACGGTGGAAGGTTGCGATATTGCTGGGGGCCAAATCCTATTTTTTAGGGATTTTTCAACTTTCACGCCCTTTATTTTATTTCCGTAATCAATTGGATATTGGATGGTGTTTTCACATCGAAATAAAACAAACCATCATTCCCCCAAACCAAGGCCCTTTCTGTAGATAAAACACCAACGGCAGCATGGACGTTAGTCAACGCGTCGAACTTGTCAGTATCAGGGTTAAACATACTTGGGTTTTTAAAATCGAACAAACTAAATCCCGCACTGCCATCGCATAATAGCAAAGTTGAATCAACGATTGACGTGTATTGTGGTTGAGTGAACGAAAACTGTCGTGGTATAAATGGTTGGCTAAGTCCATTAATGGGGTGGATGTGCATGCTGTTTTGTGAGCCACAGCCTTGTGCCGGATTTGTTTCAAAGTCAGTGTAAATCGCAGTGTTTTGAAATAGCGAGAATTTTCCGCAGGTAAACGGACTGCTCACAAAGGTGGAAACAACGCGATTTAACGAGCCGTCATTTTGAAAAAGGAAGATATTTGACGTCGGTGTGCCAACGGCTAAAAATTCTGGCGTACTGCTTATTGTTGGGCTCGTTGTGTTTCTTCCAGTACCAATGGGACTTGACGCTCTAAAAAGGAGGTCATCATTGTTTATTGAAAAACTAGAAACATTGTTGTTATCGCAAGCATGTACATGATTGTTGGTGATATGCAGGTTAATGTGTGGTTCGACAGACAGGCTAAGAAATTCAGAACTGTTTTCGGGATAAATGTATGTTTCAGCACATTTGGCATCCTCAAGAACCAAGCGAATATAGGCTTCTGTGTAACCGACTATGAACGAGTCGGATTTGACAAAACCAGCATTAAGCACGTTTTTAACACGGGAGCTCACTTGAATTGAGTTAAGATCAGACACATTGATACTGAATAAATCAGTTGCCTGACCAATAAACAATGTATTGTTGATTGCTTCAGCCGACAGAAAACCTGGAATACGAATAAAGGAAACTAAGCGGGGTTCATTGAAGCTTACTTTATCGATAACGTGTATTCCTTTGCCTTTTTCTTCCAAAAAGTATGCATGGTTCAGTTCCACTATTTTAGTAATTGTGTCCATGGATTGAACGTCAGTTACTTCAACACCTTTTCTGAGCGACTCTAAGCTGCCATATACGGGTACTTTTGCGTAATAGTAAACCGACTTGTCACAATTTGAAGCGCATGAATTCAGTATTAAAACTGAAATAAAAATGACTAAAGAAACAGGAAGGTTTTTCATAAATTCCGCCAAAATGCATTCAAAACTAACAAAGTTTTTAGGACTTTATCCTCGCCAAAAATCACGATTGGTTCATATTCTACTAATCTCGATGTTTAGCCTTTTGGCTTTGTCCTCTGATGCCCAGAGTAAACAAAATTATGCACGGGTCGAGTTAAAATCTGGAGCAACAATTGAAGGCAAGGTGCTTACCATTGATTACCAGAACAGTATCGACTTGTTTGTTAACCAGCAAGACACCTTACACATTCCTTGGGGTGATATTGTCAGTGTTAGTTTCATTGATGCTGAGATAAAGGAGCGGGCTAAGGCTTTAGTCAGACCAAAAAAATCTAACAAACCATTTAACGATTCTAGTAACTACTTCTTTTTTGACTTTGGGGTTCCACTTGGTTTGGATTACTGGGGTTACCCAGTGGCCGGGGGGAGCGTGAATTTTGGGTATGGAAAGGGTTTTGGCTATCGGCACCACATTGCCGCAACGGCGGGTTACGATGCTTATTTGTGGCCAGACGTTACGGTTATACCACTGGGAATAGAGTATTATGGAAGATTCAAAGAGCAAAACCGTTCATGGTTTTATTTCTATGGTACAGGTTACGGAGTCCCTCACTTGTCTGAATATAGTTGGCGTGATAATTCAAAAGTAACTGGGGGTTTTTACTTTAACCCGGGCTTTGGCATTACCAATAAACGCCACGAAAACAGAAGTTGGTATTTAAAGTTTGGATATAAGTATCAAACACTAAAGGCTGAATATCAAGGATTTGTTTGGGAATTTGGATCCAATAGGATTGCTGAAATAAAAGAAGAAATATTCTATCACAGGATAGATATTAGGTTTGGCTTTAGGTTCGATTAAGCACTAATAATTCCACTACCTATTAACTCATTACCGTCGTACCATGCGGCAAACTGACCTGCTGCGATGGCTTTTTGCGGCTCATTGAATGAAATGATTAAACCTTCTTGGGTTCGAGATAATGTCGCTTTTTGCAAAGATTGTCGATACCGTATTCGGCACAAATACGTTCGTTCTTCTCCGATGTTTAGTGATACGTCAGGTCTCACCCAATGCACATCCGAATCCTGTATAAATAACCTTTTGCGCGATAGACCAGGGTGATGGTCGCCCATTCCAACGTAAATCGTATTGGAATCAACATTTGTACCTATTACAAAAAGAGGTTCTTCTTTGCCACCAACGCCAAGACCTTTTCGCTGGCCTATGGTATAAAAGTGAGCACCTTGATGTTTTCCAACTAAAGAACCGTCACTTTCTTGATACGCCATTTCGTGCATGGCGTTTTCTGGATGAGATTCATATAAACCGGACTCTGGAGATATCTCAACGATATTTCCAGACTTTGGTTTTAACTGTTGTTGTAGAAAATCAGGTAAACGCACTTTGCCAATAAAGCACAAACCTTGAGAGTCTTTTTTATCTGCGGTAATAAGGTCTCTTTCCTTCGCAATGGCGCGTACTTCACTCTTTTCTAAATGGCCAATCGGGAAAAGCGCTTTCGAAAGTTGCTCTTGGTTGACTTGGCACAAAAAGTACGATTGATCCTTATTCTGGTCTTTGCCAGCTATGAGGTGCATGATGTCTCCATCTTCAGACTTCGTGATTTCTTTTTGGCAATAATGACCCGTGGCAACAAAGTCGGCACCCAAGGATTGAGCAGCCTCCAAGAAAACATCGAACTTAATTTCACGGTTGCACAATACATCCGGGTTAGGCGTACGTCCAGCTTTATATTCTGCGAACATATAGTCAACAATCCGCTCCTTATAAACTGCGCTTAAATCAAGGGTTTGAAATGGTATTCCTAGTTTCTCAGCAACAATCAGTGCGTCTTTACTGTCCTCTTCCCAAGGGCAGTCGTCACTAATGGTAACATCAGTATCGTGCCAGTTCTTCATGAACACACCAATAACGTCATAACCTTGGTCTAGCAATAATGCTGCGGCTACAGATGAGTCAACGCCTCCAGAAAGACCTACTACAACACGTGTCATGTAAATAAGTTGCTTTAATGGTTAAACAACACTCGCTCGGTAAAGGTTTGACCTGATTTGGTCTGCAGTGAAATGGTATACAAACCATCTACTGGGTTGACTAAGTTCATTTTGCCATTTACGATGTTAAAATCTACCTGCTGCCCCAATGCATTAAGGCAAGTTACAGAAGCTAAATCTTCAAAAAACGAATTTGACAAGCGCAACATCCCATTGCTTGTTGGGTTTGGATATAGGTATGTTCGTTGTTTTGTTAATGAATTAGCGCTGCTTAAATCTTCCACAAACATGGTAAATTGTCTTATGGTGTCATCTTGCGTCGTGCTAACCGTGCCAAATATTTTGGCATAAATCTTAATTTGAATGTCTAAAGGATATTCCCCGATATCGCCTTTTGACGCCGTACCTTCCATAGTTGCACAACCTGTTGAATCCGGAATAAACGTACAGTTTTTATGCGCACAGGTATAATAAAAACCAGAAGGCATTCCTTCAATCCCTGTCACCACAATCGAGTCAATAGTGGCCAGTACGGGGTTGCCGTTCAAAACTACCGAGGTATCTTTAAATATGCGCACCTGAAGTACCTGTTTATAGGCTGAATCAACATAAGCTGGTTCAATCGTTTTGGGATGAAATCCTACGTCCGTTATGTTTTGGTCAGATATGCAATTTTGGCTAAACCCCAGTAGGGTGAAAAGCATGATTGGGATTATAAGAAGAATGCGTCGCATATTTTTATTAAAATTGTACAACACGAATTTAGTTAAAAATAGAGGGATGAAGCAATGGTATATTTTGATTATCGCAGTTATGCTCAGTGGCATTGCTCAAGCGCAATTACGACCGATAAACGGGTTCATAATTAATGAATCAAAGCAGCCAATTGTGGATGCCGTAATCAAGGATTTAGACAGTACTACCAACATAGCCATTACGGATTCATTGGGTAGATTTAGTTTGATTACCTCGTCTAAACAGTTAGAAATTAGTCACATATCTTACAAATCACGCACCCTTTTGACTGCGGATTTTGTAAATGGCTCTCGTATCACGCTTAATGATGCATACGGTACTATGCTGGATCAAACGGTAATCGGATCCGATAAAGTAGGCAGGGCTTTAAAAAATCAAATTGTTTCGATTGAAGCTATTAGCCCAAGTTTAATAGTTGATAAAAACACGGTAACCGCCGATGAAATCGTGAACCAGGTTCCGGGCGTAGTAGTCACGGATGGTCAAATAAACATAAGAAACGGGGCTGGTTGGAGTTATGGAGCAGGCACAAGAGCACTTGTTGTGGTCGATGGAATACCACTGATGAGTGGTGATGCTGGCCAGGTTCAATGGAATTTCATAACAACAGACAATATTCGGAACATGGAAGTGGTAAAAGGAGCCAGTTCAGTGCTGTATGGTTCGTCTGCTTTGAATGGAATGATTAACATCCGGTCATCTTGGCCAGGTCAAAAAGCACGCACCAAGGTTACTTTATACACAGGACAATACGCAAATGCTTCAAGAGAAACTTTAAAATGGACCGGTAATAAACAAAATTCCAATGGTGTACGTGTTACAGATTTGCGAAGAAAGGGAAAGCACGACTTTGTGACGAGTTTGGAATATATCGACGACCAAGGCTACCGATTTGGTGATTTTGATGAAAGGGTTCATGTGGGTTTGGATTATCGATATAGAGTAAATGAAAGGTTTAATATGGGTGTACGAACACACTTGTTATCAACGAATAATGGTTCTTTTTTACTTTGGAAAAGCTATGATAGCGCCTATAATGCCTTAGATGATCAAACAACAGTAACCGATGGACTGAAATTTCGGGTAGATCCCTTTATGAGTTATAAAACAAAAAAGGGCTGGCAGCACAAACTAAAAACAAGGTATTTAAGTATTGACAATCAGGTGGATAACGGAGACACATCCAATAATCAATCCAATAAAAGTACCATGTTGTATGCCGATTATCAATCCACGTATCCGATTAAAAACGATATTGATTTTGTTTATGGAGCCACTGTTATTTCGACGGTCACCAATAGTCCATTGTTTACTGGAACACAAAAGGCGAGTAATCAAGCGTTATATGGCCAGTTGAATCACAAGTGGAATAAACTAACGTATTCTTTAGGTATACGTTACGAGAATTATAGTCTGAATGATTATTCAGAATCGAAACCGGTGTTTCGTGCAGGAATGAATTACGGCTTAACGAAAGCGACGTATCTGAGAGCAAGTTATGGTCAAGGTTATCGATTTCCGACCATTGGTGAAACATACATAAAGACAACAGTTGGCGCTATATCTGTATATCCCAACGATGATTTAAAATCTGAAACTGGTGACAACATTGAAATTGGCATAAAACAAGGTTTTAAGATCAAGAAGGTTAAAGGATATCTGGACATTGCACTTTTTCAGATGTCTTATGAAAACATGATGGAATTCACGTTTGGCCAATGGTCAAGTGATATATCTGTAGGAAACGGTTTAGGTCTGGGCTTCAAATCTGTCAATACTGGGCCAACAAGTATTAAAGGCGTGGACTTGAGTGTTGTTGGACAGATGAAAATATTGAAAGGGAATGTTCGCGTTTTTGGAGGATATACAAGTTCTCTTCCAGTAGCTGATAACCCCAATTATGTATTTGCAAACGACAGCGTAGGTAAGGCATTGTCTTATGCATCTACAAGTTCAGATACAACAAATGCCGTGCTTAAGTATAGAAGTTTAAGAACCTTTAAAATGGACGTTTCCTATCGTTTGAAACGATTTACAATTGGCGCATCTTGGCGTTACCAAAGTCAGGTTCAAAACATCGATAAAGCATTTATTGATCCGGTGTTCGCATTCTTTGTTCCAGGAATTCAAACAGGGCTTGACTTAAATCCGAAGGGTTATTGGATTACAGATTTGAGGATGTCTTACCAATTGAGTTATCGGTTAAGATTATCGCTTATCGTTAATAATTATGGAAACGTTGAATATATGGATAGGCCGGCCGACATCGGTGCTCCTCGTTTGGTAACCTTCCAGCTAAAGTCCTCTATTTAGTATTATTCAACTCGGCGTCGATTTGTTTTAATCCGTCGTACCAGTTATCGCTAAATCGACGTTTTAAAGCTGTTTCAACAAATTCGTACACCTTGATTTGTTCGGAATTACCCTTGTCACAAGCATCAGAACAGAGATACCACTGGTGATAGTTTAAAGCGGTATAGGTTTCGTATTCTTTAATTCTTACGGGATACAAATGGCAACTTATGGGTTTAATGAAATCGACTTTGTTTTTATAATACGCATTTTCAATTCCACAGTTCAGTATGCCGTTCGCATTTTCAACCACAAAACAACATTTACCATCATCCATACAAGTGGTAACAAGCTCTCCGTCGTCATCTTCTTCATAAAAGCCATTTTCCTCTATAAAATCGATGTGTTCTGGGCTCAACTCTTCATATATGGTTGATTTAATCTTCTCAATTTCAGCGACCTCACTTTTGGATATTGGCGCTCCTTTATCGCCTTCTATACAACAGGCGCCTTTGCACTTTACAACGTCACAAGCGAAAAACTCTTTTAAAACGTCATCGCTTATTAATGTGTCTTCATGAATAATCATGATTTATCTAAATACGATTTAAAGCCAATATCTTCTATGCGATCAGCCTTATCAAGTACCCTATTTTCCATACTAGATTTAAATGCAGTTACTCGATCGAGGACAGATTTATCAGAAGAACCAATTATTTGAGCAGCTAATATGCCTGCGTTTTGTGCACCATTGATAGCCACTGTGGCCACAGGAACTCCAGGAGGCATTTGAACAATGCTATAAAGTGAATCTATACCACTCATGGTTGAAGATTTAACGGGAACTCCAATAACCGGAAGCGGGGTCAATGAAGCCACCATGCCAGGTAAATGTGCTGCACCACCGGCGCCAGCAATTATTACTTTAAGACCTTTATCAGCGGCGGATTCTGAATACGTGTATAGACGTTTTGGAGTGCGATGCGCACTTACTACGGTAAGCTCGTATGCGATACCCAACTCATCTAAAACTTTAGCTGCTTCAGACATAACAGGGAGATCAGAATCAGATCCCATGATTATACCAACGTGGATTGCCATATTACAAATACTTGTTTAGGCAAAGCTACCATATTTGAGATAATATTACTGAGGCTGTGTTTTAAGCATACGCTTTAAATCGTGCGATTTTTGTACTGCTGAATCTAAATCGGAATCGAGCACAGTAAAATGGCCCATTTTCCTTCCGGGTTTGGTAACAGATTTATTATACCAATGCAAATAGGCACCTTTGGTAGCCATTAGATCTTCAAGGCCACCAAGTGTATATGCTCCAGTTACGTTATCAGCACCTATGATGTTGGTCATTACGGCCGGGGTAATTAAATCAGTCTCACCCAATGGCATATTCAACATAATGCGCATCAACTGCTCGTACTGTGATGTATAATTGGCCTCGATGGTGTGGTGACCAGAGTTATGTGGTCTTGGCGCAATTTCATTTATGATTACTTCTCCCTCTTTAGTTAGGAAAAGCTCAACGGCAAAAATGCCAACACCATTTAATGCTTCTATGGCTTTTACTGCTAAGGTGTTTGCTTGGTCTTTAACTTGATTGCTAACAGCGCTAGGTGCAAAAAGATAGTCTACAAGATTAATTTCAGGATCGAATACCATTTCCACAATTGGAAAACTACGAATATCACCTGAGGCATCTCTCGCTACAATCACAGACAATTCAGTCACCTCTGGTACAAAATTTTCTAAGACTACGCGTCCTTGAAAAACTTCTGGTGTTTTACCATTCGAGATATCAGATTTAGACATGATTGAAACGCCTTTGCCGTCATATCCGCCTTTACAACTTTTTATCACAACTCGGTTTCCTGGAAATCGACTCAAATCCAATTGAGAAGTTTCAGAGGAATCGACGATAATGAACGGCGACGTAGCAAGGCCGTTGTCTTTGTAAAATTGTTTTTGTACGCCCTTATCCTGGATAATTTCTAATATCGATCCTGAAGGAATTACCGCAGTTCCATTCTGTTCCAAAAACTTTAGTGTTTCAACACCTACGTGTTCAATCTCGTAGGTAATCACATCGCTAATGGCCGCAAGTTCTTTGATTTTTTCATCGTCCATTAAGCTTCCTTCAATGAAGGTGGATGCATATTCAAAACAAGGACAATCTTTACTGGCTTCGAGGATGTTAAATTCAACATTCCAGGGTTTTGCGCTCTCAATAAGCATTTTGCCTAATTGGCCACCGCCTATTATTCCGATTTTAGTTGAGAAGGGTTGTGTCATTTTTTATACGGTTTCAAAGGTATGATTAAACAGGAACAAAATCGGATTCGTATTTTACCCGATATTTGGAAAAAACTCATTCATGAACCGTTTAATTACCCTCTCAATAGTAATTCTAATCTCAATTTCTGCGTATCCGCAATGCACTGTGGTTCCGTTTAGTTTAGAAAAAAAGGTACATATGGCTGACCTTGTAGTGGAAGCCACAATCATAGAAAAGCAAAGTTTTTGGAACGACGCACAAAACTTCATTTATACAACAAACCTTCTCGAAGTTTCGACGGTATTTAAGGGTCAAAACGTTTCACATCACATTGAACTAATTACGGAAGGCGGAATTGTGGGATTAACGGCTTTGGTACGCGAGCCATCGTTACAAGTAGAGGTTGGTGAGGTCGGTATATTCTTACTCAAATCGTCTGACTTAAAGTTTACTTCAAAGACGGGTCAGTTTTTTCAACCCGTGGCAAGTGTTCAGTCTTTCATTAAGTACGACAAGGTAGAGCATGTAGCTCATGGATATTTCGAAAAGTTTGAAAACATAAAGACGCATTTGTTTCCACTGATTGAACAATATAGCCATCAACAGAAAAGGAGAATTGGCAACAACCCACTTGGAATGGGTTCTATTAAACCACTAGCCAACCCTGTAATCAACTCAATAGATAAAGATACGATAACTGCAGGTGCAGGTGAATTGTTAACCATTACTGGAAGCAATTTTGGTATCATAAAAGGCAAAGGTTATATAGAATTTGTAGACCCAAACTACGGCGATGGTCGGTTTAAGGAGTTACACTATCCTTCCTCTTTTAAATCTTGGAGCAACAGCAAAATTGAAGTCTATATGCCACCAAGAGCGGGGTCTGGGAAGATTAGAGTGACAAACAATAGCAGCGAGACTGGTATGTCTTCAGCCTCAATTGTGGTGCGTTATGCGCATTCAAACTATCCATTTCAAGGGACCTCTTCTGTGGACTCAGGATATTTCCAACCACGACATATAGACTTAAACGGCAATGGTGGTTATCGGTGGACGATGTCGACTAATTTTTCGCCAAAAACAGATGCGGTAAATGCTTTTTATCGTGCGGCGCAAAATTGGAGATGTGGCACGCTCATGAATTGGGATATTAATACATCAACTACAACAGCTCAAGTCGCTGTAAAAGACAACATTAACATCGTTCTATTTACTAAATTCGGTGATAGTCGACTTGGTGTATGCGGCAGCTGGTATGGTGGATGCACACAAGGAAGCAACGCTTTCTTTTATGTGTCAGAGCTTGATATTTCATTTGATTCGACACGAAATTGGTATTACGGTACAACTAAACCACAAACAAGTCAGTACGACTTCGAAACTGTGGCAACCCACGAGCTCGGACACGGACATCAACTGTCACATGTGATAGATGATACTAAAATCATGCATTATAGCTTGACCAATGGCGAGCGCAAAACAACTTTGCACAAAGATGATTTGGACGGCGGGATTTATGTCCGTGATGAAAGTAAAGCAGGCAAAGTGTGTGGGCGGGATTTGTATAAACCGATAACGGCTAACGATTGCAATATTACCAAGCCCAAAGCGGCCTTCGACATCAACATAAAAACCCCTTGTCCGGGAACAGACGTACGTTTTACAGACAAAACCGAAGGTAAGGTGACGAAATATGCTTGGGATTTTGGCACTGATGCGTCAACAGGAACGGCAACAGGGTCTGGACCTTATATTTTGAACTACTCCTCGTCGGGAGATAAAACGGTAAGATTAATTGCCACCAACGTTTTTGGCAGCGATACAGCATTCTTAACTTTTACAGTACAACCAGACGCACCGGATGCACCAATGGCGATCTCTATAGATACCGCATGTATAGGGCAAGGCAATCAAACGTATGAAGTAACCGCAGTGACAGATGCTACATCATATATCTGGTCTCTAGCTTCAGGAGGAGCCATATTTGGTTCTAACAAAGACCGAGCTGTTATAATCGCTTGGAATGCAGCTGGAAATCATGAGTTATCTGTATCTGCCAAAAACAGTTGTGGAACAAGTGGGGCAACAAAACAAACGGCAACGATTTTGAATGATGTCAACGCGGATTTTTCTGTTAATGATGACGGAATGGATTTTGAGTTTGTCAATACAAGTGCTGATCACGTGTCACAAAGCTGGTCTTTTGGTGATGGGAATTCGTCTGAGGAAATAAGTCCAAAGCATACCTATGCGACAAGAAACACGTACACGGTACGCTTAATTGTTTCTAATACGTGTTCTGTGGATACAGTAGAAAAGGAAGTTGAGGCCAAGTTTAATCTTGATATCAAACAGCTGGAAGGGACGGATATCTTTATTTCACCTAACCCAGCAACTGGATTGGTACACATTTCAGGGGTATCTGATGGGAGCATACGTCTATACAACACTGCAGGTCAACAGGTAATCTATCAGGATGGTGTTCATGAGTCTACAACGTTAGACTTGCAAAACTTGCCAAGGGGAATCTATACCTACAAAATCGCGACAAATACCACCTTAGTCAGTGGTAGGCTGGTGCTTAAATAGCATCCAGTTTTTCCTTACGAATGGCAATTAACCAGAGTGCAATACCACTCAGGGGAATGGTTAACGTGACTAAAAATGTTGTCATAAAAAAATTGGGACCGGTGTTAAAGAAATAAACAACAACCAAGCCCAATACAGTGATAATAATTGCACCGGGTTTTTCGTATTTCCAAGCAATAATTACAGGAATAAGCAGGCCTAACCATGGTAATGCATTTGGACTGTTTTTGATAATTCCTTTAATACCACCTCCAAAAGATTCAGAACCAGAAACTATGGCAAAGCCAATGATTAATAGAATGAGCAACGTAAGAAAGACCTTAATAAAAATGGACAATCGGTTTAATGACTTTAGCATAATGTGTTTCTTAGATAACGACTAAGATACAAATTCCGCTAGTCTTCCTTTATGATATCAAAGATGTAATTCCGATTGTACGTGCGAACGTACAGCTGATTATTTTTTTCTATAACTTGACTTGGCCCTTTGTTTAAGGGATGTTTTAAGACAACTTTCCCCGTAAAACGATTTAGACCATAAATAAAATCATCTTCTTCGGTAAACCCATATCCGGTAAAGACGTGATCACCATGAAGTGCAAATGTGCTGGCATTTGAAACCAAAGGAATACTCCTCCATATTACCTCTTTCGATTTTAAATCAAAACAGGTGACATATGCGTTCTTTCTTTCTGATGAGTCGGCATAGGTGCGGTGGTGAGTGCTAAAATATAAGGTGTCATTTACACACTTTAACCAAGCTAATCCTTGGCTAGTAAAGTCATATCCGTCGTAGCCATATTTGCGACTCACAGGAGCTTTCTGGTAATAATAAAAATCTAACGCAGCAATCACCGAATCCATGGCTTTATTCATGATTACCAAATAGCGACCACTGTTTCTTTCCCCTTCATAGGCAATGAAATGATATGAGGAGTCTACAAAGTGCTGCGTGATAATACTTTTCTGATAAAATTTCGAAACTTTATCTGGAATTTCACGGTAGTTCTTCATCCTTGAAACGTGGTAAATAGTCCTGTTAAGGTCTAATCCATTCCGTTTTAACCAAGCGTCAGGTTTGTACCCTTCGGATACTTCAGTGAACACTTGTTTTAACTCAACCGAAGCAACGTTTTGTCCAGAGTCTACTGTGTTTCCTGTAAAGGAAGGACCATTGAGCAGATGTGGTTTGACCTTCGTATAGTCAAAGTCAATCCTGTAGTCCCACGTTTTGTCGCTGTAGAGCACTACTTCTTCACCGCCAGGTATTTTTGTATAGGTAACGTCTTGTCCAAAAACATTTAGACCGACCGTATACAGAAAGGCTAGTGCCCAAAAACGCATTATCTACTGTAGTTTGGTGCTTCCTTGGTAATGTTCACATCGTGCGGATGGCTTTCTCTCATACCGCTACCCGTTATCTTGGTGAAATTAGCTTGCTTTAACGCTTCAATATCTTTGGCTCCGCAGTAACCCATACCAGCACGTAAACCACCAACATATTGATAGATTACTTCTTTCAGATTTCCCTTAAAAGGAACAGTTCCTACGATTCCTTCAGGCACCAATTTGGCAATACCTTCTTCAGCATCTTGGAAATAACGATCACTACTACCTTTTTTCATGGCCTCTATACTGCCCATACCTCGGTATGATTTGACTTTTCGTCCTTCGTAGATGCTTGTTTCTCCTGGGGCCTCTTCCGTTCCTGCAAATAAAGAACCAGCCATGATACAATCTGCACCGCCTACGAGCGCTTTAACCAAATCACCACTGTATCGGATACCGCCATCGGCAATAATCGGCACATCGTATTGACGAGCAACTTCAGCACATTCAATAATGGCAGACAGTTGAGGAACTCCAATTCCGGCAATGATTCTGGTTGTACATATGGATCCAGGTCCAACGCCAACTTTAATTGCAT
>Ga0209630_10000141_pt1 | contig 80894 bp, 76 predicted proteins | sample COG_01_FD_184745 | JGI IMG/M metagenome (GOLD analysis project Ga0209630, IMG submission 184745) | Pelagic Microbial community sample from North Sea - COGITO 998_met_01 (SPAdes) (version 2) | ecosystem: Environmental > Aquatic > Marine > Neritic zone/Coastal water | place: Helgoland, sampling...
TTAAACAAAACACGTTAGCGATGAGACGACAAATGCATTACGATAAACAACATATTAACTAACCCGATGAACAGAACTGTCTCTTAGCTTATACAGCTCTTTGTCCAAAAGGTTTTGACGACGTACATCTTGATTCGGAGATATTTAAAGTCATCTATACAAAATGACTATATGATAGAGATGTAACATCATGAATTTCTTTATTTTTCTTTTTCAATACTAGTAATGCATCTTTATTATTGATCACACCTATTCTGCTTATCGGGCATATAGATTCGAATTCTTCTAATATCGCTTCGGGCAAACCATCAGGAATAGTAAAACAAAGTTCGTAATCATCCCCACCTGTTAAGGCTAATTCAATCGCTAGTTCATTATCAATATTTTTCAAGCTATCGGAATAAGGAATATCGGAAAGTTCTAACTCAGCACCAACCTTGCTCGCCTTTAGTATGTGTCCAAGATCTGCAATTAGACCATCAGAGATATCAATGCAGCTAGTTGCGACATCTCTTAAGGCAATGCCGGTTTTTATTCTTGCATCAGGTCGGTGTAATCGTTGTACTTCTTTTTCAGTCGCCGCTGGATATAAAATACTGTCTTCAATATTCTTAAATGCATATGCTGCAGCACCCAACTTACCACTGACATAAATCGCATCACCGGGATTAGCGCCACTTCGTCGCAAAGATTTTCCTTTTGGATTAATGCCATGTATCTGAACAGTGACAGATAGTGGACCTTTAGTCAGATCACCTCCTATTAATACCAAGGAGTGTTCTGCCGCTAAGGTATTAAAGCTTGATGCAAACTTCTCTATCCAGTCCAGATCTTTATCCGGCAATGTTAACGCCAGACTAATCCAGCATGGTGAGGCACCCATAGCTGCAATATCACTGAGGTTTACTGCAAGTGATTTAAAGGCAATATCTTCCGGAGCTGTAGTCTCAAAAAAATGAACCCCTGCAACCAACGTATCCATCGATAAGACTAATTCAGAATCATCGGGAACATTAATGATAGCCGCATCATCACCAATACCTAGAGCGAGGTCACCCTTGCTGGTGGGATAAGCATCTTTAAAAAAGTGTTCTATTATTTCAAATTCGTTCATGGAAGTCTCATTCACGAGAACATAGAAGTAGTATGCTTAACTGGCGTTGCTAATTTCTGTTGGGCGTAACTCTTTGGCAACTTTATCGAGAATACCATTGATATATTTATGTGATTGTTCCGCACCAAACATCTTGGCTAATTCAATTGATTCATTTACAACGATGCGCCAGGGGATTTCAATATGATGTTCCAACTCATAACAACCAATATGTAGAATGGCACGTTCAATTGCATCAAGTTCTTTCACTGGCCGGTCAATTAAATCGGTAAGTCTTGAGTCAAGTTCACTGCTATGCTTGATAGTCCCTCTTAATAACAGCTTAAAGTATTCAACGTCGGTTTTTGCCAATGTCTGTTCATCACTCTCAAACTCAGCAATAACATCACTGACATCTTTACCTGTCATAAACCATTCGTATAATGCCTGGACTGTATTTCGTCTGGCCTTGATTCGTGCACGTTTACTGATTGCAGACATATTGCTATTCATGTGTTTATTTTTTCCAGTACACCAATCATTTCTAATGCTGCTGCGGCTGCTTCTGAACCTTTATTACTCTCTTCATCACCAGCCCTATCCATAGCTTGTTCGGAATTATCTACGGTTAAGACACCAAAGATAACCGGCACACCTGAATCAATCGCTAATTGACCTATTCCACGCGTACATTCGTTAGAAATAAAATCAAAATGTGGCGTTTCACCTCTGATAATTGCCCCTAGTGTTATGACTGCATCAAATTCGTTTCGATCGAGTAATGCTCCAACGGCAACAGGAATTTCAAATGCCCCTGGTACTTTGACAGCTGTAATGGCTTCATCATTTATACCATTAGAATTAAGTGTCTTTATTGCACCGTCATACAAACGATCAACGATGAAACTATTAAATCGACTGGCAACAATCGCAATTTTTACCGACCCGGTATAGATTTCTTTTTCTTCTATTAATGTTATCTCATTCATAGTCTATTTAATCTTATTAATTCACATACTCAACTACTTCTAAACCAAAACCCGACAAAGCATGTATGCGCTTAGGTGCACTAAGTACTCGCATTTTTCTGATACCTAAATCAGAAAGAATCTGCGCACCCAGTCCAATAGTACGCAAATCTTTACTATTTTTAGTATTGCTTGTTTCTACTTTCAGCGTATTAGTCTTATACGATTCGATTTGGTTGATTAACTCTATCGGTTCATATTGATTACATAAAATAACTAATACACCCGAGTCTTCTTTAGCAAGTCGTCGTAAGACATCATCGATTGGCCAACCTCGATCTTTGGCAAGACTACCAGTGAGATCTGAAATAGGATTCTCTAAATGAACTCGGACCAGTGTGGGTGTATCAGGATTCAATTCTCCTTTAACCAACGCCAGATGTAGTTTCTTTTCTACCTTGTCCTGATAAGCATGTAATATAAACTCACCGTATTCTGTCGGGAAAACAGTTTCAGTCATATGCTCGACGGTTTTTTCATTCTCAATACGATAGCGGATCAAATCGGCAATAGTGCCAATCTTTACGCCATGTTCTTTAGCGAATTTTTCTAAATCTGCTCGTCTTGCCATAGTGCCATCATCATTTAATATTTCCACTATGACTGCGGCGGGTTCAAGGCCAGCAAGTCTTGACAGATCACAACCCGCCTCAGTATGACCTGCACGCGATAACACGCCGCCAGCTTGTGCCATCAATGGGAAGACATGACCTGGTTGCACCAAATCAGCTGGTTTCGCATCTGGCGCCACTGCCTTTTGAATTGTAAGCGCACGATCCGCAGCGGAGATTCCGGTAGTCACCCCCTCTGCAGCCTCGATTGAAACAGTAAAATTTGTTCCAAAATTGGAATTCGAGTTGCTGGTCATTAATGGCAGGTTTAATTTTTGGCAATTTTCACCTGTTAACGTTAAACATATTAAACCACGACCAAATCGTGCCATGAAGTTGATATCTTCCGAACGGACACATGATGCGGCGATGATCAAATCACCTTCGTTCTCGCGATCTTCATCATCCATTAAAATGACCATGCGGCCATTTCGGATTTCATCAATAATTTCTGACGTGGTATTAAGTGACATATTATTTTTTTAAATTTTCAAGCAACTAGTAATAATACATTATTATTTTACTATTAACTGATCTAGATATCGCGCAATCAGGTCAACCTCAATATTTACTCTGCTCCCCACTAAGTATTCTGAAAATATTGTTTCAGATAATGTGTGCGGGATGATATTGACGTTAAAGGTGTTCCCCTCGACAGCATTGATGGTCAAACTGACGCCATCGATAGTAACTGAACCTTTTTTTGATATATATCGACTTAATGCATCAGGGGTTTCAATCGTATAACGTACCGATCGTGCGTCTTCGTGCATCTCTAAAACCTTACCAATCCCATCGACATGGCCACTGACCAGATGACCATTAAGTCGATCAGACAATAGCATTGCCTTTTCCAGATTAATACGAGAGCCTATCGTTAGTTTTGAAAAAGTGGTTAGTTCCAATGTTTCCTTGGATAAATCGGCTGCAAAAGAATTGTTATCGTTATCAATTATAGTTAAGCACGCACCATTGACCGCAACGCTATCACCCACTTTTAAATCAGACAGGTCCATGTCGCCTGTATTAAATACAAAACGACTATCACCGCCATGTTGATCTATAGCGATAATTTTACCTGTCGTCTGAATAATGCCTGTAAACATAATTATAGCTTAACCTTGAAGTGTTAATGTAAGACGCAGGTCTTCACCTACTTGCCTAACGTCAGTGATGTTTAGACGTTTTGCGTCACTGAGCTTTTCAAGCTGTTTTAATTTTACTAATGGATTTGCATCATTACCCAGTAATACGGGGGCCATATAGATTATCAGTTCGTCGATTAAACCTTGTTCAATCAAGGCCCCGGAAAAAGTCGAACCTGCTTCAACCATGAGTTCATTAAATTCAAATTCTTTTGCCAAATGAAGAAAAACATCCTGCAACCATGATTTTGTCTTTGCTAGACAAACAACTTCTGCACCAAGCTTTTCTAACTCATGAATGCGTTCGTTATTTTCATGCTCTGTGTAAATAATAATTTGCCCAGGAATACTGAATATCTTTGCCTGGTTTGATGTTTTAAGTGTCCTGTCTACGATGACACGAGCCGCTTGTTTAAATTCAATATCCAGATCTCGCGCATTTAATGAGGCATCATCCTTAATAAGCGTTTCCACACTGGTTAAAACTGCACTACTTGCTGCACGTAAACGATGCACATCACGCCGTGACAATTCGGAACTAATCCATTGACTCTCCCCATTAGCCAAAGCAGTACGACCATCCAGACTCATTGCCATTTTGCATCGTGTATAAGGCAGATGCTGTGTCATACGTTTGATAAATCCAGGATTAAGTTTACGCGCTTCATTTTCAAGCAAGCCTTGCTTGACGCCTATACCGGCATCTTCAAGTTTTTTAATCCCTGAACCGGCAACAAGCGGATTAGGATCAATCATGGCAACCATGACATTACTCACCTTTGCATTGATTAATGCTTCAACACAAGGCGGTGTCCGGCCGTGATGAGAACAGGGTTCGAGCGTTAGATAGACAGTAGAACCTGCGGCATCACCACATTCTTTGAGTGCTTTTATCTCGGCATGTGCTTCACCCGCTATCGCGTGCCAGCCTTCTGAGACAACTTGATTATCTCTGCTTACAACACAGCCAACCTGTGGATTTGGATCACAGGTATAACGTCCACGTTTTGCCAGTTGAATAGCACGAGACATAAATTGAAAATCTTGGACTGTCCACGTCAATTCTCATCACCATCGCTATCAAGAAAATCGAGTTGACTCTTTTTTAGCTCGGGTGGAAGTTCATGTTCGAGACGTTCTATTTCTTCTAGAAAAGCGCGCACGTCTTCAAAACTTCTATAGACTGAGGCAAATCGAACATAAGCGACCTGGTCCATACCGCGTAATTGCTCCATGACCCAATCACCGACCCGAATTGATTTAACCTCTCGATCACCAGTAGCACGTAATTTATGCATAATATTAGAGACAGCAAGTTCTACTTTTTCCATCTCAACAGGACGTTTTTCAATAGCGCGTAAAATACCGCCGCGGAGTTTTTCTTCCTTGAACGGCTCGCGTCGGCCATCTGATTTAATAATACGAGGAAAATTAAGTTCGGCGGATTCGTAAGTAGTGTAGCGTTCTTTACAATTTGTACATTCGCGACGACGACGGATCTGATTGCCTTCACCTACGAGACGTGAATCGATAACGCGTGTATCGGGATCTGCGCAAAAAGGACAATGCATCTACTACCTACCTATTCTAGGTTCTAAAATGAATGAGGGATTGCCTAAAAAAATTATAACAGGCAACCCCTTATACAAACAAACACTTACATCAAAATTACTTTAGGTCATCATTAGACTCATACAAAGGTCGACTCTTGCAAAGCGTTAAAACTTCACCTTTAACACGCTCAATGACAGCATCATCACCCATGTTATCCATAATGTCACAACACCAGTGTGCAACCTGTTTTGAATCGGCTTCATCAAAACCACGTGTCGTGATGGATGGTGTGCCAATTCGAATACCACTCGTAACAAACGGTGATTGTGGGTCATTGGGAACGGCATTCTTATTAACGGTAATGTTTGCGCGACCAAGTGATGCGTCAACCTCTTTACCCGTCAGACCTTTCTCAACCATATCAACCAGAAATAGATGATTATCAGTACCACCTGAAACAATATTCAAACCACGTTCAACAAAGGTCTCAGCCATAATATTGGCATTCTTTTTGACCTGTTGGATGTACGTTTTAAACTCAGGCTGCATCGCCTCTTTAAAAGCAACGGCTTTAGCTGCAATCGTATGCATCAACGGACCGCCTTGATAAGCAGGAAAGACTAAAAAATTAACTTTTTTCTGAATCTCCTCATTGGCTTTACCCATGATCAAACCTGATCGTGGGCCTCTCAATGTTTTATGCGTGGTGGTGGTGGTTACATCGGCAATCTGTATTGGACTTGGGTACTCGCCAACAGCAACCAACCCAGCCACATGCGCGATATCTGCCATCATCAATGCCCCGACTTTATCAGCAATATCACGGAAACGTTGCCAATCAACAATTCTTGAATAGGCAGAGAAACCGGTAATGATTAATTTTGGTTTATGCTCTATGGCGAGACGCTCTGCTTCGTCATAATCAATTTCGCCCGTGTTAGTGTCTATACCATATTGAACAGCATTATAGATCCGGCCCGATACGTTTACGCTAGCGCCGTGTGTCAAATGTCCACCATGTGCGAGACTCATACCCATAATCGTGTCTCCTGGTTCCAATAACGCATGGTAAACCGCACCATTTGCCTGTGAACCAGAATGCGATTGCACATTAGCCCAATCAGCACCAAATAATTCCTTTGCACGATCAATCGCAAGCTGCTCTGCAACATCGACATACTCACAGCCACCATAATAACGCTTACCTGGATAACCTTCGGCATATTTGTTGGTAAGCACTGAACCCTGGCATTCCAATACTCGCGGACTAGCCATATTTTCTGAGGCGATTAATTCGATGTGATCTTCCTGACGGCGTCGCTCACCTTCCATTGCGGCAAAGAGTTCATCATCAAACCCCTGCACTTTACAGTCTTTAGTAAACATATATTTCCCTCAATTATTATTTAAAATGTTGAAATTAATGAATTGTGTTCGTAGTTCCTGACACTATTAACCTATTATTATTTACAATGAATGGGGCTAGTTTAGCCTGGATAAACTACGTTAAATCTAAATATAGATATGATGGTGCTTTTTTCTAGCCTACTTATTAAGCCCACCTAAGTTTTTATTATTATAATTATTCATGTCGTCATCGACTTCTCACTCTTTGACCATAGCTTTTCAAGCAGATGCGAATATTACCAAAACCTTCCAGTCAATGCATTGATGAGCGCAAGCTAATTCTATTTAACTCTCAATAGCGCAAAATCCAGTAAACCATAACTATGGTTTACTATTTAAACCCATGAAAAGTATATCTATTCATTATATCGAAAATAGTCAGTTTTTATGAAGATATTTATAATGCTGCTGATAACTTAGCTGAGCCCCCTAAATACCGAAGATAACAAATATGGATAACAGCGTATACCAAGGCCTTAGGAATAAAGCATTATAAATCAATGATATAAAAGATCCTCGTCAACCCAGAACCAGACTTAAACCCAGAACTTCGCAGCGTAGAAGCACTTTATCTCAAAATTCATCAACAACGTATCAACTACCCTGCCAAAGGCTTTGTATACGACACGCCAGTTTTATTGCGCTTTTGCCTCTTCTATTTCATGAAAACAACGCGAACTTACCCGGTTAGATTAATGATGCCACCCCAGCAGACTGCTCCGAACATGCCCCTAACAACCATCAATGAAAATGATTCTTTGTTTTTTCAAACCAGACCATTCCATCAGGAGAATATGACAGCGGACTGAAGTATAATCGCACGCTGAAATTAATACTTTGGTGGCAACGTGTCAGAAACAGATAGTTTATTAAAACGATTAGATTCACTGCTAGATAAGATTGACCTTTTTATCCCGGATGTGCCAAAGGGGATAACCGAGTTTAATGGTGGCGCATTCCGTTGGCAAAGTTACGGTCATAGCGGACTATTTCACGAGATTAAACACGCGACTAAAATAACACTTTCGGACTTGCAGTGTATAAAACGTCAAAAAGAAAAGATTGACGTTAATACACAACAATTTCTAGCAAACCTGCCCGCTAATAATGTCTTATTATGGGGGCCAAAAGGTACTGGGAAATCCTCTTTAATAAAAGCCCTGTTGAATGAATATAAAGACAAGGGTTTAAACTTGATTGAAGTGGAAAAAAATGATCTGGGAGACCTAAGAAATATTATTGAAAAGCTGAGTAATAAGAAAGCACATTTTATTCTTTACTGCGATGACCTGTCTTTTGAAGCTGATGATCCAAGTTATAAAGCCATCAAGGTCGTGTTAGATGGCTCTTTGAGTCAGGCTCCCGATAATATATTGATCTATGCAACATCAAATCGTCGCCATTTATTACCAGAGATGATGAGCGATAATGTTGCCAGCCAAAATATCCATGGTGAATTACACCTGAACGAAGCCATCGAAGAAAAATTATCGCTCTCTGAGCGCTTCGGTGTATGGCTTGCTTTTCACCCTTTTGATCAGCAACAATATTTAGCGATTGTTGATTACTGGTTAAGAAAATTAGATTATCAAACTAGTGATATCGATATTGTCAGAAAAGCATCTCTAAAATGGGCGCTTGAACATGGTTCACGCAGTGGTCGTTCCGCCTGGCAATTTACTCAGGATTGGGTGGGACAGCACCAATTGAAGAATAAATAATGAAATTAAAATCAATCACAACCGAGCAAGCTCAAAATGCGCTTGATGATGCTGATCTGCTATTTAACACAGAAGATGTCGAGACGGCTATAACATCAATGGCGGTAGCAATTACGGCAGAATTATCTAACCGTAACCCTTTAGTATTGCCGGTAATGAGTGGCGGCTTAATTCTTGGCGGAAAATTAATTTCACAACTAAACTTTCCCTTACAAATCGATTACATTCATGCAACACGTTATCGCGGAGAAACTAGCGGTAGCGAACTACATTGGTTGAAGAAACCGAAAGACTTAACAGATAGAGTTGTTTTATTAATCGATGATATTTTGGATGAAGGTATCACCCTTGCTGCTATAGTGGAATATTGTTACGCGGCAGGCGCTTCAAAAGTTTTAACGGCGGTATTGGCAGAAAAGACTCTCGAGCAAGAAAAACCTATTCAACATGCTGATTTCACCGGTTTACACGTGCCTGACCGCTATGTCTTTGGCTACGGAATGGATTACCATGAATATCATCGTAACCTATTAGGGATCTATGCAGTATGAGTAATATCGCAATCATAGGTGGCAGCGGACTAACCGAACTACCTGGCTTGGAGATCATTAATAAAATCGAATTGGATACCCCTTGGGGAAAACCTTCTGCACCGATTACCGTCACTAAAATTAATGGGATTGAAGTATTGTTCCTGCCGCGCCACGGCAATCCACATATAATACCGCCACATAAAGTAAATTATCGTGCAAACCTTTGGGCATTACACGAAAACAATATTAGTGAGATCATTGCTGTTAATGCCGTAGGGGGTATTACCGAAGCAATGACCCCTTGCCGAATTGTCATTCCAGATCAACTCATCGACTATACCCATAGCCGTGCGGATACTTTCCATGAAGAAAATCTGAGCGAAGTAAAACATATCGACTTTACACATCCTTATTCAAACGCGCTACGACAAAAATTAATAGATGCAGCATCAGATTCTAAACTTGATGTTGTTGCTACGGGAACCTATGCCGTCACACAAGGACCAAGACTCGAAACTGCAGCTGAAGTTAAACGTTTAGAGATAGATGGCAACGATATTGTCGGCATGACCAGCATGCCTGAAGCCAGCCTCGCTAGAGAGTTAGATATTGAATACGCATGTTGTGGACTAGTCGTTAACTGGGCTGCGGGGAAGACAGATGACATCATTACGATGGAGATAATAGAAAATAATCTAAATGAAGGCCTAGGCAAGATACAAAGTTTAATCACAGCAGTTATCAATAATGAATCGCTTATCAAATGAATACATAAACTGTCCCTATTGCGGAGAGAAAATAGAATTAGTCATTGATTGCAGCGTTTCCGAACAAGACTATATAGAAGATTGCGAAGTATGTTGTAGACCCATAAATTTATCAGTCTCTATCAATGAAAAAGGAACCCCTGTTATCTACCCGAGACATGAAAATGAATAATTTTTATTATTTGTATAATTAAATATGAATTATTTTTTCCTGATTTTATTAATATTTAGTTTAGCCGCTTGTGAACAAGACGGACTCAATTGGGCTGATGTTAATGCAGAGATACAAGAAAAATTCCCCAAGGTAGAACGTATTTCTGTAAACGAGTTAAAAATAAAAGACCTTAAAGACGTGATACTCGTAGACGTTAGAAAGAAAGAAGAATTTGCAGTGAGTCATATCCCCGGCGCAGTCAACCTGGAAGACCCGTTCGATATCGCTGAGCTTGCATCACAATCAGATAAAAATATCGTCGTCTATTGCTCGGTCGGCTACCGTTCAGCAGCAGTGGTGCATGAATTAAAGAATCTCGGAATCACAAACGCAACAAATCTGGAAGGCTCACTCTTTGAATGGGCTAATCAAGATCTACCACTAGTAAATAAAGTCGGCAGTACGCGTGACGTACATCCCTACGATGAATATTGGGGGCAATTACTGGATTAATAGAAAAGCCTGACTATCTATTAGCGCCCTGATCTAAGTCTGCTCACTTGCAGAATCACACCAAACATTGGATTATCAAAATAATGAATCTCATTAAGTTTAATCTTGCGGGTTTCTTTTAGTTTTATGACTGTTTTATCTGTAGTGCCAACGAAAGATTCTTCAGTGCTACGAAGAATTTTATTCTCAGCAGGAAGATCCTTAAAATATGATAAATCAACATCGGCATGCAAATAAAACCCACTCCTAATCCTGATTGATCCATCAATAATTCTATTCATCGGTATTAATTCATCAATAAATTCAGGTTCTGCATCTGGATTACTTGAGTTAGCAACAGGAACAGATGGATTACCATCCAACCTTTGCAAATGGACGTAACGTGATTGCCGACGTTGTGTAGCTGGTTGTTGCCACGATAAATGTATTAATGGTCTATATTGACTAGATAACTTGAAAACACGTTGGACTCCATTTAAACGATTACGACCTTTATCCAAAACCATATAGGGAACCAGACCATCAGTAGCATCAGCAGCTTGTAATTCAACCAGATTGTCTCTCACCACAAACACTTCATTTTGCCATTGCTCGCCATCCAGATTTGGATTGAGCCTATCAAAGACAACGAGCTCAACCTGATACCAGGATGCTGCTGTTACAATAGGTGAAAAGACAAAAAGTGTAACTAGAAGACAGAATTTAATATGTTTCATGTGTCTATTATGCCGCGATCTTTAGTGCAATTTCATTAAAAAGATATTCTAATATCTGAAACCTTGATTCAGCATCAGGTAATTCTTTACTAATCCTAAGTTTGTCCTGCCCATCGAGCTTGTAACTACTCGGATCTGATTGAATTAACTGAATAATACGACCTGGATCAATATTAGCATCTGGTTGAAAGAAGATACGACCGCCCTTTAACCCCATATCAATTTTACGAATACCCAATGGTCGTGCTAATTGCTTGAGATTACTAACCTCAAACAAGTTTTTAACCCCATCTGGTAATAAACCAAACCTGTCGATCATTTCTTCTTTTAATTCATTCAATTCTAAATTTGATTTTGCACTCGCAATCCGTTTATACATGATTAAACGCATATGGACGTCAGGTAAAAAGTCTTCCGGTATCAAGGCGGGAATGTGTAAATCAATCTCGGCACCATGATCAAGTGGCCGGTCTAACTCAGGCTGTTTCCCTTCTTTCATAGCATGCACCGCCCTGTCTAAGAGCTCCATATACAGACCAAAACCTATCTCTTGTATATGCCCACTCTGTCCTTCACCTAAAATCTCACCTGCGCCTCTTATTTCAAGGTCATGAGTTGCCAGAGTAAAACCAATACCTAATTCTTCCAGCGCTTCTATGGCTTCAAGTCGTTTTACTGCATCCGCTGTCATAGCTTTACGTGGCGGAACGATCAGATAGGCATAGGCACGATGATGCGAACGCCCTACGCGTCCACGTAGTTGATAAAGTTGTGCCAAACCAAATTTATCTGCTCGGTTGATAATAATCGTATTCGCCGACGGAACATCGATACCTGTCTCGATGATAGTGGTACAAACCAGAACATTAAAACGGCGATGATAGAAATCGAGCATGATCGATTCGAGCTGTTTCTCTGGCATTTGTCCATGCGCAAACTCAACTCGTGCTTCAGGTAAAAGCTTACCTATCTCTTCAGCGGTCTTTTCTATGGTCTTCACTTCATTATGTAAATAAAAGACTTGTCCACCACGTTTAATTTCACGCAACATGGCTTCTTTCAATAATGAATCACTGCGTTCTCGAACAAAGGTTTTAACCGCAAGTCGTCGTGCTGGCGGTGTCGCTATAATGGAAAGTTCTCGTAAGTCTGACAGCGCCATATTCAATGTTCTGGGGATTGGCGTAGCCGTTAATGTTAATACGTCGATCTCTGCGCGTAGTGATTTGAACTTTTCTTTTTGTCGCACACCAAAACGATGTTCCTCATCAATAATAATCAACCCCAGGTTTTTAAAATTAATATCGGCCTGTAGTAGTTTATGCGTGCCGATCACTATGTCGGCTTTAGCATTGGCCATTGCCGACAAGGTAATGTCTTGTTCTTTTTTTGATCGAAATCGTGATAACAATTCAATGCGTACTGGCCATTCAGAAAATCGATCAACAAAATTTTGATAGTGCTGTTGCGCTAATAAGGTCGTCGGTACCAATAAGGCGACCTGCTTTCCATTTTGGACTGCAATAAAAGCAGCACGCATCGCGACTTCCGTCTTACCAAAGCCCGCATCACCACATACGAGCCTATCCATAGGTTTGTCTTTGCGCATGTCTTCTATCATGGCTTGTATAGCGTCATATTGACCGGGCGTTTCTTCAAAAGGAAATTTTTGTGCGAAGGCAAAGTACGCATCTTGGTCAAACTCATAAGACTGTCCTTTTCTTGCCGCACGCCGTGCATGCAATTCCAGTAGTTCTGCCGCAACATCATAGACCTTCTCAGCCGCTTTACGTCGCGCCTTCTGCCATTGCCCACTGCCTAGTTTATGTAACGGTGCATGTTCTGGGTCAACACCGGTATAACGAGAGATTAACTCTAATGCTGCGACCGGGACATAGAGCTTATCCCCTTCGGCATATTCAAGGTGAATAAATTCACCGGGTATGCCACCTGCATCAATGGTCATCAAGCCACAATACCGACCGACGCCATGATCTTCATGGACCACAGGCGCACCCACACTTAATTCTGTTAGATTACGTACAACCGCTTCTGCATCTTGTTGCTTGCGCTTACGCAACCGTCGTTGCATAACGCGCTCACCAAACAATTGCGCTTCAGTTATGATGGCAATGTTCGGATCATGCATTATCAAGCCATTTTCAATTGGCATGATTGCAATCCCGAATTCAACGTTGCCATGAAGAAAACTATCCCAACTTTCTATTTTAACTGGTGCCCCACTATGCTTGAACAATTCCATGATCGTCTCACGACGGCCTTGGGTTTCTGCTGCAATCAAGACACGCCCATCAAACTCAACTAGAAAACGCTTAACCAATGCGAGAGGTTCTTTTGCTCGAGCATCTATTGAAAGGTTGGTCGGTAGTTCAGAGTCGAACTCGATAACTCCAGAACTCGATTCAGTTGACAGGTTTTCTATATGTACCTGTGGGTAAAGTTTAAATGCAGTATAGAGATCGTTAGTATTAAGAAAGACATCTCGTGGTGGTAGTATCGGTCTTTCAACATCATAGCGCTCTTGCTCATAACGCGACTCAATATCTTCCCAAAATGTTTCTGCTGCTGCTTTAACACCATCATCTAAAACCAGAATTGAATCATCAGTGATATAGTCAAATAAAATACTGGTCTCTTCATAAAAGAGTGGCAAGTAATATTCGATCCCTGCTGGCGCAAGTGATTGACTAACGTCACGATAGATTGGGCATTGCGCCGGATTACCTTCAAACCGAGCGCGCCAATTGGCACGGAAGCGGGCGATACCTTCATCAACTAGTGCAACTTCTCTGGCGGGTAAAATGCGTATGGATTCTACTTTATCAATCGAACGTTGTGTCTCAATATCGAACGTGCGAATACTATCAACTTCATCATCGAACAAATCGATACGAAAAGGATTAACAGCACCCATTGGAAAGATGTCGAGCAGAGAACCCCGTTTTGATACTTCACCATGTTCAGTAACCTGATCAACAAAGCGATAACCTTGTTGGTTCAATTGTTTTCTAAAATCTTCGAGCTTGATAGATTCTCCCACATCCAAAACCAGACTATTTGAAAATAAATAGTCACTCGGTAATAAACGATGCATAACCGTTGTAACGGGAACAACCAGTATGCCTTGCTTTATATTGTGTAAGTTGAATAATGTTTGTAAGCGTTCTGAAATAATATCCTGATAGGGAGAAAACAGGTCATAAGGCAAAGTCTCCCAATCAGGAAAAGTAATGATCGGGATTGAACTGGCTTCTTTAATGTAAACATTCAATTCATTGATAAGATTAACCGCACTTATAGTATCTGCAGTAACAACAATGATTGGTTTTTGTGTTTCCATTGCCATATTAGCAATAGCAAGTGACCGTGCACTGCCGTATAAACGTGACCAATTAATTCTCGACTGTCCAGGCTCAGGCAGTTTTGGAGACAATATATTTTGTCGAGCGGACTCAGTCATTGAATTAGAAACTTAAGCGACTGAATTGATTTCAGAGTTTATAGCGTTCAACGCTGCAAGCGGGTCATCTGCTTTGGTTATCGGTCTACCTATGACTAGATAATGACTACCCGCAGTAATAGCTGCGGCCGGTGTCATTATGCGTTTTTGATCATCGTTACTCGAATTAGCTGGTCGAATACCCGGTGTTACCAGACAAAAGTTTTTACCTAATTCCGTGCTCAGATGATTCGCCTCTTTTGCTGAACAAACAACCCCATCCAAACCAGATGATTTTGCCAACTGGGCTAATAACATTACCTGCTTATCAACAGGATTGGTTATAGCGATCTCTTTAAGATCATCATCCGCCATGCTGGTGAGTACGGTAACGGCAATGAGTAATGGTTTCTGTGTGCTTTTGTCGAGAGCCTCACATGCTGTTTCCATCATGACGCGTCCACCAGAAGCATGGACATTGATCATCCAGACACCCAAGTCTGCAGCGGCACGACAAGCATTGGCTACGGTGTTCGGTATGTCATGATATTTAAGGTCGAGAAAAACATCAAAGTCCATATTAATAAAACGCTCGACTAGAGCAGGTCCTTCACGGGTAAAGAGTTCTTTACCAATTTTAAGTTTACAGGCTGCTGGATCCAATCTTTGACAAAGATCCACCGCTTGATTTGCACCGGGGAAATCTAATGAGACAACTACACGACTATCATTCACCAGCGACTCCAAAAACGGGTTTTACTGTATCCCAACTTTTACAACCGGGACATAACCAATGCAGTTGTTTTGCATCAAAGCCACAACTACTACATTTATACATCGCTCTTCCTTCAATCAATTGAGCAGTTAGATACTTAATCGTTTTAAGATGATCATGTGTTTCTCCTTCAGACTTGGACAAGGTATATTCGATCAAACGGTCAACACCTTTAACGTTCGGTCGACTCTTCAATTCATCAGATATAAAACGAATTGCGGCATTTTCTCCTTCACGTTCAGCAATTAACTCTGTCAACATCAACAATGAACTAATACCACCATAGATGTTGACTAACATTCTCAAGTATTCGACAAATTCGTCGACGCGATCCAATTTTCGATAACATTCGAACAGGGGGCCAATGATTTCAGTAATATAGTCACTATCTTGTGATTCAACCCGCTTATACGACTTGATCGCCAACTTATCTTTTCCAAGTTGCTGGTTCATTTGTGCTTCAATTAAACTGGCACGTACACAATTCGGATTAAAACTAATTGCTCGACGGATATTGTCTTTAACAACACGTATATTACCTTCGAGCAAAGATGAATCAGCACGTTCACAATAAAACTGAGCGATGACAGGGTTTAATTTCTTACCAGAGACGAGCTCCAGTTTTCTGGCAATATTTATCGCATTTTCCCAATCTTTTTCTTGTTGGTATATTTCAAGCAATTCAGTGTAAGCCTGATTTAAATGTAAATCAGACTCAATCAATTCAAGAAATAAACCTTCAGCCCGGTCGAGTAAACCTAAGCGCATGTAATCCATACCTAATTCAAGCAAGGCATGCGCACGTTGTTCTCGATCTAGCGTCGGTCGCGCAATCAAATTTTGATGTATCCGAATAGCACGATCTACTTCACCACGCCGACGAAAAAGATTACCAAGAGCAAGATGTGTTTCTACTGTTTCACTATCAACTTCGAGCATTCGAATAAAGACCTCAATCGCCTTATCGGGTTGCTCATTTAAAACAAAATTCAAACCTTTGAAATACTCAGGATAAATTGAACTTGAAGAACGATCGTTTTTTGAATTGCCCTTACTTTGACCTATCCACCAACCACTCATAGCAGCAACCGGCAGTAGTAACCAAAGCAGGTTCATTTCAGCTAACATCAATATTAATCCTTGACCGGTATGACCCGAAGATTGTTAATCTCTTTTTGACTATTTTTAATCTGTCTCTCAAGCACCAACTTGTCTCGCTTCAAGGTGATAATAATAGGCAAGCTGGCCAACACACCGAGCATTGAGCCAATAAATAAAACGAGCACAACCAACCAGGACATCGGCAGACTAATTACATCAACATAATAATTTAACTCTATTAGCTGATTGTTTTTCAGGTGAAAGGCTAGACCAATCAACAAAATAACAAAGGCAAGAATCATTTTGGCAATACGGGACATGTCATCTCCATCATTAATATCCAGCTAAATTTAACAAACTCATACGCTATAGACTATCAAAATAGTTACAGTATCTAATCTGATTATCGATTAGTCATTAAGAAAAGTATTTAACAATTGCTCCTTAATTATGTAAAGACAATAGTTATAGATACACACTAGACAATCCGTCTGGGCATGACAAGATTTACAGGAGGAAATTAGACTCAGGTAGAACTAATTCAGAATGCAGTCAGGATTAGTCAGTAATCGGACTATGACAGTTATTCACCCTTTCACGCATCTGTTTACCTGGCTTGAAATGAGGTACATGTTTAGCCGGTAATGAGACGGGTTCACCTGACTTAGGATTACGTCCAACTCTGGGTGGACGATAATGTAATGAGAAACTACCAAACCCACGGATCTCAATACGCTCTCCATTTGAGAGCGTAGAAGACATATGCTCAAGTATAGTTTTTACCGCTAACTCAACGTCTCTATAAGCTAGTTGAGACTGCCGTCTTGCTAATATTTCGATAAGTTCAGATTTTGTCATGCTTGCAATCTCAGTTTGTGCGCATCAGATCCTTAATCTAAACACGTCCAAGCCATTGTTATTGTTCCTAAATCCTATCAGAAGATGAGGCAGTTGTAACAGTAATTTTTAATTATTATCCAAATGTTCCTTCAAAAGGTCACCTAATTTAGCTACACCGCCGGACTCAGGAGCATATTCCTTGACTGTTGCCTGCTCATCATCTGAATCTTTAGCCTTAATTGACAAGTTGATTGTGCGCTTTTTACGGTCAATTGCTGTGATTTTCACTTCCAGCTCTTCACCTTCTTTAATAACAGAACGCGCATCATCAACAACTTTTTCCAGAGAAATCTCGGTCGCCTTCATGGTGCCTTCAACACCCTCACTCAAGGTGATATTGACATACTTTACGTCAACATTTTGTGCGATACCTTTAACAATTGTTCCTTTTGGATTTTCAGCAACGAAATTTGAGAAAGGATCTTTTTCTAACTGTTTCACGCCGAGTGAGATTCGCTCTCTTTCAGCATCAACGGCCAGAACGACGGTCTCAACTTCTTCACCTTTGCTAAAATTACGGATAGATTCATCTGCATTTTCAGCCCATGAGACATCCGATAAGTGGACTAGACCATCAATACCACCATCAAGTCCGATAAAGATACCAAAATCTGTAATCGATTTGATGACACCAACGACACGGTCACCCTTATTGTGTGTTGCTGCAAATTGTTCCCAAGGGTTTGACTGGCATTGTTTCATGCCAAGAGAAATCCGGCGGCGTTCCTGATCGATGTCGAGGATAATGACATCACATTCTTGTCCTAGATGAACCAGTTTTGAAGGATGTACATTCTTATTAGTCCAATCCATTTCAGAGACGTGAACTAAACCTTCAACGCCTTCTTCCAATTCTACAAAACAACCGTAATCAGCTAAATTAGTGACCTTGCCATGTAATCGAGCTCCTTCTGGATAACGACGGGTCAAATCTAACCAAGGATCTTCACCCATTTGCTTCAAGCCAAGCGATACGCGGTTCTTCTCGCGATCATATTTCAATACTTTAACTTCTATTTCATCACCAATATTGACGATTTCACTTGGATTTTTAACGCGTTTCCAAGCCATATCGGTAATATGTAACAGACCATCAATACCACCTAAATCAAGGAAAGCACCGTAATCGGTAAGATTCTTAACAACACCTTTGACCAATGCACCTTCTTTCAATGATTCAAGTAATGCATCTCGTTCAGCACTACTTTCAGTTTCAACGACTGCACGACGCGAAACAACAACATTGTTTCGTTTTTGGTCAATCTTGATGACTTTAAATTCGAGTGGTTTACCTTCCAGATAAGAAGTATCACGGACAGGTCTAACATCAACCAATGAGCCCGGTAAAAAGGCACGTACTTTATCAACATCAACAGTGAAACCACCTTTAACGCGTTCAGTAATAACACCGATGATGGTGGCATTATCTTCATGCGCTTTTTCAAGCACCGTCCAAGCAATCTTACGTTTTGCTTTTTCACGAGAGAGGCGAGTAACACCATAACCATCTTCGATAGAATCCAGCGCAACATCAACCGTATCGCCAAGGGCGACCTCGAGCTCACCGTGCTCGTCGAAAAATTGATCTATTGGGATGATTCCTTCGGATTTGAGACCAGCATTGACTATAATATTGTCGTTGTTGACCTCTACGACTACGGCACTGATTATCGCGCCGGGACGCATTTTTGATTCTATTTGGCTTTGTTCAAATAATTCCGCAAAACTCTCGCTCATGAAAGGTAATTCCTGAAACCCTGCTATGACTACGGCAGGATGTGTCTGTTAAGTTAATTTTAAGTTAAGCACTCATCGTGAGTGATTAACCACCTATTTTTGCAATCCCGGAACCGTATTTCGCACTAATTCTGAGATATTTGCCAAGACTGCATCAATATCAAGCGAACTCGTATCAATAACAATCGCATCTTCTGCTGCTTTTAATGGCGATGCTGCACGTGTACTATCACGTTCATCTCGCTCAGCTATAGCAGCGGAAAGGTCGCGGAGATTAGCATTAATACCCTTTTCCTTCAACTGTTTATAGCGCCTTTTAGCCCTTTCCTCGGCACTGGCTGTCAAATATATCTTCAATGTCGCTTCTGGAAAAACCACCGTGCCCATATCGCGACCATCGGCAATCAATCCCGGCGGCTCATGAAATGCCCTTTGCCTTGATAATAAGGCCTTACGTACCTTTGCAATCGGCGCTATCACAGAAGCGGCATTACCACAGGTTTCTGTGCGAATATCATCTGTGGCCACCTCGCCATCCAGCAATACATTGACCAAAGAACCTGCACCAGCGACCTCAAATTCGACATTTAGATTTTCCGCCAAATTCACCAGTTTCGCTTCCTCATCACTATTGATGTGATGTTTTTCCGCTGCCAGCGCGAGCACCCGATACAGGGCCCCACTGTCCAGAAAGTGCCATTGCAACCAATCGGCAAGATAGCTACAGATAATGCCTTTTCCTGTACCACTTGGACCATCAACAGTTATGACGGGCACATTAGACATAATCAATACTCATGCCTGCTGTTTGTGCCAATTCCACAAAACCAGGAAAAGAGGTTGCGACATTTTCACAATCATTAATAACGATCGGTCCTTTAGCAACAAGCCCAGCAACAGCAAAGGCCATGGCAATACGATGGTCACCATGACTGTTAACTTCACCGCCATTAATCCGCCCACCTTCTATAGTCATACCCTCTTCGCTCGCCAGAGCTTGTACACCGGTGGCAATAAAACCATCCAACATCGATTGAATACGATCACTTTCCTTTACTCTCAATTCGGCAGCACCAGTCAAATTCGTCGTTCCAGTAGCGTTGGCCGCTGCGACCAAAATTGCCGGGAATTCATCTATCGCAATTGGCACCAGTTCTTCAGGTATATCTATGCCATGTAAATCACTGCTCTTGATATGTATATCTGCGATCGGTTCGCCAGACTGTACTCGTTCATTTTGCAGCTCAATATCAGCCCCCATCAGCGCCATGATCTTTAACATTGCATTTCGAGTTGGATTGACACCGACATTTTCTAATACCACATCGGAACCTGGTGTTATTGTTGCTGCAACAATAAAAAATGCCGCTGAAGAAAAGTCAGCCGGAACAATAATTTCAGTACCGACCAGTTTCTCTGCTTGACTTACCGTTATTCGATTTTTATTTTTTGTTACCGAATGAGAAAATGCACTGAGCATGCGTTCAGTGTGATCACGAGTAGCCTGGTTTTCAATAATTGTGGTCTCTCCCTCTGCATAAAGTCCAGCTAATAATAAACAGGATTTTAATTGAGCACTGGCTACCGGCAATTCATATTCAATGCCTTTTAAATGATGCCCACCCGATATTTTAATCGGCAGAGTCCCTTTTTCTGAACACACAAGTTCGGCATTCATAGTCCGAAGTGGATTAATGATACGAAGCATAGGCCGTGTCATTAACGATACATCCCCGACTAATTCGGTATTGAATAATTGCCCTGATAATAGACCGGTCATTAAGCGTACTGATGTACCTGAGTTTCCAAGATCGATGGGGGTATTACTTTCACTCAGTCCTTTTAGACCGACACCCTTAATTCGAACGAGACTGCCATCATTGTCTATTTCAACGCCCATTTGCTGGAATGCCTTGGCTGTTGCTAACGTATCTTCACCTTGCAAGAAACCATGTATCGTTGTGTTACCATCAGCAATAGCACCTAACATTAAAGCCCGATGTGATATGGATTTATCTCCGGGCACAACTAGTCGACCTTTAATAGCACCGCCTGGCTTGACTCGAAATCTGGAATTGTCGTTTAAACTCATGTTGATTTGTTATTCAGGCGAAACATCGGCTTGATTTCTTGAGTCAGTAAACTTGTCTCTTGCCTGCTTGGCACGTTTAAAGATCTTTAATAATTGTTCACTGTCAGAGTTCTCAATAGCTTTTTTAATCTGATTGATATGGTCAGTAAATTTGTCTAATGTATTCAGCAATGCGTTGCGATTAGAAAAACAGATATCATGCCACATCTCCGGACTACTGGAAGCAATACGGGTAAAATCTGCAAAACCACCAGCTGCATATTTAAAGATTTCTTCACGTTCTTGCATACCCGCTAAACAATCAACCAGTGCATAGGCCAACATATGAGGTAAATGACTTGTCGCTGCAAGCACAGCATCATGATGTTCAACATCAAGGTCGATTACATCAGCACCCACTGCTTGCCACATATCGGTAATTAATTTAAGCGCCTGAGTATTGGTTTCTTCGAGAGGCGTGAGTATGACCCGATGGTTTATAAACAATTCCGCAAACGAGGCCTCAACACCGCTTTGCTCTGTCCCGGCAATCGGGTGCCCAGGAACAAATTGCGAGATAAGTTCACCCATCACGACTCTAGCGACATCGACAACACTGCCTTTCGCACTGCCCACATCAGTTATAACAGCCCCCTCTTTTAAGGACGCAACAATTTGCGGGAAAAGCTTTTCAGTTGTAGAAAGAGGCGTCCCAATAACAACAACATCTGCACCGGAAACCGCTTCTTTAATGTCCAACGAGTAATCATCGATGACATCTAGTTCGATCGCTTTCTTTAATGTCTCTTCATTTCGGTTACAACCAGTAACTCGATTAACAAGTTTTGCTTTGCGTAAGGCACGGGCAAGCGAACCACCTATGAGTCCGACACCTACTATTGATAAATGGTCGATTAACATTTCTGTGTCGTCACAATTTTTGCAAGTTCATTTATAAAGCGCAAGTTCTCTGGCTCTGTGCCAATACTGACACGCAAATGATTGGGCATACCATAGTTCGCAACAGGTCGTACAATAACGCCTGCTTTTAGTAAGGATTGATATAGTCCGTCAGTCGGTTGTTTAAAATCTACACAAATGAAATTTCCTTTTGATGGAATAAATTCCAAACCCAACTTATCAAATGCTTTAATTAGTGACTGCATCCCAGATTGATTTACAGAGACACTACGCTCAATATATTTTTCGTCTTGCAATGCAGTTTCAGCTGCAACTAATGCCAAACTATTATTATTAAACGGTTGCCGTACTCGATTCAACAAGTTGGCTACAGCTGGGTTAGATAGGCCATAACCGACTCGAAGACCTGCTAAACCATAAGCCTTGGAAAAAGTACGCGTGACAATTAAATTACTAAAGTCATCTAAGCATAAACTACTATCAGGATAGTCCTCTTCACTAGCAGCATATTCAAAATAGGCTTCATCTACTAAGACGATGACATGCTCAGGAATATTCTCTAGCAGGTGCCTCAGACTTTCACGCCTAATCCATGTTCCTGTAGGGTTATTAGGATTAGCAATAAACATTAATCGAGTTTTATCGGTTACCGCTGCCAACATTGCTGGCAAATCATGCCCCCATTTATACGCAGGGACAACGACATGTTCTGCACCTACTGCCTGTGTCACGATAGGATAAACTGCAAATGAATGTTGTGAATAGATAACCTGATGTTCTGTATTAACAAAAGCGCGTGCCACCATTTCCAAAATATCATTTGATCCATTACCCAATGTAATACGATCTGTTTCAATATCATGTTTTTCAGCAAGCGCTTTCTTTAAATTGAATCCATTTCCATCGGGATAGCGTGATAGGTCTTTCGTCGCCGCAATAGCAGCCAACACCTTTTGACTTGGCCCTAACGGGTTTTCATTAGACGCAAGCTTAATGATTTCATCTAATCCGAGCTCGCGTTGTAACTCTTCAATAGGTTTACCAGGATGATATGGCTGAAGACCAGCAACACCCGGCGTAGCAAGCGAAAATAAATCACAAGACATATTATCTAATCACTAAAGTCATGTGGGGCGCTGTTAATACTAATTTTTTCGTCAGATCGAGGAAGCATCGCGCGCAGAACCGGAATGTATAGTTAATACAGGAGAACTTGAGCAAGAAGCTGAAGAAGATATGATGAAAAAAGTGCATTATAAAGAGCTCCACTAGAGGACGGCCTTAGGGTAAGAACCTAATAATTTAACCATCGCTGCATGTTCTTCTAACTCAAGTAATGCTTCTTTAACAGCTTGATCATCAGCATGACCTTCAATATCAACGAAGAAAACATAATCCCACATCTCACGACGTGAGGGTCTGGATTCAATTCGTGTCATGCTGACACCGTTATCAGCAAAACAACTTAACATTTTATGCAATGCACCAGGCTTATTGGGTGCTGAAAAAATCAAAGAAGTCTTGTCGTGACCACAAGCGCTACACGCTTCTTTGCCAATAACTAAAAAGCGGGTGGTGTTATCGGGTTGATCTTCAATATTACTGGCAAGGTTATTTAACTGATATAACTCGCCTGCAACACTGCTTGCTATGGCAGCAACATGTTGCTCATTGCTGGCAATGCGAGCTGCTTCGGCATTACTACTGACGGCAATGCGTTCCGCCTTATTCAAATGCGTATCCAACCATGCTCGACATTGCGCTAGGGCTTGTTGATGTGAATAAACGATTGTTATTTCATCAAATGACTCATCGTTGCTTAGCAGGTGATGATGTATTCGTAATTCAACTTCACCACATATAATTAAACTGGAGTGATTGAGCATATCCAATGTGTGATTGACAACACCTTCGATTGAGTTTTCAACCGGGACTACTCCGTAGTGTGAGGCGCCTGATTCAACTTCACGAAATACTTGATCAACAGTACCGAAAGCAGTCGTATTAACAGAATGCCCAAAGTGTTTGAGTGCAGCGGATTGTGTAAAGGTACCTTCTGGTCCCAGATAGGCAATATCCAGTTGTTGTTCCAATGCCAGGCAAGCCGACATGATCTCACGGAAAAGTCGTGCCATCTCTTCTTCAGAAAGTGGACCTTTATTTTGTTCTATTACTTTTTTTAATATTTGAGCTTCACGTTCAGGACGATAAAAATTTGCGGGTTCAGGTGATGCATTTTTCACCTCAGCAACTTTTTGTGCCAGACGCGCGCGATCACTAATTAGATCAATCAATTGATTATCTAATGCATCTATATCAACACGCAGCTGTGCTAGTTTTTTATCTTCGGACATGGTCGAGCACCAGGTTATTTCTTATATTGTTTTCCAAGTGTGACAGGATACGGTAGAGACAAGCCGTTGTTAAGGAGTCGCTAGTATATTTGCACTGTTTTTTCATGAAACTGCATAATTGGAACGTCTTATAGCTGGAAATACATCCGAAATATTTTGCAGTAGCAAGAGTGGCCTTACAAGAAATCAGCTTTCTTGTTCTTGTTCATCTTCCCCATATTCAATAATACGTTCAAGGCCAGCCAAATGTTCTGTTTCATTCAAATTAACCAGTCTTACACCTTGAGTATTGCGGCCGAAGACAGAGATGTCTTTAACAGGTGTCCTTATTAACGTGCCTTGATCACTAATCAACATAATCTCATCATCATTCTCGACTGACACAGCGCCAACGACATTGCCATTACGTTCTGATACCTGAATGGAGATAACACCCACACCACCACGTGATTTCTGAGGATAATCCTCAACCGCAGTGCGTTTTCCATAACCATTTTCTGTGGCTGTCAAAATCGTTACTTCTTTGTTTTCAACAATAATTAATGAAATAACATTTTGGTCTTTATTCAAACGAATTCCACGCACACCTTTTGCAGTTCTGCCTGTCGCACGGACATGAGATTCTGGAAAACGTACGACCTTACCAGTATTACTAAACAGCATGATATCGTGATCACCATCAGTAATTTCAACACCAATGAGCTTATTCCCATCGGCTAACTCTATTGCACGTTTCCCACTTAGGCGCGCTCTCGAAAATTCGGCTAATGACGTTTTCTTGACTGTGCCATCTGCGGTTGCCATAAAGATAAATTTATTTTCCTCATATTCACGTATCGGCAATATGGCATTGATCTGCTCGCCTTCTTCTAAAGGCAATAGATTAATGATCGGTTTGCCACGGGCGCTACGGCTAGCTTGTGGTAAATCATAGACCTTAAGCCAATATACTTTTCCACGATTAGAAAAGCATAAGATCGTATCGTGGGTACTGGCGATGAATAATTTATCAATAAAATCTTCGTCTTTAACTGAGGTTGCTGACTTCCCGCGCCCACCCCGTTTTTGCGAGCGGTAAGTATCCATCGGTTGTGATTTAGCATAACCGGCATGAGATAGCGTTACGACGACATCTTCTTCCGTAATAAGATCTTCCATACTCAGATCTTCCTGGGTGTGAACGATCTCTGTTTTTCGTTCATCGCCATAACGTTCCAGGATGTCTTTCAATTCACCACGTATGACTTCCATTAAGCGCTCAGGCCGAGAGAGAATGTCTAGTAAGGCTGCAATAGCATCTAATAACTCACCGTATTCTTTTAGAATCTTATCTTTTTCGAGACCGGTTAATTTTTGTAACCGCAACTCAAGAATTGCCTGCGCCTGCACAGGAGAGAGTCGATAACCCGCCTCGGTAAGACCATATTCCTTAGATAAGTTATCAGGTCTAGACGCATCGGCACCGGCACTCTTTAACATTTCAACAACAGCACCCGATTCCCAGGTCTCTGCTAAAAGACTAGTCTTGGCCTCAGCAGGACTGGCAGACTGTTTAATAAGTGCTATGACAGGGTCAATGTTGGCTAAGGCAACCGCAAGCCCTTCTAAAACATGGGCACGGGCTCTTGCCTTACGTAATTCAAAAAGACTTCGACGCGTAACTACTTCACGGCGGTGACTAATAAACGCTTCCAGTAAATCCTTCAGATTCATCAAACGCGGTCGATTATCAGCTAATGCCACGATATTGATGCCAAACACAGATTGCATCTGGGTAAACTTATACAAATTATTCAGGATAACTTCTGCGACTTCGCCACGACGTAGTTCAATGACAACGCGCATCCCATCTTTATCAGATTCATCGCGTAGTTCACGGATGCCAGTTAACTTCTTGTCCTTGACCAGTTCTGCTATCTTTTCAACTAAACGCGCCTTGTTAACCTGATAAGGAAGCTCGTGAATAATAATCTTGCTACCTGAGTCATTTTCTTCAATCTCAGTACGCGCGCGGACATAGATGCGACCACGACCTGTCTCATAAGCTTCTCTGATGCCGGATGAGCCATTAATAATGGCTGCAGTTGGAAAATCAGGTCCTGGAATATGTTGCATTAATTCCGGAATAGTTAATTCCGGGTTTTCAATCAAGGCCAAACAGGCAGTCACGACCTCTGTCATATTGTGTGGAGGGATATTAGTCGCCATGCCCACAGCAATACCACTGGAACCGTTTACAAGTAGATTGGGGATACGGGTCGGCATAACCACGGGCTCATGCTCAGAACCATCGTAGTTCGGTGAAAAATCAACCGTTTCTTTATCGAGATCTTCTAGAATCTCATGTGCAATTCGCGACATACGGACTTCGGTGTATCGCATCGCGGCGGGAGAGTCACCGTCAACTGAACCGAAGTTACCTTGTCCATCGACCAATACATAGCGCAAGGAAAAAGGCTGAGCCATACGTACCATCGTGTCATAAACTGCGGTATCGCCATGTGGGTGGTATTTACCAATGACATCACCCACGACACGGGCTGATTTTTTATAGGGCTTGTTATAGTCGTTACCCATTTCTTTCATCGCAAACAGAACGCGACGATGCACCGGCTTCAGACCATCACGGACATCAGGCAGGGCGCGACCGACGATAACACTCATGGCATAGTCCATATAGGACTGCCGCATTTCGTCTTCTATATTGACGTGCGAAAGCGCACGTGCGAAATCAGAATCGGACATAAATTATTGATGGAAAAGGGAGCAAAAAAAGCCTTAATTTCTAGTTATTTTTCAAGCGCGAATATTAACATATTTCAGCCATTTACCCTACCAAAATTTTACTTTTTAATAAGTGTTTCCGGGCCTAAATTATCCGAATAATGCAAGCATTTTTTCAGTGTCGGGATTATGCACAATTCCTTTTTCTGTGACGATGACATCTACCAGTTTTGCCGGGGTAATATCGAATGCCGGATTAATGGCCTCGATGTCATCTGGAGCGATTCGTGTCGTCTTAAAATTTGTTACTTCTTCAGTGCCACGATTTTCGATTGGAATATCTGCACCAGATTTAATATCCATATCAACCGTCGATGACGGTGCCACAACCATCACTTTTACCCCGTGGTAGAAAGCAGAAACCGCATGCGAATAGGTACCGATCTTATTTGCGACATCACCATTCGCAGCAATTCGATCTGAACCGACTATAAGCCAGGCTATCTTGTTATTTTCCATAACGCTTGCAATAGCAGAATCAATCACTAGATTCACCGGAATATGATCCTGTTGTAATTCCCAACTGGTCAAACGCGCGCCCTGGAACCAGGGTCGGGTTTCAGATGAAAATACATTTTTGATTGAACCATTTTTAAATGCCGTTCTAATTACTCCTAGCGCCGTACCATAGCCACCAGTAGCTAATGCTCCCGCATTACAATGTGTGACCACCTCACTATCCGCCATGATTAACTCAGCACCTAAACGTCCCATCTCGTGATTTGCAGCTATATCCTCATCATGGATACGAATGGCAGTTTCCAATAAGACGGGTTCTGGATCGCCCTCTAACGAATCAAAGACTTTCCTCATCTCAGCTATAGCCCAATGCAAATTAACCGCTGTAGGTCTTGCCGCAGCAAGTGACTCAAGGTCAGCCTCTATCTTTTCTCGCCATGATTCTGCTGCATCCTGCCAGGCTGATCGTGCTGCTAAAACGACCGCATAGGCTGCAGCAATACCAATTGCCGGTGCCCCGCGAACAACCATATCTTTTATTGCCACCGCAACCGCAAGCGCAGAATCGTAATCAATATAGTTTATCTCTCTGGGTAATTTTCTCTGATCCAATAGCGTCAACATACCCGCATTCCACTTAACAGCAGCAAATGATTTCGCCGGGAATTCTAATTTCTTATCGTTCAATTCGTTTTATCCAGTTAATGACTTATCATGGTGAAAAAACCAAGGATACCTTTTTCAAGATGAATGTTGATACCTTAATTCATGCCAGATGGATTATACCTGTTGAACCGGCAAATACCGTCTATGAAAATTATTCAATCGCGATCAAAAACGATAGCATCGAAGGGATACTACCCACTGATGATGCGCGTAAGAAGTTTTCGGCATTGGAAGAACATAATCTGGATCAACACGCAATCATACCCGGGTTGATCAATGCACATACCCATGCAGCTATGACCCTGTTACGCGGCCTAGCCGATGACCTGCCTTTAATGGAATGGCTCAATAAGCATATCTGGCCTGCTGAACAGAAATGGGTAAATCCTGAATTCGTCAAAGACGGTACGGAAATCGCCGTAGCCGAAATGATCCGTGGCGGTACCACCTGCTTTAACGATATGTATTTCTTCCCTGATCAAACAGCAGAAGTCTGTGCGAATGTCGGCATGCGTGTCGTTGTCGGTTTAATCCTGATCGACTTCCCCACCGCATGGGCGAATGACCCTGACGAGTATCTGCTCAAGGGAGAACAAGTACACGACACTTATCGACATAACCCCCTGGTAAATACCGCTTTTGCACCACACGCGCCCTACACTGTTTCGGACGAGCCACTAAAACGGATCTATGTGGTCGCCGAAGAACTCGACATCCCGATTCATATGCACATCCACGAAACCGCATTTGAAGTTGAACAAAGTATCGAACAATACGGCAAACGCCCGCTACAACGATTATCAGAACTTGGCCTAATCAGTCCGCGCATGTTGGCCGTACATATGACCCAATTAGAACAATCTGAAATAGAACAACTCGTCAAACTCGGTGTGAGTGTTGCACATTGTCCTGAGTCTAATCTAAAACTCGCCAGCGGCTTTTGTCCAGCAGCACAACTACATAATGCAGGTGTAAACGTATGCATCGGTACCGATGGCACAGCCAGCAATAATGACTTAGACATGATCGGTGAAATGCGCATCGCCGCCATACTCGCCAAAGGCGTAGCCAACGACAGCACTGTCCTCGATGCACATACCACCTTAAAGATGGCCACACTCAATGGCGCAAAGGCACTTGGTCTGAATGAATCAATAGGTTCATTAAAGAAAGGTAAACAAGCCGACATCGTTGCAATCAACCTCAATCAACTTGAAACCGCACCCCTGTACGAACCTCTATCGCAAATTATCTATGCCGGAAATCGAGAGCAAGTCAGCGACGTGTGGATAGCAGGAAAACAAGTTTTAAAGAACAGAGAATTAACGACGATGGAATATTCAAGGTTGATGGAGAAAGCAAAAAGTTGGGAAACTAAAATAAAAGGATAAGAAATTATTCATCTATCACCTGTTGGCCGAGATTTATAATATTTCATAGCTATGGTTATCATTTCGTTTTAGAAGTGAATAGTATGGTTTTAAACAAAGGTTCAAGCTTGAGTATGTTAAGGATATCTGGCACAGACTCGATAGAGAAAAACAAAAAGACACTATAAATCCAGATTCAAAAACTGATGGTATAAGAAAATATAACTATGTGTTTAATCAACCTTGAACAAACCCGAACACTCATTCCACCGATTAACAATCTCACAAAACAATAACGCAGTTTGTTCTGCATCATATCGTGCAGAGTGCGCTTCTTTGGTATCCCACTTCAGCCCTGCTTCTTCTGCTGCACGTGCCAATACTGTTTGTCCATAGGCAAGACCTGCCATAGTTGCGGTATCAAAAGTGCTGAACGGATGAAATGGATTGCGCTTGATCTGTGTACGTTCAACTGCAGCATTTAGAAAACCCAAATCAAATGATGCATTGTGCCCGACTAATATGGCTCGGCTGCATTTATGTTCTTTTATTTTTTTTCTAACCGGTTTGAATACTTCGTGTAAGGCTTCAGTTTCGCTAACAGCGATCTGTTTACGAAACGGATGATTCGGATCAACGCCGATAAAATCGAGTGATGCCTGATCTAAATTAGCCCCTTCGAATGGATTGACGTGTTTGGATACGACGTCATCAATGCACCATTGATGTTCTTCATTGACAGTCACCGTTACCGCTGCAATTTCTAATAGTGCATCAGTTCCCGCATTAAAACCGGCTGTTTCCACATCAACAATGACGGGCAGAAATCCACGGAATCGCTTAGCAACCGGCGATTTATTAGGCGTTGCTTCCTTTATTTCTTCAGTTGCCATGAACATGTCCCTCCGGCGCGAAAGGGGACAATTTCTTCATTACCAAACGGTAATGTCTCGGGAATGGTTTGTTCTTGTTTTACTAATGTCATTTGTTCTGTATTTCGTGGTAATTCGTAATAGTCCGCACCATAATGACTGGCGAAGGCTTCAAGTTTATCGAGTTGTCCTGCCGCATCGAATGCTTCGGCGTATATCTCTAGTGCGTTGGCCGCGGAATAAATACCAGCACAACCACAGCTGGTTTCTTTTGTGCTTCGTGCATGCGGCGCACTATCGGTACCGAGGAAAAATTTCGGATTACCACTGGTTGCCGCTGCCGATACCGCCTGCCGATCATCTTCTGCCTTTAATATAGGTAGGCAATAATGATGTGGTTGCAAGCCACCTTTGAATAAATCATTCCTATTTAACAGTATGTGTTGTGGTGTAATCGTTGCAGCAACCTTATCATTTGACCCGATGACAAACTCAGCGGCGGCGCGTGTCGTAATATGTTCAAAAACTATCTTGAGTTCAGGAAATTTTTTTACCAAGGGCATTAACACCTTGTCTATAAAAACGGCTTCGCGATCAAATACATCGACATCGTCACCCGTTACTTCACCGTGCACCAATAATGGTAAGCGCGTTTCCATCATTGCTTCTAGCGCTGCGTAGGTCTTCTTTATATCCGTTACACCTTGATCAGAATTGGTCGTGGCACCAGCGGGATAATATTTTAATGCCTTAATAATACTCGACTCTGCTGCTGTTTTTATCGTATCTGCTGAGGTGTTATCTGTAAGATATAAGGTCATCAGCGGTTCAAAATTATATTTTTCATCGACACACTGTAAGATACGTTCCCTGTAGGCCAGTGCCATTTCTGTATTAACCACCGGTGGTTTAAGATTGGGCATGACTATCGCGCGCGAAAATTGCGCAGCGGTATGATTTACGACACTCGACAATGCAACACCATCGCGCAGGTGGAGATGGAAATCGTCAGGTTTTGATATGGTTAATGTCTGCATACGGCTTTGGCTTAAATATTCGTATGTAAAAGGTATCATATACAAGGTGGTTTGTCCGTGACTGTCATTAGTCACATCAACATTTTAAAGGCATAAATAAATATGGAATACACTAAGTTAGGTAAAACCGACATTGATGTCAGTCGAATCTGCCTAGGAACAATGACCTGGGGCCAACAAAACACAGAAGCTGAAGCACACCAACAACTAGATTATGCCGTTGATGCCGGAATTAATTTTATTGATACAGCAGAGATGTATCCGGTGCCGCCTATGGCAGAGACACAAGGTCTGACTGAAACATATATCGGTACCTGGCTTGCTAAAAGACACGATCGCGACAAATTGATTATTGCCAGTAAGGTTTGTGGGAATGAATCATTCGTTGATTACATGCGCGAGGGTGGTGTCAAACTGGATAAGAAGAATATCCATCAGGCATTAGATGCCTCTTTAAAACGACTGCAAACGGACTACATCGACCTCTATCAAACGCACTGGCCAGATCGTGACACCAATTATTTTGGTCGATTGGATTATTACCATGCTCCGGAAAAAGACGGTACTGCAATTGCCGAGACACTGGATGTGCTTGATGGTCTGGTGAAAGCAGGCAAGATTCGCATGATTGGTATCTCAAATGAAACCCCTTGGGGGTGTTCTGAATATCTGCGTGTTGCTAATGAACTCAATTTACCAAGAATAGTCAGCATCCAAAATCCTTATAATCTATTGAACCGGTCATTTGAAATTGGTCTTTCAGAATTTGCCCACCGTGAACAAACTGGTTTGTTGGCATATTCACCGCTCGCCTTTGGTGTTTTGAGTGGCAAATTTTTAAACGGTGCTCGACCGGAAGGCACACGATTGGTGTTGTGGGATCGTTTCAGTCGTTACACCAACCCGCAAGCGGATGCGGCGACGGCAGACTATGTCAAACTGGCACAAGAAAACAGATTGGACCCAGCGCAAATGGCTTTGGCCTTTGTCAACAGCCGCCCCTTTCTGACCAGTAATATCATTGGTGCCACATCCATGGAACAACTAAAGAGCAATATCGACAGTATTGATATCAAACTCTCCAAAGACATCATCAGAGCAATTGAAACCATCCATGAAAAAATTCCAAATCCTTCTCCTTAATTATTACATAAGCCTAAGTTGTGGTTTGATTTCCCCCGCTGCCTTTGCATCAGAAGCAGAGGAGATATGGCTATATGTATTTTCATTACCAATCTATTTCATATTAGCCCTGCAATCTCTTTTGGGTTTGTTTATGTTGGCCATGAAACAATTCAATTCTAGGAAATCTATTTTAGTCACCATCATCCCGGCAAGTTTGTTGATGATAACTGGAATATTAATCACGCTTTATTTCCAATCTGTAAATGAATTATGGGGTCTCCTCTCAATATACTTATTTTTTGGTCTATTTATCTTTGTGTTGCCATCCACTCAGTATGTGATTTTAAATAAATCTAGCAAGAACAGCGAAGAAGAGTCGAAGGAAGACCTCGAAAATTAAAGGCACCGACACTCTCTAGCTGGCTGTTTGAATCAGAATTAGACCGATATAATTGGCTCAAACAAACTGCTAATCCATGTATAATCTTGGGTCATAATCAATTACCAAGAGTCGCTATGGAATTATCAGCATTAACCGCCATCTCGCCGATAGATGGCCGTTACCAAAACAAAACCAATTCATTAAGACCGATATTTAGTGAATACGGACTATTTCGATTTCGAGTACATGTCGAGATCGAATGGTTAAAGACATTAGCAAAACACCCCGGCATTGTTGAGGTAGAACAGTTTTCATCTGACACCGTCACTTTGCTCGACAGCATAAAAAATAACTTTACCGTTGCAGATGCCGAGGCCATCAAGGAGATTGAAAAGACTACCAATCATGATGTTAAGGCCGTCGAATATTTCATTCGCGATAAGATTAAAGACGATACCTCTCTTCGGACCGCTAGCCAGTTTATTCACTTTGCCTGTACCTCGGAAGACATCAATAATCTAAGTCATGCATTAATGCTGAAAGAAGCCCGTGAGACTGTCTTAACGGAAAAACTGCAAGGGCTTATATCTCATCTGCAAACATTGGCAAACGATCACGCTTCATTACCTATGCTATGCAGAACACATGGTCAGACGGCATCACCAACCACTCTGGGTAAAGAATTTGCTGTTTATGTACATCGTTTATTACGCCAACAATCTCAATTAGAAAAAATTGAAATATTGGGTAAGATGAACGGTGCCGTTGGTAATTTTAATGCGCATCTCTCGGCCTACCCTGATATAGACTGGATGTCGCTTTCAAAAGAATTTGTGGAAGGACTAGGTTTAGACTGGAATCCACATACTACCCAGATTGAGTCACATGATTATATGGCAGAATATTTTCATGTGTTATCACGTATTAATACCATCATGATAGATTTAAGCCGTGATATCTGGAGTTATATCTCACTTGGATACTTCAAGCTGAAATTAAAAGAAGGTGAGATCGGTTCCTCCACTATGCCGCATAAGGTCAACCCTATCGATTTTGAAAATGCCGAAGGCAATTTGGGACTGGCAAATGGTATCTTTGAGCACCTCGCACAGAAACTACCTATTTCCCGCTGGCAACGTGATCTGACTGATTCAACCGTATTGAGAAATGTGGGTGTGGGTATCGCTCATAGTCTTATTGCATTCGATTCTTGTGCTAAAGGTTTATCAAAATTGGATATTAATCCTGAGGCGATTAATAATGATCTGAATCAATCATGGGAAGTTTTGGCTGAACCGATACAAACGGTAATGCGTCGTTATGGCATTGATAACGCCTATGAACAATTAAAAGAACTGACCCGTGGACAAAATATTAATCAGGAGACCCTGCATAAATTTATTGAACAACTTGAACTAGCCGGTGATGTTAAATCACAATTACAACGACTTACACCACAAAACTATACAGGTAATGCTGAATACCAAGCGAAGCTTGTCTCTAAAAAATAATAAGGACTGTAGGACGAAATGCAAACATGAATAACCTTGATGAATACATTCTGGGTGAATCTACAGAAGAAGCAATCAAAGTCGAGACTCGCCAAGATAATGCAGATGCGGCACTCGCGCTGGTAAAACAATGCAAATTGAAACTCGCCATTATTTCCAGAGAGCTGGATCCTTTCGTCTACGACCAGCCTGAATTTGTCGAAGCCGTCCGGCAATTGGCATTGAAAGGACGAAATGTCGATATTCGTATTCTGGCCTTTGAACCTGAGTTAATAGTCCGTAAAGGCCATAAGCTTGTTGATTTAGCAGGGAAAATCAGCAGTTATATCGAAATACGTAAACCTTCGTCACAATATAAATCATTCAATGAAGCGGTCCTGATTGCCGATGAAATAGGATACCTGTTTCGAGAAAGTGCAGAACAATACAGAGGAAAAGTAAACTTCAACGGTCGTCGCGAGTCGAAGCACATGTTAGATGTGTTTAATAGTATGTGGGAAACGTCTAAGCCAGACCCCAATTTTAGAAGGATGCACATTTGAACCTGAAAACAGCAGTTGACCGGCCTTAAATTTAAACTATGAAATGAAATACAATACATACCTTCCTATATCAGCATCTCACTTATTCTGTGAATACACCCACTCATTTAATTTTGGTTACCAGATTGAAAAAACTGAGCCTGCTTGTCCTGTTATTGACTGTCGTTAACAGCACTGCTGTTATGGCAGAATCGATGAAAATCGAGACCATCCCCATGCACAACAGACCAGTAGAAGATGTCATCCCGATTCTCAAGCCATTAGTTGTTGAAGGTGGTACCGTTACTGGGATAAACAACAAGTTAATCATTAAAACAACATCTTCAAACCTCAAACAAATAAAGCAAGTCCTGGCACAAATAGATAATGCCCCACGGCGATTAATGATCAGCGTCAAGCAAGATGTCGATGGCGATCTCAATATTGAGGAAAGTGGTGTTTCCGGACGCTATAGCACTGGAGATGTCACGATAAAATCGCCTGATAATAGCCGTGATGGCACGATCATTCAGGGCAAAGACACTGAGGGTAATATCGTCCGCTATCGCCAATTAGAGACCCGATCGCAACTGGAAGACAGAAATGTCTATCGTGTTCAAGCATTAGAAGGTAACCCAGCCTTTATCAGCACAGGTCAATCTGTCCCCATTCCTAACCAAACCGCATACGTCACTGGTGGTAGCGTAGTTGTCCTGGATGGGGTCGAATATCGAGACGTGGAATCCGGCTTTTATGTCCTACCCAGAATCCAGGGCGATAATGTCACGCTATTGATCTCTCCCAGGCTATCCCGTGTCGGTCCAGATCAAACTGCAATATTTGATATTCAAAATGTAGAAACCACCGTAAGTGGTCAATTGGGAAAATGGATACCCATCGGTGGTACCACCCAGCATTCCAATGATAGTTCGGAAAGAAACTTGATAAGCACAAAACGACGTGACCAAGAACAGCGAAATGTATTAGTTAAAGTCGAAGAGATTAAATAGTTTTCGCGTGATTCCTCTTTGGCTGATAAAATAGCCAGCCTCAATATTCTTCACTAAATAATCTAAGATTTGATGCTAATACTACCTGGCGGCAACGCCCTTTCTGACTTTCGTGTTAATAAACTCCTATCTGCCTTGCAGTCATGCGTAGCGGCAATTAGCTCAGTTGAGTCGTACTATATCCACTTTGCTGAAACGAGTGCTGTTCTTGATCAAAAGGAAACGAGCCAGCTAAATGCCCTGTTGAGTTATGGTGCTGAGGCTAAGGTCATACCTGACAATTCATTCAAACTCATTGTTATTCCAAGACCGGGCACGATCTCTCCCTGGTCTAGTAAGGCGAGCGATATTGCTCATAACTCGGGGTTAGATAAGGTCTTTCGTCTTGAACGCGGCAGAGCTTATTCATTTCAACTAAGCGAAGGCGACACTCTAAATGAAGATCAAATAACGCTACTAAAGCCGCATATACATGACCGTATGACAGAAATTCTCATACATCATGAAAATGATGCCAATGCTTTATTTGTAATGACTGAACCCGCCGAATTGAATCAGGTAGATATCTTGAACGGTGGCATTGTTGCGTTGGAAACAGCCAACACTAAAATGGGTTTGGCTTTATCAAGTGATGAAATAGATTACTTATTAACTTCGTTTGAAAAGTTGGGACGTAACCCAACTGATGTAGAGTTGATGATGTTTGCTCAAGCCAATTCTGAGCATTGCAGACACAAGATCTTCAATGCGGAGTGGACTATCGATAATGTTAAACAAGAACACTCCTTGTTTAAGATGATAAGGCAAACCCATGAAGCCAATCCGGGGAATGTTCTTTCTGCTTACCATGATAATGCCGCGGTTATGGCTGGTTTCAATGGCGCACGATTTTTCACCGATCCAGATAATCAACAGTATGGTTATCATGATGAAGATATCCATATCCTGATGAAGGTTGAGACGCATAACCATCCTACCGCAATATCACCCTACTCTGGCGCTGCCACTGGTTCTGGCGGAGAAATTCGTGATGAAGCAGCAACCGGACGTGGTGCAAAACCAAAGGCAGGTCTATGTGGTTTTGCAGTATCAAATCTAAAGATCCCCGGATTTGAACAAGCCTGGGAAACAGACAATGGCAAACCTGATCGAATTGTTTCGGCTTTAGATATTATGCTTGAAGGGCCGATTGGTGCAGCAGCCTATAATAATGAGTTTGGTCGTCCAGCACTGTGTGGCTATTTCCGCACCTATGAACAACGAAAAAATGAATCTTTAATCTACGGTTATCACAAGCCGATCATGCTTGCCGGCGGTTACGGTATGATTCGCGAATCAGATGTGAATAAGCAAGACATTCCTACCGGGGCAAAGCTAATAGTATTGGGTGGCCCAGCAATGTTGATCGGGCTTGGTGGTGGAGCCGCTTCCTCAATGGCTTCAGGTTCAAGTTACGCTTCGCTCGATTTTGCTTCAGTGCAACGCGATAATGCTGAGATGGAACGTCGCTGCCAGGAAGTCATAGATCGATGTTGGGCGCTAGGTGATAACAATCCAATTATTAGTATTCATGATGTTGGTGCTGGTGGCCTATCCAACGCCATGCCTGAACTCGTTAGTGCGAGTGACCGTGGAGCAGAACTGGAATTACGCGAGATTCCTAATGATGAGCCCGGCATGTCGCCGATGGGGGTTTGGTGTAATGAATCGCAAGAACGATACGTACTTGCGATTGATGCTGAGCAACTTGAGCGTTTCACGTCTCTATGTAAACGAGAACGCGCACCCTATGCCATACTCGGCGATGCAACTGAAAGAGAACAACTCGTTTTAAATGATGCGCACTTCAATAATCAAGCGATTGATATTCCTATGTCTGTATTACTTGGCAAGATGCCAAGCATACAACGCGATGCTCAAAGCGAAACAGAACAAAACCCTGAATTTGATACTTCATCATTAGATTTACAAGAATCGATTGATCGAGTTCTACAATTACCTGCAGTTGCTAGTAAAAGTTTTTTAATTACGATTGGTGATCGTTCGATCTCTGGTTTAGTTGTGCGTGATCAGATGGTGGGCCCTTGGCAAGTACCTGTCGCCGATTGTGCCGTTACCAGTTCATCCTATTTTGACTATATAGGCGAAGCGATGGCTATTGGTGAGCGTGCTCCACTAGCACTTACCAATGCAGCTGCTTCTGGAAGAATGGCAATTGCTGAAGCTATTATGAATATATCTGCCGCACGTATTCTCAAGCTAGAAGATATTGCGCTGTCAGCAAACTGGATGGCGGCCTGTGGTGAGTCTGGTCAAGACGCAAAACTTTATGCCACTGTTGCTGCTGTCAGTGTTCTCTGTAAAGAACTCGGCATTGCTATTCCTGTCGGCAAGGATTCTTTGTCGATGAATACGGTTTGGTCTGTAAATAATCAGCAACAAAAAGTAACATCGCCTTTGTCATTAAATATCACGGCTTTTGCTCGGGTCGCAGATGTTCGCCAATCACTGACACCTCAGTTACAACAAGATGATGACACGATTCTATTTTATATTGATTTAGCCAATGGTAAACAACGTCTCGCTGGCTCTGCCCTTTCCCAGGTGTATGAACAATTCGGTAGTGAAACACCTGATCTGGAAGATACAACGTCACTAATCGGCTTTTTTCAAGCATTACAGGTTCTCAATGAATCAGATTATATACTTGCATACCATGATCGATCCGATGGCGGCCTGTTTGTCACCTTAGCTGAAATGGCCTTCGCCGGACACATAGGCATTGACATTGATCTTGAAGATACTGACAACATCATCGCCAATTTATTTAATGAAGAGCTCGGTGCAGTTATTCAAATAAAGAAAGGGCATGAACAAAGTGTAAAAGAAACTTTTATGAATGCTGGCATCAATGAAAAAAGCCTCCATTCTATAGGGAGCGTTAACAATGATTATACTTTTCGACTCAAGCAAGGTGGTATAAAAAGTCTAGCGTTATCCATCCATGATTTACATAAAAAATGGTCTTCTACCAGTTTTCAAATTCAGTCCCTACGTGACAATCCTGAATGTGCACAACAGGAATTTAATGATATTGGTAATAAGATCAATTCTGGCTTGTTTGTCGACACAAAATTTGAGCTTGAGAGTAACCCGCTTTTCTTTATCAACACCGATGCAAAACCAAGGATGGCAGTACTGCGAGAACAAGGCGTTAATGGACAATTAGAAATGGCGGCTGCATTTGATCGTGCCGGCTTTGAGTGTGTTGATGTTCACATGCAGGACTTGATCGATGGACAAATAAAACTTGATTCGTTTAATGGGCTGGTTGCTTGCGGCGGTTTTTCCTATGGTGATGTCTTGGGTGCTGGAGGTGGCTGGGCAAAATCTATTTTATACAGTGACAAGGTCAGCAACATGTTTGAAAAATTTTTTAACCGCACTGACACATTTTCCCTTGGCGTCTGTAATGGTTGTCAGATGATGTCACAGTTACGTGATTTAATACCAGGTGCAACATCATGGCCGGATTTTGTTCGTAATCAATCAGAACAATTTGAAGCGCGACTGGTGATGGTAGAAATCATGGAATCACCTTCTATCTTATTCAAGGACATGACCGGCTCTAAAATTCCTGTCGTAGTTGCTCATGGTGAAGGACGTGTGTCGTACAAATCTAAAGATTTAAAGTTGAATGCAGCAATGCGTTATATTGATAATTCGGGAGTACCGACAGAAAGTTATCCACATAACCCTAATGGTTCCATCAACGGATTGACCGGGCTCACCAACGATGATGGCCGCGTTACCATCATGATGCCCCATCCAGAACGAGTCTTCTTACGTAAACAATTTTCTTATTTACCATCACAATGGAAAAATGAATATAGTCCCTGGATGAAGATGTTCCTGAATGCCCGGCAGTGGTTAAATTAAGCCTGCCGGTATTTTCGTATAAGCTTCAATCAATAAAACCTCTAACGATAATTGATTTACACTTTATCTCCGCTGACATAGATTAGGGCATACGTTAAACTTGTTCTGTATGGCAGGCTCTAAATCAACATTATGAAGAAATCTTCCGGTATATCAGACGAAGATAGCGCGCTATTTCGCAAGTCAGTTGGCGATGCAAAACCACTGAAGCAAGATAGCTTTATTGCTGATAAACCCAAACCAAAAGCTCAAGCTGCAAAAAGGGAAGCTGATAATCTTGTCTTCATTGAAGAAATGAGTAATGCAGACTTTGATTCAACTTTATTAGAACGAGGTGATCAGCTTATTTTTACCAGGCCCGGTGTTCAAAACAATATATTAAAAAAATTACGCCGTGGTCATTATAAAATTGAAGCAGAACTGGATTTACATGGCATGACGGTTGATAGTGCTAAAATTGCATTAACTGATTTCCTTAAGATATGCATGGCACGTTCCCAACGCTGTGTCAGAATTATTCATGGCAAAGGGCTAGGCTCGATCAATAAACAACCCGTTATAAAAAACAAACTTAATCAATGGCTACAAAAAACAGATATTGCACAAGCTTTCTGCTCCGCAAGACCTGCGGATGGAGGTACAGGGGCAATTTATTTGTTATTAAAACGTAAGTAATAAGCAGTATTCTGTTATTAAATCGTGCATCATTCGCTATAATTGTATTAATATTCAAAAAACTATAACAATAGTAAAATTCAGGGATAGGACATGATGTCATCACGCCTGAGTAATATCACCGAAAGCAGAACCTCATCAATAATCACTATTATCGATGATGAGTCTGATAGCCGAATGTTACTTAGTAAAACTATTCAAAATATTGATTTTGGAATAACTATAAAGTCATTCCAAAGTGTGCTTGCGGCACTAGCAGCAATTGAAACCTCCCCGCCCGATCTGATTATAACTGATTACAAAATGCCGATCATGGATGGTATTGAATTCACCAAACGGATTAGACGACTTCATCATTGTAAAGATATTCCTATCATCATGATCATTGATGATCGTTCTCTATTATCTGATGCACTACAAGGTGATGTTACAGAATTCCTTAATAAGCATTTTGACAGAATTGAATATGAAGCAAGATGTAAAAATATTTTATCGCTGAGGAAACGTAAAATAAAATTAAAGCAAGGTATCTTCAAATTTGAAAAAATGATCTGCGAAACTATTGAACAGATACTGTTCAAAAAAAAAGAAACATTAATACGTTTAACAAATGCATGTGGTTTTAAAGACTGCATAACAAGCGAGCATCTACTTGAAAAATAATCTATTTCAGATAATTCAGTTTCGCCTAAAAAATCGTGAGGATTCTGAACACATTCAGACATTTATCAGGTTTGCCATGGGTATTACCTGGCTCCTATATATAACGTGGTTAAATCAATACGCAATCATTGATTCTGCTGCGACAACGACTTCATGTCTATATATTACTTGTTGTCTCCTTAACTTAGTCTGGATAATAATTACTCCGAAACCGCTCCCCATTCGCCGTTATGTAAGTATTGTTTTGGATATATCATTTGCTTCATTTGCTTTTTATCTTCTAGGAGAATATGGCGCACCGTTAATAGGGGCCTATTTATTTCTAATATTCGGCTATGGCTTTCGATACGGAAACAAGTATTTATACATAAGTACCGTCATTAGTATTGCTGGAATTTCTCTAGTTATGATATACAGTCCCTATTGGCAAAAGGAAATTATGCACGGATACGGTGCCATTATCTCAATAACGATTCTATCTGCTTATGTATCAACATTGATTTCACTACTACATAAATCAATTAATGCAGCCAACTCCGCAAATGAAGCAAAAAGCCATTTCCTGGCTAATATGAGTCATGAAATTCGTACACCTCTAAACGGTGTAGTAGGGATGAGTTCATTACTTTCAACTACTGAGCTAAGTAGTAAACAAGAAGAATATTCTTCCACCATTAATGCTTCGGCTAAGACATTACTAGCTTTAATTAATGATATTCTCGATATTTCAAAAATAGAGGCAGGAAAGATAACCATAGAACAAGTAGATTTTGATCTCCATGCTCTTATTAATTCAACAACTAAGATGCTCTCGCCTCAAGCGGTGAATAAAGGATTGAAGTTCAATGTTCATATCTCACCTGAGGTTCCTTTTTTATTGCGCGGTGATGAACAACTCTTAAGGCAAATTATTATTAACCTCGTAAGTAACGCCATCAAATTCACACATAATGGTTCTATTGAAATATATTTATCTTTAGTTTCAACGACAGAAAACAAGGCTACTATAATGTTTGAGGTCATAGACACAGGAATTGGTATCGCTGATGAATCAAGATCAAATATATTTGACAAGTTTACTCAAGCAGATGCTTCCACAACACGTGATTTTGGTGGGACTGGTCTGGGAATGGCCATTGCTAAACAGTTAGTTAATGCAATGAACGGCGAAATAGATTTCGCCAGTGTACTCGGAGAAGGTTCAACATTTTGGTTTAAACTAGAATTTGAACAACAGGTCGTATTGTCAGAAGAAAACCATTCACTAGAGCTTTTAACTGACACGTATATTCTAATCATCAACCCAATAAAAGATAAATACCAAACAATTCTAGAACATCTCTCATTGTGGCCAGTATCATATCAACAATCAGACCGTGCTCAAGATGCGATAGATACGATAGAATCTGCTAACATTGAAAACCGTCCTTTTAATGTCATTCTCGTCTTTAAAAAATATCTTGATACAGACCCAGTCAATTTTATTACGCAGACTAAAAGTTTATCAAGCTTCAAAGACCACTCGTTTATCCTCATTAATGATGGCGAATTACCAGTGTCTGAGGAATCCAAGTTATTACACGCAGGCTATTCTTCCATAATACCTAGCAATCTTGATAGAACAAAGTTTTTTAGGGTGTTGCATGCCGTTACTTCAGGTAACAACGCGACACCATCAATCAATATAATTGATAATTTTAATGATAATTCACCCAAGATAAATCACTCAAAGAGACTAAAAATACTTGTTGGTGAAGATAACGAGACAAATCAGAAAGTAATTAAGAGTATTCTGGAATATGGCAATCATGATGTGACGCTAGCCAACAATGGAGAAGAAGTATTAGATATTCTGGAAGAAAATACTTTTAATCTTATTATTCTTGATATGCAAATGCCTGTTATGGGTGGAATAGAAGCTGCAAAAATATATCGCCATATGTATCCCGGGAAGCGCGATATTCCTATATTGATGCTGACCGCTAATGCCACAAAAGAAGCTCATGATGCATGCAAGGAAGCGAAACTAGATGCCTATTTAACTAAGCCAGTTGAACCTGAAAAACTTATCAAGGTTATCGCTTCACTTGTCGGTGATAACAACAATGAGCCTTTAGTTGAAAGTAATGAAACATTAAAAATTGTTGATATAAACAACCCAAATAATTTGCCACTAATAGACAAAGATTCTTTGGAGTCTTTAGCTTCTATGGCCAGTAACAAATCATTCATGAAAACCTTAATAGAAGGTTACATTTGTGACACGAAAAATTCCATAATGCAGATGTCCCAATTCTCTAGTAATAATGATTTCAATAGACTCTCTGATCTTGCCCACAGTGTTGATGGAAGCTCACGTTCAATTGGCGCAAAGAGACTTTCAAGAATTGCCGATTTAATATACAAGCAAGCTCAATCCAAACAAAATAAATTAATTTCAAATAATCTGGAATTGATACACAGCGTATTCGAAGAAACACATGCTGAATTAGACTCATTCCTTACAAAGACTACTTCATCAAGTTCACAAAAAAACAATTAGATTAAATCATCAATATTGATATTTAATGTGACATCCATGTCTCATTAATATAATCCTAATCTAAGCTCTGGTTCAGTTAAGCAGCTTTCTCGTATTCCATTTCTTCTACTACTACTAGTTTTGAACTAGTCGAATTTCCTTCAAAATCAAGCCATAGATGATTTTCATAATCATATAATTTACATTTATTCATCGTAGATAAAAAGTTGAATAGTGAGAAATCCATCGTTATTAAATCTTGCCCATACAACTCACATAATACTGTCTGCGCTTTGGATAAATTGTAGAGTGGCACTCTAGGATCGACATGATGAGCAGTGTGTTCCATTGCATTATGACTAATTAAATTATACCAATGCGGATATTTTATATGCACAGTTATATCTTCTAGACTGGCATACGCATTACACTCTTTTTGTGTCTTAAACCATGGAACAGTTTCATGTGTATGGTGTTGATACACGGTCATGCCTATCAAGAAATTACTTACCAGAAATGGAAGAATTAATGCTAACAGTAATACTTCTAGCGGATTTGTATGGGTGACTTGCATGCCCATATAAATAAGCGCTAACGTAAAAGTAATCATGTAAGTAAACACAAGAATGAAATCCAGAAAATAAGAAGGATTATGCTGTCTAATAATTCGTTTGTATGGAAAAAACTTATCTTTCCACCAACGCTCAACCATGTAGTTAAAACTGATTCCTAGCGGAGAACGATACAAATGTTCTATCATCTTTCTACTCTTAGATAAGCAATCGTAGTCTTCTTTTGACAATGGCGACCATGAATTTATATCTTTAATATTAGGTGATTGATGATGTGCACGGTTATGTGCGATTAGCCATAAACTATAGTTATGAAATGATGGCAAAAATGCTATGCGACCGATTATAGAATTCCATAGTCTATTGGATGTAAAACTATCATGCCCCGCATCATGTGAAACCAGAAACAATGTTCCTATTCTCAGGCCTGCTAAAACACCACACGCTATACGTAATAAAAGACTTTCGAACATGATTGTCCCAGCTATCGCTAATGTATAGATCGTGAGATCCGAAAAAAATATAAATAATGCAAGTTTGTTTGATGGCTTTGCATACTGTTTTATTGCTGAGCGTAATTCTTTCGTATTCAAATTATTCATTAATGTCACCTCTTCTTAAACTTGTTTAATTGTTTTATTTAATAATCAAGATACATTTATTTTTGAATATTCATGTTGATACTCTGTTTCATATCTTTTCTGACTACGCAACAAACGATTGATTGTACGAATATCTTTCTCGGAAATATCAAAAACTGTATCAACCCAGGAATGGCAACAAATATCTAATAATTCCTGTTGATCATAGTTATTTAAATTCTGAACAATTTTTTGCATCGCCATATTCCCATTCCAGTTTTTATTATGGTTTTGGACGTAGGAATAAACAGCTTCTTCACCTCCATGATTGTCGACAAGAATATCTACAATGCCCATGTCATATAGTTCTTCCGCGCTATATAAATTTCCGCTAGAAATTAATTTATGGGCTTTATTCAACCCTACTCTTGATGAAAGCGTTTGAAATCCACCCATACCAGGAAAACAATTAAATAATATTTCAGGGAAACCCATCATTGCCGAACGTTCGGCAATGATGACATCACCTGACAATGCTATTTCTAATCCACCACCAAGAGCATTTCCCCTGACCAAAGATATAGTGACAATAGGTAAATCAAAGTTTGTCATTATTGGATAAATTGCTTTTATACAATTGCTGGCGTATGTCTCGAGAGCGTTCTTATCTTGATTCTTAATGCAGTTTAAAAAATGATTGAGGTCGCCACCTAAACTGAAGACTCCATCTGCATGTGAATCAAGCACATGATACTTGACCGTTTGGAGCTCTCCATTAATTGGTAACTGTCCATTATTTATTTCAATACATCGATGTAAGGTTCGAATGTCATCAACTAACTGCGGCGTAACACACGGTTTTGGAAATGCATCAAGATAGACCCAGACAATTCCGTCATCGGCATCAAATTCATAATTGATATGTTCAAGTTTATTTATCGTATTCTTTAAACTAAAGTTTAATGTATTCATAGTAATCTCCGTTTTGTTTGACTTACTGATTTAGTTAATTGAATGGAAAACCATTTAAACATGTTTATTAATGAACATGCGATGATTCAAAATCGCTTAACGATAGATCAAACTTAAAAGACTAAAATGAAATTTGAAAGAGAAGAATTTATGAAATGATTATGAAGTAGATATTAAAACGACAGCATAGACAGCAATGCCTTCGCCACGACCAACAAAACCCATTTTTTCTGTCGTTGTCGCTTTAATATTTATATCTGTGATTTTTACATCAAGATCTGTAGAAAGATTTTTTTGCATTAAAGAAATATGGTCAGCCATCTTTGGTGCTTGTGCCAAAATAGTTATGTCTGCATTACCCAACACAAATTTATTTTTTTTCATTAAATCATAAACTTGCTGTAACAAAATCCGGCTATCAATATTTTTTAATTCTGGATCTGTATCCGGAAAATGTGATCCAATATCACCTAAACACATAGCTCCGAGAATCGCATCGCATAGAGCATGTATTACCGCATCTGCATCAGAATGTCCTTCCAGACCTTTTTCGTAAGGAATAGTCACACCACCTAAGATTAAAGATCTGCCTTCAACAAGACGATGAGTATCGTAACCATGTCCAATTCGCATTTTTTTATATCACCCTATCTAGGTACATTTTTAGTGATTCAAGATCATCTTTATGGGTTAGTTTCATGTTTTCCTGGTGTCCATGAACTAACATTGGCTTAAAACCCATTCTTTCCATTGCCATAGATTCATCTGTTACAACTGTTTTATTCTTGAGCGCGTCTTCAATAGACGACAAAAGCTTCCCATATTTAAACATCTGTGGTGTTTGTGCATGCCAAAGTGATTCGCGATCTACCGTTTCATCTATTTCACCAGCATCATTTGCGCGTTTCATAGTATCCCGGCAAGGCATTGCCAGAATCCCTCCGACTTCATGTGTCCGTAATTCAATAATCAGTCGGTCTATCGCTGACTGGTTCAGACAAGGTCTGGCTGCATCATGTACCATAACCCAATCACTATCTTCCGCTTTGCCAGATAGCGCCTGTAAACTATTTAACACTGACTGGTAACGTTCTTCCCCGCCGGGCGCTGTCACTATTTTATCATGATTAGAAATTGCCAATGTTGGCCACAATTCATCTTCTTTTGATATTGCTACAATTATCTTTTCTATTTCTTCACGATGAATAAAACATTCAATTGTATGCTCAATAATTGTTTTATTATTGAGCAAAATATACTGTTTTGGTTTATCCACGCCCATACGTGAACCCACTCCCGCAGCAGGAATCACTACCCAGTATTTTGGACTATCTGACATACGATTTAATTTGAATTTGTATGAGAAGCTGAATAATCTACAATTTGATAAAATGTTTCATCGTGTTTTATCATTCCCATCTCACTTCGTGCGCGTTCTTCAATCGCTTCATGGCCTTGTTTAAGATCATGGACTTCTGCTGCTAAAGATAAATTTCGTTCTTTGAGGTTTTCATTTTCTTGCTCGACTTTGCTAATTTGATCCTGAAGATGATGTACTTCGGTCAAACTGCCATTACCGGACCATAGCCGATACTGTAATAGTATTAGCAATATAACGAAAAGAGCAGTCGTCAGTTTCATTTATTGTGTCAAACCCACATTAAAAATTAAATCATGAAAGATTATAAAAAACATCCATGCCCGGATAAGTAGCGTTACTTCCTAGTTGATCTTCTATCTTCATCAATCGATTATACTTTGCCACACGATCGGAGCGTGACAGTGATCCAGTTTTTATCTGCCCTGCTGAAGTTGCAACAGCAAGATCAGCAATAGTTGTATCTTCAGTCTCACCTGATCGATGTGATATCACTGCTGTATAACCCGCCTTCTTCGCCATATTAATCGCAGCGAGCGTTTCTGTAAGTGTTCCAATCTGATTGACTTTAATCAATATTGAGTTGGCAATATTTTTATCGATACCTTCTTGAAGTATGGATGTGTTCGTTACAAACAGATCATCACCGACTAATTGAACATTCTTACCCAGTTTTTCTGTCAATAGTTTCCAGCCATCCCAATCACCTTCATCCATACCATCTTCCATTGTAATAATGGGATACTTATCAAACCAGGGTAATAAGTAATCCAGAAACTCTTGTGCATTGAGTTTTTTATTTTCGGATTCAAGCGTGTAGATGCCATCCTGATAAAATTCAGAACTGGCAACATCGAGACCCAATAAAATATCTTCACCTGCTTTGTATCCTGCTTTCTCGATGGCTTCAAGTATGACTTCAATCGCCTGTTCATTAGACGAAAGATTAGGCGCAAAACCTCCCTCATCTCCAACAGTTGTACCGAGACCAAGTTTTGATAGAACCGATTTCAAGGAATGAAATACTTCTGTGCCATAGCGAACCGCTTCACGAATACTCGGTGCGCCTACGGGCAGAATCATAAACTCCTGTAGATCGACACTATTATCAGCATGAGCTCCACCATTGATAATATTCATCATCGGCACTGGCATTTGATAAGGACCTTCACCACCAAGATATTCATAAAGAGGTACATTGTTCTCATTTGCTGCTGCATGTGCTGTCGCCATTGAAACGGCTAATATTGCATTGGCACCAAGATTTTCTTTGGTTGGCGTTCCATCCAGACTAATCATGGTTTGATCAATCTCGGCCTGTTCAGAAACTTCTTTTCCTGATAATGCAGGTGCTATCTTTTCATGTATGTTGCCTATGGCTGTAAGTACACCTTTTCCTAGATAACGTGCATTATCCATATCACGTAATTCTAATGCTTCACGCACACCTGTTGATGCACCGGAAGGTACCATAGCACTACCCACTGCCCCACTTCCTGTAATGACTTCGGCTTCAATAGTAGGATTGCCTCTTGAGTCGAGGACTTCACGTGCAATAATTTTACTTATAGCTGACACTCTTTACTCTCCATTACGAATTTACTTTAGTTATGCTTTTGTTATTTCGTCTATCGATTTTAAAGTCTCTAGTAATGACTTCATCTTATCCAATGGCCATGAATTTGGCCCATCGCTGAGCGCTTTTTCAGGATCAGGGTGGGTTTCCATAAACAAGCCTGATATCCCAACAGCCATCGCCGCACGAGCTAACGCCGGAATAAATTCACGTTGCCCACCAGAAACCTTGCCGCCACCACCAGGCATCTGTACCGAATGAGTTGCATCAAAAACAACTGGCGCACCGGTGTCTTGCATTACGACTAATGATCGCATATCTGAGACAAGATAATTGTAGCCAAATGAAGCACCGCGTTCACAAACCATGATTTTATCATTACCAACAGCACGGGCTTTTTCAACAACATGGGCCATATCCCATGGCGCAAGAAATTGTCCTTTTTTAATATTAACCGGTAAACCAGTTCTCGCAACAGCTTGAATATAATTTGTTTGCCGACAAAGAAACGCGGGGGTTTGCAAGACATCAACAACACTTGCAACTTCATCTAACGGCGTGTCTTCGTGTATATCTGTTAAGACAGGCACACCGATCTTTTCTTTTACATCAGCCAACACTTTTAACCCGGCATCAATACCTGGTCCGCGAAAACTATCATGCGAACTACGATTAGCTTTATCGAAAGAGGACTTATAAATAAAGGGGATTTCTAATTCAGCGGTCAGCTCTTTTAATTGGCCCGCAGTGTCCATAGCCAACTGTTCACTTTCAATAACACAGGGACCGGCGATTAAAAAGAAAGGCTTAGTAGGTCCAACCTCAAAATTACATAGCTGCATTTTTCACAGTTCCCTTATTTAGTTCTTTATATTCTCGTGCCGCTTGAATAAAGCCAGTGAATAATGGATGCCCATCTCTAGGTGTAGATGTAAATTCAGGATGAAACTGACAAGCTAAAAACCAGGGGTGTTCAGGGATTTCAATCATTTCAACTAGTTCTCCATCAGACGAACGACCCGAGATACGCATTCCTGTTGACTCAAGTTGTTTCAAGTAAGCGTTATTAAACTCATAACGGTGACGGTGACGTTCGGTAATTTTATCTGATTTATATAATGCTTTTGCTAATGAGCCCTCAAGCAATTGACATTCCTGACCTCCTAAGCGCATGGTGCCACCTAAATCGGAATCTTCACTACGCTGTTCAATTCGTCCTGTCGAATCCTGCCATTCGGTAATTAATGCTATAACAGGGTTTTCTGTATTTTTATCAAACTCTGTGCTGTTCGCATTTTCAAGCTTCGCCAGATCACGCGCTATTTCAATAACAGCAACCTGCATACCCAAACAAATACCTAGATACGGCACATTGTTTTCACGCGCATAACGAACCACTGCAATCTTGCCATCGATGCCACGATTACCAAATCCACCAGGAACCAATACCGCATCAATCTCACTCAGGCAATCAATACCCTTATTTTCAATATCTTCTGAATCAACATAGATTATATTAACCTGAGTTCGCGTTTGAACTCCCGCATGAATTAATGATTCAGAAAGTGATTTATAAGCATCAGCCAGATCCATGTATTTACCAACCATTGCGATATTGACATCACCAGTTGGGTTATCAAGTGCATCAACTACATTTTCCCATTCATGCAAATCGGCTTTCGGTAGATTCAAAGCAAATTTTTTATTCACTATTTCATCAAGACCTTGATCGTAGAGCGCCTTCGGCACCTTATAAATATTATCGACATCAAGCGCAGAGATAATTGCGGACTCTTCGACATTGGTAAACAAGGCCATTTTCTTTTTTTCGTTATCTGGAATCATATGATCAGTACGGCACATCAAACAATCTGGCTGTATTCCAATAGAACGTAATTCTTTAACCGAGTGTTGTGTCGGTTTAGTCTTGATTTCACCTGCAGCGGCAATATAGGGTACCAGTGTTAAATGGATAAACAGGGTATTTTCCGCACCCAACTCGATGCGCATTTGACGTATCGCTTCAAGAAACGGCTGTGACTCGATATCACCTACCGTTCCGCCAATTTCAACCATCGCAATATCAGCGTCACCAGCACCTAATTTTATGCAACGTTTGATTTCATCTGTGATATGCGGAATAACTTGTACGGTACCGCCGAGATAGTCACCGCGACGTTCTCTTTGTATGACGTTCAGATAAATACGACCCGTGGTGTAGTTGTTTCTTTTACCCATCTTAGTACGCACAAAACGTTCGTAATGCCCTAAATCGAGATCTGTCTCAGCACCGTCTTCGGTTACATATACCTCACCATGCTGAAAAGGACTCATCGTTCCCGGGTCAACATTGATATAAGGGTCGAGTTTGATGAGTGTGATGTTTAATCCGCGTGCCTCAAGAATTGCCCCGAGAGAGGCAGAAGCGATGCCCTTTCCGAGTGACGAGACAACACCGCCAGTAGTAAATATATAACGCGTCATAAAATCATACCGATTAGAACAAGAATTTTAGAGGGAGAAGCATTGCCCGGTTTAAATAAACCGATTTGTAGGGTAAAAAATAGCCTAAATAGCATCATATTCAGGGGAAATAATGCTAACAGAATCAGAGCTAAGACACCATCATAGAAATGCACTAATGACACTTCAAAACACGATAACCCGGAAACGCTTATTTCAGCTTAATGGCTAACAACCCGATAATGTTTTTCAATATCTTCCTGAGTAATAATCCCGTAAATACGGTCGGCTGATGGACCTAATTTCCGGGTCACATACAATGCTTCTGCATCTGTGTCATTTATTTGCTGCTGTGCGTGCTGCAAAGTGGATTCAATGCTCACCTTGGCCAATTGTCGACGTTTAGCTGGAATTTCCAGTAGTACAATTTCCTCGTCATTCGTTTCTTCTAGATTACGCGCCAAATCGGTTGCTGGCATCAACTGATTGCCCTCTTCACGCCGGATTATTAACCAGTCTGGCGCTTCTTTGAGATGATTAATCGCAACGTTCCGTTGTATCACCGGCTCGGTCATCACATAAGCCTTATTTAGCACAGACTCAACACCTATTCGTCTTAGAGACTGAGCTATCGGATCATTCCGATAATCGAGGCCAAAAATTCTGAATTGAGATAGAAATATGGAATCACTTTTAAACAATTCACGCGCTGACAGGTTTGAACTAACAACCGCCAGCATCGCCGGAAAGATAATATTTTGATTTCCCGTTAATTCAAGCAAGGCCAATAAGGCCGCTAATGGTGCCTGTAATGTGGCGCTCATCATCGCGCCCATGCCTAGCATGACATAAAGACTTACTTCAGAGAGATTTGTGGTGAAGTGTTTTACCAGCACACCAATAATACCGCCCGCCATGGCGCCGATAAAAATTGCAGGTCCAATTAAGCCTGCTGGAATACTGAACCCCACACAAAGTGCTGTTGCCAGCATTTTAGTCAATAAGATCAAAATTAATATTGGGATACCGAGTTGACCCAAAAGTGCTGCATCGACAGTATCGTAACCGATTCCCATAATCTCTGGACTGACTATTGCAATTAATCCTACACCAAAACCCGCTAGTGACATTCTCAACCAGATATCAAAACGCTGCCCGAATTTTGTCAATATGCCCGTCAAACGTATTAGTCCTGCAGCTAGTGCACCAATAAATAATCCCATTATGACTATAATGGGTAATTCTAAAAATGAATTGAGTTCAACCACATGCACGGTAATCAAGGGTTCCGTGTCAAATACCAGCCGGGACATAACGGTAGCACTGACAGCAGCTAATATTACGGGGGTAAAGCCGACTATCGTATATTCCATTAGGATAACTTCCATCGCAAAAATCACTCCTGCGAGAGGCGTATTGAAAGAAGCAGCAATACCGGCCGCCGCACCACAAGCGACCAAGGTGCGAATACTATTATTAGGCAAATGTAAGGTTTGCCCCATTAAGCTGGCGCTGGCGGCACCCAAATGCACGCTTGGACCTTCTCTGCCAATGGATTGACCAGAAATAATAGCCACACAACCGCCAATAAATTGCAGTATCAGATTCTTTAGTGGTAAATTACCCTCGTTGTAGGCAAGTCGTTCGAGTACATGAATTACGCCAATCCGAAGTGGAACGCGTGAAACAAAATAAAACAACAAGCCCAGGAACAGTCCACCGGCAGTGGTAAACACTAAGCGCATCTGCCAAGTTAAAGCTTCGTAATTTTCGGGATCTGCTCCGGGCAATAATAATATTTGTGAATATTCAGTACTAAACCGAAATAATACGATCACTGAACCAGCTATAATACCAGTGGTTAAACCTAGTAATGAAAGCGCAAATAACGCTCGCGTCCCGGCTAATAGACTACGGGTACGTATCAAATATTCCAGCAGGATATTTATAGAAAACCCCTGTATTAAATTGAGTAGTTAAGTAAGTAACAAGTTTGATTAGTAGATATTTATACGCTGCATAACAATAAAAAAACAGCATCGTTCTCAATATAAAAAAATAATAAACCGAGAGCGTTTTAACAGAATTTTTATAACTTTATTTATTTTATTATATTTTGGAGGGCGTAATGTCTGATATTGAAATTGCTCAAAAGGCAAAAATGAAACGTATTGTTGATCTGGCGGCAGATCAATATGGAATAGCAAGTGAGCATCTCGAGCCTTATGGTCACTATAAAGCAAAATTATCACTCAACTATATAGACACTCTTAAAGATAAAGAAGATGGCAAGCTCATCTTGGTTACGGCTGTCAGTCCGACTCCTGCTGGCGAAGGGAAAACTACAACGACTGTAGGTCTGGGTGATGCACTAAACCGCATTGGTAAAAAGGCCATTATGTGTCTCAGAGAACCCTCATTGGGGCCTTGCTTTGGCATGAAAGGCGGTGCGGCTGGTGGCGGTTATTCACAAGTCGTCCCAATGGAAGACATCAATCTGCATTTTACTGGTGACTTCCATGCCATTGGTGTTGCCCATGCCCTACTCGCTGCCATGATTGATAACCATATCAATCATGGTAATGAACTTGGCATCGACCCACGCCGCATCCAATGGAAGCGTGTCGTTGATATGAATGATCGTGCCCTGCGTAAGATCACAGTTGGCCAAGGCGGACCTGCGAATGGTTATCTACGAGAAGATGGTTTTGACATTGTTGTTGCCTCTGAAATCATGGCTATACTCTGTCTGGCGACCAGCCGCAAAGATTTGAAAGAACGTCTTGGTCGTATTCTTATTGGTTATAAGCGTGATAATAAAACAGCAATCTACGCGCGTGATCTGAATGCACAAGGTTCTATGGCTGCACTGTTAAAAGACGCAATCAATCCCAACATGGTTCAAACTCTGGAAAACAATATCGCCATTATCCATGGTGGTCCATTCGCAAATATCGCTCATGGTTGTAACACCGTAACCGCAACAAAGACCGGACTGAAGCTTGCCGATTATGTTGTTACTGAAGGTGGTTTTGGCGCTGACTTGGGCGCTGAAAAATTTATCGATATCAAGTCCCGTATGGCGGGTCTAAAACCGGCTGCGATTGTACTAGTTGCCACTATTCGTGCCATGAAATATCACGGTGGTGTTGCCAAGGCAGATCTCAACAATGAAAACCTTGAAGCCCTTGATAAGGGAATGGTCAATATGGAACGCCATATTAAAAACATCAATGAAGTCTATGGCTTGCCATGTGTTGTTTGTTTAAACCATTTCACGCTGGATACCGATGCAGAAGTTGATATGTTGATGAAGCGTTGTGAATCACTAGGTGCAACGGCCGTTGTTTCTAAACACTGGGCCGATGGCGGCGCGGGGGCAGAAGACTTGGCTAATGCCGTAGTGGATGTCGTTGATAATAATCCGGGCACACACAAATATGTTTATGAAGACGATGCCTCTCTGACAGAGAAGATAGAAGCAATATCAACCAAGATTTATGGCGCAGCATCTGTATCCTATGACCCAAAAGTCAAAGTGCAATTAGCCGACTGGAATGAGGAATACGGTTCTTATCCGATTTGTATGGCTAAAACACAGATGTCCTTTTCAACTGATCCAACGGCAATTGGTGCGCCAAGTGGCCATAACGTCCATGTCAGTGAAGTTCGCCTTGCTAACGGGGCAGGCTTTATTGTTGCTATCTGCGGTAATATGATGACCATGCCAGGCCTACCCAAAGTACCTGCGGCGGAACGCATTGATATAGATGACAATGGCAATATTACTGGTTTGTTCTAACTCGCATATTTGACTTAAAATCTGCTTAAATTGTTAAGGGCGCTATGCGCCCTTAACCTATTACAACTATTACTATGACTAAAATTAATTGCAAAATATATCGTTGTTCCAAACAAGACGGTATGTACTTGTACATCCATGAAGACAAGACTAGTAATGACCTGCCTGAAGAATTAATCAAAATGGTCAAGGAACTGACTCATGCAATAGATCTTGAGTTAACGCCCGAAAGAAAATTAGCTCGCGAAGATGTGAACGAGGTCATAAAAAACCTGGAAGAAAAAGGTTATCACTTACAAATGCCACCGGATCTATTAAGCCCTGACCTGTACCGAGGTGATTAGGTAACGGCTTGTCTTTTACCTCTGGCAACAGAAAAATAAAGCCCCGGCAAACATAAACATGCGGCAATAGAGAATGTTAAACGAATCGCCTTTTCTAATGCATCATAATTTGAAACATCTATCTCTACCGGCCCAATGACCAAGGCAAATACCAAAGTCACTAACACCATACTGGTCATCTGACCAAAAATACGCATTGTTGCCATCACCCCATTAGCACTGCCGAAAGAACGCTTTTCGACCGAACCCATAATGGCACTAACATTAGGTGATGAAAACAAACTAAAGCCAAAACCCGTTATTACCAAAGCGCCAATTAGATAATTCAAGCTTGAATCAATTTGTATACTTGAAAGTAACAATAGACCACCACAACTCACAGCCATACCTGCTGTAGCTAGATAGCGTGGTTCAATTTTATCTGACAAGCGACCTGCTATTGGAGAAAAAATAGCCATAGTTAAAGGCTGACACATCATTATCATTCCCGCAGATGCTGCGGATAATCCTTTCAAATATTGAAGATAAAGACTGACCTGAACTACGTTAGCAAACGTTGCTGTATAAATGATTAATGAGGCTAAACAGGAAAACGTAAAAATTCGATTGGTAAAAAATAAACTAACATTAAATATCGGGTGTTTATGAATTCTCTCGAATAGAAAGAAAAAAGTAAAACCAAATAATGACAATGCTAATAAAATATAACTTAAAGTTGATGGCAAATGTGAAACTGCAATACAAATAATTAATATCGAAACGATATAAAGCATCGCACCAAAAAAATCAAAACTACCACGTTCATCAGATGACCAATCCCCCTTAACAAAAAACAACCCAACGAACAAGACCATCACAGCCAATGGGATATGCACCATGAAACTCGCACGCCAACCAAAAGCATCAATAACATATCCACCTATGAGAGGTCCAATCGTTAAGCCCAGATAGATTGTTGATACGGTTAAGCCGATCGCTCGACCGCGTTTGGCTGGTGGGAAGACAGATGAAACGATAGCGACTTGTGTTGCATATAACATGGCCGCGCTAACGCCCTGTAGGAATCGCGCTGAAATTAACATTGAGCCGTTAACCGCAAAGGCCGCGATTAACGAAGTAACAATGACGCTTGCTGTGCCCAACAAAAATATTCGTTTTCGTCCCACCATATCGGCAATGCGACCAAAGATTAAAACAAACATCGCACTCGCCATCAGATAGGCCATAGGCACCCAGCTTAGCAGCACAGCATTCATTGACAGATCAATAGCAATAGCAGGTAACGCAACATTCACTGCGGATAACATCAACGGTGTTGTAAACGCATTTAACAACACCATTATCAATGTAATGCGTTGCAAGGAATTATTATTTTGAGTGTCTTGCATTGTTTAATAACAGTTGTAATTTGAATTAAATTCTACAATGTTTAATCTCATAAATAATCCTGAACACCGATCCGGTTAATGTGCTGAATAAGCTATCCACATAATTTTATGACCAGCAGCTTATTTAGTAGTATGTACAAAAACACCATCCCAGTCGGATGGTGGCGGATAATTCATAAAATCATCAATACGCTCAAGATAGATACTGTAGAGTTTCCTTTCGGGTGACACTCCCTGCAATTCCTGCAATAGTAAGCGGGCACGCTCCCAATCCTGGTTTCGATAAGCAGATATAGCTTCATCTGATTTTTTTAGTTCGATTAATTCTGATTCAGTTATTTCTTCTTCAAGCGCGATCGGTTCATAAATGCCGATCGGCTTGTCTTTACCTTTCACCTTGACGATATCGATTTCACGGTAAACATATTCAGGTACTGCAGCTTTAGTTGTTTCGCTAACAATAAGCTCGACACCATAACTCTTGGTCAGCCCTTCAAGTCGCGAGCCCAGGTTGACCGCATCACCCAAGACGGTATAAGACAAACGGAATTCAGAACCCATATTTCCAACACTCATCATGCCTGTGTGTAAACCTACACCAATACGTATCTCAGGCCAGCCACGTTCTATAAATTCTAGCCGGAGAGCATTTAAGCGTTCCAGCATATCCATCGAAGCCTTCAGAGCATGACGTGCATGTTGCGGGTTTTCCAATGGCGCACCCCAGAAGGCCATGACCGCATCACCAATATATTTATCGATGGTACCACGATTTTCATGAATGATTTTTGTCATGGGTGTCAGATAAGCATTCATCAGTTCTGATAACTGCGCAGGCGTTAATCCTTCAGAAATAGTCGTAAAACCCCTGATATCGGAAAACAGCACCGTCATTTCCCGATTCTCCGCCTCTAAGGTATAAGAGTCTGGGTTAAAGTTCATCTCATTAATAAGATCCGGTGGAATGTACTGACCAAAGGTCGATGCGATTTGAAGTTTACCCCGGCGTTCGATAAAAAAACCATATATCATATTGGCAATAAAGATCATAAAGATCAGAAGTAAAATTGCGGCTAAAGGCATGACCCAATTAGCGTATTGCCAGAACATCATATTGAATACAATTGTAATCATACTGACTAACAAGGTTGCAAATGCAGCCGATACGGGACTGAGTAGCGGTAATAACAATGTGAGTAGGCAACCAATAAACAATAACTGAATGAATTCTATTCCATCAACATAGGCAGGACTTTGTTTAATATTTTGATCGAGAATACCGGCAATCAGATTGGCATGAATTTCTACTCCGGCATATTGTTTTTGCACCGGTGTCGTTCGTAGGTCAAATAAGCCAGGTGCGGTTGTACCAACCAGCACAACGGCATCTTGCAGTATCTTTTTATCAACACGCCCATGGATTACATCTGTCGCAGAGACATAGGGAAAACTCCTTTCTTTGCCTCGATAGGGGATGATGGCTTGCAAATTTTTATCTACCGGGATATCGAGATATTCCAACGACAACTTTTCCAGTGCCGCATAATCTGCATCATAGCCTTCTTCAAAAACAGGTTTTGTCTGTTCAACGCCGAGTAACACTCTTGCCATTACTAATGACAGCGATTCATAATAATTACCCTGATATTCGATGACCATCGGGATTCGTCTAATACCGCCATCATTATCAATCCAGGGAGAAAAATGACCTGCCGCCAGTGCAGCATCTTGTAATATTTTAATATTTGCATTGTAGCCACTTGCCCTTCTTGCCTGGACATTTTTATTGTCAAAGGTGTCTCGATGAAATGCAGGCTTGGGTAACACTCCGGTAATCGTCGAACCTGCTGATGTCATGGCATCATTAAAATAGTAACCCATTACGACAGGATGATTTTTAATGCTTTTTGATAATAGTTTGTCATAGTCAAGTTGACTTTCCAGATCGGCGACAACATCGCGATATTCTTTTATATCAGCAAGTTCATTCTTTCCCAGCTCTTGCAGAATTTTCAACCCGGAGCTTTCATCTGGTTCAGCAAAAACAACATCAAAACCAACCAATGTAACATTGTAAGGACCAATTAATTTATCTAATAATTCCGCAACATATATTCGATTCCAGGGCCAACGTCCAATCTCAGCCAAACTTTTTTCATCAATATCAACGATCACAATACGTTCATCTATACCACCAGGCATGGTCAGAATAACTCTTGTGTCATATAAGATATTTTCCAAATTTGCCAATGCCCGTAACTCATAGACATTCATCTTTTCTAGCAGGAAAAAGAGACAATTAATAGACAAACCACAATTAAAGGAAATTGTTTTTGATAGCGGTTGACTACTTTAGTTAGCATAATTGTTAATCTATCTTGAATAGTAATGCTTATTTTTGTCTATTTAATATTTGTCGCATTTAACAGATCTGGCCAGGCTTTTTCCCAGCAGCATGAATGATCAAAACCTTTTATAACTTTTACCACTATTTTATCATTTGAGGGCATTTTTAATAAATAATGTTGAATAATGGTTTCAGGTACTATCTTATCCTTCGCACCAACAAAATGAATTTGTTTTATATTTGATAATTCTTTAGCGTATTCCAATGGGTCTAATGAACCGACCATCGGACTAATACCGTGAAATTCTGTCCAGAACTTATGATCCAGATTACTGGCAATGGTAATAAAAGAAGAGACATCATTACGCCTGGCCGCAATAAGTGCCGCAATAGTGCCGCCACCGGAATAACCTATCAAAGTCAGCTTATTAGTTGATGACATTGCTGTTGCCCAATCAATGACCTGATTTATGGACGAGATAACTTCTTCAGAATAACGATGAGATGACCAAAATTTATCGGAACAATCTTGCAGGAGTTCTTCTTGCAAATACATGCATGGTCTTGCTATATATAAAATTGAATCAGCGCTATCTTTTGCGGCTAACTTTAAAGCTTGAGGATGTTTGGGTGTGGGATTTTTCGAAAGTTGATTTTTTGTTCTCCAGGCATAACCATCTCCTTCCACATAAACCATCAGCTTCTTATCTGCGATAGCCAAACCTCGGTGATAAGTCATTAGTAAAAAATCACCTGCTGCTATTCTTTCTGGTTTTAGATCGACCTCTGAGACAATGGCTTGAACAATTTCAGATCGTTGATTTATGGATTGGTTATTGACACAACCGACCATATAAAAAAATAATGTAAGAGCAAAGAATGCCTTGTACACAATTATATAAAATAACTCTTATATAAAAACATAACGATTAGTTGTCTATAAGGGAAGTGTCTACTGACACACACCTCCCCCTATAGCTAAATATGAGATAGCTAAAAATCAACCCTCACAGTTAAACTAATCCTGTCTTCATCAAAGTTTTCTCTTTCAAAGCGTTTGGTATATTCGAGATTACCGCTAATACCATTTTTATTAAAATACCTGACACCTGTCGTCATCAGAATATCATCATCATCATTAGCCGGTTGCGGGCCACTCGTTACCGATATCTCTCTTAATGAAATATCTCTTTGATAGGACAAATTCAGGAATGGCTCATAATTTTTAAAACTGTAAGCAACATCACCAGCGATACTCATGGTAGTCACCTTGGTTCTGCTTTCAGCGACAACAGTACCATTGCTTTCTGTAAAACCATCTATGGAGCTACTGGCATACAACCAACCAACACGACTACCCAATATCCAGTTATTGACAAAGGCTATGCCATTGAGATTGAGGGCACTAAACCATCTGTCTGCATGCGGTGAACTGGTCACCTGGGTTGTTGTGCCAGGCAATGTACGAAATTGATCATAATCCACCCTTGAATAACCCACATTAAAATCAAGACTAAATGAATCCGTTAATAATGCGCCAAAATAGGGGGCAATGGTGAAACTGTCTGTATCCTGATTACCACCATTAAAAGTGGTGTCGATATCGCCATTATCATAACCAAACGCGACACCTAATATCGAGTCTCCCCAAAAACCAAAATCAATCCCGCCAAGGAAACTGTGATTACTACCATCAAAGGCAGTGCTACTGAGATCATTTTCATAATCCGTATAACTGTAATTACCCCAGACGCCATAAGCAATGGCTGAACCATCACCGGCATTTAGACCTGTACTGCCACCCATTTTGAATTGATTGTCAGTAACCCGAGGTCCACCAGAAAATCGTATCCCCGCCAAGGCACCGCCAATATGACTGCTGATATCAGAAATAGTACTTTGTATCTGCGTGTTAAATAAGACGGCATCGGTTACCGAACTACTGCTAGCAACTTCAGGGGTTATGACAGTGCTGCTATTTCGAGATATGGAGCCATTGCCTGACCGAACACAACCATCACCACCCGTGTTCATTCCAGAAAACGTAAATGAGATAGTATTACCGCTTATCGTACCATTGACAGTGTTTGTATCTGTGCCCCCCCCATCGGTAAAACTGGTGTTGAATTCGATCGTAGTTGCCGAGGTGAAGAAACCCGAGCCTGTATCTACCCAAGTAGTTCCATCTTCTTCAGTAGCCTCAACAGAGACATCAAAATTTCCTGCGCTCTGATTGCTAAATAATACTGTTAATTGGTCCGTAAACGGTCCATTCAGACTAGCTGGTGTACAGCTGGTATCATTACCTGACGCTGAACCAGTCCATGCTCCTTGAATATCTGTATATGTTGCATAAGCCGATGAATTCAATGCAAATATGCCAAAAATTATTGCGAAAAGTGCAAATATTTTTTTATTGTGAAACCCCATTAGAATTCGCTCCCAGTGTATATCTTAGCCATTATTTCTATTAAGATTACTACACTAGACAATCTAATTAAACCAAGAAATATAAACCGATTAAACTATGTTGGTCGTTTTAAAAACCTTTTATATTTAGTTCGTTACAAGGAAGCAGTTTAATGCATCGTTTCTTCAAAACTTATAGTTATTCTCATCTGCTCAGATGCCTGTCTTTGTGCCTATTACTTTTCTCACAAAACATCCTTGCCAACACCGAGATAGGGATAATCAACGAAGTTAGCGGAACAGCTTTTGCCAAACTCCCTACGGAAGATAGACGAAAATTAAGCAAAGGGACTCAGATATACGAAAGTGATTTGATCACGACTGAAGTAAAATCTTCCATCACATTACAACTAAATGATGAAACCCAATTTGAGCTTGGTTCAGATGCCAAGTTACTGGCCAGTAAATTTGAATATAAAAACAATACTGAAGAAGATTCCGTCTCGGTTAAAATTCTGAAAGGGACATTCAGATTTGTGAGCGGACTTATTGCCAAGAAAAAACCTAGGGCCATGGAGGTAGAGACTTCTGTTGCAACAATCGGTATTCGAGGGACTCATGTTGTCGGCGAAGCAAATGCGACATCAGCGACCATTATTCTTATGGAACCGGAAGATACCACCCGTAAAACTGCGATTGTCGTATCTAATAATTATGGCACTGTCACCGTTGATGTGCCTGGTTATGGTACAGAAGTACCAGATGCATTTAGCCCTCCATCTCCGCCACGACGCATGCGCTTAGAAACTGTCAATAATTTAATGCGCTCCATACAATCATCTCAAAGAATTAATCTGCCCCGTCCACGCTTTTAGTCTCTATGAGGATTCTTATTGAATGATACCAGCGACAACGGCCAAATTAATTCAATATTAAAAACAAAAACTAAACATCTAATCTTCTAGCCATCCACCTGCCGCTTGTATTGGTGTCATGTCATTTTCTTTATTTATCCATGCTGTCACGGCCATTCTTGGTGCTGTTTCAATAATATCGGGCAACTCTGTCATCACCGCATAGATAGATTTATCTTTATATAAAGGGATCGACTTATAACCTAATACAGTAAAATCATGTCTGAGTTGTTTATTATTATTTTCACCTGACCTCACGTCAGTTTTAATATCAAACCCCAGCACGGCAATATTCAATATCAATCTTTTATCCGTCAGAGCTTCAGCCGGGTTAAATACAGCCGCTAATGCCATATCAGAAATATTCAGATTTAACTTTCCCACTTTCTTATCTGTCTCGGTTGATAATTTTCTTTTCCCAAAAAAAGAACGCCACTCTTCTCCATTCAATAGAAAACCCGGGGTGTAGACCGTCTTTAAATTATTAGAACGTGCATAGCGACGTTGTCGCGCTGAGTATTCAGGAGAAGAAAACCGATCTGCCCAACCAATGTAATTCCAGTAATCAACATGAAAGCCAACGGGAACTAAAGAGCGCCATAATTCCGGATGTGATTTGAGTTTACTAATCCATTGATCGGCCGGAGGACAACTGCTGCAACCTTCGGAAGTATAAAGTTCAAGCAGACTAACCTGAGTACCCGGACTAGTAATAGTCACATCAGCTTTAACAGAAACGGATACTGTTAAAATTAAAAAAATACATATTGGAGAAAATCTAAACATAGCCTTAGCCATCAATATAATAATGTCGATTTGACTAGTCTGGCCGGCTAATGTTCAATGCATTGTAAGATATTCGTTAAATCACAAGCCAACCAAAAGCAATGATTCAATTTGAGCAATTCTGGTCTGTCGTCGTTGACCTCTTTTGGGGTTTGCCGCTTGTTGTGTTTATCCTCGCAACCGGAATTTATTTTTCCTACATTTCTCGTTTTAAACCCTTTATTGGCTTCCTCCATGCTTTTCAGATCTTATCAGGCAAGTTTGATGATCAAAATGTCCCGGGGGAACTCTCACATTTCCAAGCCTTAACAGTCGCCCTATCAGGCACGATAGGAATGGGCAATATCGCTGGCGTCGCTATCGCGATCAGCCTCGGTGGTCCGGGCGCTATCTTCTGGATGTGGGTAGCTGGTTTGTTCGGCATGGTTATCAAATTCTTTACCTGTACCCTTTCATGTCTTTATCGCAAGAAAGATGAAGATGGTATTGAACAGGGTGGCCCGATGTACTTTATTGAAGCGGGTTTGGGCAAACGCTATAAACCACTGGCCATTCTTTTTGCTATTGCGGGTTTGATCGGTTGCATACCGATGTTTCAGGTCAATCAACTGGCGAGTTTATTACAAGATGAATTTTCAGTAGAGCCTATATATACCGGTATCGGTGCACTCGTCTTTATCGGCACGATTATCATTGGCGGTATAACGCGTGTAGGTTATGTCACGGCCCGTATCGTACCGTTTATGTTTTTGGCTTATGTCTTAAGTAGTTTTGTTGTCATTGCAATAAATCTCGATGCAATACCGACCATATTACTTGATATTTATCATGCCGCCTTTGGCGCAGAAGCAATGTACGGTGGCGCAACGGGACTGGCTTTTAAAGAAGTCCTTGTTACTGGAATAAAACGTGCCATCTTTTCTAATGAAGCCGGTGTTGGTACAGAAGCTATGGCACATGGCACAGCTAAAACCAAAGAACCTGTGCGTGAAGGTCTGGTCGCGATGTTAGGGCCATTTTTTGACACGCATATAGTCTGCACATGTACTGCATTAGTGATACTAAGCTCTGGCATCTATTCAGGTGAAAGCGGCATAATCATGACTGCACTGTCTTTTAATCAGTCTCTACCAGGTGTAGGTCTATACATTGTCTATACCGTTTTTACATTGTTTGCCTTATCGACAATGATTACTTATTCGTACTATAGCTTGAAATGTGCACGTTATTTGTTTGGCAAAAAAGTCGGTGGTAAATTTGTGTATGTCTATCTGGCGATCATTCCTATGTGTGCAGTCTGGACTCAATCAACTATTATTAACATCATCGATACAATGTTTGCTTTAATGATCTTTCCAACCTTAATAGCGACAATTCTGCTTTCAAGAAAAGTAGTTGATGAAATGCATCGTTATTTTGATAAACTACAAACTAGACCTGTCTAGATTTAATACTTGCAAGCATTACGCTGTTAAAACTCGAGGTGCTTGGGTGTTCTCGGAAAAGGAATAACGTCACGAATATTCGAAACCCCTGTGACCAACATTAATAAACGTTCAAAACCAAGACCAAAACCAGCATGCTCTACAGTACCGTATTTACGTGTATCCAGATACCACCAGTAATCTGCTTCATCAAAGTTCATATCATTGATACGTTTTTTTAACATATCATATCGCTCTTCACGTTGCGAACCGCCGATAATCTCACCAATAGCCGGCACAAGAATATCCATGGCCGCCACAGTTTTTTCATCATCATTCAAACGCATATAAAATGCTTTGATGTCCTTTGGATAGTCATGAACGATTACGGGTTGTTTGAAATGTTCTTCTGTCAGGAAACGTTCGTGTTCAGATTGAAGGTCTTTGCCCCAGGCAACATCAAACTCAAACTTCTTGCCCGATTGTTCAAGAATCTTGATCGCCTCTGTGTATGGCAAACGCACAAATTCGTTATTAACAATATTATCCAGTGTTGACATCAAATTCTTATCAACAAACTTGGCAAATAATTCAAGATCTTCAGCACATTCGTCCATGGTGTATTTAACCAGATATTGAACAAACTCTTGCCCGAGTTTCATATCGGCTTGTAAATCGGCAAATGCCATCTCTGGTTCTATCATCCAAAACTCAGACATATGCCGGCTGGTATTTGAATTTTCGGATCGAAAGGTTGGACCAAATGTATAGACGTCCCCCAAGCTTAAGCAAAAAGTCTCTACAGACAATTGCCCGGAGACAGTCAAGCTGGCTTCTTTACCAAAGAAATCTTTTTCATAATCAACAACACCATCCTTTTTGGGAATATCATTCATATCTAGTGTAGTCACACTAAACATCTCTCCTGCTCCTTCACAGTCTGAACCGGTAATGATGGGTGTGTGTATCCATTGAAAATCTCGTTCCTGAAAAAACTGATGTATAGCGAATGACAATTTGGAACGTATACGGAAGATGGCGCTGTATTTATTTGATCGCGGTCTTAAATGAGCAATTGTGCGTAAGTACTCATCTGTGTGCCGTTTCTTTTGTAGTGGAAAATCATCTGGAGCTACACCGAGTATCTCAATTGAGTCTGCTCGTATCTCCCATTTTTGCCCTTTACCCAAAGACTCAACCAATTCACCCTCTACTGAAATAGAAGCACCTGTCGTCAATTTTACTATCTCTGAATAATTACCAAGCACGTTATCAACAATCACTTGAATATTAGCCAGACAAGAGCCGTCATTTACTTCAATAAAAGAAAATTCTTTGCTCTCGCGCAAGGTCCTAATCCAGCCTTTTAGTAAGACAGAAGAATGTGCTTCTTCTGAAACCAGGAGTTCATTAATTTTAATTCTGCCAGACATGCTCATCTCATAAATAACTAGTTAAACAATAGAATAAGGGGCTAAAACGCCCCTTCTTTATAATAATTTAAATACAACTATTGACGTCGTAATTATAAAATCAACGATCTTTTAGCAAATCACGTATCTCTATCAATAAAGATTCTTCATTAGAAGGTTTGGGCGGTGCAGCAGGCGCCTCTTCTTCTTTCTTATTCATAGAACTGATGACTTTAACAGCTACAAAAACTGCAAATGCAATAATAGTAAAATCAACAACTGTTTGTATGAATTTACCATAAGCTATCACTACAGCAGGTGCTTCTCCAACGGCTGCCTGAATTACATAGCCCAAATCTGAAAAATTAACCCCGCCTAGTGCTACACCTATTGGCGGCATTATCACATCAGCAACAAATGATGAGACAATTTTCCCAAACGCAACACCGACAATAATACCGACCGCCATATCAACGACATTCCCTTTCACTGCAAATGCTTTGAACTCTTGCAACATGCTCATAACTGACTTCCCCTGATTATATTTATAATATATTGTTAATTGACAACAAATTAATATTTTTAAAGCTATTTCATTACTTTGGCAAGTAATCCTTTCACTTCATCGCCACCTTTTTCATTCAAGTAATCCATCACCACAGGTACGAATTTCTGGATCATGCCGCTGTCCATATTAAGCGCTGAAAAACCACTCGCTAATGCAGCCAAATTTCCTAAACTACCACCTTTATCACCGAGCATACTGCCTAGCCCACCTAACATTCCACCTAGTCCGGATGCTTCAGGCGCCTTATCCATCAGCGCTTCCCCGTTTGGTATCGCCGCTAGAATCTTGCTAAAGTCACCACCTGCTAATTTTTTTTTCGCAAGATCAAGCAGTAAACCTGTGCCTCCTCCAGCTTGAGAGTCTGAGATCCCTAGATTTTGAGTTAACATACTGATTAATTCCATAAACTGTCTCCTTAAAATGTACCCGTAAGTTTTATGATATCTATCATCTCAATATTATGAAAAACAAGAAAACAGCATCAATCACAGCTGGCATTATCGCAATCGCCACCATTCTTTTCCAGTACATAGGTCCGAATACACTCAATAATCCTGGTTTACCTGTAGATCCAAATGCTTCGTATACTACGCATTCCAATATCGAAGCACTTTATGCAAAACGTGAATCAGACACGATTGTCGAGACTACAGGTAAAGTAGTTAAACTTCTTGCCGATGATCTCGAAGGATCTAAACACCAAAAATTTATTCTAGAACTATCATCAGGACATACGCTACTAGTCAGTCATAATATCGATCTGGCACCGAGGATTAATGCTTTAAAAAAGTATGATGTCGTGACGATAAAAGGCGAATATGAGTGGACAAAAAGAGGGGGTGTTATTCATTGGACACACCATGATCCGGCTGGGCGGCATGAAGATGGGTGGATAGAACACAAAGGTAAACGCTATTTTTAAAGAAACATCTCACAAGAAACATGACTTGAAACGGCAAATCCTTCCTAGACTATTTCTTACAAATATCATGCTAATAATTGTATTTTCTACTTTTTAAGCCTAGGTCTCTATAGATTGAAAAAAACAGCAGACTGGACAGGTACCGATGTGCAAACAAATTCACATTAATTAATAAAAAACTACGTTTAATTTAGATATATAATATTGATTGGACTATTTAAAGATACTCAAATAACACTATCAAAAGTCCCTTTATCTAAAACTATGATGATTAAGATATCTAATTAAAAATGGGTATATCTGTAAAGTAAATTCAATAATAAATACTATATCTACTCAATCAAGCAATTAATAACAAATCTTTTAAGCAGATGATAACGATGTCATATAAAATTGATGAAATAGAAGGAATAGGACCAGCTTATGCTGAGAAGCTATTAAAAGCAGGAGTTAAAAGTACTGATGATTTACTCAAGTTGTGTTGTGACACTAAAGGACGTAAAGCGATTAGTGATCTAACATCGATTAGCACAAAAATGTTACTGGAATGGACAAACATGGCCGACCTCATGCGTATCTCTGGTGTAGGTAAACAATTTGCTGAATTATTAGAAGCAACAGGTGTTGATACTGTAAAAGAATTACGGAATCGTAATGCAGCGAATCTGACTGCAGCGATGGCGGAGATTAATGCGGTAAAAAAATTATGTAAATCAAATCCTGCTGAAGCCATGATTGATGAATGGGTCAATCAAGCCAAAAAGTTGAACCCTTTAATTACACATTAATTTATATAATAATTTCATCAATAGTCCCTGCTCATATGGCAGGGACATTTTTAATGTCTATTTCTAGTTAAGTAAAAATTCGAATATATTCATTATTAGCTTCTCTACTAGTGCCGACTAATAATCTCTTCTTTCCATCACCACCCTGCTCTATAAATCCAGAAGCTTCAATCTTTTCACCATTTCGAGCCTGGCCAACGTAGGTAGCAGTATAGGAAACCACCTCGCTGATAGTTTTATGATCGGTAAAATAACGTGCTGGGAAATCAAAAGCATAGGTGTCATCAGTCACTATGGCTGCAATTTTATCCTGCCCGTGTTTTTTAAATGGTCCATTTTCCTGATACCGTTCATAAACTTCAGGAATCATACTGATATCAACCTTACTAGTTCCAGACATGCATTTATTAAATTTTCTTAATTCATGAAACTTATATTCTTCAAAACTTAATGAGCAATCTCGTCGTTGATAAGCATCCTGCCAAGATGAATCACTTAATGAACCAAGTTGGCTTGTCTCTATAAAGACTTTTATATGTTTCTTTATTTTAAAAAATAGTTCACGACCATAAATTACTATATCGACATCAGAGTTCTCATTATGTGTATCTAACATTAGTGAACCCGTAATGCCTATATTTTGTTCTTGTATTCCTGCATCAAGTAAAAGCTTGAGTATTTTAATAGCATCTCGTTGTTTGTTATCGGGGCCTGTCATATTCAGAAGTCGAACTACAGTTTGATCTGGACGATAAACACGGCTGATAGATTCCAGCGGAATACCATGTAAATCGCTATCAGCATATTTGCTGTAGAACAGAAATTCCGGGCGTAATTCACTGACTAGCTTTCTGGCCTGCTCCGTATCAATCTTATGCATGCCATATTCATCTTTAATATAGCGTAACCAGGTCAAGGCGCGACCTTCTTCCTGATATTCACTGACAACGGCAAAAAATAATTTATCATCGACGCCAATATAATCCTTAGGTCGAATAAACATTCTCTAGCCTCTTAGCTCGTTATATCGATGGCAATCCAATAGGTGGTCATTAACCATACCTGTCGCCTGCATAAAAGCATAACAGATAGTTGAGCCAACAAAGGTGAATCCTCGACTTTTTAAATCTTTTGACATTCGATCAGAAGTTTCAGTATTGGCAGGAATGTCTTTTAAAGATGACCATGAATTCTGAATTGTCTTGTGTTCAGTGAACTGCCATATATATTTATTAAAAGTGCCATATTCTTGACGTACTTTTATAAATGCATGAGCATTTTTAACAGCAGCCCTAACTTTTAGTTTATTTCTGATAATACCGGGATTACTCAATAAGGACTGTATTTTGGATTCTTGATAGGTAGCAATTATATTGAAATCAAATTTATCAAAGGCAGCACGATAGGCCTTACGTTTCTTAAGTACCGTGATCCAGCTCAAGCCTGCCTGCGCACCTTCCAGTACAAGAAACTCAAATAATTTCCTATCAGAGTGCAATGGCACACCCCATTCCTTATCATGGTATTTGATATAAAGTGAATCACCTTCACACCATTGACACCGCTTCATTTTAATTGCTAGTGCTGAACACTACCCTCAGAGCCCAATCCCGTTTGAGAACGTACATATTGATCTTCAAAAGCTAGAGCTTCTTCACGTGCTGACGCGGAATTATCGAGTTTCGATATTATATAGATCGATATAAAAGCTGCACTTATAGAAAACAGCGCAGGATGTTTATATGGAAAAATTGCTTCTGCGTTGCCCATGATATCGACCCAGATTGTTGGTCCCAGTATCATGCATGACACTGCAGTTATTAAACCGATACTGCCCCCTATAAAGGCGCCTCTGGTTGTCAATCTTTGCCAATACATAGATAAGAACAAGACGGGGAAATTAACACTAGCGGCAATGGCAAAGGCAAGCCCTACCATATAAGCAACATTTTGTTGTTCGAACAGGATGCCAAGAAAAATTGCTGCAACACCTAATCCAACTGTCGCTATTCTAGACATACGGATCTCCTCCCCTTCTTTCACTTCACCTTTGCGTAACACGCTTGCATACAAATCATGTGAAATAGCTGAAGCACCTGCTAATGTCAATCCAGAAACAACTGCCAGAATAGTGGCGAAGGCAACTGCAGAGATAAATCCCAAAAACACCTCGCCCCCGACAGCTTTAGACAAATGAATTGCCGCCATATTGTTTCCACCCAGTATTCCACCCGTCTGAGGATCTAAAAACTCTGGGTTGTTTACTAAAAATACGATAGCGCCAAAACCAATAATGAATGTCAGAATAAAGAAATAACCAATAAATCCCGTCGCGTAGACAACCGACTTCCTCGCCTCTTGTGCATCAGGCACGGTAAAGAATCGCATCAAGATATGCGGCAAACCAGCTGTACCAAACATGAGGGCAAGCCCAAGTGAAATTGCAGATATTGGGTCAGATACCAAACCACCGGGGGACATGATAGTTATCCCACTACTGTGTACTTCTACGGCAGTCACAAACAAAGTTTCAAAGGAAAAATTCATGTGATACATCACGGCAATGGCCATGAAACTTGCACCACACAATAAAAGTACAGCTTTAATTATCTGCACCCATGTTGTCGCCAGCATACCGCCAAAGGTGACATAAAAAACCATCAGTATGCCGACAATCACTACCGCCAGATAATATTCAAGACCAAATAATATTTGTATGAGTTTGCCTGCACCAACTAATTGCGCAGTCAAGTACAGTAAGACCACAATAAGCGTTCCTGAGGCGGCCAAGCTACGGATGGGTAATTGCTGTAAACGATAACTCACTGCATCAGCAAAAGTATATTTCCCAAGATTCCTTAAACGTTCCGCTAAAAGAAAGAGGATTATCGGCCAACCTACTAAAAAACCAATGGAATAGATAAGTCCATCAAAACCACTCGCAAAAACCAATCCGGAAATACCTAAAAATGACGCGGCAGACATATAGTCACCAGCAATTGCGAGGCCATTTTGCAGTCCGGTTATGTTGCCACCAGCAGCATAAAAATCCTTGGTACTTTTTGTGCGCCTTGCTGCCCAATAGGTTATTCCCAGTGTGCCTGTCACAAACAGGAGAAACATCGTAATAGCAGTAATATTAACGGGTTGTTTAGTTACTTCTCCTTGTATTGCATCTGCAGCAAACAATAATGAAGGTACAAAAAACATGAGCAGACAGAACACAAAACGCGTATTTAAATTATTCACCTACAGTATCCTTATCAGTCTTTTGTGCGTGTTCAATGACGTCATCAACCAATTGATCAAACTCCTTATTAGCACGATAGACATAAATACCGGTTAGTAAAAAACTAAGCAAAATGACACACAATGCTACTGGGATACCCCAGGTAATTACACTACCCTCTATTATTGGGTTGCCAAATAATTCCGGATAAAAAGCAATTATTAAAATAAAACTGAAGTAGGCAATCAATATGATACTTGCGAGTAGCCAGCTAAATCGACCACGTTTTAATTCAAGTTCATGGAATTCAGGATCAGCATAAATTCGTCGGTAGAGATGCTGCATGGTGTCCGTCCTCTGTTTTTATTATTTGCTTATGGTAACACATGGCTCATAGAATCCGGTCGTACCATAGTTCATACTGATTAAAGAAGCTTCTAATGAAATAAATATTTCAACAAGATCTAATTACTTTGATAATTGATCATACGTTGGTAGATCGGATGTACTTTCAAACCATGCTGCCCTTGATTGCCAAAACATATTCGACATTGGCTTGATGCCAGGGTCATCATCCAACGTGCCACCCGTGACAACAATATTTTTACCACCTTGTACTGCCCAAGGTAATGATGAACCACATTGCTTACAAAAAGCAGATGCGAAATATTTTGCGTCAGGGTGTTCATAACGCCCGACAAATTCCTCACCGCTCGTCCATTTAAACCGTTCGGGAGGTACAAATAAATTCGATGCGTGTGCGCTGCCGCTAGACTTTCTGCATCGGGAACAATGACAATATTGAAATATTTTAAATGGTCCTTCAATCTCATAAGTCACTTCGCCACACAAACAACTTCCTTTAACATTAATGTCAGCCATGCGGCCTCCTTAAATTCATAATCACATTGTTATTTATAATTCGCGGAATTTTGTCCCGTGTTCGTTAGTGATTCTCCACCATCTACAAATAATATTTGTCCACAAACAAAATCATTAGTTAATAAATATTGTAATGCTTGTGCAATATTATCGGTCTCCCCTTGTTGTTTTAGTGGAATGCCTTCAACACGCCAATCAATATAATCCTGACCACGAACACTAGCAGGTAAGACTACGCCAGGGGCAATGCCATTAACCCGCACATTCGGAGCTAATTCCACTGCAGCCAAACGCGTAAATTCAGCCAAGGTCTTTTTCGACAGCACGTAAGCAGAATATTGATACTGATTAAACGCTATTTTATTATCAATAATATTAATGACATTGCCGCTTCTACACTGCTGCGCGAAAGCTTGCGTTAGAAGGTATGGCGCCTGAAAATTAACCTTGAATTGTCTTTCGAGTATAAGTTCTGGTGTTTCCATCATTGTCGCCTGATCGTACACAGAGGCACTATTGATTAATACATTCAGATCCGGGAATTGTTTTCGCACATTTGTAATTAAATCACTAACATCATTCTTCTCACTGAAATCAAACTGGAAGGTCTCACAGTCAACACCTGCTTTTCTAAACTTTTCCGCTGTTGCGGCGGCTTGCTGAGATGACGAGTTGTAATGAATAGCCAGCTTATATCCTGCTTTGGCCAAAGTCTCACAGAATATCTTCCCTAATCTAACAGCGCCTCCTGTAATTAGTGCGGTACCTTTTGACATTTTTTCTGAATGCGGCATATTAAGTGTCTTACCCTATTACGTATATTTAAGAGTTTATCCATTTTGCATCAGCTTAACGAACTTAATTTTGTTAGATAATAACAGTTTATGATACCAGCTATTATTTCAGTCGGCTCTAATATTGAGCCCCATAAAAATTGCGAGGCAGCTAAAGAAATATTGCTGTCAGAAACCAGCTTCAAGGGAAATGCTAACTATATCGTTACCAAGCCATGGGGTTATGAAGATCAAGCTGATTTTTTGAATGGTGCATACTGGGTAGAAACCGACTATGATTTTAAAACGTTTAATAGCTATCTCAAAACTGTTGAAAAGAGACTAGATAGAATCAAACATGGTAATAAAAATGGGCCACGTACAATTGATCTGGATATTGTTATTTGGGATAACGAGATAATAGTCGATGATTTTTATGATAAGGATTTTGTTCGAATACCAGTCACAGAATTAATTGAAACTTATTCCCTAACTATCAAGGGATATCCTGCTGAAGATTGCTAATTTTGAGCCTCTACTCTTTGGATGTCAGGGTGTATACAACTCTTTATAGAACCCGCTAGTCGAAAGATGAATCTCTATTGCTGCTGAACCTTTATTTTGCCAATACCATCCGTGCGTTCCATCAAAGGGAGCGACAAAAGCGCCACTAGCATTAGATTCGTTATCACCCTCCCAATAGCTGGTGAACTCATCTCCAGTCGCTTGAAAGGCTTCACCATGCATATCGAAGTATGCGGCACCACCCTTCACTTCCCAATTAAAAACAAGGTTTTCATTTTTATTCATTATAGCTTTTATCTCTGCACCTTGATTTGGTAATAGCGACAAGGTCATCGTGTCAGAACGAAAGGGAGCCATGCTTTTCCATACAGGTCTAATAACAGATCCTGATTCATCGTCTTTGGACTGGATCGTTGTATTCACACTCCTAGACTCACTGGCCATACTCATTTGCGTTAAGCCCAGTTTGTCTCCAAGACCAGTTGGGTCTATACCATGCTCTGCCGGTAATATTATCGTGATTAGTAAGATACACCCTGTAAAAAAAGCAACAAACGTTGCCTTAATTAGACTTTTGTTAGACGGAAGCCCTTCACCATTTAAATCCGAAATATCATGCACAATATTTTCCTCAAGTAGCAATCAATAAACCACTTAGTTGGTAACCCATCAGTAAAAATCCAGCAGACATTAAAACAACATTGGTATTAAATGCCTGCCTCACGAAAACATCGCTACGACGCCAAAAATTCATCACGATTAAAATCGCAGCTAAAGCGAGTAGTTGACCAATCTCTACGCCAATATTGAAGGCGACTATATTGGCGACCAAGCCTTCTTCTGACAGAGTAAAATCTTGTAACTTTGTAGCAAGACCAAAGCCATGAAAAAAACCAAAGATAAGCACCGCCACTTTTGTATTAGGTTGAAACCCAAACCAGCGTTTAAATGCACCAATATTATCCAATGCCTTATAGACAACAGAAAAACCGATTATTGCATCTACGATATAGGGGTTAACGTGTGTGCCACTCAATACACCATAGAGTAAAGTAGTACTGTGTCCAACCGCAAACAACGTCACATAGATTACAACGTCTTTCATCTTGTAGAGAAAGAAAATAACGCCTATTAGAAATAACAGGTGATCATATCCAGTCACCATGTGTTTAGCGCCTAGATATATGAAAGGAATAGCTTGCGCGCCAATGGCTTGCTCAATAAATGCGGCATCTCCTTCTGCCACACCATGAGCATAAACCAAAGACGTCACAACAACGGAGATGGGTAATACAAAGAAAAGTTTAAATAATATTTTGCGTAAAATCACAAAAAACCATCTTCAAATAAATGATGGTTATTTAGCATTACACTCATCTTATGCTGAAACTATTGTGTCAATGGATTAATAGCAAGCTAACTTGCCATTAACCTCAATACATATGTTGACCACCATTAATACTTAGTGTTGAACCGGTGATAAAGCCTGAATTATCACTTGCCAGAAAACAAACACCTTCAGCGATCTCTTCTGGTTTCCCCAATCTTTTAACCGGGATTTTTGCGATAATTTTTTCAAGCACATTTTCAGGAACAGCACGAACCATCTCAGTATCGATATAGCCTGGTGCGATTGCATTAACTGTTATTCCCTTGCCCGCACCTTCTTGTGCTAATGCCTTAGTAAAACCATGTATGCCTGATTTAGCAGCGGCATAATTAACTTGGCCATACTGGCCTGCCTGTCCATTGATAGAACCAATGTTGATGATTCTGCCAAAACCAACTTCGCGCATATGTTCTATGACCAATCGACTTAAATTAAAACACGACGTCAGATTTGTTCTAATGACATCTTCCCATTGCTGAACATCCATTCTGTTGATGGTTGTATCACGTGTGATACCGGCATTGTTAACCAATACCTCTACCGGCCCAAGCTCTGCGGTAATCTTTTTAATCCCTTCTTCACAAGCAGAAAAATCACCAACATCAAATTTATAGGTGGTAATTCCCGTACGATTCGTAAACTCTTCTGCCTTTTGATCGTTGCCAGCATAATTTGCTGCCACGGTATATCCTCTATCTTTTAATGCCATACTGATTGCTTCGCCAATACCGCGTGAACCGCCTGTTACCAATGCAACTCTGCCCATTTTCCCTCTCCTGACTTATTACTGTTTTGTTTTATTTAAAGTATGATTATTTCTTATTATATGGGGCTTTAGCCCTTTAAAATTGTTACATATAACTTTACTCTCCTACCCACCGATTTGGTAGAGCTGATTAGAATTAATAGAATCTGGATTATCTTGTTCGAATTATAAATTGGCTATAAGCTCAGTCTGTTGATCTAAATCAACCTATACCTTGCTTTTATTATCGCTGTTTGGACAAATCTCAGGAATCCGCTACTCTACCTCGCAAGGACTTTGTCCTGCCGCGCTGCGTTTTGCTATCCATACGCTTTTTCTTAGCATTCTTACTCGGCTTAGTTGGCCGCCTTACTTTCTGCACAACTGCCGCAGCATTTATTAATTCCTCTAATCGCTCAAGTGCATCTAACCGATTCTTTTCTTGAGTTCGAAATTGCTGCGCCTTAATAATGACAACACCTTCACTACTAATACGTCGATCACGCAATTCTAATAGTCGTTTTTTTATAAAATCCGGGAGTGAAGAGGCATTAATATCAAATCGCAGATGAATCGCTGAAGAGACTTTATTAACATTTTGACCTCCTGCTCCCTGTGCTCGGATTGCAGTAAGTTCAATCTCATCATCAGCAATGGTGAAACGATCATAAGCACCAATTTTTGCTGAAATCATTTCAACATTAGAACGATCAAACCACCGCCTTTTTATAAATATGCCATGTTGCATGACCCAGCACGGGCAAGACAACAAGCAATCCTAAAAATGCTGGGATAAACGATGCCATTACTGAAAGAGTAACGAAAACACCCCATGAGAGCATGACGATGGGGCTTTTAAACACCGTGCTAACACTCGTGATCATGGCTGTAATAAAATCTATATCGCGCTCTAATAATATTGGAAAGGAAACGACAGTAATCGAAAATAGAAATAGCGCCAAAAAAGCACCTACTACATGACCAATTATTACAAAAGTCCAACCCTGCGGCGTAAACGCAACGATCTCAAAGAATTCTCCCCAGGTAGAAAATGACATTTGACCAAGGATAAGTGCGATGAGAAGTCGGACCTGATACATCCAAATCCAAAAAACGAAGAGCATGACAAAAGCCATCCAACGTAATTCGCGACTGGCTTGATTCCACACTACCGAGAGTATCTCATTCCAGGCTAACGGTTGCCCCGTCTGCAGCCGTCGACTGACTTCATAGAGACCAACAGCTGCAAATGGACCAATTAACGGAAAGCTAATCATGACTGGATAGATCATCCAGATTTTTTTCCAGACTAGTAAAGATTGGATAATAAATATCCCGCCAAGAGCAAAGACACCACCGAAAAATAGACCAAACATTGTGGCCTTACGGAAATCGGATATCCCATTACTTAGACAAGCCCTGAGGTCATCAAAAGTCAGCGCATTGACAACCGGCATAGGCGTAAGCGGCTCTCTAACCAAAGCTTCAACTTTATCTTCGTTCGTATCCTTGTCTGACATAATTCAAATTTATATCTAAACTTGGTTATATACTAATACAACCCTGTCAAAATTCAACAACCACGAGTCTACAGTGCTATTTGTCGATTTCACCGTATCTATTCTAGGTATTATTTAATCCTTGGTCATAGGTAGAAAGGCTTTCTTCTTCAGAAATGGCAACAAATTATCTATTGGGAATAAAGCAAAACCCTGCCTTTATTACCACTGCTGTAAAAGATTGCGAATTTTATTCTTCGGCGTTTTTGATAGTTTTTGAAATAGCGTAAATGGAATGGGTTCTATCGCATATTGCTCAGCGATATTATCCAGCATCGCCAACCAGAGCTTCGCAGTCATTTCTGAATCATATAAAGCTCGGTGAAAAACACCATCTGTTGGAATGTTTATGTAATCGACTAAGGTGCCTAATTTATGATTAGGAGAATCTTGATAGATACGCCTTGCCGACAATAGCGAGCAGGCAAATTGCCCCGTGTATGACCGGGATATCCTGGCCAATTCCGCATCAAGAAAACGCTTATCAAATGAAGCATTGTGGGCAACCAGATTATAACCATTAATAAAATCAGCAAACTTATGCATTACATCTGTACAAGATGGCGCATCTTTTAACATGCCATTTGTTATGCCCGTATAGTCCTCAATGAAGCTATCGACACGTCGGCCGGGATTCATTAATTCTTGAAACCGTTCGACAACCTCTCCATCTTTAATACGAACTGCACCTATCTCTATCGCACGATCACCGTAGTCGGGAGAAAGACCAGTAGTCTCAAAATCGAGAACAACGACAGTATCAGCCTTGGTCATAATCAATAATTATTATTTATGTTGTTTCTTAAAAGAAAGACAGGGATCTTTTCTGTCTGCACGGGCAGTAAACCAGACATAATCAAAGGGAAGCATCTTGACATCCTCGTTATCTAGGTACGGTGCAATATCAATTTTATCCTGTTCCACTTCAAGCAGAGCAATCGCTATGATCCTTGCTTCTTTGTCTCGCGCGGATAGATACACTGGCACACCACGATCATTGCGCACATGTCCGCGACCAGCTATCAGCACTCTTCTATCAGCAGAGCTATTCAACAAACTTAATGCCATAGTTGCATCACGAATCTGCTGGCCTGTCATCATCGGTTTTGCTGTTTCTTTCTCTATCATCCCGCAATGAGATTCGACGATCTCTTTCTGCAAGCTATTTTCCAAATCAGCTGTTAATGAAACTTCTGACATTAGCCGTTCTGTTTCTATCGGTAACTTATTCTTATCATGTCGGATAATATTATAAAGTTTTTTTCGTTCTATATTTGCTGGAAGAATTTTAAGTTCTCCCTCTAGAGCACTATCAAACAAGATTTTGTAATAGTCTTCGTATTGCCAAGCTGTTTTATAATGGTTTAACAACTTAATCAAATCATCAGATTTTTTAATATCTCTACTCGCAATGAATTCAGCCTGTGTGTCGTCAATCATTTCAAATGACACGCTTGTGGAAAATGATAGCTTTGCTAATTCATCGATCACCCAAGCCTGGTTCTCATGGTGCTTGATGTTATCGTGTGTTTCCCCCAATAAAATATATTTGTTATCTGTAATACTATTTAACAAATTGGCTTTATTGATGAATCGACTATTTTTAATATCATAAATCTTGTCATTCAGGACATGTCCCTGCAAGACCAATGGAGATAATTCTATCTGCTCCTTACTCTCTAGCGGTAATGACAGACACACAGAAATACAGACACATAAAAAAATACATGACCACTTCAGATGTTGATGAGAAATTGATTTTGACTTACTCAACATAAACTTATTCTAATATTTATTGCCGTCACTAAAGCCGGACATCTGCGATAGATCTTATTTTTGGAACAGCTGGCGAATTCTTTCAAGACGACGTCGATTAACACCGAAATCACTGTAACCAACACGGGAAGATGAACGTATCTGGAACGCCCCTTGCTCGGGCACTAATGTAAACTCAACATCGTCTACAAACCTGAAAATAAGACTACGCACTTCAGCATGAAGATAGTCGGTCTGCGCCTTAACTATTGTCACTCGTTTTTCTGACAACAATGCTACCTTGAGTCGCTGCATCGCTGCTTCTGGTTGATCGTCAAAGGTTAATGGTGCAATAAAGTGTGCTGAATCACTAGCCTGGCTAGACACACAATTTGGTGAATCAGGACAATTCATGTCACTCCCACCTACTTCACGTTGACTCGCACAAGACGTCATGGCGATTATGAGTCCGCTCGTAATCAATCTTTGCAGTGTCTGTCTCATACTTATTTACTATCATTAAATTATGCGCGAGACATGAATTTTCCAGTGCCCGTATTGACCCTGATGATCTCACCAATCTCCATATACTCTGGAACTTGCACTTCTATACCAGTGGATAGCGTGGCAGGCTTAGTCCTGCCTGCTGCAGTTGCGCCTTTAATATTTGGCACGGTATCAACAATCTCCATATCCACATACTGGGGCAATTCAATACTTAACAGCACACCATCCATGATCAAGGCTGTCAATCCTTCCAGACCTTCAGTGACATAACCCATCAGCTCTTCTACATCAGCCTCACTTACTTCATATTGAGAGTAGTCTTCAGAATTCATAAAAACAATATTGTCACCATCCTTATATGAAAACTGCACCGATAAGCGAACACAATCCGCTTCTTTAAGTAACTCATCGCTTTTATAAGACTCGTCCAGTTTCTGTCCAGACTGGAGATTCTTAAAACGAATTTTATAAAGGGTCGTTGCACCTCTAGAAGTAGGGCTCTTTGCATCAACATTCTTCACGGCGTAGGGAACACCATTTATATCAATCACCATTCCCCGTTTGAGTTCACTTGCTTTAGGCATTACTACTCCTGCTTACATTCATATCTAGCACATTATGCATATTTGAGAACAAAAAAAATCCCCGACACCTAAGTGTCGGGGACATTTTAACAAACTTACGTCTGTTTAGTACTTATGGTAGTGAGAAAACCATCAATACACCACTGTTACGTGATGAATTCAACAGTTTACGATAACCACCAACAGCACCCAGTGCAGCTTCA